>Ga0070665_100009141_pt1 | contig 10040 bp, 6 predicted proteins | sample KBSS13metaG_FD_65862 | JGI IMG/M metagenome (GOLD analysis project Ga0070665, IMG submission 65862) | Switchgrass rhizosphere microbial communities from Kellogg Biological Station, Michigan, USA - KBS S1-3 metaG | ecosystem: Host-associated > Plants > Roots > Rhizosphere > Soil ...
TCCAGCAAGCCGTGCCAGTCCGCTTCGCCGAACCGGTCGCGCGGCAGCGAGTAGGTAATTTTCTCGAGGGAACGCCGCAGGCGGACCAGATTGCCGTCGCGCCACAACCCCGAGCGGCGCAACTGGCACTGATCGAAATCGATCATGTACACCTTTGCGTCCTCGTTCAGCAGCAGGTTGTGTGAATTGAGGTCGGCATGGCAGACACCCAGATCGTGGAAGCGTCGGATGCAACGCCCGATCTCGATCCAGGTCAGAATCGATAACGCGCCCTGCGCGAGACATTCGGCAAGTGAGCCGACGGTGTTGAGACGCTCGGTGATGATGTCACCGGTGTAGGTCATTCCGTCGTGTTGATAACGGGCGCCCAGCGGGGCCGGCACCGGCAAGCCGGCTCGATGCAACCTGTAGGTCAGTTGCCATTCGGCAAACGGCCGCGTCTCCTGCTCGCCCCGCCAGAAGTACTTGTCACGAGAAAAGCGCGCGGCGAGGCCGCCGCGGTGGTAATGCCGCAGCACAAACTGCCGCCCCGCGGATCTGATGTAGTAGGCGGTGCCGCGACCGCGAGCGGTCCCTTCGAGCTCACCCCGCGATTCCCAGTGTTTCGGATCAAACCAGACGGGGCTCAAATTGCCGACCCGGGACCCGTCATATAGCATGGCCCCACCGGGCACCGGCACATGCTTAACTTCAGATCCTAACGACCACTTAGTCATGATGCCTCTTGCTCAACCGCCAAAAAGCGTTTGTATCCTTCGTCTCTCTGCTATCGGCGATACGTGCCACGTAGTCCCGATCATCCGTACGTTACAGCATGTATGGCCGACGACACAGCTCACGTGGATCATCGGCAAGACAGAAGCTCGCCTGATGAAACTCGTCGACGGCGTGGAGCTTATCATCGTCGACAAGCGCGCCGGCTTGTCAGGGTTGCGCAATCTGCGAGAGCAGCTACGTGGTCGACAGTACGACGTACTGCTTCACATGCAGCTTGCAATCCGGGCGAGCGCGATGGCATACGCGGTGAACGCGCCGATCAAACTGGGCTTCGATCGCGCCCGTGCCCGCGAGCTCCAATGGTTGTTTACAAATGAACGCATCGCTCCCCGCACACGCGAGCACGTGCTCGACAGCTTCTTCGGATTCCTCACCGCCCTAGGCATCCAGGAGCGCGTCCTGAAATGGAACGTCCCGTTGCCCGTGGACGCCGTCAGTTACGCCCAATGGCTGATCCCCGATTCGCAGCCCACCCTGGTCATCAGCCCCTGTTCCAGTCACTCGCTGCGCAACTGGGCAGTCGATCGGTATGCGGCCGTCGCCGACTACGCCGTCGAGCGACACGGCATGCGGGTCATCCTGGCAGGCGGCCCGACTCCGCTGGAAATGGAAACAGGTGCCGCGATCGAGCGCCTGGTCAAAACCCAGGTGGTCAATCAGATCGGCAAGGACACCCTGCCCCAGCTTCTCGCATTGCTGAGCCGAGCCCGGGTCCTGCTCGCGCCCGATTCCGGACCCGTCCACATGGCCACCATGGTGGGCACGCCCGTGATTGGCTTATACGCGGCTACAAACCCTGCACGCAGCGGCCCCTACCTCTCGCGCCAATGGTGTGTGGATGCCTACGCCGAGGCTGCGGTGGCGTTCTACCGCACAAATCCAGACAAACTGCCGTGGACACGCAAGATCGAGCTTCCGGGCGTCATGGACCTGATCACCGTCCCCAGCGTGATCGCAAAGCTCGACGAGCTGTTACGTTAAACTCTCATCCATGAACGACGTACTGGTCCCGATCTCACCCGGCGAGTTGCTGGACAAAATCACCATCCTGCGCATCAAAGCGGTGCGGATCACCGACCCGGCGAAAATCGGCAACGTGCGCCTGGAGCTCGGCCTTCTGGAGAAAACCTGGAAGGACAGCGGGTGTGCCGCGGCCGACGTTGCCGCCGACGAGCGCGCATTGCATTCAGTGAACGAGCGTTTGTGGGACGTAGAGGACCGGATCCGTGAAAAGGAAGCGGTGCAAACCTTCGACCGCGACTTCATTGAGCTCGCGCGTGCCGTTTACGTCTACAACGACGAGCGGGCTGCCATCAAAAAGCGCGTGAATCTCGCTCTTGGCTCGCGGATTGTCGAAGAGAAGTCGTACAAGCAGTACCGCGCCGAGGGCGCTCAGTCCCTCAAGATTTGAGGGTGTACTCGGCCCCGCAGTAAGGGCACTTGGCCCAGCCGGTCTGCTGAATCGGCAGGTATACCCGCGGATGTGAATTCCAGAGGTACATCTGCGGCATGGGACACGACAGCGGCAGATCCTCTTCCGTCACATCGTACTGGTTCTGGGCATTGGGCTGAATCAGCACCTTCATCGTCACGGCCATGGGGGTCAGCTATACGCGAATGGAATGGAGCCCCGGATTATAGATGATCCGGCTCAAGCAGGGTCGTCGGCCATAGCCCGATTCCAGATCCGGGTCACCGCCGCCCGCTCGGCCGAGAATTCGCTGCTCGCCACAATCGGTTTCTCGCTCATGAGCGACAGGTGGTGCGTGCGCACCCGGTAGGCCTGGTAGGCGACGATCAGCAAGTCGACCGTGACCTGCGGAACCAGATCCGCCGAGGCGACCGATTCGAGCTGCCGGATCGTGTCCGAGAACATCACGATCGGCGAATACTCCTTCGCCCAGCGCAGGGCCCAGTACTGGGCCAGGAACTCGATGTCCGCGACACCGCCTGCGTCCTGCTTGATGTCGAATTGGGACTCATCGGCCTTCGACAGCTCCTTACGCATGCGCTCGCGCATCGTCCGGACCTCCGTACGCAACGTGTCCCGACGAACGGAATTCGCCAACACGTCCATCCGGATCGCCTCGAATTCCGCACGCAGCTCCGGAGCACCTGCCACCGAACGCGCATGCAGGAGCGCCTGGTGTTCCCACGTCCAGGCCTCTTTGCGCTGATACTCCGCAAACGCATTGATGCTCGTAACGAGCATGCCCCCTTTCCCACTGGGCCGCAGTCGCGTGTCCACTTCATAGAGTCGACCGGCGACCGAGTGCATCGTCAGCAAGTGAACGATGCGTTGCGCGAGGCGAACAAAGAACACCTGGTTGTCTACAGGCTTCGCGCCGTTGGTTTCCTGGCGCTCGCCACGAGAGTCATGCAGAAACACCAGATCCAGATCCGACGAGTACCCGAGCTCCATGCCTCCGAGCTTGCCGTAGCCCGCGGCTGCAATCCGGACCTCGCGCAAGCCGTTGCCTTCGTCGCAAAGGGGAGTGCCATACTGCGCCGTGATCTGCTGCCAGCTCAGTTGCATTGCGCGTTCGACAATCAGCTCCGCGATGTCGGTCAGTTGATCGCTGACCTTCATGACCGGCAGGCGCCCGGTCAGATCCGCGACGGCCACCCGAAACATGGCCGAACGTTGGAAGTGTCGCAACGCTTCGACCTGGCGCTCCGGGTCGTCGTCCTGAAGGAGCTCCATGCGCAGCGCGAGCTCGCGCGCAAGATCCTCGCGCCCTGTCGACCCCGACAGCACTCGCCCGTCGATCAACTCATCCAACAGCAACGGGTACGATGCAATCTGTTGCGCCAGGAAGTCGCCGTAGCCACAGAGCTCGACCAGCCGCGCGCGCGCGGGAGCGCTTTCCTGCAACAACGCAAAGTAGGCCGAGCGCTGCCCGATCGCCTCGATGATTCGCAACACCCGCTGGAGCACGACAAACTGTCCGCCACCGGCGGCAATATCGGACAACAACACCGGCAGCAGGCTCTGCAGCCGCTTGCGCCCGGGCTCATCGAGCTTGCGGACCAGTGACGAGGCGCGCAACACCAACAGGCTGTGCGTCGCCTCCTGCGGCTGTCGGAAGCCCGCCGCGGCCAATGATTCCGTCAGCGCGGCGGTTTCGGCCTGCGAATCCCAGAAGCGCCCGAGGTCGATCCGGACGGCATTGCGATCCGGATCGCTGCCGCCGAACACCACGAACTGGAACTGGCTGCTGACCCGTGAACGATGCAGATTCAACTCCAGCAACATCGCCGGCCAGTCGGCGGCACCCATGGCGACGGCAATCCGCTTCCTGGAGACCGCGTCATCCGGCAACTTGTGAACCTGTGCATCGGCCAACATCTGCAGGCGATTCTCCAGGCGGCGCAGGTACACATATGCAGCGTGCAAATCGGTAACCACATTCGCCGGCAACAGGCGCGTCTCGCCCAACACGCTCAAGGCTCTCAACAACGAGGGTGTTTGCAACCGTCGATCGCGGCCGCCCCGGATGAGTTGGAACGACTGGACGATGAATTCGATCTCGCGGATGCCACCGGGCCCGAGCTTCACGTGATCCGCAAGCTCGCGGCGCTCAACCTCGCGAGCAATCAGCGCCTTCATTTCCCGGAGACTTTCGAACACCCCGAAGTCGAGATAGCGCCGATAGACAAAGGGCCGGATGGCGGAAGTCTCGATCTCCTCGTATTCCCGGTGAGCGGTGATCGCCCGGGCCTTCACGTAGGCATAGCGCTCCCAGTCCCGGCCGTGGCGCGGCAGATAATCCTCAAACGAGGCAAAGCTCGCGACCAGCGGGCCACTATCCCCAAACGGACGCAGCCGCAAGTCCACGCGCAAAACGATCCCGTCCGGTGTCGGCGTCTCCAACATCCGCACGAGCCCCTGCCCCAGCCGGGTAAAGAACTCCTCGTTTGCAATGGAACGCTTGCCGTTAGTCTCACCGTACTCCGGAAACAACAGAACGAGATCGACGTCGGACGAGAAGTTGAGCTCCCCGCCTCCGAGCTTGCCCATTCCAACAATGACGAGGGGCTGGACGACTCCGCTTTCCGAGCAGGGCTCGCCGTAACGTGCGACCAGTGGGCGACGAGCGAACTCGCATGCGCAAGCAATCGCCGCATCCGCAAAGGCCGTCAGATCCGCAAGAGTTTCCTCGAGGTGTGCCCAACCCGCGAGATCACGCCAGGCAATGCGCACCATCTCGCGACGGCGCCACTTGCGAAGATCCTCGAGGAATTGGGGCTCCGTTTCCGAACGGGGAGCGCGGGCCGTGAAATCCGCAGCAGAGAGTTTGCGCTGCAGATCGTGACTCGCCAGCAGCTCAGGCAGCAGCCGGCTGTCACGAGTACAGGACTGGGATACGAAATCGCTCGCCGCAAAAACAAACGGGAGCGACTCGCGGATCGAGGCCGGCGCCGTCTCAACGGCGGCGAGCACCTCGCCGGTCAGTTCCAGACATTGCCACCCAGATCGTGAAATGAAGAGCTCTCCAGACGCCGCGTCAAACCTTTGAACCGGGATGACTGCGCATACACCTGGGCTCCGTCGGAGGCATCCACCGCACCCGACTCACCATCGATCTCACTGTTCTTGATGTGTACGTTCGCTGCACGAGCCAGAACACCGATCCCCTTCGCACTGATGTGCGTATTGGTGATGTGAATTTCGCAGCCGTCTTCGGCCGTAATGGCGTCACCATCGAATTCCAGGTTGCGATTGTCAATATGTAATAGGCGATCGCCTTGGCAGATGATGGGATCGTGCAGCCGCTCCGGAGCACCTCGCGGTGCCGCAGACGGTGACGCCGTCGTTGCAGCGCTCTTAGGGCCACTGGCCTTGATGCTGTAACCAGGTCCTTCAGCCAACACACTTCCCGGGCTGGCATGGGCAGCAGAAGAAGCGCGCGGCCCCTTCACGGACTCAGGCGCTTGTGCAGCCTCCCCGGAGGACGCGACGGATGGATTGCCGGCCTGCTGTGACGGTCCAGGTGACGGTGCCTCACTGTGAGCAGGCGCCACCGGCGGCGGCGCAGCCTCCGGCACCGAAGTCTCCGGCGCTGGCGGAGGTGGCGATGGCGCCTCGCCCGGATTGCTCGTGGGCGTCATCGCCGCTTGCTTCGTGGGGGCAGCGAGCGCCGCCGCGGGTCCGGCGATGACTTGATCAATTGGAAGGACAACCAGTTGCCCGGATTCCTTCACACGGACTGTGAAGGTCTTGGCTTGGCTGTCGGAAGCGACCACCTCGATGCGCTCATTGCGCTCGAGCGCATCCTTCGCCCAGGCCATCTGATCCTGGCCGCCGCCTTCGAGTTTGGAACACGCACTCAGTGCGAGCAACAACCCGGCAGCGAGCATCGGTTTAACAATAGTTGGCATTCTAGTCTCCTCTAACATCGTCGCGCCCCGAAGAGGCGCGACGATGTTCAGAACATAGCACGCCGCTCAATCGTTGATCAGCACCGCGAGACGAGTGACGGTGAAGGTGTTCGCCGTACTGTCATATTGTCCAGTCGCCGCGAGATCCACCACTGTTGCGGTGGGTGTGAGATCCGCAGACAGCGCCGCGATGAAGGATGCAAACGTATTGAAGTTCTCCGTCTTGTATTTGCCGCGATGGCCGATGGCAAATATCTCGTTGGTCGCGTTGGCATCCGCCATGATCGTCGGCGGTGTCGCGAGCGTTGTCAGATCGATCGTCTCCGGTCCAATCTGAATGAAGTGCAGCTTATCGACACCGGTCAGATCGAGTTGCAACGTCGTGCTCGTGGCGGTCAGCCCCATGAACGCTGTGGCCGATCCTTTCTGGGCCCAATCAACTACCAACGCTTCCGGCACACCCGAGAAGTTCACGAGCGTCTGCGCGGTGAAGTTGGGCGGTGACTTGCCGAACGGAGTCACAAAACCCATCACGCGAGCCGGCGCCTTCACTGCCAAACCGGTCTGACTGAGCGCCCCCGTGTCGATGACATACGCCATCGCGCTGGCATCCGCAGCGGCCACTGTTCCAGTGCCTGCAAAATTGAACGCACTCACCGGCAGTCCATCCAGCGACTGCAGGTTCACCGTAACACTTCCCGAAGTCATTGCGGTCACGACACCCCAGACTGCGGTCATATCCAACCGCACGGAGCCGGCAGTGGCATCCAGCGTCCTGGTGCCGTTGCTGGAGCTGGCGGTTCCAAACGCATCGATGTGTTGACCCACAGAAATGTCGGCAATGGTGAACGTTCCCGTGGTGCCCTCTTCCGTCACAACCGTCCCATCGGCAACAGTCACAGTGACGTCGTGGTTCTCAGACTCGAAATCGCCGTCCCGCCCACAAAACGTGGCGCGGCGCAGCGTCAATGTGTTGGCCGATCGAGCGATCACGGTCCCGGAGACCAGATCCTTGGACGGATTCTCGAGACTCGTTCCGGCCAACACGGTCGTCGCCATGAAGTTCTGGGTGCTGGTCTGCAATGTGCCGAAGGCGGCCACCATTGTGTTCGCCGGCAGGGCCGCCAGCGCGGCGAGGCCTGGAGCGCCTACATAGGCCATCCCGTTGACCTGGTAGGTCGTTGCCATGCCGACGGTCACTGTCGCCTGGCCATTGGTCTTAGTCTGGTCGTGGAAGGGTTGCACGTTCAGGACGAAGTCGTTGGCTGTGGTGCTGGCGCTCACAAACTGGCCGCGTACGCGTACCTGCTTGTTGTCGGAGGGTACGACAGTCGCAACCAATGTCGGCGACACGGTCACCGTCGCCGCTGTCAGATCAACAGTGTTTGAGGCGGCCAGATTGAAGTCGAAGGCCAGGCGGCCGGTGCGGCCTGCGGTAATCATCAGGTGATGCGCGTTATCCAACTTGACGGACACCGTGACAGGAGCCGCCAGGGCAGCGCCGGTGCTGTCGACGGGTTTCAGCGCAACCGCTTTGCCCGTTCCGTCGTCCGCGGTGATGTTGGCGCTGGTGTAGTCCAGAGTCAGGGTCGCGCTGACGTATTCGGCGGCGGGAATCTGACCCGCGCTGATGACTTCAGTCAGCTCGACGAGCTGTGCAAAGTCGACTTTAGTTGTAGCAGGCAGCGTTTCCACCGTGGCGCCGGCGGCTGTCTGCAACTGCAGTGATGTCATGTTGACCGTGTAGCTGAGGAAGTCGCCTTTGGCGTCCGTCATCGTGACCATCGCAGGGCCGCAATTGGAGGAGCTGCAAGCGGCTGGGGCATTCGCGCCGGCTGTTGTGCTCCCCATCGCGCTCATCCCGTTATCGCCACAAGCTGACAACAGCAACGCGCCGCAGGCCGCCAGGCTGTACAGCGTTCTTGATCCGAGCATGGTTGTGATCTCCGAGCGAGGGGTGTCTCGTGCGGCAAACGGTAAGCCTGAAACCGGGTTGACACCGAGCGGAAAAGCGTCCCTCCATGGCGACAAAACACCCTCAGGAACAACAACCTGCGCCATGTTAGAGATAAGTTTGTTTCAGGCGCCGCGCGTGTTGGTTGGCTGCGACAGTGAAAAATTAACGCCGCCTTAACCTGGGATGAACGCAGTGCAGTGTTCCATTTCCGCACAGCCGAGATAAAAAAAAACCCGGCCAGAGGCCGGGTTTCAATAATGCGCGGAATAGGGGGTCTTGTTCCGCGTCTTTCGGGGTTACGCCGCACTTAGGGGGCGCGGCAGCAACCCTTAACCGTCACGAGTATCTTATCGATGTTGTGTTACAGATTCGATATCCCTTTTGGGGGGGGACCTACATATCCATTCCGCCCATGCCGCCCGGCGGCATTCCGCCACCGTGGCTGTGCTCCTCATCCTTCGGAGCTTCGGCAATCATCACCTCTGTCGTCAGCAACAGACCGGACACAGAAGCCGCGTTCTGCAACGCCAGGCGCGTGACCTTGGTCGGATCCAGAATACCGGCATCCAGCATGTCACCAAACTCGCCAGTGGCCGCGTTGTAACCGAACGAGCCCTTGCCGTCCTTGACGCGGTTGAGGATCACAGCAGGATCTTCACCGGCATTGTCGACGATCTGACGCAGCGGCTCCTCGATGGAACGGCGCAGGATCGCAATGCCGACCTGTTGGTCTTCATTGGAACCCTCGAGTTTCTCGAGAGCCTTCTGCGCACGGATCAGGGCAACACCACCGCCCGGAACCACGCCTTCCTCGACGGCTGCACGGGTTGCATGCAGAGCGTCTTCGACGCGAGCCTTCTTCTCCTTCATCTCGACTTCGGTCGCCGCACCGACCTTGATCACGGCAACACCGCCGGAGAGCTTTGCAACACGCTCCTGCAGCTTTTCCTTGTCATAGTCGGAAGTGGCTTCGTCGGCCTGCTGACGGATGGACTCGATGCGAGCCTTGATGTCGGACGCCTTGCCGGCGCCGTCGATGATGGTCGAGTTCTCTTTCTCAACCACAACCTTCTTGGCTTCGCCCAGGTCGTTGACCGTGGCCTTCTCCAGGGACAGGCCCACTTCGTCGGAAATCACCGTGCCGCCCGTGAGGACTGCGATGTCCTGCAACATGGCCTTGCGGCGGTCACCGAAGCCCGGAGCCTTCACAGCCGCAACCTTGAGGATGCCGCGGATGTTGTTGACGACCAGGGTCGCCAGCGCTTCGCCTTCCACGTCTTCCGCAATGACCAGCAGCGGACGGCTGGACTTCGCCACGCCCTCGAGGAGCGGCAGCATTTCGCGGATGTTGGAAATCTTCTTGTCGACCAGCAGGATCAGCGGCTTGTCGAGCTCCGCCACCTGGTTGGCCGGGTTGTTGATGAAATAAGGTGACAGATAACCGCGGTCGAACTGCATGCCCTCGACCACTTCCAGCTCATTGTCGAGACCCGAGCCTTCCTCGACAGTGATCACGCCTTCCTTGCCGACCTTTTCCATTGCATCCGCAATGGTCTTGCCGATCGACTCGTCGGAATTCGCAGAAATCGTGCCGACCTGCGCAATCGCCTTGGAGTCCTTGCACGGCTTGGAGAGCTTCTTCAGCTCCTCGACAGCGGCCGTCACGGCCTTGTCGATACCACGCTTGACGTCCATCGGGTTACGGCCGGAGGCAACAGCCTTCAGGCCTTCGCGGATGATGGCCTGCGACAGCACCGTTGCGGTGGTCGTACCGTCACCAGCCTCGTCGGAGGTGTTGGAAGCAACTTCCTTCACCATCTGCGCGCCCATGTTCTCGAACTTGTCCTTCAGCTCGATTTCCTTCGCGACCGACACACCATCCTTCGTGATGGTGGGGGCGCCGAAGCTCTTCTCGAGCACCGCG
>Ga0070665_100009143_pt1 | contig 10039 bp, 11 predicted proteins | sample KBSS13metaG_FD_65862 | JGI IMG/M metagenome (GOLD analysis project Ga0070665, IMG submission 65862) | Switchgrass rhizosphere microbial communities from Kellogg Biological Station, Michigan, USA - KBS S1-3 metaG | ecosystem: Host-associated > Plants > Roots > Rhizosphere > Soil ...
TTGCGGGTGTCCGGAGACTCGAGCCCGGCCGGAATGGTGAGCGTCTTGCCTTCCCTCGACTCGGCGTAGCCTTCCGGCTCCTTGCAGATCTCGTTCGCGGCATTATGGCGGCGGAACGGGTTGCACCCCGCGGTCACGAGCATCGCGACCAGGGCAACGACGAGAGTCAGGGACTTCTTCAAAACTCGACTCCTGCGGCTTTCAGTGCCGCGCTCACCACGGAGTGATACGCCGGGGCCAGCTCCGTCAGCGGGAGCCGCACACCGCCTTCAATCAGGCCCATCTGCGACAGCGCCCACTTCACCGGAATCGGATTCGCCTCGACGAACAGGTCGCGGTGGAGCGCAGCGAGACGTGCATCGATCTTCTCGGCCGTCTCTTTGTCGCCGCGGCCCGCGGCCGCGATCATGTCGGACATCAGTCGGGGCGCAACGTTCGACGTCACCGAGATCACGCCCTTCGCGCCGGCCAGCATGGCCTCGCGCGCAGTCGCATCATCGCCCGACAGCACAGTGAAACCCGGCTTCGCGAGCGCCACGAGCTCCCGCACCCGCTCGATGTTCGCCACGCCTTCCTTGATGCACACGATGCGCGGGAACTGCAGGAGGCGCGACACCGTCGCGGGCTGCAGGTCCACGGCCGTGCGGCCCGGAATGTTGTACAGGATCACCGGAACGCGCGACGCTTCCGCTACCGCCGCGAAGTGGCGGAACAGCCCTTCCTGCGGGGGCCTGTTGTAGGCCGGCGTGACGACCAGCACCCCATCCACCGGCAGCTCGGAAACCCAACGCGTGCGCACCACGGTGGCGGCCGTGTTGCTGGTGCCGGTGCCAACGATGATCGGGATGCGTTTGGCAACCTGCGCGCAGGCCCGCTCCGTCAGCTCGCGGAGCTCCGCTTCGGTGATGGTGGGCGATTCGCCTGTGGTGCCCCCGACGACGAGGCCGTGGGTGCCGTTCTGCAGGTGAAAATCAACGAGGCGCGTCCAAGCATCGAAATCCACGGCGCCATCCCGACGCATGGGCGTGACGATGGCGACCAGATTGCCGGCGAACATTGTATTCAGGGTACCTGAGGGGCCAGAAGCGGGGCCGCGCATATTAACCGAACGGCCCGCCGGAGGGGCCCCCTGCCGCGGCCGGCACTTACGCGGACATAACCCCCTCACCGCCCGGTGGTACACTGCCGGCCGGCATAAACGGACCCCCAGAAGACCCCCCGAAGATGAAGCAGCACCTGGCCGTTTCAGCGATCGGCAGCGACCGCACCGGCATGGTTCACGAGCTCACCCGCGTCATCAGCGAATGCGGCGGCAACATCAGCGAAAGCCGCATGGCCAACCTCGGCTCGGAGTTCGCCATGCTGCTGCTGGTGTCGGGCAACTGGCACGCGCTCGCCAAGCTCGAAACCGAGCTCAAGCGGCTGGCCGAAGGCAACGGCCTCAGCATTCACCTGAAGCGCACGGAGCCCCGCACCGCGCGTACGGACATGCTGCCGTACTCGATTGACGTGGTGTGCCTCGACCAGAGCGGCATCGTGTCGGGCCTGTCCGGCTTCTTTTCGACACGCGGCATAGACATTGCCGAAGTGTCCACGCGCAGCTATCCGGCAGCGCACACCGGTGCGCCCATGTTCTCGGTGCAGATGATCGTGAACGTGCCGAGCCGCATTCATGTCGCGCATCTGCGCGAGGAGTTCATGGAGTTCTGCGACTCGCTGAACCTCGATGCGATCCTCGAGCCCGTCAAGTCATGACCGTGAAGGTGGGGAAGAAGGTGCCGGCCTTCAGCGCCGCCATCACCGGCAGCGACGTCAAGTGGAAACTTGCGGATGCGGCTGGCGAAAAGCTCGTGATCTACTTCTACCCGAAGGACATGACCACCGGCTGCACCAAAGAAAGCCAGGATTTCCGCGACAAGCACGGCGCCTTTCGCAAAGCGAAAGTCCGCGTCATGGGAATTTCACGCGACTCGCTCAAATCTCACGCTAAATTTCGTGAGAAGGAACAACTGCCGTTCGACCTGTTGTCGGACGAAGATGAAAAGGTCTGTCAGCTGTTCGACGTCATCCGGGAAAAAACCCTCTACGGGCGCAAGTACATGGGTGTCGATCGCAGCACGTTTCTGATCGATGCCGAGGGCATACTGCAGCGCGAATGGCGTAGTGTGAAAGTGCCCGGCCACGTGGAGGAAGTACTTGAAGCGGCGAAGTCTCTCTGACCCCTCACCTTCCGGCGCCGCCAGCGGCGAACGGGATCCTGCGAAGAGCCAGGCGCAACGACGACTCTTCGTGCTCGATACCAACGTGCTCATGCACGACCCCACTGCGATATTCCGGTTCGAGGAACACGACGTGTTCCTGCCGATGGTCGTCCTCGAAGAGCTGGACGCCCACAAGAAAGGTCTGTCCGAGCAGTCGCGCAACGTGCGCCAGGTCAGTCGATTCCTCGACGATCTCATGCGCGGCTTCAACAAGGACCAGATCGACCAGGGGTTGAAGCTGCCCTCGGGCGGCATCCTCACCAACGGGGGCAATCACGGCAAGAAGCCCTCGAGCGGACGGCTCTTCTTCCAGACACGGGAGCTGTCCTCGACGCTGCCGCAGTCACTGCCGGGCGGCGCGGACAACGCGATCCTGGGCCAGACCCTCGCGCTCCAGAAGGAAAATCCTGAGGCGCGCGTGGTCCTCGTCTCGAAGGACATCAACCTGCGCATCAAGGCCGCCGTGCTCGGCGTGCATGCGGAGGATTACTACAGCGACAAGACGCTCGAAGACAGCGACGTCCTGTATCCCGGCATGGCGGTGCTCCCCGCGAATTTCTGGGAGAGCCACAGCAAGGACATGCGCTCGTGGAAGGAAGGCAATCGCACCTTCTACGAAATCACCGGCCCCGCCGTGCGCGAGTGGCAGTTGAACGAGTGCGTGTACGAGGACAGCCCGCAGGGCATCGAAGCGATCGTGCGCAAGGTCGACGGTGAGCGTGCGACCCTCGAGCTCACGCAGGACTATCGCAGCGAGCGCCACAGCGTATGGGGCATCACCGCGCGCAATCGCGAGCAGAACTTCGCGCTGAATCTGCTGATGGATCCGGAGGTCGACCTCGTCACCGTGCTCGGCCCCGCCGGCACCGGCAAGACGTTGCTCGCCCTCGCAGCGGGCCTCATGCAGACGCTCGAGACGAATCGCTTCCTCGAGATCATCATGACGCGCGTGACGATCCCGCTGGGCGAGGACATCGGCTTCCTGCCCGGCACCGAAGAGGAAAAGATGGAGCCCTGGATGGGCGCCCTGATGGACAACCTCGAAGTGCTGACCCAGAGCCAGGAAGGCGGCAGCTGGGGGCGCGCGGCCACCAACGACCTGCTGAAGAACCGCATCAAGATCCGCTCGCTGAACTTCATGCGCGGCCGCACGTTCCTCAACCGCTACATCATTCTTGACGAAGCGCAGAACCTGACGCCGAAGCAGATGAAGGCGCTGATCACGCGCGCGGGCCCGGGAACCAAAATCGTCTGCCTGGGCAATATTGCTCAGATCGACACGCCCTATTTGACGGAAATGACCTCGGGCCTGACCTATTCGGTCAACCGCTTCCGGGGCTGGCCGCACTTCGGTCACATCACGTTGACCCGCGGGGAGCGTTCGAGGCTGGCGGACTTCGCGTCGGATACGCTTTGACATGATCTGAAGGACGCCGAAGGGCGCTTATGGGCATACTCGGGCCGTGCTGAAGAAAACCCTCCATGCCATCCTGGCGATGAGCCTGGGCGTCACTGGCGTCCTCACGGTCGAGGTCGCTTTCAGCAGCGCGGCCCAGGCTCAGGTCGTGTTCCCGCCGCCCGGCTCGGCCCCGCCGAACACCGGGCCGTCCATGGGCGCGAACAACAACGGCGGGGAAAACCTCCCGGACATCGGCAGCCCCGCCAGCGCCACCATCTCGAAGAGTGACGAGTACCGGCTGGGCGCACAGATCGTGCGCCAGCTGCGGGACGAGAAAGCCATCATGGATGACCCGGAGGTCAGCGAGTACCTCCAGTCGCTCGGCGAGCGCCTCGCGGCGCAGGCGCCGGACACGAACCAGCGCTTCACCTTCTTCCCGGTGAACGAAGGCACGATCAACGCCTTTGCCTTGCCCGGCGGCTTCATCGGCGTGAACTACGGCACGGTGCTCGCGTCACGTAATGAGTCGGAGCTTGCGGGTGTCGTGGGCCACGAGATCGCGCACGTCACTCAGCGCCACATGGCACGCACGTTCCACGCGCAGAGCTCTCAGGGCATCGCGCAGACTGCGGCGATCCTCGCGGCGATCCTGATCGGCGCGATGACAGGCGGCAGCGGCATGGAAGGCGCCATTGCCATCGCGCAGGGCGCGGCGGCTCAGCAGCAGGTCAACTTCACGCGTGCGAATGAGTACGAAGCGGATCGCGTCGGCATCGGCTTCGTCGCCGGCGCCGGCTTCGATCCGAACGGCATGGCGCAGTTCTTCGAAGCGATGTCGCGTCACGAGGGCCTGGCCGGTCAGTACGTGCCGGAGATGATCCAGAGCCACCCGGTCAACTCGAACCGTATCGCCGAGGCGCGCGGCCGCGCGGCGCAGTACGACCATCCGAAGAGCAATCCGGATTCGGAAACCTACGAGTGCATCCGCGAGCGTCTGCGCGTGCTCGCCATGCCGAAGGATCCGCAGATCGCCGAGCGCTACGCGCAGGACACGAAGAACTTCAAAGGCACGCTCGGGCAGCGTTACGGCTACGCGCTCGCGCTCATGCAGGCCGGCAAGAACCAGGAAGCGGCGAAGATCCTGAGCGACCTCGTCGGCGAGCACGAGAACCTGACCCTGCTGCACTCCGCGCTCGCGCAGGCGGAAGTCGACGGCGGGCTCGAGAACGACGGTATCGCCACCTTCGCGAAGGCCAATGCCCTCTTTCCGCGCAACGTGGCGCTCACGGTGCGTTATGCGCAGGCGCTCATGAAGGCCAACCGCCCGAAGGAAGCGCACACGCTGCTGCTCGATGTGTTCAACAACGAAGCGCCGACGCCCGATCAGATTCAGCTCACAGCGCTCGCGGCCAGCGCCGCCGGAGACATGGGTGACGCGTACTTCTACATGAGCGAGTACCACATCGCGACGGGCGACCTGCAGCTCGCCATGCAGCAGCTACAGCTCGCTCTGGCCGCACCCAACCTCACGGTCGTGCAACGCCAGCGCTTCCAGGCGCGCATGGATGAGATCCGCGACTTCCTCGTCGAGAACCGCATCAAGAAGGTCAGCGCCCAGCGGGAAGGCGGCCGCTGAAGTTTCGGCACACTGCCGATTCCCCCGAACGATGGATTGAGCCGTTCGTCCCGCGACCGCATGATCGCGAGCGTCGCCATTTCGCCACGCATTAGGCGCGCAGCGTCTCGCTGCTACAATGCCCGCCCTCTACGGATCGAACGAACAACATGACCCGACCCGCAGTCGCTTTCGTCGCACTCCTGTCACTCGCTCTCGTCGGTTGCGCCTCCGCACCGAACGCGAAGAAAGATCCCCGGGACCCGATCGAAGGGTTCAACCGGGCGAGCTACAAGTTCAACGATGCCCTCGATCGTGCGCTGCTGAAGCCGGCGGCCAAGGGCTACAAGGCCGTCACCCCCGACTTCGTCGAATCCGGCGTCACCAACTTCTTCAGCAACCTCACGCAGCCCACGGTCATCATCAACGACCTGCTGCAGGGGAAATTCAAGGCGAGCCTGAACGACACCGGCCGCTTCCTCGTGAATACGACCGTCGGCATCGGCGGCCTCTTCGACCCCGCCTCGGCCGCGGGTCTCGATCGGAACGACGAGGACTTCGGGCAAACGCTCGGCAAGTGGGGCGTGCCGTCCGGGGCGTACCTGATGGTGCCCTTCTTCGGGCCCAGCACGGTGCGTGACAGTCTCGGCTCCGGCGTAGACGTGTTCACGAACCCCGTGCGCTACGTCGACGATACCGGCGTCCGGTACGGCCTCGCGGGCCTGGATCTCATCGACTCGCGCGCGCGCCGCCTGCCGCTCGAAGACACGCTGAACCAGGCGTTCGACAAGTACACGTTCATCAAGAACGCCTATCTGCAGCAGCGCGAATACGCGGTGACGGACGGCAACGTGCCGTCGCCGAAGTTCGACGATGAGCCGCTGGAAGATCCGGATCCGGACGCGGACAAGAAATAAGGCTTACGCCATCCCGAGGATCGTATCGACGTCGCTGATCTTCGCGGCAGCGACGATGCCCGGCGGCAGGTTCCAGAACTGAACCGGGCGCCCGCGTTTGCTCGCATTCGCGAGCAGGTCGATGAGCACCGCGAGCCCCGCGCTATCGGACGCACCCACGCCGCTGCAATCTACCGTCAGCGACTCCGATGACGACGAACGATTGAGAATGGCGAGCGCCGCCTCGCGCGCCGCCGTTGCGGTCGCGAAAGTGAGCGCGCCCTTCATCTGAACCCGATCGGGGCGAACCTCGACGACCTCCACGGTCGTCGAGGTCCCATTTGCGGCAACGTCCATTAGATGTGAGGAGCTGGCGCTCAGGCCTTGCCCGGCGCCTGCGGCAGGCCGCCCTTCTCGATGCGCTGGATCACGGCATCCAGGCCCTTCTGATCGATCTCAGCGCCGAAGTCTTCACGGAAGCTCTTCACGTAGCTGATGCCTTCGATCACGACGTCCCACGCCTTCCACTCGCCGTTCGTCTTGCGGAGCGAATAGTTCACGGGGATGCGCGTGCCGTTGCTGCGCTTGATCTCCGTGCGCACCGTCGCGTTGTCGCCGTCGACCTGCGCGGGCAGGAACTTCATGCGATCACTCGTGAAGTCGACCAGCGCACTGCTGTAGTTACGCAGCAGCGACTGATAGAACGCATTCACGAAGCGCTTGCGCTGATCTTCGTTCGCATCGCGCCAGTGCTTGCCCAGCACGAGCCGCGCCGAATACGCGGTGTCGAAGTGCGGCAGCAGCCACTTGTCGACGAGCGCGTTCACCTTCGACGGGTCCTTGCGGTACGCGTCACGGTTGGCATCGAGATCCTTCAGCATCCCTTCCGCGGACGCCTGCACGAGCTTGCCGGGGTCGTCCGCCGCCACGGGCGCCGGCGCCGTGCCCGTCGCGGGCGTGGGGGCCGGATCCGCCGCGAGCGTCACGCCCGCACCGGCGAGCAGCGCCACGAGAACGGCCGCATGGACGAGAGAGTTCTGCAACGACTTCATTTCTGTTTCTCCTTGGTGGCGCCGTCCGAGGACGCCGACGAATCCGGGGAACCGGAATCACCCCCGCCGCCGCCCCTCTGGGCGAAGTTGGCGAAGAACTTGTTCACGAGACTCTCGAGCACGATGGCCGACTGCGTGAACGGAATCGTGCTGCCATCCTTCAGGAACATGTCCGAGCCGCCGGGACCGATGCCGATGTACTTGCCGCCCAGCAGGCCCTGAGTCTGGATGCTCGCATCGCTATCGTCCGGAATCTGGTTGTACGCATTGCTGATGCGCAGCGTAACGGCCGCTTTGTAGTCCTTCGGGTCGAACCGGATGGCCTCCACCTCACCGACATTCACACCGGCCATCGAGACCGGCGCGCCGGGCTTGAGGTCACCGATGTTGTCGAACTTCGCCAGCACGTGATAGCCGGCCTTCGAGCCGCCGAGCTTGAGCCCGCTGGACGGCAGCTGCGTGGTCAGAAACGCCAGCGCTGCGAATCCCAGCAGCACGAACAGGCCCGTGCCGACTTCGAGATTACGAGTTGAGCGCATGAAAGTTCCTCTTACAGAAAAGCAGCGGTCAGGAAATAGTCGACGATCAGGGTCAGCACGGCAGAGGCCACAACGGTGCGCGTGGTGGCGAGGCCGACGCCTTCTGCCGTGGGAGCGGCGTTGTAGCCTTCGTACACGGCGATCAGTGTGCAGACGAAACCGAATGCCAGGCTTTTGATGATGCCCTCGGTCACGTCGTCGAGATGCACGGCGCCCTGCGTCTGCGACCAGAACGTCCCTGCATTCACATTCATCATCTGCACGCCGACGAGCTGGGCACCGAAAAGGCCCACGATGTCGAAGATCGCCACCAGCAGCGGCATGGCGATGATGCCGCCGATGAAACGGGGCGCGGCGACGTAGCGCATCGGGTCGACGGCCATCATCTCCATCGCGGTGAGCTGGTCGGTCGCGCGCATCAGGCCGATTTCGGACGTGAGCGAGGTTCCAGCGCGTCCGGCGAACAGCAGTGCCGTGACGACCGGTCCGAGCTCTTTCAGCAGGCCAAGCGCGGCGGCGACACCCAGCACATCCTCCGACCCGAAGCGCGCCAGCAGATCGATGCCGGTGAGCGCGAGCACCATGCCGACGAACAAACCCGACAGCATGATGATGATCAGCGAGCGCGCGCCGGCGTTGTAAACCTGGTGCACCACCAGTCTCGGGCGTGCGAGCGCCGGGCCGCATTGCGCGAGCACGCTCACGAGAAATAGCGTGACCTGCCCCACTTTGCGCAAGCCGCCGATGACGAGGTTGTCTGCTTTCGCGATGGCGCTCATTCGTCGCCCTTCAGCAGTTCCTGCTTGTAGTCCGGGGCCGGATAGTGGAACGCCACCGGCCCGTCATCGCTGCCGGTCATGAACTGCTTCACGACCTCGAGGCCACTCGATGCGAGCTCTTTGGGCGTACCCGAGGCGACGACCTTGCCGTCGTACATGAGATAACTGTCGTGCGCGATGGTCGCGAGCTCCTGCACGTCATGAGACACGACAATGCTCGTGAGTCCGAGGCCTTCATTCATCTGCCGGATGAGGCGGAGGATCACGCCCATGGAGATGGGGTCGAGGCCCGCGAACGGCTCGTCGTAGATGAGGACTTCAGGGTCCATCACGATCGCGCGGGCCAGCGCCACACGGCGCGCCATGCCGCCGGAGAGCTCGGAGGGCATGAGATACGCCGCACCCCGCAGGCCGACGGCGTGAAGCTTCGTCAGCACCAGCGTGCGGATCAGCTCCTCCGGCAGGTCGGTGTGCTCGCGGAGCGGAAACGCCACGTTCTCGTAGACGTCCAGGTCGGTCAGCAATGCACCGTTCTGGAACAACATCCCCATGCGCTTGCGAAGTGCATAGATGCCGCTGCGGTCGAGCGTGGACAGATCGTGGCCCCACACCACCACATTGCCCTGTGAAGGCGAGATCTGGCCGGTGATGAGCCGCAGCAGCGTCGTCTTGCCGGTGCCGCTCGGGCCCATGATCGCGGTGATGCGACCTTTGCGGACCTTGATGTCGAGGCCCTTGAAGATCTGCCGCGTCGGAATCCCGTAGTGCGCGTTCCGCACATCGACGATGACATCGTCCGTGGCGGGGCCGGGAGCCGGGGCATCGGGGCGACGGCCACTCGGGGCCGTCGCGCCGTGCGCGTCAGGAAGCGCTTGTGGGGTCGTCACGCGTTGTTCGCGCGGCGACTCATCAAGCCGCCTTGCTTTCCAGGTCCGAAGAGTACTTGCCGGTCGTGGCAAGGCTGTTCAGCTTCGCGCGCTTCGCGAACTCCTTCTGGCCCGCCGCGAAATTCGCGGCCTGCCCGCCCCACGCCTTGAGCGCGGTGTCCTGCAGGGCGCGGCCGTAGCTGAACGTGAGGTTCCAGGGGAGCTTTTCCTTGTTCATGAGAGACAGGTGCAGCGTCGCTTCCGCGGAGGACTGGCCGCCCGACAGGAAGGCGATACCAGGCACGGCCGACGGCACGTGACGCTTCAGGCAACGGACCGTAGCCTCGGCCACGAGTTCCGGCGAAGCGCGATTCGATGCTTTCTTGCCCGAGATCACCATGTTCGGCTTGAGGACCATGCCCTCGAGATAGATGCGATGAGCGTTGAGCTGGTTGAACACCGACTCCAGCACCGCATCCGTCACTTCTTCACATCGCTCGATCGAGTGACCGCCGTCCATCAGCACTTCCGGCTCGACGATCGGGACGATGCCGTTTTCCTGGCACAGGGCCGCGTAGCGCGCGAGCGCATGCGCATTCGCATCGATCGCGAACGCGGTCGGGAAACCTTCG
>Ga0070665_100009145_pt1 | contig 10039 bp, 7 predicted proteins | sample KBSS13metaG_FD_65862 | JGI IMG/M metagenome (GOLD analysis project Ga0070665, IMG submission 65862) | Switchgrass rhizosphere microbial communities from Kellogg Biological Station, Michigan, USA - KBS S1-3 metaG | ecosystem: Host-associated > Plants > Roots > Rhizosphere > Soil ...
GCATACGATATAAAAATGAGCTGGCAAGAGATTTTGGCTTTCTTTTTCTCCTTATCAATCTTTATACGCGTTATTTCGAATACTTTTGGGACACGATAAACAAGGGTATTTTCTTTTTGATATTGGGTATAACCTTTTGGCTGGTGGGACGCTGGATAGAAAAGAACAAGAAAATAAAACTGATAAGAAATAAACACCAGGAATAAATATGGCCAGATACTTTCTGGAAGTAATGTATGACGGTACGGCATTTCATGGTTCTCAACTACAAGGAGAACTACCTACTGTGCAATTAGCAATTAATACCACACTGAGTACTCTATTCAAAACAAAGATTGAATCATTCGGGGCCAGCCGTACGGATGAGGGGGTTCACGCATTAGCTAACTATTATCATTTTGATACAGAGCAGGAATTACATAAAGATTTTCCCTACAAAATGAATGCAATACTGCCACGAGGTATTGCAGTAGAAAATGTGTACAAGGCAACAGATGACAATTTCAATGCCCGTTTTGATGCAAAGTCGCGCAGGTACAGGTATAGAATATATGCCAGCAAAAATCCTTTTCTTTTTGAAAGAGCTCTCTTCTACCCTTTTCGCATACAAACAGACTTGCTAAACCAGACTGCAGAAATAATAAAGGAATATAATGACTTTGAAAGTTTTTGCAAACGAAACTCACAGGTAAGGACCTATAAGTGCAATATATTGACATCATACTGGGAACAAAATGGAGAGGAACTGCACTACATAGTAGAAGCTAACCGCTTTCTTCGTGGTATGGTGAGGGGCCTTGTAGCCACGCAGCTACGGGTGGCAAGGGGACTAGGCAGTATAGATGACTTCAGGAATATTATAGAAGCAAAGGACTGCACGAAGGCCTATTTTAATGTAGCAGGGCATGGATTATACCTGGAACATATTGCCTATCCCAATGAAGCATTAGAACTATTAAGGTTCAAATAGCTAAGCATTGAATAAGCGTGCGATAAAGAATGCTGCTGCTGCTGCGATAGAACCAATGACCGTCACCTTCAGCGCTCCAATCCATGGATTCTGACCTGTTACTTTTGCTTTGAAAAAACCAAATATAAACAAGCAGATAACTGTGATAATAGCAGAATAAGTAAGGCCATCCAAGGGATGTGCTACAAAGAAATAAGGAGACAGTGGCACCAAACCACCAACTACATATGATAAACCAATATTCAAAGCACTTTTAGTTGCACGCCTGGGATCCGGTTTATCCAAACCAAGTTCATACTTCATCATAAACTCCACCCATTTCTCTTTATCCTTAGCCATTTCATCGGCTATCAGGTTTTGAGTGTCTTTGCTTAGGCCCATTTCGGCAAACACATCACGTACTTCCTGCTTTTCCATTTCAGGAATAGCTTCCACTTCGTATTTTTCCCGCTGCAATTCCGACTGATAATGGTCTACCTCGGTTCTACCTGCAAGATAACCACCTAAACCCATAGCAATAGAACCTGCTACTATCTCAGCAAAGCCGGCAGTGATGACGATAGCAGTACTGCTTACTGCACCGCTAAGCCCAGCTGCCAGTGCAAAGGGCACTGTAAGGCCGTCGGACATGCCGATAACAATATCTGTGACTAAAGCTGAACTTGTGAAGTGTTTTTCTTCGTGCTTTTGTTGGTGCATTAGGCTATATATTTTAGACTGTGTGCTATTATGTCTATGCACTCATCTATTTGCTCGCGGGTAATAACAAGTGGCGGTGCAAAACGTATCTTATCGCCATGCGTAGGCTTTGCCAGTAAGCCATTATCTTTTAAATGTAAGCATAAATCCCATGCTGTATCTTTATTTGCATGATCTATTACAATAGCATTCAATAAACCTTTACCTCGCACAATAGCAATATTAGGGTGATTGAGCGCTTTTAACTTTTCACGGAAAAATTCGCCTTGCAGCACAGCATTTTCAGCCATATGCTCCTCTTTAAGCACCTGCAGCGCAGTTATTGCTACTTTGCATGCGAGCGGATTGCCACCATAAGTAGAGCCGTGATCACCTGGCTGAATGGTGAGCATTATTTCATCGTCAGCAAGCACTGCCGAAACAGGCATAGTGCCGCCGGATAGTGCCTTGCCAAGTATTAATATATCAGGTCTTACATTTTCGTAATCGCAGGCGAGCATTTTGCCAGTGCGACAAAGGCCTGTTTGTATCTCATCTGCAATGAACAACACATTAGCTTCCTTGCATAATGCAGCCGCAGTGCTTAAGTAACCTTCATCAGGCACCACTACCCCCGCCTCACCCTGTATGGGCTCAACAAGAAAACCTGCTACGTTAGGATCCTGCAAAGCGATTTTCAGCGCGTTAATATCATTATAAGGGATGACCTCATAACCAGGCACAAAAGGACCAAAATCTTTTCGTGAATCAGAATCAGTGCTAAATGAAATAACATTTATCGTCCGACCGTGGAAGTTATTTTCACAAACTATAATCTTTGCTTTGTCACCAGGTATTTCTTTTACTTCATAACCCCATCTTCTCGCAAGTTTTAAAGCAGTTTCAACTGCCTCTACTCCTGTATTCATTGGCAGCACCTTATCATAACCAAAGTATTGAGTAATATATTCCGCATATATACCTAACTGGTCGCTGTGAAATGCGCGGGAGGTTAAAGTGAGGCGTTGCGCCTGTTCTATAAAAGAAGCCATAATCTTAGGGTGACAATGCCCATGATTTATTGCAGAGTATCCTGAGAGAAAATCGAAATAACGCTTTCCGTCCACATCCCATACATGTACACCTTCGCCACGTGTTAAAACTACCGGTAAAGGATGATAGTTGTGCGCACCGTAATTGGCTTCCTTTTCCAGGAATTCATGTGTTTTTGCAGATATGGAATTTGTATTAATCATAATGCAAAACTATGCTTTTGCCTGCAGAGTTCCTTTTATGAGGATGAGCTCAGTTCTGGTTCGGGAATTTTTACAGGTTCGAATGCGTTTACTTTATCTATTTCAAGTATGGTATAAGCACCGGAATCTGCTTTACGAAACATAGGTAAAAAGCGTGCACCATAAACCAGTTCAGTAGCATCATAAGAGCTACGCTGCTGAACAATATTTGAAAAATGGTCATCAAAGGCTTTTATATTTACTATCAATTCAAATTTACTATCCTTTAGATCTTGTTCTGAATACCCATATAGAGGGCTATCTTCGTTTATGTAGTGGACTATAGTCCAGCTAAGGGCTAGTGAATTAATCTTGCTAATCTCAAGCTTTAATATGTAAAATCTTGTGACGGTTGTATCATTTTCTTTTAGCCTTAGTGCGCATGTAAGGGTTGCTTCCACATCTGTAAGGTGATTGTTTTTATATGTAGCAATGCGCATCATAAGGGCACGACCGTCTTTATATGGAGCCATAAGTACGTTATGGCTAAAAGAGATATAGGCCCTTGGCCGGGCAAAGCGTCCGTAGATAAGACCGGTAACTAATGCAAAAGATAATATCCCCACCAATGATTCCACAGAAGCCACAATGTTCGCTGCCATACCTGCCGGAGCGACATGTCCATAGCCGACGGTAGTGAGCGTTTGTGAGCTGAAAAAGAAAGCATCCATAAATTGCATAAATGGCGTATTGCCATCAGTACCTACTAACTGATTGATACCTATGGTAAAATAAAGAGTGGCAAAAATGAGGTTAATGGAAGTATAGAACAGCAATACTACCAAAAAGAATTTAGCAGTGCTCATGCGCAGCAAAGTATGATATATGCTGATACGGTCCCAGAATGGAAGGCCTGTTTTACGGAGATTAGTTGAACCATCTTTATTGGCAAGCCGCCGCCCCTCGACTGTACTATTAGGCCCAAAGCCAGTATTATCAATATTTTTCAGCGGTGCCCTATGAAAGTGCTTTGCCATATTTACCCCTGTAAGTTTTATATTCTGTCCATAATGAAATTAATATAATTATTGCAGATAGAACAGCACCTGAAATTAAGGTGGTGGCAGGCGTAAAAAAGTATTGAAGTAAATAATGGAATGCTAAAAGTGTGATAGTGAAAAATACAATCTTAACCACCCAGTTTTTATACGGTAACAAATCAGGCATCTTTACCTTCATAACTCGTGCTGTATGATATAAATAAAACGTTGCCTGCAAGTATGTAGTAATAACAAAGGCTAATGCCACACCCGGCAGGCCTAACCATTTATAAAGCGGATATATTAACAGGCAAGCAAGCACAATATCCAGCACCGCACCAATATTAATAATTGCACCTTTGTGCTGATTTTGCAATACTGTAGTAAAGCTGTAGGCTCGCAATGGAATAACTAATATAGATATGAGAAAAACAGGTACTGAAGCCAGGTATTTTTCAGAAAGCAGCACACCAAATAACTCGTACCTAAAAAATAAAAGGAAAAGAAATAATGGAAAAACAATACAGGAAAGCATCTTTGCCGATTGATTGAGCAGCTTTAATGTATGTGCCTGCTCATCCTCTTTTTTCACGGTTGCCAACTGTATGAGTATAGCGCTACCAGCAGCACTAAGTATAAGCGGTAGAAATGGAATATTCATTGCGCCATTATAATATATAGCAGACATGGAAGCTATAAGCACAAGAGACATTATGAATTTGTCAATCCAATTAAAGAGCACTTGCAGTACATCATAAACGCCAAGGTGTAACCAGAGGGAACGCACATCTTTTAGCGTAACATTTTGTTCTGCCTGCGTATCAAGATGCTTTTTGACATTTGCATTTGTGATAAGTGCATATAGCATCAATCGAATAGAAGTAATTAATAATAATGACAGGAACAATAGCTGCAATGGGAATTCGTAGTGCAAATAAGCAATATGCAATAGGGTAAAAACTAATGAGTAAAGAAAGCTGATGCCAACAAGTGCTTTGAACCTTTTAAAAACTATTAGTGTAGATTCCAGGATAAAAGATAAGGAATAACTGAGCAGAAAAAATAATGGGATGATGAAATTTAACTGCAAAGCACGAAACTGGAGCAAAGCAAACACACTGCCAAACAATAGCAACCAAAGACTGTAGATGATATAATGCTTTGCCTGCAGACTGGTCATTAACCTTACCATGAAAGATGGTGAATAAGTAATGACAAATACGTGGATACCAAAACAAGCAATGGGGAAAAGCACGTTTAGCTGTATCCAGAAATTCTGATATAAGCCATAGGTATCTTCTGTAAGGTTTCGTGAAAAAACAATAAGCACCAGTGTATTTGCCAGCGAAGGAAAAAACCTTGTAAGGAAAATAGACAGGGAGTTGCTGAGTAAAGCACTACTTTTTATTTCCAGCGAATGACTCACACTCTGTTTTGTTTAAGTGTTTAATAAGCTTCGCAGGATTGCCTGCTATAACACAATATCCTTCCGGAAAACTTTTTGTTACTACTGCTCCTGCCCCAACTATGGTAAAGTCGCCAAGCACAACACCCGGCAGTACTATTGCACCCATACCGAGCCAGCAAAAATTACCTATTTCTATTGGACTTGATTGCACCTGCAAATCATTGTTTACAGGATCATGATTTACGGATATAATACCAACATTAGGGCCAAGGTTCGTATAATCACCAATCTTAACACCATTACTGGCATTTATGTATACGCCGGGGGAATCACCCGGATATGTGTCTTTCCCCCTGGTAATCCGTTCAGGGCAATGTATAGTACTAGTGTGGTGAATTGCCCATCTTACCGCAGCATTCTGCCTTAATATTTTCCTGAAAAAAAAATCTGTAACATAAAAACCAATACTCATCTTCTTCCTCAATCGGAATGTTTTTCTTACCAGATCTGAGGAGCCATTACTCATTATTTCTTTTCTTCAGACTTATTATTTCTGTACAACTGAAAAAATGCACTTAAGCAAACGCCTATAATAAGGAAGCTGCTAATAATAGCGATAGTTTTACCTGTCTGATAACTCTTTGGCCTAAAATGGAACTCAATAGTATGCTGACCTGCAGGTATCTTTATAGCACGGAGCACATAGTTAGCCCTCATGATAGGAGTTTCTTTACCATCTACATAGGCTTCCCAGCCATGCGGATACCAGATATCTGAAAATACTGCAAGACCATCTTTACTATTACTTGAGGTAAAAGAAAGGTCATCAAGACCATACTTTGTAAGCTTTATAGCCGCAGCGCTGTCTTTACCAAATGTATAAGTACCGAATGTATTTTTGAAATCGTTCCTGATAACTGCTGTAGTCTTTGGATTGAATGCATTAGGTACAACAGCAGTATCACCCAGGTTATTAGCATTTAAAGAAAGCATTTCTTCATCTGCAGTATTTACCCATTTCACATCATTTACAAACCAGGCATTACCACAGGCATCAGGATTTGGTCTCGCGCCTGCTTCGCCGTTAGGGCCAGGTAAAATGAAGTATTTGGTATTCAACATATTCAATACCTGAGAGTTAAATTTACCCGCCTGCTGGCTAATTTGCACATCTATAAGATCCTGGTAAATTTCCATTTTAGCAGGGCTGTAACCGCCTACGCATTTGTGGAAATAACATTGTGCAGCGTCATTATATGTATTTACACTTAAGTCAAGAACACGATAATAAGGATCGTGGTCGGCATTTATTTGTTTATCAACCGGGCGGGGTTCAAATTTGCTATCATAGTCGCTAGAATCCACATACGCATCATTATTTAAGTAACGTACATCTTCTGACATTAAATCTATAGCTATTAATAGGCCCAAACCACCTATCAATAAAGGTGCTTTTATTTTATTCTTTGAGTAAGCCCAAAGAAGACCGCCTGCCAATATTATATAAAGGGCACTTGTTAAGCCGCTCTTTGTAGCAGCCGAAGACCGATCCTGTTGGATAGCTTTCACTAACTGATTACCAGCTTCCTGGTTATTGAACATTTTTCCATACTGCTGCGCCATCCTGGCATCGCCATCATTGTCACGAAATGAAAAGAACATACTGCCACCTACACCCAACACGAGACATAACCCTACCGTAATGATACCTGCAGTTTTTACTTTTCTCCATATCTCTTCACTACTCAATTTGCCGCTTATTATATCATTTACAGCCCATATACCCAATATTGGGAACAACAGTTCCGGTATTACCATTATCATAGCGGGTATGCGGAACTTATTGTACATAGGTAAGTGGTCAAAAAGAAAATAGTTAAATGCAGGAAAATGCTTACCCCATGACATAACTGTAGCTAATATACACACTGCCAGTATCCACCACTTATTGTGATTCTTTATAACTAAAAGCCCAAGTACAAAGAGGAAACATATAATAGCGCCATAATAAACCGGGCCAGACATGATAGGCTGCGGCCCCCAATACAATGGAATATGCTCTGCAAATTGGGTGGCCTGATCGTCTGAGACGCCGCTCTTAGTGAGGAAGTCGTAGGTATTAGAGCTAGTGCCTACATTTTCGCTATTAGAACCTCCATATAGTTGTGGCACAAGCATACAGAAAGTTTCGCCAATGGCATTGCTCCACATAAAAGCGTAGTCTTTATCGAGGCCACCATTCGTTTTCCCCTTTTCATGATTTAATGTAAGCTGGCTGCTACCGCCACGCATAGTTTCATTGGTATATTCCTTTGTAGTGAGAAAGCCAGCCATAGTAGTGCCAAGGCTTATTGCAGCTATAATAACTATAACAACAGAGGAAATAATAAAACCTTTGATTTTACCTTCTTTGGCAGCAGCAACTAGTTGTCCTATGCCAGCAAAGACAAATATTATCCCTGAATAATAGACAATTTGCCAGTGATTGTTTGCCAGCATCAGCACAAACGAAATAGCAAATAGCGGAATACCTGTCCACCACTTTTGATTATATAGAAGCAAAAAACCGGCAATTACCGCAGGCAAATAATCGAGCGCGAACAATTTCGTTTCATGACCTGCTATGATAAGCTCAATATTATAGGTAGAGAATGCATAGGCTATAGCCCCCACCACTGCCAACCACTTATTGACATTAAGGGTGCGCATTAGTATAAAAAAGCACAGCATCGCGATAAAAAGGAAGTATGCTGGCTTACCAACAAGCGTAAGTGCGTGCTGGATATTGGCTATATAGTTAGTATTTTCAGGCACATAAATAGTGTAGGTAGGCATACCACCGAACATACTGTTCGTCCAAAGAGTATTTTTTCCAGTAGAATCGTGATAGGCCATTGCTTCATGTGCGGCTCCTTTCCAGCTCACAACATCTCCCTGATATAGTACTTTGCCCTGTAACTGGGGATAACAGTATATAAGAGAAAGAACGATAAAGCCAAGAATAATGAATAGGTCTAATTTGTATTTTTTGAAATCAAATAATTGCATAATGCGCCTTTTAACAAAACAAAAATAATAGTTCTATCCACTATTTACAGGGAAGTTTGAAATTTAACAACAACATATATGTACAAATACATAGAAGGGTTTCTTATATCTTATATATTTTCATTTTTACGGCTTACTTTTGCGGCGCTATAATAAGGACAAATACAAGAAATGGCTTCTAAAGATTTATTGTTAAAGGCATACAGGTTAATGATGACAGCCAGGGCTATGGCTGATATTTATGATGCTAACCGACCTATATGTAAATATGTGCACAGCACAAGTCGCGGGCATGAAGCTATACAGCTGGCAACAGGTTTCTTATTGAAACAAAATGATTTTGTAAGCCCTTATTATCGTGATGAGAGCCTAATGCTGGGTATGGGCTACAGACCATACGAACTCATGCTGCAATTGCTGGCAAAAGGGGACGACCCGTTTACAGGCGGCAGAGAGTACTATAATCACCCAAATATTCGTCGCGAGAATTTCCCTAAAATAATACATCAAAGCAGCGCAACCGGTATGCAGGCTGTACCTACAACGGGTGTAGCCCAAGGCATACAATATATAGAAACGCACAAACTAATCGATTACCCCACCCCGCCGGTAGTTGTTTGTTCATTGGGGGACGGTAGTGTAACGGAAGGAGAAGTAAGTGAAGCATTCCAGTTTGCAGTACTACACCAGCTACCTATAATATACCTGGTACAAGATAATGACTGGGGTATATCTGTGAGCAGTGATGAGGCACGGACTATGGATGCTTATGAATTTGCTGCAGGCTTTAAAGGTATGGAGCGGGTACGCGTGAATGGCAGTGATTTTGTTGACTCTTACAAAACAATGGAATACACCATTGATTGGGTTAGGAAATGGCGGAGACCTATACTGGTGCATGCCAAGGTACCTTTGCTGGGCCACCATACATCCGGCGTACGCAAAGAATGGTATCGCACGCCTGAAGACCTGGAAAAACATTCGCTGGATGACCCGGGGCCAAAACTGCGCAAAGTGCTGCTGCAACAAAAGGGTATAACAGAAGATCTATTAAATAAGATAGAAGAAGAGGAGAAAAACTATGTGGCAAATGAATTTGCCAATGCAGTAGCCGCAGCAGAGCCAGATCCTGCAACAGTAGCAGAACATATATTTGCTCCATTAAAAATAACAGAAGAACGTGGTACACGCACACCAGAAGGACGTGAAAAAGTAGTGATGGTAGATGCTGCATTGCATGCCGTAGAGGAAATACTGCAGGATTATCCTGAAGCTTTATTTTACGGACAGGATGTGGGTAAAAGGCTTGGTGGTGTATTCCGTGAGGCTGCTACCCTTGCAGACAAATTTGGCGATGACCGCGTGTTTAATACCGCTATACAGGAAGCCTATATTATCGGATCTACTGTAGGTATGAGTGCGGTGGGTTTGAAACCAATAGTGGAAGTGCAATTTGCAGACTATATCTATCCGGGCATAAATCAATTGGTAACGGAGATTAGCAAATCATGCTATTTAAGTTGTGGTAAATATCCTGTTTCGTGCATTATACGTGTGCCAATAGGAGCTTATGGTGGTGGCGGTCCTTACCATAGCGGGAGCGTAGAAAGTACACTTGCAACTATTAAAGGGATAAAGATAGCCTACCCAAGCAATGCTG
>Ga0070665_100009149_pt1 | contig 10034 bp, 11 predicted proteins | sample KBSS13metaG_FD_65862 | JGI IMG/M metagenome (GOLD analysis project Ga0070665, IMG submission 65862) | Switchgrass rhizosphere microbial communities from Kellogg Biological Station, Michigan, USA - KBS S1-3 metaG | ecosystem: Host-associated > Plants > Roots > Rhizosphere > Soil ...
GCGCGTACGATTTCGCACCGCCCGGCATCGCGCGTCAGCCCCAGGATCGCGCCACGCGCATCGGGGCGCCAATAAGGTGCACCCAGTCCCGTGAAAGCGGGAACCACGTACAAGCCTTCCGCGGACTTCGCGCGTCTTGCGAGCGCTTCACTTTCCGCCGCCGTCGTCAGCAACCCAAGTTCGTCGCGCAGCCACTGCACCACTGCGCCCGCAACAAAGATGCTGCCTTCGATGGCGTATTGCTTCTCGGCCAGCGCCGTCCCCAGCAAGCGATTCATAGACCTGGGGACCCGCGTGCCGGTATTGACCAGCGCGAAACACCCCGTTCCATATGTGGACTTCACATCGCCGGGAGAGAAACAGGCTTGTCCGAAGCTGGCGGCCTGCTGGTCGCCCGCAACGCCCAATATGGGAATAGGCGCGCCCAGCAGCATGGGATCGGTCACGCCGTAGTCGTCCCGGCTTTCGCGCACAAGTGGCAACACCGCGCGCGGCACACCAAACAGTTTCAGCAGGCCCCTGTCCCAGTCCCTTGTCCTGAGATTCCACAGCATGGTTCGTGACGCATTCGTGACATCGGTGGCATGCACCTTGCCCCTTGTCAGGTTCCAGATCAGCCAGCTGTCGATGGTGCCGAAGGCGACGTCCATTCCTCGCGCACCCTTCACACGCTTGAGCAGCCATTCCAGCTTGGTCGCCGAGAAATAGGGATCCAGCAGCAGGCCGGTCTTGCGTGTGATCTCCTTCTCCAGCCCCCGCTGCTTCAATTGTTGGCAGCGCTTGCTCCCACGCCGGTCCTGCCAGACGATGGCGTTGTAAAGCGGCGCGCCGGTCCTCCTGTCCCAGATCAGCGAGGTCTCGCGCTGGTTGGTGATGCCGATGGCGGCGACATTGCCCGCCTCTTGGCCCTTGAGCACGGTGCGGCAGCAATCCAGCGCTGCCTGCCAGATCTCGCGCGGGTCATGCTCCACCCAGCCATTGGCGGGATAGATCTGGCGCAGCGGAATGGCATGGCTTCTGACCGGCCTCGCCTGGTCGTCGAACAGGATCGCTCGCGTCGAGGTCGTGCCCTGGTCAATTGCCAGCAGACGGGTCTTGCGCATGGGCAAAAGGCACACCTTTTGCGCACCCAACGCAAGCGCAGCGGGTCAGCGCCGGATCAGTCGCGCGCCGCAATCATGGAAGCAGTGGATTTGCGCATCCCATCGCCCGCCGGCGCCGCCGTCGGATAAAGGCTCAAAACCAGAAGCGCGGCCGCCAGACCCAACGCGACCAGGCCGAGCACGATGCTGAGATCGCGCCGCAGCCGCTGCGGCCAAGTCTGGCGCGACAACCAGCGTTGAGCAGCGCGCCGGTCCTGTGGTGGCAGGCCGAAGGGATGCGGGGCCGCCACCAGGCGAAGCACACAGGCACGGCCCAGGGATTCAAACACCGCTTCCAGTGCCTCATTGTCGGGATGCCGGCCCCATATGCCAGCCCATGAACCCCCCGGCCATGTCCGCCCTCCGATGTCCCCCACGGTCCTAGGCTCCCCTTTTTTCGGCCGGAACTGTAGGCAACCACTGCGCGTATCTCACCCTCGGAGCCGACTTATGAACATCTTTGGTGGGCGCTTCCCAAGATTTGTGTCCACCGTTAACTTGTCCATCACGCATACCGTTTCCCCCGTCCGTGGAGGCACTCTTTTGGGCCGCAAGGAAGATATGACTGGCCGGCCGGCGGAACGCCGTCCCAAGACCCGCAAGCAGGTGCTTTTGACCGGCATCATCGCCTCCCCCGGGGGCGACAGCAGCGTCGATTGCACCATTCGCGACCTGTCGGAAACCGGCGCCAAGATCGTTGCCGCCAGGGGGGCGCAAATTCCTGCCCACTTCTACCTGATCAATATCCGCGACCGCGTGGCCTATGAGGCCGAGCTGGTCCGCAGTGACGCATCGCAGGCAGGTGTCGTTTTCAAGAAAACCCTGCCCTTGTCGGGCCTGACCAATCCCGCCCTGGGCTTCCTCAAACGCATGTGGATGTCCAAGGCCGCCCGTTAGACGGGGCCCCTTCGACCGTCCCTATACGGAAGAAATACCACAAGTATAGGAACGAAAAGGCAATAGCGGTTCCGTACTTAATCGGCTGTTAAGGTCCTTCCTGTTAGAAAATTGCGCGAGTGACGGCCGTTTTTACGGCCAATGCAGAATGCATGGGGCAAGAGCAAGTGGGGCTTACCGCGCACGATATGAGCGATATGGGTCGTCTGGCCCAGCTCGCCATGAATCCGCAGGCCGGCGCCAGCCGCGAAGAGATCTATCTCGCGGTCGCTTCCCTTTATCGCATCCAAGGCGAGGGCCTGAACGAACGCGAACGCGGCTTGATGCGCGAAATTCTGCGCCGGTTGACGCAGGACGTGGAAATGGCGATCCGCATCGCGCTCGCCCAGCGCCTGGCCGACGACACCACCGCCCCGCATGACCTGATCCTGCTTCTGGTGGACGACCGTATCGAAGTCGCCCGCCCGCTGATCCTCAATTCCCCGCTGCTCACCGAAACCGATGTCCTCAAGCTGATCGCGAGCTGCGATGTCGCCCATCAGGCGGCGGTGGCGGCGCGTCCGCATATCGGCGTTTGCGTCACCGACACGCTGGCAAGTTCCGAAAATGAATCGGTGCTGATGGCCCTGGTGCGCAATGCCACCGCCAAGATTTCGGATTCCGGCTACCGCACCCTGGTGGAAAAATCGCGCGCCCTTACCGGGTTGCAGGAGCCGCTGGTTCGCCGTCCCGACCTGCCGCCGCAACTTGCCACCAGCATGTGCGACTGGGTGTCGGATGCGCTGAAGACCTTCATCACCACCAACTATCGCATGGCGCCCAAAAACGTTCAGGTCGCGCTGAACGAAGCCACGCGGATGGTCAAGATTGCGGCCCCCACCAAAGAAGCCCCTGCCGAAAGCGCGCAGAAGCTGATCGACAAGCTCGCCGCCAGCGGCCAGCTCAAGACGGGCTTCTTGATGCGGGTGCTGAGCCAGGGCCAGCTGGACCTGTTCGACCTCGCCTTCTCGCGCCTGCTCGATATCGATGTCGCCTGCTTCCGCACCGTTTTCTACAAGGACGGCGCGCGCATCGTGGCGTTGGCCTGCCGCGGCGTGGGCATCGACCGCGCGGTGTTTGCCACCGTGTTCAACCTGTCGCGCCAAGCCCGCAGCCTGCCCGCCTCCCTGCTACCGGCCGATTTTGAGATCGTCGATTCGGTCTTTTCCAACACCACCCGGCAGACCGCGCTGGATGAGCTGCGTAGCGCAGTGGCTCCCCACTAAACGCATTCCTGCTCAGCCTGTCCAAAAACCTTGGACGTGGTAGGTTGCCTCCATGACCAAACTGCATTTTACCGCCACGCCACAGGCGCAGGACGCGCTCACCGGCTTGCGCGCGCGCTTTGGCGAGTCCGGACCGGATGAAGCCGAGATCGTGGTGGCGCTGGGCGGCGACGGCTTCATGCTGCAGACGCTGCATGCCTTCACCGGCCAGGGAAAACCCATTTATGGCATGAACCGCGGCACTGTGGGCTTCCTGATGAATGAGTATCACCAGGACGATCTTTTGGAACGGCTGGCCGCCGCCGAGAAAGCCGTCATCCATCCGCTAAAGATGACCGCGCACAGCCAGAAAGGTGCGGTCGACGCGCGCGCCTTCAACGAAGTTTCGCTGCTGCGCGAAACCCGCCAGGCCGCCAAGATCCGTATTTCCGTGGATGGGAAGCCGCGCATCTCCGAACTGATCTGCGACGGTGTCCTGGTGTCCACCCCCGCCGGCTCCACGGCCTATAATCTTTCCGCCCATGGCCCCATCCTGCCGATCGATGCCGATCTCCTGGCGCTGACCCCGATCTCGGCTTTCCGGCCCCGGCGCTGGCGCGGCGCGCTTCTGCCTCACCGCGCCCGGGTGCGCTTCGAAGTGCTGGAAAGCAGCAAGCGGCCGGTCAGCGCTGTGGCCGATGATTTCGAAGTGCGTGACGTCACCGCCGTGGACGTGAGCGAGGATCGGGCCATCTCCATGACCTTGCTGTATGACGCCGGGCATAATCTGGACGAGCGGATTCTGTCGGAGCAATTCTCTGACTAAGCTCGAGCGAGGCATTTCGCCGAGCGACCCGCAGCATCCGACAGATCCCTTCCCCCTTTGGTGAGGAGCAGTTTGCGAAGCAAACGAAATGGTCCAGTGGACCATTTCGAGCGACGAACGCCGCGAGCTTGGGCGAGCGGCCGGAGCAACTTCGCCGCCCGGCCTCGCGGCGCGCCGAGGCGCACCGCTGCGGCGTTCGTCGCTTTCGCAGGTCCACTGGACCTGCTCACGCGCTACGCGCGCCGCTCCTCACCCCGAGCTGCGACGGATGGGGGTCATTAGATGACCCGCTTCACGAAAGCTTAAGACCCATTAAGCTATAAACTGACAACGAGTCAGTGTCAGTTCCGCCGGGGGGCCCGCGGGTAGTGGGGCAATGAGCGACTATCGTTTTGACCGGCTGCGCGTGCTGGTGGTGGACGACAATGTCCACATGCGCAAGCTCGTCACCACCATCCTGCAGGCCTTTGGTGTCACCCAGATCGCCGAAGCCGAAAGCGCCGACCGCGCTTGGCAGTCCTTGCGGGATTCCAACCCCGACGTGATCGTGCTGGACTGGGTGATGGAAGGCATGTCGGGCGTGGATCTGGTCCGCATGATCCGCAGCAATCCCCAGGCGCCCAATCCCTTTGTCCCTGTGATCATGCTGAGCGGCCACACCTCGCTGGATCATGTGCGCCAGGCGCGCGATGCCGGCGTCAATGAGTTCATCGCCAAACCGGTTTCGGTCAAGACCATGATGTCCCGGCTGGTGGCGGTGATCGAACATCCCAGGCCTTATGTGCGCACCGGCAGCTTTTTCGGTCCCTGCCGCAGGCGCCGCAACATCAGCGAATATCAAGGATCGGAACGGCGCAGCGAACAATCCAAACAAGTGGCGGTGTAAGCCATGGCACGCAAGCAACCCATCGAGCTGTTCATGCCGCCCAATATGCTCAAAGCCAAAGTCGGCGGCGGGCTGGGCGGCCCCGACATGGCAGCGATGAAACGCGCCGAAGACGCGATGGCCGCGCTGGAAAGCGAATTCAGCGACTGGATCGCCACGGATGTGATGGCGCTGACGGACGCGCGCCAGCGCTATGCCAATACACCGGATGCGGCGGCCAGGAACGCGCTGTTGCGCACCGCCCATGACATCAAGGGCCAGGCGCCGACCTTCAATTATCCCCTGATCGCCCGCGTCGCCTCATCGCTGTCGCGCATGATCGGCGAACTGCCGTCCGATACGGCGATCCCGCTGCACCTGGTGGATGCGCATGTGAATGCGATCATGGTGATCCACAAGAACAAGATGCAGGACACCAACCACAAGACCGCCCAAGTGCTCATCGCGGAACTGGACGCGCGGGTGGATGAAGTGCTGGCGGGGGCCGGTAAAAGCTAGCCCTCTTGTCATGCCCGCGAAAGCGGGAATGACAAGACCGGTCAGGACTCGCGGTTCCTGGCGTCGGAAAGAATGCTGAGCAGTCCCGGCCCAAAACTCATCGCCGAGCTGGGCGTTGTGTCGTCCGAGCCGAACAGGGCGCTGAAGGCATTGTGCTTGGGCTGCCAGTTCATCACGCTCTGAAGCAGCGCCTGAATCTGCGCGTCCTGGGCCGATGCAACCTTGACGTACGCCGCTTCCCTGGTGATCTCCGGCGCCTTGCCGGGCGCGATATCGGGCAGTTGCGCCACGCGCACCGTGCCCTCACCGCCCGGCTGGGCAACCGCCCAGTCATAGACTTCGCGCACCGATTTCGCCGAGCCGTCGGCGTGGAAGAACACACTTTTGTTCGCCGCCGCGGCCTGGGGGAATTGCGCCGCCGCGCTGGCGCCGGGATCGCTGCCCGCCAGCTTGATCAATTTCGACGCCGCGTCGGGGCCCAGGAAATGCGCGGCATAAAGCTCGCCGCCGCAGACATCGCGGCCCAGGCTGGCGCGCAAGGACCCTTGGGTGGACTTGGCATATTCGCCCGCCATCAGCGCGCAGACTTCCGGGTTCTTGCGCAGCGCCAGGATGTCCTGTTTGCCGCCGCCCTCGACGCGATAGCGGCCATCGGCCTGCTTGGTGATCTGATCCGCGAAATTGCCCAACCCGTGCTGGGCGCCATGTTCTTTCACCAGCCCCAGCCAGGTCTGGTCGATGAACTGGAACAGGCCAGTGGCCGAGGATGAGCTGGAGGTGGCGTTGGGCTTGAGGCTGGATTCCCGCATGGCGGTGCCCAGCAGATAGTGGAAGTCCGAGCCGGTTTTCTCGGCGGCCTTCTGCAATGCTTGGACGACGCGGTCCGCGCCCGATACGGCTTCTGCCTGCATCGGACCGTTGTGCCGCTTTATAGTTAACTATTGCTTAATCGGCCCGCAGCATGGCACTTCGAGGCTGTCGGGCGCACTTAGCGGTTCGCGGCAATTTGCGAGGTTTTCACGGAAGCATTGGCCCTCCTGCCGTTCACTGCATCCGTGAAATACCGGTCCATACCCTGGCGCTCGTCCAATTGAACCGAAGGCTGCATCGACTGCAGTTCCGCCAGGGTTCGCCGGAAATTTGCCAGAGCGTCTTCCAGGTTTTTCAAAAGTCGCGCTGCCAACTGGGTTCGCGAGCCGTTGCTCTCAAGCACCGCAACAAGTTCCTGCTGGCGCGCGAACACGCCTTCAGCCTCCGAAGCAAGCTGCTTGGCAATATCCAACCTCGTTTCCGATATCATTTGTTAGGCACTCCCCGCTCTCCACCACAGCATCTCAAGACTCAATCGGCTGTCGCTGCTGCAATAATGCAGAACTTTCGAAAAAGGCTGGCTGCTTAAAGCGCCGAATCGCGGGCAATTGGACCAAGGTCCAATACGGCGGCGGGGCCCGGCACACTTCCAAGATAAACAGCTGCTTAACCGCCTTAGCTTGGAGGCCGGCGGTTTTTGGATCCTGCTTATTAACAAGTTTTCGGGTTGTGCTGTTGATGCGCGCTCTACCGGCGGCGAACATCAGTTGTTTCAGCGGTAACGGTCAGTGAACTGCGAGCGTTTCCAACGTGGAATAGACACAGGTCATGCCCCGCCACACCTCCACCCGGTCGGTATCGGTGGCAAGCGTCGTCGCGCGACGGATGGCGGCATGGTCGCCCATCAGGCGCACCTCGATCACCAACTGCTGGCCGTCTTCCTTCAAGATGCGGATTCGTAATCGTTCATGTCCGTACACAGATAATCGCCCGGCGAGGATGCGTGTACCCGCGGACTGTGACAGTGACATGTCGTGGGCGAGCGAGCGCGTTGATTTGTGGGAAGTGGGAACAAAGTAGATTCAATTCTAACAAATCCACTCCGATCCCACGCTGCAACGGCCTGCCCTTGGTTCGGACGCAGTCATACCTATCTCCCGGGGATGACCCTGCAACCGAGCTTCTTCCCCGATCCGGCGTCCCTGCCGGAGGGTTTCCTCTATCAGCCAAACCTGATCTCCCTGGACGAGGAAGCGGCGCTCGCCGCCTGGATCGCCACCCTGCCCCTCAAGCCCTATGAGTTCCGCGGCTATCTGGGCAACCGCCGGATTGCCGCTTTCGGCCTTGGCTACGGTCGCACCGATCAGCACGCGCCCGGCATTCCGCCCATTCTTCTGGAGTTGCGGCACAAGATCGCCGGTTTCGCCAAGCGCCAGCCGGAGGATTTCGTTCAGGCCATGGCCAGCGAATATGCGCCCGGCGCCGGCATCGGCTGGCACAGGGACAGGCCGCAATTCGGCGAGATTGTCGGTGTTTCGCTTCTGGCGGAAGCCAGGCTTCGGCTGCGCCGCAAAGAGGGACAAGGCTGGCAGCGCCTTTCCCAGCTTCTTGCGCCGCGCTCAGCCTATCTGTTGTCGGGCGATGTGCGCCGTCATTGGGAACACAGCATCCCACCGCAGGACCGGCTGCGATACTCCATCACCTTCCGCACCGCGACGCGTTAGCCCTCGCGGCCCAGCGCAATGGAAAGCGGCGCATCCGCCGGCGATGGCCAGGGCTTGGGATCGCTGTGTCCCCAGACCGGGCCGGGCCAGGCGGGATCGCCCTTGTAGCGCCCCACCACATGGACATGCAGTTGCGGCACCATATTGCCCAGATTGCCGACATTGAGTTTTTCCACCCCCGGCAGGGTGCGGATCAGGCCCGACAATTTGACGATCTCGGCCATCAGCTGCGCCTGGTCGGCGGCGTTCAGATCGCACATCTCAATCACACCTGCGCGGCGCGGCACCAACAGGCCCCATTGATAGCGGGAGTCATTGTAGAGAAAGACCCGGCTGAGCGGCCAGTCGGCCAATTGATGCGTCAGCTTCTGGATCACGGGATCGACGGTGAATTCGCTCATCAAACACTCCTGCTGAATCTTCGCGGGTCGAAATCCGGCACGACTTCGCCTTTGCCCAAAATCATGTCCGCCATGTCCTGGGCGATGGCGGGGGTGAACAAGATGCCGTTGCGATATTGCCCACTCGCCAGGAATACGCCCTCCATCGCGGCGCGGCCGAGCAGCGGCAGGCCGTCGGGGCTTTTGGGACGCAGGCCCGCCCAATGGTCGGCCAAGGTCCAATCCTTGAGCGATGGCATCAGCCTGCGCGCCGCGCCCCATAATTGGTCGCGCGCCTTCGGCGTCGGCCTGGTGTCGAAGCCCTCGTCCTGCACCGTGGCGCCGATCAACAGCCTGCCGCGCTCGCCCAGATGCGGACGGGGCACGCAATAAACCCCTTCGCCCCACACCACCGGCACCGGCAACACCTGGCTGGGCGGCGGCGCCAAGGCGATCATCTCACCCTTCACCGGCTGGATGGGGATGTTGTCCAGCAAGCCGCTCCAGGCCCCGGCCGCGACCAGCACGGCATCTGCCGGATAGCGGCCATAAGGGGTCAGCACTGCGGGACCGGGTTCCAGCCTCACCACCGCTTCATTGGCGTTGAGGGTGCCGCCGGCTTTCAGGAAGGCGATGGCCAGCGCCTCACCCAGGGCGCGGTTGTCGACATGGGCCTCGTGCGGGGACCACAGCCCGCCCACCGGCTCACTCAGCAACGGCACCAGGGCATGGGCCTGCCGCCCGTCCAGGATACGCAGCTCGCCTTGGGCGCGGGTCTGCATGACTTCCAACCCGGCGGCGTCCTTGGCCAGCAGCAAGGCGCCGACCCGGCTGAGGAAGACGCTGCGTCCGCTGGCCGCTTCCAGCTCGGCGGCAAAGACCGGCCAAAGGCTGCTCGCCCGCAGCGCCAGCGCCCGCTCGGCCTCGGCGGCGTCTTGCAGTTCGGCGGTGACCGCCAGCATGCCGGCCGCGGCCCAGCTCGCGCCCGCTGCCGGTTGCGCCCGTTCCAGGATGGTGACCTGGGCGCCCGCCTGCAAAAGCCGCCAGCCGACACCCAGGCCGGCGACGCCGGCACCGATGATGACGACCCTCACGGATACCCCTCCCCCGCCGTGACAATGACTGTCACGCCAATGACATAGGCGGAGAGGCTAAAGCGATCTGGTAACTGCGTGGCAGCCGGAAAGCGCCTGGTGACAATAGAAACATGCCTGGGCCGAAGCGGCGGAACAGTCGGAAAAGCCATGCCTCTCTATAGCGGCTGCGTCCCTCGTGCGCATCCGGTCTGTGTGCTGTAACGGACCCGCTTCCAGCGCGTATTATGGGGGCAATTCGAGGCGAGGTTTTGAGATGGAAAAGGCACTGTTTGGCGCGGGCTGCTTCTGGGGCGTGGAAGACTTCTTCCGCCAGGTTCCCGGCGTGATCGAGGCCGTGTCCGGCTATGCCGGCGGCGCCACCGACAACCCGACCTACAAGCAGGTCTGCAATGATGAGACCTATCATGCCGAGGTGGTCGAGGTGACCTTCGACCCCGCCAAGGTCTCCTACCGTACCCTGGTGGAACTGTTCTTCCGCATGCACAACCCCACCCAGAAGAACCGCCAGGGGCCGGACTTCGGCACCCAGT
>Ga0070665_100009152_pt1 | contig 10029 bp, 9 predicted proteins | sample KBSS13metaG_FD_65862 | JGI IMG/M metagenome (GOLD analysis project Ga0070665, IMG submission 65862) | Switchgrass rhizosphere microbial communities from Kellogg Biological Station, Michigan, USA - KBS S1-3 metaG | ecosystem: Host-associated > Plants > Roots > Rhizosphere > Soil ...
TGGTCCGATCCGTCGACATGATCGTCGTTGAACCAGACGACGTGATCCTCTTTGAACAGGGACCGCGGCTGTTTGCCCACCGCGTCGTTCGCGTCGAGCGGTGCGGAGACACGCGTGTGCTGATCACCAGAGGGGACATGCACTCGCACGACGATCCGGCGGTCACCGAGTCGCAGTTCCTCGGCCGGATCGAGGGTCAGTCGAGACACGGGACGGTGATCTCGTCGGACCATGGGCATCTCCATCGACACCGCGGCTCTCCGTCGGGCACGAGGGTGACCGGCCTGCGCCGCGCGATCTACCGCTGCGCGCAGGTCCTGCGATCGCTCCGGACGTCGCGCGCGATCGATCGCGCGCATCTAGTCGCCGGGGCGGCGGAACCATTTCGGGGCGCCCCGAACGATCCGATCGAGATAGGTGAGCGGCAGCGCCGCGGTGGGCCAGCCCGGATACATTGATCGCATGTAACGTCTGCTGGGAAACAGGTGCGCGCCGATCACGGCGACGCGCGCGCGCCAGCCGGCGACCAACGACAGATCATCGCGGAGCGAGTCGATCTGGCGCATCCCACCGCCCAGGAAGCTCGCCGAAAGTTCCTCCGGCGCACCCGCGACCGGCCCGAGAGCCTCGATGAGCCCAGCCGCCGAGGCGGTCGCGAATCGTGCGAACGCCAGCTCGAGCCCCCGGGCGCACACGCCGCGCATCGATCGAGCCTGGGCAAGGCCGATGAAGAACGCGCGTTCCGGATCCGAGAGGCGGGACGCCAGCAGATGAATATCCCAGAGCCACAGTAGATTGGCCGCGTCCTGATGGTGGGCCACTCGGTGTACACAGGCCAGAAACAGGGCGTCCGGCGCAGACAACGTTCGCGCGCGTGGACCGAGCGCCGTGATTGGGATGGCCCGCGACATGAGCTCCCCGAACGTCACCGCGTCGGCGAAGACGCGCGGCACCGCGATGTTCCAGTGCAGATCCAGCGGCTCCGCGAACGACGGCGCGCCCCCGAGCACATAGTGGCGCTGCGTCGTGACCCACGCATTGTCCTGCTCGACGACGCGAAGCCAGCCGCCGTCGCGGAGCGCCCGATCCGCGGCTTCCAGATCAGCGCCCGCGATGAGCAGGTCGACATCCCCGCGTGGCCGCAGGTGCGGCGCTGGGTACACCGTGTAGGCGAGCCCCGCGCCTTTCAGGAGCAGCGCGTCCACACCGGCGGCCGCGAGCAGTTCGAGGAGGCGCCGCAGTTCGCGCTCCCGAAACAGATCGGCCGTCGCCGCCTCCCGCAAGGTGGCCGCCAGGCTGGTTCGGACGCCGGCGGCTTCGACCCGCGCCAGTTGCTCCGCGGCGAGCACGAGATGCATCTCGTGTTCCCGCGCCGCCTCGACCACCGCAGCGGAAATCGGGACGTTTTCTCCCCGCAATACGGCACACAGCGCGTCGAGCGCGTGGGGATTGCCCTGATCAGGTTGAGCGTGACGAACCGCTGAGGTCATGACGGTTGTGTTAAAGCGCCCCGCTAAAGCCCATGGTCGATGATCACGATAACCTAAAGAGACGGAGACTGTTGCGCGAGCCTCCTGACTGATATCGCCTATTGCATTGATGCATATCCGTATTCGTGCCTGGAGTGTCGTCCTCTCCCTTGTCTGGGTGCTTGCGGCGGCTGGTTGCAGCAAGAGTCCCACGGCGCCGGCCACGCCGCCAGCCGTGCCTGGCCTGACGACGCCGACCAACGGTGCGCAAATTCCCAACCAGGGGCAGCCGGTGACGCTGGTCGTGCTGAATGCCTCCGGCTCGGCGGCGGGGACCACCTACACCTTCGAAGTGGCGTCCGACATCACGTTCACCACCAAGGTGCAGACCAAGGACGGCATCTCGGCGGGGATCACGGGACAAACGAGCGCGCAGCTCGATCCGTTGCCGGCACAAAGGGACTACTACTGGCGCGCGCGCGCGCAAGCGGCCGGCGCCACTGGCGCGTTCAGCGATCCGTTCAAGTTCACGATCGGCGGAGCGATCGCCCTGGGTGCGCCGGTGCCCATCGGCCCGCTCACCAACACGGAAACCACGTCGCGGCCGGCGCTGCGCGTGAGCAACGTCAGCCGAACCGGACCGACCGGCCCGATTGCCTACAGGTTCGAAGTCGCCCGTGATTCGGGCTTCGCATCGCTCGTCGTCGTCGGCACCAACAGCGAAGGCGTCAACGAAACCGGATTCATCCCGACGATCGACCTGCCGACGCGCGCCCGCCTGTTCTGGAGAGCGTTCGCCATCGATTCCGCCAACGCTGTCACGAGCCCGTCGAGCACGGTCCAGAGCTTCACGGCCCTACCGACACAGGCGGAAAACGTGGCCCAGCAGTTGGGTGTCGTCCTGTGGCCCGGGATAAAGCCGCCGGGCACCAACGGACAGGCGACGATGGGCGAAAACTGGCAAATCCAGACTCTGCACTATCTGCCGACCAACGTCTCTTTCCAGAGCCCGGACATCGAGATGCTGAGAATCTTCGATTTGCTCGATCGCGGATTCGATCCGGACGGAGCCGCCGCCTGGATGAATAGCAACGGGTATCCGACCGCCGCCCTCTGGTACCCACCGCCGGAGAAGGCGGTCATCGGGCTGAAGTACGTATATCTCGCGTCACGGAACAAGGTGTTCGTGAACGGCACCTGGGATATCGTGCTGCGAGTGGAGTGACGCGAGCGCCGCGGCACCGGCGGAACGTTCACCTTCGGCCCGGTCGCGCCAACCGGGCTTGACGCCACCGCCCGCCGTGATCGTACCGCCGTCCGTTATGACACCGGTACATCATCCCCTCCGTCGCCGGACTTCCGCTTGTTCTGCAAATCTTGGCATCGCTCGTGCGTGCGTGGCGGTCGCTCCCCAGCGGCTAGCTCGTCGCGCATCACGTCATCACCGCGGATCTCGGGGACCGCATGGCGGCGCACGTCGAAGAGCCGTGACCATGTGGGCGCCGGCCCGCACGACGGAGCGGAGGCCACACGACGGAGCGGAGTTTCGCGTGGAAGATCGAGAACGGGATGGGCGCGTCGCTTCAACGCCGGCGCGTGATGTCGGTGGCGGACTGGTGAATGTGATGGGGCAGCCCTCAACGCGGCTCGAGATCGTTCGGCAGGGAAAAGGTTCACCGGCCCGCGTCGGCGTGACGATCGAGCAGCTCACGCCCGCGCAACGCGAGGAGGTCCAGGCGTGGATACTGCGTCGGTGGAAGTCGCTGCGCTATCCGGCCGGTACGAGACGATGGACCGACCGAGTACCGAGGTCCGACAGGTCGACCGCGCGGTGCACCTGCAGGTTTCCGATCATGGTGACGGACCACACGCGCGCCGTCGTGTGTCAGACCTGCCGGCGGCCGCTGCGATCCTGAGCCTGCAGCGTCCTGAAAGACCTGGCGCCGCGTAAATTAATGATTCGAAAGGGCAAGCTGAAGGCGTTTCAGCGCGCGGCGGAGGGAAATGATGGTGGACCGCAGGAGGATCGAACTCCTGACCTCCGCGTTGCGAACGCGGCGCTCTCCCAGCTGAGCTAGCGGCCCACGAAACTCCGATTGTAACACGCGCTTTTCTATCACCGCAACGCATCGCGCTTCCTCCGTAACGCGCCGCGCCCTCCTGCTACACTCCGAATCACATGTCTATTTCTCGCATCGGCGTTCTCACCGGCGGCGGCGACGCGCCGGGCCTCAACGCGGTCATCCGCGCGGTCGTCAAGACCGCCGCCAACAGCGGTGTCGAGACGGTCGGTATCGAAGACAGCTTCGACGGCCTCCTCGAGATGGAGCGATCGCGGGTGCTGACACCACGCGACGTGACCGGCATCCTTCGCCTCGGCGGGACGATTCTCGGCACGCTCAACACCGGCAATCCGGTGACCTTCGAGGTGCCGACCTCCGACGGCCCCCGCAAGTACGCCGAACGCGTGCTCGAGATCTACCGGCGGCTCGGCCTCGACGCGCTGATCGCGATCGGCGGCGACGGCACGCTGGCGATCTCCCACGAGTTCTGCCAGCTGGGCATGCCGATTGTCTGCGTGCCGAAGACGATCGACAACGACATCGCCGGCACCACGAACTGCTTCGGGTTCGACACCGCGGTGGCCTTCGCGACCGATGCGATCGACCGGCTGCACACCACCGCGGAGGCGCACAAACGGATCCTGGTCGTCGAGGTGATGGGGCGCTACGCCGGCTGGATCGCGCTCTACGCCGGCGTCGCCGGCGGCGCCGACGCGATCCTGATCCCCGAGATCCCGTTCGACATCGCCAAGGTGGCGCAGCGGCTTCGCGATCGCGACAAATGGGGCGCGAAGTTCAGCATCGTCGTCGTCGCGGAAGGGGCGTTTCCGAAGGGCGGCACGCTGTCGCTTCTCGAAGCGGCGCACGGGCGCGCCGCGGAGCGGCTCGGTGGTATCGGCGCGCAGGTCTGCGAGGCGCTCCACGGCGAGACCGCCAAGGAAACGCGATCGGTGGTGCTCGGCCATCTGCAGCGGGGCGGCGCGCCGACCAGCTTCGACCGCATCCTCGCGACGCGGTTCGGCGGCAAGGCGGTGGAACTCGCGTTGCGCGGCGAATTCGGGACGATGGTCGCGTTCGCGCCGCCCGACATCATCGCCCGCCGAATCGACGAAGTGGTCGGGAAAACGAAGACCGTGCCGGTCGATTTCGATCTGCTGGCGACGGCGAAGGCGCTCGGGGTCACCTTCGGGGACTAGGACTCCTCAGCCGAGCACGTCCAGGTACTTCAGCGCGCCGCCGGTGTTGAACAACACGACCGAGTCCTGAGGCTTGATCGAACCGTCCGCCACCAGTTTCTCGATCGCCGCCAGGGCGGCGCCGCCCTCCGGCGCGGCACTGACCCCGGCGTGCTTGCCAATCGACAGCATGCCCTCGACCATCTCCCGATCGGTGACCGTGAGTGCGGTCCCGCCGCTCTGGCGCACCGCGCGCAGGATCAGGAAATCGCCGATCGCGCGCGGCACGCGCAGGCCGTCAGCAAGCGTGGAGGCGTGTTCCCATGGCTGCGCCTTTTCCGTGCCCTGCTGAAACGCGCGCACGATCGGGGCGCAGTGCTCGGCCTGCACCGACACCATTTTCGGCCGCCTGGTCCCGGCCACCCAACCGATGCGCTCGATCTCGTCGAAGGCCTTCCACATGCCGACCATGCCGGTGCCGCCACCGGTCGGATAGATGATCCAGTTGGGCCATTCCCAGTTCATCTGTTCGGCGAGCTCGTACGCCATCGTCTTCTTGCCCTCGATCCGGTACGGCTCCTTGAGAGTGGAGACGTCATACCAGCCGAGCGGCCCGCCTTTTTCCGCGCAGAGGCGGCCGGCGTCGGTAATCAGGCCGTCGACCAGCGTGACGTTGGCGCCGTAGAGGCGGCATTCGTCGATGAACGGCCGCTTGGCATCCTTCGGGATGAACACCTCGCAGGCCAGCGCCGCGGCGGCGGAGTAGGCGGCCGCCGCATTCCCGGCGTTGCCGGCGGTCGGCAGCGCAATCGTCCTGGCGCCAAGATATTTTGCGCGTGTGATCGCGGCCGACTGGCCGCGCGCCTTGAATGAGTTGGTCGGGTTGAGCGACTCGTCCTTGATGTAGAGGTGATCGAGGCCGAGCGTGGCGCCGAGCGCACGCGCGTGAAACAGCGGCGTGAACCCTTCGCCCAGGGTGACGGGAGTCTCGCCGTCGAACAGCGGCAGCAGCTCGCGGTAGCGCCACATGTTCGGCTCGCGTCCGGCGAGGCTGTCGCGCGACCAGGCGCGCGCCTGGTCGAGATCGTAGCGCGCCAGCAGGGGAGCGCCGCAGACGCAGAGATGGTGAATCGCGCGCGGATCGAGCGCCGGCGCCCCGCACGGCACCGAGCATTCGAGATGGGTGAAGTAGGACATTACCGGCCGAGCAGCTCCGTGTCCTTCTTCTTCTGCAGGTCGTCGATCGACTTGATGAACTGGTCGGTCAGCTTCTGAACCTCGTCGAGCCCCTTCTTCTCGTCGTCCTCCGAAAGCCCGTGGTCCTTGAGCATCTTCTTCAGGCGGTCGTTGGCGTCGCGGCGCACCTGACGGACGCTGTTGCGGCCGTCCTCGCTCAGCTTGTGCACGTGCTTGGAGAGCTCCTTGCGCCGCTCTTCAGTCAACGACGGCAGCGGGATGCGAACGACCTTGCCGTCGTTGGCCGGGTTCAGGCCGAGGCCGGCGGCGCGAATCGCTTTTTCGATGGCGCCGAGCTGCGACGGGTCGAACGGCTGGGCGACGATCATCGTGGGCTCGGGAATCGAGAGGCCCGCCACCTGGTTCAAGGGCATCTTCGACCCGTAGGCTTCGACGTGGACGTTGTCGAGAATCGTGACCGACGCCCGTCCGGTCCTGACGCCCGCGAACTCGTGCTGGAGGTGATCGATCGCCGCCTTCATGCGCTTGCCGACTTCGGCGAACAACCCTTTCAGGTCTGTGACATCCATCCTCAGATTCCCCTTACGCTGTCACCAGGGAGCCAATCGGCTCGCCGGTGATCGCGCGCTTGATGTTGCCCGGCGTCCGCAGGTTGAACACGACGATCGGCAGGCGGTTGTCCATGCACAAGGAGATCGCCGTGGAATCCATCACCTTGAGACCCTGCTCGAGCACCTGCTGATAGGAGATGCGCTCGTAGCGGACCGCGTCGCGCTTGACCATCGGGTCGGCGTCGTAGATGCCGTCGACCTTGGTCCCTTTCATGATGACGTCCGCCTTGATCTCCATCGCGCGCAGCGCCGCGGCCGTGTCGGTGCTGAAGTACGGGTTCCCGGTGCCGGCGCCGAAGACGACGACGCGCCCCTTCTCGAGATGGCGGATCGCGCGGCGGCGGATGAACGGTTCGGCGACCGCGCGCATCTCGATCGCGGTCACGACCCGGGTCACTACGTCCTGCTGTTCGAGCGCATCCTGCAGCGCGAGGGCGTTGATCACGGTCGCCAGCATCCCCATGTAGTCCGCGGTCGCGCGGTCCATGCCGCGCGCGCTGGCCGCGACGCCGCGGAAGATGTTGCCGCCGCCGATCACGATGGCGGTCTCAACCCCCATCCCCTGGATCTCTTTGATGTCCTTCGCGATCTGCGTCGCGACGGCCGGGTCGATGCCGTAGGTCTGCTCGCCCATCAGGGCTTCGCCGGAAAGTTTGAGGAGGATGCGCTTGTAAGCGGGGCGGGCAGGGGAGGTCACAAATATGGATTATAGCGACAAGGACACCAAGGAGAACAGAGGACGCAAAGGCTCTGTGACCTTTGTTGTCCTCTGTGTCCTTGTCGGGTTACTGCGCCGCTTCGCCGACCTTCATCCGGACGAACCGCGTCACCGACACCGTGCCGCCGAGCGTCTTGTTGGCCGCCGCGAGGACGTCCTTGACGCTGGTCTTGCCGGTCGTGTCGCGGATCGAGTCCTGGTCGGTCAACACGGTCTGCTTGTAGTAGCTCCCGAGCTTGCCCTCGATGATCTTCTCGAGCACATTGGCCGGCTTGCCCGAGTTCTCCATCTGCGCGCGGTAGATGGCCTTCTCCTTCTCGAGCACGTCGGCCGGGACCTCGCTGCGGGCCGCGTAGGTCGGGCTCGCCGCAGCGATCTGCATCGCAATCTCCTTGACCAGCGCCACGAACTCGTCGCGTTTGGCGATCTCCGGCGTCACCCCGGCCAGCTCCGCCATGACGGCGATCTTGCCGCCCAGGTGGATGTACTGCCCGACGTAGCCGTTGCCCGCGTAGCGCACGAAGCGCGAGACGCCCATGTTCTCGCCCAGCTTCGCGATCACCGGGGCGACGTGTTTGATCACCGGACCCTGCGGATCCTTCAGCCACGCGTCGTTGGCCGCCTCGCCGGCCTTCTCGATCTCGTCGAGCACGTGCTCCATCAGCTGGACGAAGTCCGGCGTGCGCGCGACGAAGTCGGACTCGCAGTTGACCTCGGCGAGGATGCCGGAGGAGTGGTCCGGCGCCACGCGGTTGGCGATCAGCCCCTCGTTCGCGGTGCGGCCGGCCTTCTTCGCGGCGCTGGCGAGGCCGCGCTTGCGCAGGATCGTATTGGCCTCCTCGAAGTCGCCGTTGGCCTCCGTGAGGGCGTTCTTGCACTCCATCATGCCCGCGCCGGTCTGGTCGCGGAGCTTCTTCACATCTGCTGCGGTGATCGTCGTCGCCATGACTGTCTCTTCTCCGTCTCGTCTGCGTACGAAAAAAAAGGCGCCGGGCTCGGAGCCAGGCGCCTCGGCGTGTTGCTAAGCCCTAATCCCTGATCCCTGGTTCCTGCTAGGCGGAAGCCGGCGCCGGTTCGCGGCGGCGTTCGGGGCGGGCCGTCGCCCGGCGACCCTTGTCGTCGCCTTCGTCGCCCGCTTCGCGCGAGCCCTCGGCGTCGACCGATTGCTTCATGTCGCGGCCCGAGACGACCGCGTCGGCGATGCGCGACGCGAACAGCCGGATCGCGCGCAGCGCGTCGTCGTTTCCCGGGATCACGAAGTCGACCTGATCGGGATCGCAATTGGTGTCGACGATGCCGATCACCGGAATCTTCAGCTTGCGGGCTTCGTCGACCGCGATCTGTTCCTTCTTGGTGTCGACGATGAACACCGCGTCCGGCAGCCGCGTCATCCCGCGAATGCCATCGAGGTTCTTCGCGAGCTTCTTACGCTCTTTTTCGTTGCGCGCGATTTCCTTCTTGGACAGCGTGTCGAAGCGGCCGTCGGTCGCCATCGCTTCGAGATCGCGAAGCCGGCCGAGGCTGCGCTGAATCGTCGCGAAGTTCGTGAGCAGCCCGCCGAGCCAGCGCTCGTTGACGTGGAACATGCCGCAGCGCTCCGCTTCCTCGGCAATCACGTCCTTGGCCTGTCGCTTGGTACCGACGAAGAGGATGGTCCGCCCCTCGGCCGCGAGCCGGCTGACGAACTGCTCGGCGGTGTTGAAGAGCTTGACCGTCTTCCCCAGGTCGAGGATGTAGATTCCGTTGCGTTCCCCGAAGATGTATTCCTTCATCTTCGGATTCCAGCGCTTCGTCTGGTGGCCGAAGTGCACGCCAGCCTCCAGCAGTTCCTTCATCGCGATCGCGGCCAAGCTTGTCTCCTTTAACGTTTGCTGAACTGGAAGCGTTTGCGCGCGCCAGCCATACCGTATTTCTTACGTTCCTTGGCGCGCGCGTCGCGCGTCAGGAGGCCTTCCGTCTTGAGCGCCTTGCGCAGCTCGAGGTTGTAGGTCACGAGCGCGCGCGCGATACCCAGGCGGACGGCACCGGCCTGGCCCGACACGCCACCGCCGGCGACGGTCGCCAGGATGTCGAACTTGTCGGCGGTCTCGGTGAGCACCAGCGGGGTCTTGATCTGAGTGCGGAGCGCTTCGGTGGGGAAGAACTCTTCGAATTTGCGGCGGTTGATCGTCAGCGTGCCGCTGCCGGGCCGAAGAAACACGCGCGCGGTCGACGTCTTGCGGCGACCCGTCCCATAAAATTGCACTGCTGCTGCCACGTTACGCGACCTCGAGCTTTGAGGGTTTCTGCGCCGTGTGCGGGTGATCCGGACCGGCGTACACTTTCAGCTTGCGGTACATCGCCTCGCCCATCTTCGTCTTGGGCAGCATGCCGTGAACCGCGTCTTCCACGAGTTTTTCCGGCTTGCGGGCGCGAACCAGGCGGGCACGCTCTTCCCGCAGACCACCTTCATACCCGCTGTGCTGCCGGTAGATTTTCTGATCTTCCTTGCGGCCGGTGAGCTTGACCTTCTTGGCGTTCACGATGACGACGTGATCGCCGGTGTCGATGAAGGGGGTGTAGGTCGGCTTGTTCTTACCTTGAAGCAATCGTGCCGCGACGGTGGCGATGCGTCCGAGCACCTGTCCGTCGGCATCGATGATGTGCCAGCGGCTTCCGGCGGCCGCCGTGTCAGCGCTGGCCATGAACGTAGACATCCCTAAAAAAGCCCTTTCGAAAAACCCACGAACCGATGTTGGGGGATTTCCCGCCCGGACGAGCAACCAGTCGGGCAGGTCCAGGCAGCGGTAAACCCAA
>Ga0070665_100009157_pt1 | contig 10028 bp, 8 predicted proteins | sample KBSS13metaG_FD_65862 | JGI IMG/M metagenome (GOLD analysis project Ga0070665, IMG submission 65862) | Switchgrass rhizosphere microbial communities from Kellogg Biological Station, Michigan, USA - KBS S1-3 metaG | ecosystem: Host-associated > Plants > Roots > Rhizosphere > Soil ...
CCCAAGAGCGCGAGCCTCAACATCACCAGCACCGGCGGCGGCCTCGCGGCGATACCGTTGACCGGGACCGGCGCCGCACCCAGCGGCTCGGGCGGCGTGGTCATCAGTGAAATCCGGTTCCGAGGTCCGTCCGGAGGCAACGACGAGTTCGTCGAGATCTACAACAACAGCGACAGCCCCATCGCCATCGCCGGCTGGAAGCTGATGGGATCGAGCAACTCCGCACCGACCGGCGTTCGCGCGACGGTGCCGGCCAACATCACGCTGCCGGGGCGCAGCCACTATCTGTTCGTCAACACCGCGGCGAGCGGCTATTCGGGGGCGGTGCCCGGGAATCTCGCGTACACCACGGGCGTCTCCGACAACGGCGGCATCGCGCTGACCGACGCCAGCAACAACATCATCGACCAGGTCGGCATCGCGACGACCGCGACGGGCTACCGTGAAGGCACGGCGCTGGCGACCCAGCTGACCACGAACGTCGATCGCGGCTACGAGAGGAAACCAGGCGGCTTGTCGGTCTCCCTGCAGGACACCAACGACAACAGCGCGGACTTCCAGCTCACGACGCCGAGCAATCCGCAGAACATCGTGCTCGTGGCGGCGCCGCCGAGCGTCGACTTCGGCACGCTGGTCCCGCCGGCTACGGTGTCGCAGTCGATCACCATCCGTAATCTGCTGACGGCATCCGTCACCCTCAACGCGCCCAGCGTGAGCGGCGCCGACGCGGCCGACTTCGCCGCCGGCACGCTCGCCGCGACCACGCTCGCGGGTGGGGCGACGACCACGATCCCCGTCACCTTCCAGCCGCTGACGACCGGCCACAAGTCGGCGATGCTCATCCTCACGAGCTCGCTGGCTGGGACGGTCACGGTGGCGCTCGAGGGCACGGCGATCACCGGCATCTCCGTCTCGCCGCCGTCCGTGGACTTCGGCACGGTGTCGCCCGGCTCGTCGACGCCGACCACGCTGACGATCGAGAACACCGACCCGGTCAACAGCGTCACGCTGACGCCGCCCTTTGCGATCACCGGCAGCGATGCCGGCTCGTTCATCGTCGGGGCGCCCGGTACCACGTTCCTCGGCGGCTCTGATACGACGCCGCTGGTGGTCACATTCCAACCGGCGACACCAGGTCCGAAGAGCGCGACGCTGCAGGTGACGAGCGTCCAGGGCGGATCGCAGTCCATTCCGTTGAGCGGGATGGCGACGTGCCCGGCCATCACGGTGAGCGGCACGCCGCCGGCCGCGCTGGTCGGCACCTTCTACACGACCGCCTTCAGTGCGACGGGCGGGACGAGCCCCTACACCTTCAGCATCTTCAGCGGCACGCCGCCGTCGGGCCTGCTCCTCAGTGCCGACGGCACGCTCTCGGGCACGCCAACCGCGCCTGGCACCTTTACATTCGCGGTGCAGGCATCCGGCACCAACGGCTGCACGGGCAACGCGACGTTCACGGTCCCGGTCACGGTCCCGGTGATCCCGCTCACCGCGGCGCCGACCTCGATCGCGTTCGGGTCGATCCTCGCGCCGGCGACCGCGACGCAGACCGTCACGCTCACCAACAACACCGCGACCGCGATGACGCTGAACACGCCGCTGACCATCGGCGGGGCCGACGCCTCGCAGTTCTCGGTCGGCGCACCGGCGTCGACGACGCTGGCCGCGTCGGCGTCGACCACGGCGGTCGTGACGTTCGCGCCGACCGGCCCCGGAGTCAAGAACGCCGTGCTGACGGTCACGAGCAGCGGCGGCGGATCGGCGACGGTGACGCTGTCGGGCACCGGCGCCTCGCCGATCCTGATCAGCGAAATCCGGTTCCGCGGGCCGGCCGGCGGCAACGACGAGTTCGTCGAGATCTACAACAACAGCGACGCCGCCATCGACATCAGCGGCTGGAAGCTGATGGGATCGAGCAATACCGCGCCGACCGGCGTGCGCGCCACCATCGGAGCCAACGTGCTGCTGCCGGCGCGCACGCACTACTTGTTTGTGAACACGGCGGCCAGCGGCTACTCGGGCACGGTCCCGGGCAACAAGACGTACACCACCGGATTTGGCGACAACGGCGGCGTCGCGCTCACGCTGCCCGACAATACGATCGTCGATCAGGTCGGCATTACGACCATCAATACGGCATATCGCGAAGGCACGCCGATCGGCACTCAGCTGACGACCAACACGGATCGCGGCTACGAGAGGAAGCCGGGCGGCGCGGCTCTCGCGCTTCAGGACACCGACGACAACAGCGCCGACTTCCAGCTCACGACGCCGAGCAATCCGCAGAGCGCGGTGCTGACGGCGTCGCCTGCGGCGGTCGACTTTGGATCGATCGCGCAGCTGACCACGCACTCGCAGACGGTCACGCTGACCAACCTCCTCGCCACCACGGTGACGCTGAGTCCGACGGTCATCGGCGGTCCCGACGCGGCCGACTTCGCGGCGGGCGCGCCGGCGGCCGCCACGCTGGCGTCGGGCGAGACGACGACCATCGCCGTCACTGTTCACCCGGCGACCACCGGAACGAAAAGCGCGACGCTCTCGATCCCGAGCAGCGCCGGCACGCTGGACGTCCCGCTCCGCGCCGTCGTCACCGGCGACACGACTCTTCCGGTGCTCACGCTGCCGGCCGACATCATTCTTGAAGCCACCGGGCCGGCGACGACCGTCACCTACTCCGCCAGCGCGCTCGACCCGATCGACGGACCGATCGAGCCGGTATGCACACCGGCCTCGGGCGCGGGCTTCGCAGTCGGGACGACGACCGTCAACTGCACCGCGACCGATCCGCACGGCAACAGCGCCAGCGGCAGCTTCAGCGTCACCATCACGGATCACACGCCGCCGACAGTGACCGCGCCCGCTGCCATCACCGCTGAAGCCACTGGCCCTGGTACCCCGGTGACGTTCACCGCGACGGCCTCGGATCTGGTGGACGGATCGATCACGCCGATCTGCGCACCGGCGTCCGGCTCTGCCTTCCCGGTCGGCTCGACATCGGTCAGCTGCACGGCGACCGACGCCCACGGCAACAGCGCCAGCGGCGGGTTCGCCGTAACGGTCACGGATCACACCGCGCCGGCGCTGACGCTTCCGACACAGATCACGACGCCGGCGACGACGGCAGCCGGCGCCGTCGTGATGTTCGCGGCATCGGCGGTCGACCTGGTGGACGGCACGCGCCCGGTCTCGTGCGTCCCTGCGTCGGGCAGCGTATTCGCGCTCGGCACGACCACGGTCGCCTGCTCCGCAACGGACCTCCACGGCAACGCCGCTTCCGGCAGCTTCACCGTCCTGGTGACGCCGAAGAATCCGAAGCCGCCGAAGGTCACGGCGCCGAAGAACATCCGTGTGGAGGCCACGAGCCCCGCCGGCGCGATCGTCATCTTCGAGGCGTCGGCCACGGATCCATTCGACGGCACGCTGCCGGTGACGTGCGTTCCGGCTTCAGGCTCGATGTTCCCGATCGGCGCCACGCTGGTCACCTGCTCAGCGACCAACAGCTCCGGCAGAACCGACACGGATACCGCGATCATCACGGTGCGCGATACGACCGACCCGACGATCGTCAGCCTCACGCCGAGCCTGACGGTGCTGCCGAACACCGAGCAGACGGTGCCGGTATCGATAGCCGCGATCGCTACCGATATTGTCGACGCTTCGCCGGTCTGCCGGATCGTGACCGTCGCCGGCGGCGCGCGCGATCTCGACAACGACGGCGTGATCGACTGGACGATTACCGGACCGCTGACCCTGAACGTTCAATCCGTCGCGCGGAAGAACAAGGACCGGACCTACACGATCTCCGTGCGGTGCACGGATGCGTCGGGCAATGCGTCGAAGGACAGGACGGCGGTCGTGGTGAGCCGGGCCCAGTAACCCTCGCCCCGCGGAACCTTCGTCGCCGCATGGTGTCCAACCTTGCGTGAGTCAATGAGCTCACGTCAGGAGGAGCCATGCGGCGTTCGTTCACGCTCTTCTCCATCGTCGTCCACGCGATTGTGATCTCGGCGGCGCTGCTCGCGCAGGTCTTCGCCGTCGGCGCCTTGCCTACCCCGCACCAACCGGTCCTCTACGAGTCGGCCAGTGTCATGCCCATCGACGTGCCGCTGCCGAAACCGCGCGTCGTCGCCTCGGCCAGCACCAGCGATCCTGTTTCGCTGAGCGCGGCGCCGGTGATCCCGCCGACCGGGGTGATCGACGAAACTGGACATGAAGGCGACCCTGCGCCGGCGCCGGGGAGGATGATCCCTGGCGTCGAAAGCGGTCCGTCATCCGGGATCGACGGGATCGGCAACATGGCGGTCGTGCAGCTGCCGCCACCGCCGCCGCCTGAACCGGTGCGGCCCATTCATCTCCATTCCGGGATGAAAACACCGGTGAAAATCGTCGACGTGCCGCCGATCTATCCCACGCTCTCGCGAAACGCGCACATCCAGGGCGTGGTGATTCTCGAGGCGGTGCTGGATGCGAAGGGGCGTGTGGAGTCGGTCCGCGTGCTGCGTTCGGTGCAGACGCTCGATCAGGCCGCGGTCGACGCGGTCCAGCAATGGCGGTTCACGCCCGCGCTGCTGAACGGTCAGCCGGTGCCGGTCGTCATGACGGTGACGGTGAACTTCACGCTGCAGTGAGGTCTGACCTTGAGGTCGGAGTGCTGGTGCCCGAGGTAACATGCCGACATGAGTACGCCAATCCTGATCGGCGAATTGGACTCAAGTGTGCAGGAATTGCGACTCGAGACGCACCATCGCGCCTTCACCCACAAACTGGCGCACATTGTGACCGGGCTCGGGACGATTCCCGACGAACCGCCGCCGGGATTCGGCGAAGAGGCCATGGTCCGTCTCCGTCAGCTCGCGGACGAGACGGTCGACGCCGTCGAGCGGCGGATCGACTCGGGCGGTGACGGCGACGCGTCGCGGCAGCACTTGGCCGGAACGATCTACGAAATCCGGCGCCGGATGGAAACGATCGAGATATGGTTCCGCCGCGTCCAGCCGTCCTGACGCCACCACGGAGGTCTGGTCTCAGAGACCCCGTCTCAGAGACCCCGTCTCAGAGACCCCGTCTCAGAGACCCCGTCTCAGAGACCCGTCTCAGAGACCCGTCTCAGAGGTCTGGCCCCTAGCTCCTAGCTCCTAGCCCCTAGCTCCCAGCCCCCAGCACCCGTGCGAGCGTCGCCCGATCGATGTTGCCGCCGCTCATCACGCAGACGACCTTCTTGCCTTCGAGCCGATCCCGGAGCTTCACGGCCGCGATCAACGACGCCGCGCCGGCGCCCTCGGCGAGGTTATGTGTCGCGCGCAGCGCGAGACGGACCCCTTCGGCGAGCTCCTCTTCCGTCAACGACACGACATCCTCAAGCTCCTGCTCCAGGATGCCGAACGGCAGATCGAAGGTGACCCGCGTCGCCATCCCTTCCGCGAAGGTATCGGCCTTCTTGCCAATCACGCGCGAGCCGCTCTTCCACGACCGCGCGAAGGCGTCCGCCCGCTCGGCCTGGACACCAATGACCGTGGCGCGGCTGCCGAGGCCGGTCCGCACGATGCCGCACCCGCACGCGCCGCTCCCGGCGCCGATCGGGACGAGGATGACCTCGGTGTCGGGCTGCTCTTCGAAGATCTCCAGCGCATAGGTGCCGACGCCGGCAATCAACAGCGGCTCGTTGGCGGAATGGATGTAGCGCAGCCCTCGCTCCTGCTGGAGCTGCTCGGCCCGCTCGCGCGCCTCGTCGAAATCGCGGCCGTGCTCGATCAGCTCAGCGCCGTAGGCGCGCATCGCCGCGTTCTTCTCCGGGTTGTTGCCCAGCGGCGTCACGATCGTGCACGGCACGTTTTCCCTTCGGCAGGCGAGCGCAATCGACTGACCGTGGTTGCCGGTGGTCGCCGTGATCACGCCGCGGCGATCCTCGGCGGACAGGCACGCGATCAGGTTGACGCCGCCCCGAACCTTGAAGGCGCCGGTGGGATTGTGATTCTCGTGCTTGACGAGGATGTCGAGCCCCGACTCGGCGTCGAGCAGCGGGTGCCGCATCAACGGCGTCGGGCGGACGACGCGCGACACGCGAGGGCGCGCAGCATAGACGTCGGCGAGGATCGGCACGTGCATGGCCTATCCTATCGCGCCACGACTCCGCACGTGGCAATGGGCACACAGATGATGCATACTCATATGGATGCGAACGACCCTTGTCCTTGACGCCGAATTGATCGCTCGCGCCCAGGCGCTCAGCGGCATTCGTGAGAAGACCGCCGTCGTGCACGAGGGGCTGCGCGCACTGGTGGCGCGCGAGAGCGCCCGACGGCTGGCGGCGCTGGGCGGCTCCGATCGCCGTGCCGCGGCGCCGCGGCGGCGCCGGCCGGCCAGGTAGCGCGTGCTGGTAGATACGTCGGTCTGGATCGATCACTTCCGCCGGCCCAATCGGGACCTCGAGGATCTGCTCGACGAGGGGCGCGTCGTGACGCATCCCTTCGTCGTCGGCGAGCTCGCGTGTGGCTCGCTCCATCATCGAACGGAAGTCCTTCGCTTGCTGGACGCACTTCCCGCCGCCCCGCTCGCCACGCACCACGAGGTGTTGACGTTCGTCGAGCGCCAACGTCTGCACGGCAGCGGGCTCGGCTGGATCGACGTTCACCTGCTCGCCAGCGCCCGGTTGATGCACCACTCGCTCTGGAGCACCGACCGCCGATTGCGCGCCGTCGCGGTCCGAATCGGATTGGCCGATCTGGAATAGGCGCGGCTTACGCCGGCCAGATCGTGCCGAGCACCCGGACGGCATTGCCGCCGAGCACCTGCGCGATCTGCGCATCCGTATAGCCGCGGCGGATCAAGCCTTCGGTGAGATCGAAAACGCGTTTCGAGTGGTTGAGTCCCCTGATGTTGATCGCGCCGTCGGGATCCTCGTGGTACTGGTAGCGCGTGAAGTTCGGCTGCGTCCGCGGATCAAAGCCGCCGCCGTTGATCGCGTTCGGGTTGCCCACCACGTCCAGGTCGCTGCCGATGGCGACGTGATCCAGGCCGGCGAGCTTCGCGACGTAGTCGACGTGATCGAGCACGTGCTCGATCGTCACCGGTTCGCTGTCGCGCACCATGAAGCGGATCATGGCGATGCCCATGACGCCGCCGCTCGCCGCCATCTTGCGGATCGCCTCGTCGGTCTTGCATCGCAGATGCCCGGGGACGAGGCCGCGAGCGGTCGCGTGGGTGAAGATCACCGGCTTCTTCGCCGCGTCCAGCGCGTCGAGCGTCGTCTGATCGCCGCAGTGCGACACGTCGACGGCCATCCCCACCTGCTGCATCCGCGCCATGATCGACTGCCCGAACACCGACAGGCCGCCGTCGCGCTGCTCGAGAAACCCGCTGCCGATCCGGTTGTTGAAATTGTAGGTGAGCTGGGAGATCCGCTGCCCGAGCCCGAAGAATGTCGCCACATCATCGGGTGAGCGGAAGTGCGTGGAATCCTGGAACGTGAGCATCACCCCGACCTTCTTCTGCGCCTTGGCGCGGGCGAAATCGGTGGTGTCGTCGATGCGCGTGAACCAGTCGCTGTAGCCGGCGAGAAAGCCGTTCCACTGCGCGTGGAACCGGATGGCGTTGTCGTAGTCGCCGGCGCCGGCGCCGAGCGAGAACACCGTGATGCCGGATTGCTGGTAACGCGCCGCGTCGGCGGCGGTGAACGAGCCGGGCCGCGTCAGCCATTGATCGATCTTCGGCGGCCGATCGGCGAAGTCCTGGAACTGAAACTGGTTGAGCAGGTCCACGACGACAGACGACTCGACGAGCCGGACCGCCCGGCTCGAGTACTGTGCGTTGGACTGCGCAAACAACCGATAGCGGCCGCGCAGGACGGCGGGGGCGCCAGCCACGCCGAACGCGATCGCCCAAAGCGCCTCGCGCCGGGTGACGACGCTCATCGCGCACCCGCCGCGCGCATCGAGACGATGCGCCCGTCGTCGATCAGCGTGACGTTGCGAATCAGCAGCGACGCCACCGGCGACGGCTGCTGCGCAAGAACTGCCACCGTCGTTGCAAGAAGCATTGCGAAAACTGCCTTCGTCATGGGGTCTTCGTCATGGGTTCTTCATTCAGGGTCAGACACCTTACATGGTGTCAGACACCTTACAAGCACTTACAACACCTTGACCAGCGGGACGATCACGTCCGGCCGATCGGTGATCAGCGCATCGACGCCCCATCCCAACAGACGTCGCGCATCGTCTTCGGTGTCGACCGTCCAGACCTGCACCCCGAGCCCGGCGTCGTGCGCGTACTCGACGAAGCGCGGCGACACCACGCGTGTGCGCCCGGCGAGCTCGGGAACCTGATAGCCGCCGTAGCCGACGCGAGACACCGGCCATCGGACCCACGACCGATAGAGCGCCCACCGCACCTCTTCGCGGGCACCGCTCGTGGCGATGGCCGGCTCGATCGCCCGCGCCGCCCGCAGCACGCGCAGGCCGAACGATCCGAGACAGACCCGATCGACGGCGTCCGCGCGGCGGACCACGTCAATCGTCGCCGCCGCCAGCGCCGGGTGGTTCACCTTCATCTCGACGATGATGCGCAGACCGCGATAGCGCCTGAGCACCTCGGCCAGCGCCGGCACCGCTGCGCCTTGAAGCTCCTCCGCCGTGCGCTCGGCAATCGGCCCGCGCAGCGCGGTGGTGCGGTCCAGCAGTCGATCGTGGTGGACCACGACCACACCGTCGCGCGACAGATGGACGTCCAGCTCCAGGCCGTCGGCGCCGAGCACCAGGCCGTTGTCGAACGCGGCGAGGGTGTTCTCGGGGGCGAGGGCGCTGCCGCCACGGTGTGCGAACACCAGCGGCCGCGGCGACGAGAAGAATGGGTGGCGCACGAACCGGAGTCTATAATGCCCGCTCCACCGATGGCATTGCCAGGACGCTCGGCTACCGCCTCCGCGCCTTCGGCGCTTCGGCGTGTCTCGCCAAAGCTCGCGTGCGCGTCGTGCGAGCGACGGCGGAAAGCCTTCGCGCTACGTGGTCCGATCCGTTTCGCGGCGCTCGCGACGGCGCTCGGCTGCGCCGCTGTTGGGGTAGTGCGGGCCTTCCCGCCTGCCGTGATCACACCGCTCTCCGCGCAAGAGCCCGTCCTCCTGCGCGACCCGAAGACCAAGGATCTCTTTTCCTCGGCGCGGATCGCGATCTTCGGCGGTCCGGGCGGCATTGCGAAGCTTCGGGCGCTGCGTTTCCAGGGCCGATCCCGTTTTGCGGGCAGCGATGGCGAGCTGCTTTCGGGCACCGTCGACATCCGGGTGCTGCTGCCCGATCGCTACCTGCGCATCGACACCGGCTCCTTCGGCCGCCGCCAGTCCGGATACGCCGGCAGCCAGACGCTCGATCGCATCGAGAGCGCCACCGGCCGCGTCACACCCGATCCGCGCCGCCCGGAGGCGATCCTGCAGGCCGATCGCTCCGAGCTCGCCCGGCTGATGCTCGGCGTCGCGATGTACGCGTCCGAAGAAGTACCGATGAAGCTCCAGACGCGCGACACCCAGATCGAGATGCCGGGCCTGCCCGAGGCGCTCGGGATCGACGCCACCGGGGACACGTTCGCCGCGCGGATCGCGTTCGACGGCGCATCGCACCTCCCCGTTCGGCTGGTCTTCTGGTCGGGCGATCGCACGGTCCTCACGACCGCATTCTCGGACCGGCGCTCCGCCGGCGGCATGAAAGTCCCTTACCGCATCGTCACCACGGCAGGCGATCGCCGCGTCGACGAGCTGCTGTTCGACGAGGTCACGGTCAACCCGCCGCTGGCCAAGGGCGACTTCACCCGTTAGTCGCCGCCCGCCTGCTATAGAATCGATCCATGACGGCCATTGAGACCCTCGGAGATTTGCGGCAGTCGGGCTATCGCTCGCGGCCGGTCAAGCAGGAAATCCGCGACAACCTCGTCCGCAAGCTGCAAGCCGGCGAGGCGCTGTTCCCCGGAATCATCGGGTACGACGAGACGGTGGTGCCGCAGCTGGTGAACGCGGTGCTCTCGCGTCACAACTTCATCCTGCT
>Ga0070665_100009164_pt1 | contig 10024 bp, 8 predicted proteins | sample KBSS13metaG_FD_65862 | JGI IMG/M metagenome (GOLD analysis project Ga0070665, IMG submission 65862) | Switchgrass rhizosphere microbial communities from Kellogg Biological Station, Michigan, USA - KBS S1-3 metaG | ecosystem: Host-associated > Plants > Roots > Rhizosphere > Soil ...
CCGGAAACTCCCAGCCCGAGACGCAACACCAGCTATGAAGCAACTGCAGTCAGGCCAGCCCGCATTCCCGAGCGGCGGCTCGGGCGGACGCCCTCCGCGACTCTAGACACGCGGTATGACAAAACTGCAAAACGACGGTACCGAGAATTAGGTCACGCGTACGAAAATTAACTCTCACGGACCCGGCGGATGTCCCGCTTGTCCGCTCCCGACCGGTATTTCCACTCGGCCAGTTGTTGAGCGGACAGCCGCGCCTGCCGGCGCCGCATCTGCCAGCGCAGTTCCCGCTGCAGCTTGCGCCAGCTCTCCAGCCGCCGGTGGGACAGCTCGCCGGTCTCCACCGCGGCCCAGACCTCGCAGCCCGGCTCGCCGCCGTGCGTGCAGTCCTTGAAATGGCACATCGCGGCGAGTTCCTCGATGTCCGCGAAGGTGTGATCAAGGCCGTCGGCGCCGTCGAAGACGCCGACAGCGCGGATGCCGGGGGTGTCCAGCACGGCGCCGCCGCCGGGAAGCGGCACCAACGCCCGATATGTGGTCGTGTGCCGGCCTCGGCCATCGGATTTGCGAATCTGCTGGGTCGCCATCACGGTGGCCCCGGCGAGCGCGTTCACCAGCGTCGACTTGCCGGAGCCGGAGGTGCCGATCAGCCCCAGCGTCTGGCCCGGACCGATCAGGGCCCGGACCCGGTCCACGTTCAGGCCGGTCTCGCCGCTGACCGGGATCACTTCGACGCCCGGGCAGGCGTCAGCGATCTGTGCCGCGATCGTTTCCGGGTCCCGAGCCAGGTCAGACTTCGTCAGGAGCACCACCGGAGTCGCTTCGGAGTCCCAGGCGAGCGCCAGCAGCCGCTCCACCCGGCCCAGGTCCGGCGTCGGATCGATCGGCTCCACCACCGCGGCCACGTCCACATTGGCGGCCAGCATTTGGCCGCGGGATTCCAGGTTGGCGTGGGCTCGGATGATCCGGGTCCGCCGGGGCAGCACGGCTTCCACCGTGGTCCGTTTGTCCGGCCAAGTCCGGACCACCACCCAATCGCCGCAGCAGGGCAGCGAGATCGGATCTTTGCTGGCCCTGAGCAGCGCCGAGCCTCCCAAGCTGGCTCGCTCGGTGCCGGCGGCGGTCAGCACGGTGGCGATGCCACGATCCATCCGGATCACCCGTCCGGGCCGGTGGAACGTGGCGGCGAACCGCGAATATGCCGACGCAATCTGTGCATCCCAGCCGAGGGACGCGAGATCAAAAGTCATTGATTCCCTTGCTAGAGAGACGGGACAACCACCGGAACACAGGTCCCACCCCCTCTCGACCTGGATCGATGCGCCACGACCAACGGTAGGGGTCCTCCGCGCGATGCGAAAGCCATTAACGGGTACGGTCGATCGCGTGACGATTGATCCGTTGGCTCTCGCACCCGAACTCGATCTCGCCACTACCCGACTAATGGCCAGCGTGGCGGCCATGTCCGAGGGCCAGCTCGGAGAGCCGAGCCGGCTGCCCGACTGGACCCGTGGACACGTTCTGTCACATCTGTCACGTCAGGCCGACGCTATGCACAACCTCTTCACATGGGCGCAGACCGGTGTCGAGACTCCGGCCTACTCGTCACCGGAAGCCCGCGCTCAGGGCATCGAGGATGGGGCATTCCGGTCGAAGGACGAGCAGATCGACGATCTGCGCGACACCCATGCGCGGCTGGTCGAGGCGATCGCGGCGATGCCGCCCGACAAGTGGGCCTTCGACTTCGGCGCCCAGGGCTCCGCGGCCAAGCTGGTCTGGCGCCGGCTGCGCGAGGTCGAGGTGCACCACGTGGATCTCGATCTGGGGTACGCGCCGGCGGACTGGCCGGAGGTGTTCACACACCGGCTTATTCACGAGCTGATCACCGACCGGCCGCGGGCCACCGGCGAGATGCCGGCGGTGGCATTCGCGATCGACGGCATGCCGCATGTTCCGGGTCTGGGCACCGGTCCGGCCCGGGTGACTGTCACCGGGTCGCCGGCCGACGTGGCCGCCTGGCTGTCCGGGCGATCCGCCGGCGACGGCCTCAAGACCGGCGGTGACGAGCCGCTTCCGGCCCTCTCGAACTGGATGTGATGACGATGGCTCTGGAATTCACCTCGATGTCGGTCGGCCCCATGGACAACAACGCATATCTGCTGCGTTGCACCGAAACCGGGGCTCAGTTGCTGATCGACGCCGCCGCCGAGGACGACAAGCTGGTGTCCTGGATCGGTGACGCCGGCCTGGAGAGCGTGGTCACCACGCACCAGCACGCCGACCACTGGGGCGCCCTGGAGGACGTGGTCGAGGTGACCGGCGCCGAGTCGCTGGCGCACGCCGCCGACGCCGCCGGCATTCCGGTGGTGACCCGGACCGTGGACGAGGGCGACGTCATCTCGGTCGGCTCGGTCAACCTCGAGGTTATCCACCTGGTCGGGCACACCCCCGGCTCGATCACCCTGGTCTACCGCGACCCGAACGGTCCGGCCCTGCTGTGGACCGGCGACAGCCTGTTCCCGGGCGGCGTCGGCAACACCCAGGGCGACGCCGAACGCTTCACCTCGCTGATCAACGACGTCGAGCGGAAGATCTTCGACAAGTTCCCGGACGACACCAAGTTCTACCCCGGACACGGTCGCGACTCGACGCTGGGAGCGGAGCGGCCGTCGCTGCCGGAGTGGCGCGAGCGCGGCTGGTGACCGGGCCGGTCCACCTCGGCCGGCTGTGGACCAACGGCGAGCCCTACCTCGCGCTCGACTCGATCCATGTGCCGGCCTGGCGTGGTTTCACCGATGACACCTACAACACGCTGGTGGTGCCGCTGCCGTACACCGAATCGGCGGTCACCTTCGAAGCCGGCCGCGCCGGTGTCGTCGGCACCGATGGCGTGGTCGGTGATGAAGGGTGGCTCGAGGTCTTTCGGACGGCGCCCAATCAGATCGTCGTCGTCCAGGCGTCCGGCCGGTGGCCGTACCGCGATCTGCTCGTGGCTTGTCTCGCGCACCCCGCCGATGACGACGACCGCGACGGCGGCGTCTTTGAGGTGACCAGCGGTTATCTGGTGATACTGAACGCGGCGATGGATGGAACCGGCCAGTACAGCGGCGAACTGCGGCCGGCGGTGGCCGGCGAGATCCCGGGCGAGGTGGCGGATCGCAGCGGCGCCGCCGATCTCGCGGGCCTGATCATCGAGGCGGAGCCGGGCAGCTATCACGTCATCACCCGATGGTTCACCGCACTCGACGACGAGAACTCGTTCGCTCGATGGACACTTCGCCACGACGGGTAGCCGGCGCGACGTCGTGACTACCGGGATTGGCCGGGCAGCGGGCGGACCGAGCCGGCGACGAGCGCGCCGACGACGAATAGCGCAGCGACGACGACCAAGGCGTCCAGCACCGTGACACGGTCGCCGAGGAATCCGATGACCGGCGGACCGGCGAGGAACGCGCAGTAGCCGATCGAGGCGATGACGCTGACCCGGGCCGCGGCCCGGCGCGGGTCGTCGCCACCGGCGCTCATGCCGACCGGGAAGCCGAGGGATGCGCCGAATCCCCAGAGCACGGCTCCGGCGAAGGCGTACGCCGAGGCGGGTCCGAAGACGAACAGCGCCACCCCCGCGATGCCGATCACGGCCTGCACGCGTACGACGGCGGTGCGACCGTAGCGGTCCAGGAGCCCGGGCCCGAACCAGCGGCCGACGGTCATGGCGGTGAGGAACACCGCGAAGGTTAGGGTGCCCGCAACGGCCGAGACATGGTGCCCGTCGATCGCGGCGACGCTGATCCAGTCGTTGCCGACGCCCTCGGCGAACGCGAAGGCGAGCACGAAGACGCCGATGAGAAGGGTCCGAGGCTCGCGCCAGGCGGTGAGCGCGCTGCCCCGCGGCAGTTCTGCGGACCGCACCGGGCCGGTGTCGTCGTGATCGGGGATGAACCGCTGCGCCTGCCACACCACCCCGCCCGCGACCAGCACACCGACGACGGTCAGGTGTACGGCGACCGAGACATGCACGGCCACCATGACGGCGCCGATGAGCGCCCCGGCAACCGTGCCGATGCTGAACCCGGCGTGGAAACGGGGCATGATCGACCGGCCGAGGTGCTGTTCCACCACGCTGCCCTGCACGTTCATGCCGACGTCCCAGGCGCCGTTGCCGAAGCCGAGGAGGAACAGTCCGATCACCACCGGAACGACTCCGGCGAGCGCACCGAGGGCTGCCGTGGTCAGGCCGACACCGAGGACGACCGCCATGATCTTGACCGTGCGGGACGAGCCGATCCTGGTCACGATCGGCCCGGACAGCGGGAGCGCCAGCAGCGAGCCGGCAGCGATGGCGAGCAACACCAGGCCCAGGGCTGCGGGGTCGAGACGGAGACGGTCGCGGACCTGTGGAATCCGGGACGCCCAGCTGGCGAACGCGAAGCCCGAGCCGATGAACGCGGCATAGGTCGCCGTGGTGGCGGCTCGGAGCGCTTCCGGCGCTTGTGGCCGAACGGGTCTGGCGGCGGTCAACGACTTGTGTCCTTCTGAACCAGGCGAAGAGGTGGGCTGGCCACGATTATCGGGTTAGCGATGCCACCGGCCCGGCCGTAGGAGCGATAACCCGGTAATCGTGCCAACCGGCGTCGATCGACCGCCCTGGAACGTCAGTCCAGCGGCTCCACGCTGAAGAAGTATTCCTGACCGTCCACGAACGGCTCGCCCAGCTCGAAATTCTCGAATGACGTGCCACCCGGGATCGGCGACTCCGACGCCCAGTAACAGAACCTGCCGTTGACCAGCACTTCCAAGCCCGGCCGGGGATTCGGCGCCCGCCATCCCTGCACCGCGCGACGACCGATGAAGTGCCAGTGCTCGTGGGTTCCGGGCGCGTAGGAAACCGCGGCCGGCGACTCCTCATCCGGAACTGCGGAGACGACCGCGGCTCCTGACGAATCCCGCGCCAGCGACGACAAACCAAACCGGGCGTGCGGGGTGAACCCATCACCTCCGAAACCCGGCCACAGCTCGCCCGGTGTCACCACCCGGTCCGCCAGCCGCAGCTCGCGCAGCCGCGCCCAGTTGCCCATGGTGGCGCTCAGGGTCACCCGCTTCAACGGCACCGACGTCGGCCGGCAGAACGCCGCCAGCGCCACCTCATGCGGTGCATCTGACCGGAACCGAGCCCGCACGTAGACGTCGGCGCCGTTGTCGAATCTCTCGCAACCGATGTAGACGGTCAGCCGCGACACCCCGTCAACCGAGTCGACGACGCCACGGTCAGGCGCCGACGCCAGCGGCGGCCCGGCCGGGGGAAGAGCCGGGGGTGTCGACGGGGAAAACGACCAGAACCGCTTGCCCCGCTCCCCCGGGTCCAGCGAACTCGGCTCCAGCTCGGAGAAGCCACGCTCGGTCGCGCCCACCGGGGTGGGCTCGATCGCGACGAAGTTCACCAGCCGCTCCCGCGGGTGATCCAGATACGGCGTGTAGATCCGGATCAAGCCACGGGGCCCGGGCAGCGGAGCCAGGCCGATCTGCAGCCCGTGTGCGTGACCCCAGCGCGGTTCGGCCGGAACCGCCGCGCTGGGGCGTACCCACACACCCTCCACCACCGGGAGGTCGCCGAACTCACTCATTTCAGGTTCACATCGCCGCACACGTGCACGACGAGGCCCAGCTCGCGGAAGAGCGCGGCCTTGGTGACCAGGGCGCGGTCCGCGGCACTCGGGTCCGGTGCATACGCGACCTGGACGTGGTTGGCCTTGTGCCGCGCCATCAGCTGATCGCGCCCGACACCATGGAGTACGGCGTGCATAATCGGCCACTGCGGGGTGGTCGAGTCGAGCCGCCGCTGGGTCTCCTCCGGCGGCAGCACCGGCACGTGCCCGCGACCGAGGTCGACGTGCAACCGGCCGTCCATGATGAAGACCCGGGACCAGACGATCTCGCCAGTCTTCGAGACGCCGCTCAGGGTGCCGCCGCCGAGCGGGAAGAACATCGGTGGCTGCCGCATCGCGTAGCTCTTGTGATAGCCGCCGTTGTGCGCGGCCGGCACCGAGCCGGAGATCTCGAAGACCCAGACGAATTCACCGTCCCAGTCATCGCCCCAGCGGATGTCGTGCAGCGTGGTCTCCGGATCGAAGCCCATCGCGGTCCAGATCCGGTTGGTCACCAGCGCGTCCACCGCGACGCCCCAGTCCACCTCGTTGAAGTGCGGCAGCGGCTTGCCGGCATAGAGCTCGCGGGCGCCGTCGCGGCTGAACACCGGCGGCCGGTCCGAGTTGTTCAGCAGCCCTTCAGCCAGGTCGCTGGCCGGAACCATGTCCTTAAGACCCTGCTGATACTGGATGCCGACCGCGTCCAGGCCGAAGTCGTCACTGATCCGCAGCGCTGCGATATACATCTTGAACTGGCTCAGCACCTGGGCCTCGGTCAGTTCGGTGGCGTCGTCCTCGCCGAAGTGGAAGACGAAGCCACGGCGGTCCAGCCAGTCCTTCACGGCGTAGGCCTCGTCATCGCCGACCTTGCGCATCTCGGCGACCAGGGCGCTCTGCGACAGCCGCTCCTTGAAGATGCCGAGCGGATTGATCAGCTCGTCGTCGAAGATGGCGTTATACATGCCCATGCAGCCTTCGTCGAAGACCCCGACCACGGCCTTGTCATCGCGGAGCTGCCGGGCCAGCGCCACGCCAAGCTCTACTTCGGCCCGGCCGCCGTCGAGGTCGGGCAGGTCGCGCACGTGCGACAGATCGTGGCTGATCGAGCCTTCGGCCAGCCAGGTACGCAGACCGTCGCGCGCCCAGTCGTCGGTGAAGTCCTTGCTCCACAGGGTCGAGTGCGCGACGCCGGCTTTGGTCAGGCTGGCCGACAGGTTGAGCAGGCCGACCAGGCCCGGGAACTCGCCGGACCAGTTCGCCACGATGAGGATCGGACCCTGATGAGTTCGCAGCCCGGCGAGCACGTGGTGGCTGTACTGCCAGACCGCGTCGACCACGATCAACGGAGCATCGACCGGGATGTTCTTGAAGACTTCGATGCCGTACCGCTGGCTGTCGATGAAGCCGTGCCCCTTGGCCTCGTCGAACGGATGCGCCCGCCGCACCGACCAGCCCAGCTCGTCCAGCGCGGCGGCGACGTCGGCCTCCAGTTGCTGCTGCGTCGCCCAGCCGGTGATATTCGCACTGGGCCGCAGGTCGCCGCTGGCCACGGTGTAGACGGTGTCCGCCGGCAACGCAGGGCGCTGCGTCGGTGCGGGCAGGGTGTACGAGGTCATGGATGGTCCTCCCGGAAAAGTTGATCAGTCGGTGCGAAGCTGTGCGTTGGTGTTCGGGAGCAGCCGGACCGGCCCGCTGGTCCAGCGACCGAGCCGGGGGTGGTCGACCACCACGGCTCGCAGATCAAGTTCGCCGCCGAGCAGCGCCACCTCAACGGAGGCCGAGGCCGCTGCCGCGGCGCCGACCGGCCCGGCGGCCAGCCGCAACTCACCCCAGCCGGTCCCGGTGGTGAACGGCAGCCGCACGTCACCGTCGAGGTCGAGCCGGGGCCGGAAGGTCAACGTGCCGGAGTGCGCGTCGTAATCGGCTCCGGCCAGCGCCACCACCAGGCCCCAGCTGGCCAGCGAGCGGGCGTAATGATTGCCGCACTCGACCTCGTTCCACGGGTTCCGGCGCCGGCCGTCGTGCCGGTCCCGCACCGCGCGCACGATAGTCAGACCCTCGTCCAGGAAGCCTTCGATGATGAGGTGAGTCGCGACCTGGTATTCGATGCCGGTCCACACCTCGTCCGAGTAGACGAACGGGATCCGGGGCCGGCCGCCGTTCGGCCAGGAGCAGAGGACCAGGCCGGATTCGCCGTTGAGCGCGTAGGTGCGCTGCACGCTGTGGTGGCCGGACAGGTCGTCCCGGAAGTTGTGCCGGAACACCGCCGCGACCGCGCTGCGCACGTGGTCGGCCGGCAGCACGTGGCCGAGCCCGGCTAGGTGCGCCAGCAACTGCCCGAAGACCTGATCGCTCAGGCATCCGGTGCCGTACTGGTATCGCCGCTCGTCCACATCATCAAGGCGCTGCTCGTAATAGACGCCGTTGAACAGCAGTTCGTCCATCCGGGTGGCACCGGCCGCCGCCGCCGCGCGGTAGCGTGCCGCGACATCGTCCTCACCTAGGTGCGCGGCCATCGCCGCGGCCGCCGCCAGGCCGGCGAAGAACATCGAGTTGGCCAGCGAATTGGCGCCGTAGAACTCGATGTCGTAGGTGTTGTGCTGGCGGCTGTCCAGGACGTTGTCGCCGTCGCTGTCCCACTCCGAGAACGCGTAGTCGACGGCTCGCTTGACTCCCGGCCAGCAATCCTTGAGCAGCGCGTCGTCGCCGCTGAAGCGCCACTCACGGTGCAGCCGGACCACGGCGCCGAGCTGGCCGTCGACGGCCGGGTGGAAGTCCCATGGGGCGTTGCCGAAGACGCTGTTGGCCCGGAAGTTCATCCGGCCGTCGGCCCGGGTCTCCTCGACGAACTCGGTGCGGCGAGCATCGCGTTCCAGCTCGGGGAAGAGGTAGGCGGCGGCCTGCGCGTAATTCCACACGTGCGTGCAGGTGCCTTCGCAACTGCCGCTGTGGTCGAAGCTCCCCTCCCAGGCGGCGAAGCGGCCGCCGTCAAGCCGGAAGCAGGTGGTGCTGCGCAGCACGACGAGATTCGCGGTCGCGGCGTCGACCACTTCCGCGGGCAGCGAGCTGCCGAACAGCGCGCCGTGAAATGCGCGGGTGGCGGACTCCAGGCCGGCCAGGTCGCCGGTCAGATGGCGGGCCACCGCCCACGCGTCCTCGAACAAGGTGGCGTAGTGGTTGCGAACCACTTGACCGGCATTGGTGTTGTCCAGGTTGATGTTGCCCTGCCAGGCCCGATGGCGATTCGGGAAGTGCCAGGTGAGGACGAACTCGAAGTCCCGCGCAACGCCTGGTGCGAGTTCGTCAGTGATCGCCACCGACCCCACCCGCAGCCTGGTGAACCACGCCGGAAACGGCGGCTGGTCCAGGCTGAACTCGGTCTCCGGGTCGAGCCGTCCGTCGGTGCGCAGGTCGTCCCAGAAGACCTGGACGCCGTCCTGCCAGAAACCCGCCAGCCACTGCGGCTTGGCACTGACCGATGCGTCGGTGGTGGACAGCGCCGCGGACCCGAACCGGAAGTCGTCGGCGGGCAGGTCGGTGCCGAACCGGATGCCACGCAGCCCCGGCTCGTCGATCCAGTCGTTGACCGGCTGGCCGGCGTAGGTCGGGAAGTGAAACACGTCCCGGCCGGTGATGCCGACCGGGTTCGCCAGCGAACCGGCAATGGTCACCAGGACCGGATCCGGTCCCGGGTTGGCGACGCGGTAGCGGAGCACCGCGCCCGGAATCCCGGAGGCGTCAGCATCCAGCGGCACGAACGGCGTGAACGCCGTGAGCGTGACGTCGACACCCAGCTCGGCATCTCGAAAATCGATATTGAGAATCGGATATTCGCCGCGCATGCGGCTGTCGTCCAAGCGCGGCAACCCGGCCAGCCGGCCGGCGTCATAACCCTGGTCGCCCTCGTGCGGCCCGGGCAGGCGGGACTCGAGCACCTTGGTGGTCGGCGCGGCGCCGGCCCGCGCGGTCCGGATCGCGAAGAACGAGAATGGCAACCGGGCGCCCTTGTCCGGCCGGTTGGCCAGCTCCCAGTCGCGCAGATCGCCGCGAGCGCCGACGGACACGTTGCCGGTGCCGATGCCGCCGAGCGGAAACGCCGCGACGGTCGCGTCCGCACCCAGGACCCGCGAGGTCATCGGTGGCCGCCGGTGGCCGCCGCGGCGGCGTCCTCGGCGCGCCGATGCTGGTACGCCGCCAGCCCGTGCACGATCGCCGAAGTCGCCGGATATAGGTCCCGATAAGCGGCGAACATCTGGTCATAGACCGGCCGCAGTTCCGGGTCCGGCCGGCAGATCTCGGCGGCCGGATTCCATTCCGTGATGTCGACTGGAGCCAGCGCGGACGCGGCGAGAAAGGCAGCCCCGAAACTGGCGCCGACGGTCTTG
>Ga0070665_100009173_pt1 | contig 10019 bp, 9 predicted proteins | sample KBSS13metaG_FD_65862 | JGI IMG/M metagenome (GOLD analysis project Ga0070665, IMG submission 65862) | Switchgrass rhizosphere microbial communities from Kellogg Biological Station, Michigan, USA - KBS S1-3 metaG | ecosystem: Host-associated > Plants > Roots > Rhizosphere > Soil ...
CTGCTCCGCCCCAGCACCTCCTTCGGCCTCATGTTGGCCCGCAGGCGGCCTACCGCTCCACCCTGCCACGTCCTAGCGCTACAGGCGATCCCATGATTTACCTCACCAAACGGCACCTCTCGCGGCGCGCCTTACTTCGCGGCGCAGGCGCAGCCCTCGCGCTCCCCCTGCTGGATTCCATGATCCCGGCAGGCGCGCTGCGCGCCGCGCCGGCCTCGCGCCCCCGAGCGCGATTAGCCTGTATCTACGTGCCGCACGGCGCCGTCATGAGCCGCTGGACACCCACCACCGACGGCACCGGCTTCACTTTCCCCGAGATCCTCCAACCTCTCGAGCCCTTCCGCGAGCGCGTCAATGTCATTTCCGGACTGACGCTGCCCCTCGCCTACGGCCAGGACGCCTCCGCCGGCGCCAACCACACTCGCTCCTCCGCCGTCTACCTCTCAGGTGCAAGCCCGGGAGTCGGCTCAGAAGCACAGCTAGGCACCACGGTCGACCAGATCGCCGCCCAACACATCAGCCAGGATGCCCCACTGCCCTCGTTGGAGCTGTCCATCGAGGACGGCAGTTTGAGTTGCGGCACCGGCCTCTCCTGCGCCTACCGCAACACCATCTCCTGGCAGTCGCCGAAATCTCCATTACCCATGGAGAACAATCCACAGGTCGTATTCGAGCGCCTCTTCGGCGACGGCTCCACCGAAGCGGAGCGCGCAGCACGCCGCGCCGAAGCCCGCAGCCTCCTCGACTCCGTGTCCACCGAGCTCACCTCTCTGCAACGTACGCTACCAACAGGCGATCGCACCCGGCTCGACCGCTACCTCACGGACGTGAGGGAAGTCGAGCGGCGCATCGCGCTTGCCACCCGACAAGTTCCCGCAGGCCTGCAGCTTCCGGCCGCTCCCAGTGGCGTACCCGACGACTTCGACACCCATATCAAGCTGATGTTCGACCTACAAGTCCTCGCGTGGCAGACAGACATCACGCGCGTCACGACGCTCATGTTCGCCAAGGAAGTCAGCAATGCCATCTATCCAGCCAGCGGCATCCGCGACCCCTTTCACAACCTGTCGCACCATTCCAACGTCCCGGACAACATCGCCAAGCTCGCCCAACTGCAGCAATACCATGTCCGCACTTTGGGCTACCTGCTGAAAAAGCTACAAGACACACCGGACGGCGAGGGCACGTTGCTCGACCACTCCCTCGTGATGTACGGCAGCGGCATGAGCAACAGCAATCAACACGATCACAAGCCCCTGCCCATCGTCCTCGCAGGCGGCGCCTGTGGGACGCTGCGCGGTGGCCGCCACATCAAAACCGTGCATGAAGCACCCTTGTCCAACCTGTTGCTCTCGATGCTTCATAAGCTCGACATCCCAGCGGAATCGTTCGGCGACAGCACAGGCACGGTTGAGATTTGAGGATCGCCGCAGTGAGATTCGCCCTCGCTACCTGCCTGACACTGCTCGCCATTTCAGCCCTCGCGGCAGCGACACCCCCGGGCTCCGACTCTATCGCCCTGGCCGCGCAAAAAGGCGACATCGCCAGCTTGCGAGAGGCCCTTCGCTCCCACGCAGACGCCAACGCCCCGGGGCCAGATGGCACACCTGCGCTACATTGGGCCGTCTACAGACAGGACCTCCCAGCCGCACGCCTCCTGCTCCGAGCCGGAGCGGACGCCAATGCCCTTAACCGCTATGGCCTGAAGCCGCTGCACCTGGCCATCGCGAATGACGACCAAAACATGGTGCGCCTACTCCTGGAAGCCCGCGCCGATCCCAACTCGGCCGATGCAACCGGTGAAACCTGCCTGATGATGGCAGCCGATACCGGGGACCCCAAATTGGTCAAAGCCCTGTTGAGCCACGGCGCCGCGGTCGACGCGCGGGATCCAGAGTTTCAACAGACGGCGCTCATGTTCGCAGCCCGCGGTGGACACACGGCAGTTGTCCGGCTCCTCCTCGAGCACGGCGCCCAAGTCGATGCGCAGACCCGAACAGGCAAAACCCCTGAATTCAGGACCCCCGCCTCCAACTCGGGATCGAAAGGCGCCGGCATCGTCCGCGGTGGCTGGCCAGAGCGCGGCGAGCGCGATCCAACTCCCGGCGGCAAGACAGCCCTTCTCTATGCCACCCGGGAAGGCCATCTCGATGCGGTCCAAACTCTCGTGAGCGCCGGCGCGCAGTTGGAAAAATCCGATGCTGACGGGGTCACGCCACTGCTCATGGCGGTACTCAATGGCCAACTCGCCACCGCGCGCTGGCTCATCGACCGAGGAGCGAACGTCAACGCCGTCGACTGGTACGGCGAAACTTCTCTGTGGGCCGCCGTCGACCTCCGTGATCTCGACATTACCGGACCCCACCAGGGCAACGGAGTGGACCGCCAAGCCGCCCTCGAGCTGATCCAGACGCTCTTATCCCGTGGCGCGAACCCCGACGCAAGAACGAAGGAGTATCCGCCCCAGCGGCGTTGGATCACTCGTCTCGGGTCGCTCTCGTGGGTCGATTTCACCGGCCAGACACCGTTCCTGCGCGCAGCCCTCGCTGGCGACGTCGAAGTCATGCGCCTGCTGCTCGACCATCACGCCGACCCAAACATCGGCACCTACAACGGCACGACCCCATTGATGGCCGCCGCGGGAGTCAACTGGACCGTGGCACAGACCTACGACGAGGGCCCCGAAAAACTGCTCGAAGCCGTAAAGCTCGCCAGCTCTCTCGGTAACGACGTCAACGCCGTCAACTCGATGGGCCTGACAGCCCTGCACGGCGCCGCCAACCGAGGCTCGAACGACATCATCCGCTTCCTGGTGGAAAAGGGCGCCCGCCTCGACGCCACCGACAAACAAGGCCGCACGGCAATGACCTGGGCGCAAGGCGTCTTCCTCGCCACCCATCCGCCGGAAGTCAAGCCGCAAACCGTCGCTCTGCTCAAACAACTACAAAACAGCACGTCCTGAACCGAAACCAACGTCATTCTCGAGAACCAAACAGGGGGGTTAGTGAAGAACGTACATCGTGCCGTCTCCGGCATCTTGAAGCCCGTCGTCTCGGCCATCGCACAGTCTGCCGCCACCGGCATCGCGCAACCTGCCGTCACCGCCATCGCGAAGACCGCCGTCGCCACCAACCGCTCGGCTTCTCCCGCGCCAACAAGGGCAGTACCAACCGCCCCAGCCTGCGCGCTCACCCTGAGTCTCGCACTCACCGCAACCGCGTTCGGCGCAGACAACGCCGACAGTCCAGCCGCTTCCGCATCCAATTCAACAGCAGCCACCGAGCCCGTGCTGGAAGAGATAAGCATCACCGGCACCCGCATCCAGCGCCCGGGGATGACCACCCCCACGCCCGTCACAGACGTCTCGATCGACGACCTGCACGTACTCGCCCCATCAACCATCGGCGCCGCGCTGACCAAACTGCCCCAATTCATCGGCAGCTCGGTCCCCGAAGGCGCGCCCTCTTCAGGTTGGACGGGCGCTTCCGGCGCCACCGTCCTCAACCTGCGCGGCGTCGGAGCGAACCGCACCCTGGTGTTGTTGGACGGCCGACGCGTAGTCGCCTCCACCCGCACCGGCACCTTCGACGTCAACCTTGTCCCCCAGGCACTCCTCAAAGACGTGCAAGTCGTGACCGGCGGCGCCTCCGCCGCCTATGGATCGGATGCAGTCAGCGGCGTCGTCAACTTCATGCTCGACACCCGCTTCACCGGCTTCAAAGCCAACGTGCAAGCCGGCGAAACCGCCTCCAACGACAATCGCAACTATCTCGTCTCCTTGGCGGGCGGCACATCGCTGGGCGAAAAGTTACATGTCATCGCCTCCGCCGACTTCTATCACGCTCAGCCGATCCGCAACGCATTCACTCGCGACTGGGAGCGAAGCTGGGGAGTCATACCAAACCCGCTCTTCGGACAACCCGGGCAACCGCAGCGCCTTACCGTACCCAACGCACGCTCCACGCAATACACCGAAGGCGGACTCATCACGAGCGGTCCCCTCGCCTACACCCAATTTCTGCCAGGTGGGTCCACCGCGCCCTTCGTCAAGGGCGCGGATTTCACTGCCTCTGCGCAATCAGGCGGAGACGGCGTCGACCCTTTGATGTTCAATTATCTAACGCCACGCAGCGCCAGAGGCAGCGCCTTCACGCACATCACCTACGACCTCACCGAGCACGCGCAGCTGTTTCTGCAAGGCCTATACGGGGTCAACGACACCTCCTACCTCTCTCCTCCGGCGGGAGCGCAGTTCGGAACCTGGACGGCGACCATCTACCGCAACAACGCCTACCTTCCCAGCGCGATCGCCCAGAAGATGGCCGACTTGAACCAACCTTCGTTCAAGTTCGGCCGCGCCGGCGATCTCGACTACGGCGCCAACAAGAGCATCGAGCAGGAAAACATCCTCAAGTCATTCACCACCGGCCTGAAAGCGGAGCTCGGCGACTGGAAGCTCGATCTGTATTACCAATATGGCCGCACCACATCCAACATCAACATGGACGGCGCCATCCGTCTGGACCGGGTGTACCAGGCGATCGATGCCGTCGTAGACCGGACCACCGGCAAGATCGTGTGCAACTCGACCTTGATGTATCCCGGTAACGGTTGCGTCCCGATGAACGTCTTCGGCGTCGGCGCCCCCTCGCAAGCGGCGATCGACTGGATCACCCAGGACATCTCCCAGAAGCAGATATTGCAACAACACGCAACCGAGCTCGCCGTTTCCGGCTCACCGTTCAACGACTGGGCAGGTCCCGTATCCACTGCATTCGGCGGCTCCTGGCGGCAGGATTGGTTCGACCAGCGCGTATACCCCCTCGACCTGCATCAGATCTCCATTCCGCTCAACACCCCTGCCCTGGGCTACCGTGGTCTGCCTGCGACCTACGCAGGCAATTCCAACATCTTCGAGCGCGGCCCGTCCGCCTCGCCAAGCGGCGGCTACCGCGTCAGCGAAGCCTTTACCGAGGTCGATGTTCCGCTCCTCTCGCAGGTACCGTTTGCCCATTCCCTGAGCTTCAATGGCGCCGCACGCTACGCACACTACTCCGGCAGCGGCGGCATCTGGGCCTGGAAGGCGGGCATCGACTGGTCCGTCAACACCGATCTGCGGTTCAGAGCAACCCGCTCACGGGACGTGCGCGCCGGTACGCTCTCCGAGCGATTTGACTCCTCACGGGGCCCGGGCAACGTCACCGATCCGCAATCCGGCTCGCCGCTGCCATACGCCGTTACCGTGATTGCCGGCGGCAACCCACACGTCAATCCGGAAAAAGCGGATACGCTCACCTACGGCTTCGTGTTTCAGCCTTCCTGGGTCAACGGCTTCGCTGCGTCCGTGGACGCCTTCGACATCAAGATTGCCGGCGCGATCGGACAGCTCGGCGCACAAGCGATCGTCGATCAATGTCGTCAAGGCGCGCAACAGATCTGCCAATACATCGTCCGCGGCGCCGACGGCTTTATCTCCACTCTCTACAATCTGTATATCAACACCGCGGAGGCGCGGGCACGCGGCGAGGATCTCGAGCTGTCCTACCACCACCCCATCACATTGTTCGGCGGTGGAGAGCAGCTGTCCGCACGCCTCTTGGCTACCCACATGCGCGAGCTTTCGACGACGCAGGCCGGAGCGGCCAAAGTCGATCGCGCCGGACAGACCGGCCCGGGAGGCTCCGGCGGAACGGTCAGTGGCGTGCCCGACTGGCAAGGCACGCTCACCCTGCAGTACGAGCTCGACGCATTCGCAGCCGCCGTCGAGGAGCGCTATATCAATCACGGCACGTACGATTCGACCTGGCGACAGGGAATCGACATCGACAACAATCACGTGCCTTCGGTTGCCTATACAAACCTCCAGCTGACTTACCGTCCGCTGCGAGGAGACCACCTCACCGCCGAAGTCTACTTGAACATCACCAACCTACTGGACCGCGACCCACCGCGGGCCGCGACTTTCGCCTTTACAGGATCCACCTATACGAACACGCAGCTCTTCGACATCTACGGCCGCAGCTACACCCTGGGTGCGCGCATCCAGTTCTGACGGCCGAGCAGTCAACCGCATGCACTTCCCTCAGGTAATCCACACCAGGGCGACCCACACCGCCTTACTTCGCCGTCACCGCTGCATCGATCGCGTGCGCGGTGACGGCCGGTGCCCCAAGCTTGCGCAACCCAAACAGAATCACCAGTGCCGCCAACAAAGACGCCAGCGCGGCCACCGCGAGCATCAAACCGCCCGCGCGGTCCCAGAGCAGCATTGACCCTGACACCGCCCCCTGAGCTGCTTTGGGCCCGCTCCCCAACCCACCCAGGATCGCAAGCCCCAACCAGTTCAGATACATTGAAACTGCGGTCATCCAAGCCCCCGCCCGCGACCCAAACCGTCCCAGCTGCAACTTCGGCCACAACAACCCGAGCGCAATCATCCCGAAGCCCCCGATCAAGCCCGTCAGATGCGCCGCATTTCCCAGCCCCCGGTCATGGAACTTGCCGATCACAAATCCCGTAACCAACCCCAGCAGCAGCACGATCACCCCATGACGGGCGAGCCGCATACCCATTGATTCTTGCATCGGAACCCTCCTCAACTCCCAGCGCCGCTGTGGCGGACGGCCCCCTGAGGACCGTCTCGAGCCCGAAGCAGTATTGCCTTGAGGGCCGGACTCGAGCGAGACCGCCCACTGCATCCCGCCGGTGACTCACTGCATCGGCCTCTGGCGAGACGGCCTTCCGCGGTAGCATATCGACATGGACGCAACCGCTACCCGTGCGCCCCCTCCACGCTGGCATTGGATTGCGGCGGTCTGGACGGGCGTCGGCCTGATCGACGCCACCCAGACCATCCTCCCCATGCGCGCCCTGGGGATACACCAGGTCTGGCCGAAACTGTTCCTCCTGCTCATGCTGGTTTGGTTACCCTGGGCGCTCGGCACGCCGTGGATCATCCGCCTCGGACGTCGCTTCCCTCCAACGCGCGCCACGAGCCCGCTGGGTTGGATTGCCCATTTCGCCACGGTAACTGCGCTCGGCCTGACCTTCACGGCTTGGAGCGCAGCCCTCGACATTGTGCTCAATCCCTCGGGTCAGTCCCCCCATCCCGGGCCCTTCATGAAGCTCTGGCTGCCGAGGTTCTTATACGGTCAGCTCAGCTTCCTCGTGCTCTATGCATTCATCCTGACCATCGACTATGTGCTCGAGTCCCGCCAGCGCATGGCTCGCCAGCAGATGGAAGCGGCGCGCCTGAGCGACCAACTCCACCGCGCCCAGCTCGATGCCCTGCGCCGCCAGATCGAGCCACACTTCCTGTATAACTCCTTGAACGCCATCTCCGGCCTCGTGCGCGACAATCGCGCCACCGATGCGGTCGAGATGATCGTGGCACTCAGCGAATTCTTGCGAGGCGCCGCCGTCGAATCCAACCGGCCACAAGTCACCCTGGAACAGGAGGTCGATTACCTGCACCAATACCTCCAGATCCAGAAGGCCCGCTTCCCGGGGCGCCTCCAGATCACCCTCGAGATCCCCACGGAGCTCCTGCGCGCCCAGGTTCCCATTCTGATCCTGCAGCCCCTGGTCGAGAACGCGATCAAACACGGCATCTCGAAGCGCACCCAGGGAGGAGCGATCCAGGTGAGCGCCGCCCATCACAACGGCCTGCTCGAACTCAGCGTGGCCAACGACGGACCTCCCCTGCCGTCCGATTGGGAGACCCGGCGCACCGGAATCGGCCTCTCCAACCTGCGCACCCGCCTGGAGATCATGTACGGCAGCGCATTCGAGCTGCAGCTGCTCAACCGAGCCGCAGGCGGTGTGCAAGCGCAGGTCTGCCTACCTCTCGCACAAGACCTGCCCCATGCCGCCGAATGAACCCTCGGTGAGCCTCCACACGCTGGTAGTGGACGACGAGCCACTCGCCCGTACAAACCTCACCGTGCTGCTCCGTAGAGATCCCGAGATCGGCAGCATCGCCGAATGCGGCTCCGGCGCGGAAGCGCTCGTCGAGATCCGCAACTCGCGCCCCGACCTCGTCTTCCTCGACGTACAAATGCCCGAGCTCGACGGCTTCGACGTGCTGGAACTGTTAGGCAGCGATCAACCACCCGCTGTCGTCTTCGTAACCGCTCACGACGAGTACGCCCTACGTGCCTTCGAAGCCGGCGCCCTCGATTACCTCTTGAAGCCCTTCACCGACGCACGATTCCATCGCGCACTCGACCGAGCCAAGCAACGACTCATCCGCCATCGCGAAGGCCAGCCCCCGGCGCCCGCCCCCCTCATCATCAAGAGCGCCGGACGGGTCGCGTTCGTCAACATCGCCGATGTCGATTGGATAGAAGCCGCCAACTACTACAGCTGCCTCCACGTCGGCCCCGACACCCACCTCCTACGCCGCAGCCTCGCGATCCTGGAAAAGGACCTCCACGGCGCCCCCTTCTGTCGCATCCACCGCTCCACGATCGTCAACATAACCCGCATCCAAAAACTCGAGCTCATGCCCGACGGCGAATACGCCGTAGTCCTCAAATCCGGCATCCGCCTACGCCTGAGTAGACGCTTCCGAAAACCCCTACAACATCGCCTGGGCGTGCATCGCGACTAATCGCCACCCTACCGGCGCGAACAGGCTGTCCTTCCAATCTCGGCTTTCCCCTACTAATTCAAAGCTTTACGAAGCGCCAACTGCGTTATTGAACGCCGGGAAGTGATCTCAAACTCCTTGCCCGCCACATACCCACCAATAGGCCGGAAGGGGTAGTCGAACACGCGCCGATCTTGCCACGATCAATTCCTGGGGCTTATAATGGACTAAGTTTAGTCTAACCAAGTGCGATCATGACTACTGTAAACATCCACGAGGCGAAGACCCACCTCTCCCGTCTCGTCGACGAGGTTGCTGCCGGAGCGGAGATCATTATTGCCAAGGCGGGCAAGCCTATGGCGCGACTTGCCCCCATTGCGGCGCCCGTTCGCAAAAAGCGCCTGGGACTGCTGAAAGGAAAGTTCAAAGTACCTGACGACTTCAATGCTCCATTGGAGGACGAAACCCTCGCCGCATTTGAAGGCCGCTAGCGATGCGGGTCCTACTGGATACGCATCTGCTTCTGTGGGCACTTTCCTCTCCTGAAAAGCTCTCGAAACGTGCGCGACAACGCATCGACTCGAGTGATGTCTATGTGAGCGCCGCTTCGATCTGGGAAATCAGTATCAAATCCACCCTGGGCAAACTCGAGGCGGATCCCGACGAGGTGCTAGCAGGCATCGAGCCGGCGGGCTTCAATCACTTGCCGATCGTGGGAGGACACACAGCGAAAGTTGCGAGCCTTCCTCCGATTCACAAGGATCCGTTCGATCGCCTTTTAGTGGCACAAGCGCGAGTCGAGCCGATGATTCTGTTGACAGACGATGAGGCGTTGGGTGGTTATGGAGATTTTGTCGAGGTCGTTTGACCACTGCGGCCGGAGGACTTTCGCGATCTATTGTTAGAGCTCGCCGATGCTGGCGCCATCAGTGCGCCACCCCCGGCCCGTCCTTCGCCTGCCACACCACCTTCCCATTCACAATAGTCGTCAACACCCGCATCGTCAGCAACTGCTCCGCCGGAACAGTCAGCGGATCCCGATCCAACACAATCAGATCCGCAAACTTCCCCACCTCGATCGACCCCTTCTTGTGCTCATCCCAACTCAAGTACGCGCTGTTCACCGTATACATGCGCAGCGCCTCCTGAATGGACACCGCTTCATCCGGACCATACACCCGCCCGCTCATCCCCTTGCGGGTCACCGCGGCATACAACCCGACCCGCGCATCGATCGGCAGATTGTCGGAGCCGAAGGCCGCTTGCTCGGACCGGTTACTTTCTCTCACATCCTCCTGTTCGAAGGTCACTGCAGCCCGCAGCGACATCAGAACATCGTGTTGTCGTTTTTAGACGTGTCGGGGACCGCTTGAACAACATCCCAATGCTCTACGAGCTTACCGTCCTTCACACGGAAGAAGTCGACGCT
>Ga0070665_100009174_pt1 | contig 10018 bp, 9 predicted proteins | sample KBSS13metaG_FD_65862 | JGI IMG/M metagenome (GOLD analysis project Ga0070665, IMG submission 65862) | Switchgrass rhizosphere microbial communities from Kellogg Biological Station, Michigan, USA - KBS S1-3 metaG | ecosystem: Host-associated > Plants > Roots > Rhizosphere > Soil ...
GTCGCTCAACGCGCCGAGCTTGGCGCGGCAATCGTCGGCGTCGAGCAGGTCCACCGCAATGTGCCTGACACGTCCGGCCGGTATACCGGTGCGCCGCGACAGGCCAACGATCTCCCAATCGCCGGAGGAATCGAGATGATCGACCAGGTTGCCGCCGATGACGCCCTGCGGCCCTACAACCAGCGCCACCTTCCGTTTTGTCATCGCATGTCCCTTCAAGTGCGAGCGCACCGAGCGGCCTCGCTTTGGGCAAATGGACGTTGGACGATTGGTGAACTAGAATGTCGCTGGTAACATAACCTGTGAGATCAGTTCATAAATGAGCCGACTGGACGCAAACCGCTTCGGCGAGATCGAAGTGTTCGTGCGCGTGGTCGAGCGCGGCACGCTCAGTGCCGCCGGTAGCCTCCTGGGAATGACGCCGTCGGCGGTCAGCAAGCTGATCAGCTGCCGTTCCGAGCGCACCCCGAACAGGTAGCCAACGAACAGCGCCTTGAACATCACCACCGGATCAAGTGCCGGCCGGCCGTTGTCGGGGCAGTAAAGTCCCGCAACACGATCATGGATGAACGAGAAATCGATCACGCGCTCGATCTTGCGAAGCAGGTGATCCTTCGGAACCAGACCCTCAAGCGTCACCATCTCAAGTTCGGTCTGTTGCGGAACAGGCTTCTTCAACATGCCGCATTGAATCAAAAGTCCCCGCCAATGGCGAGGACTTTGTCAGCAGTCTGGAGGCGCCAAATGGCGCCTCGTTCGCAGGTCAAATTCAAGTTTCACTAGATGCGGCTAGTTCATCGTCGGGATGACGAACTCCGCCCCTTCCTTCACACCGGACGGCCAGCGCGAGGTGATCGTCTTGGTCTTGGTGTAGAAGCGGAATGCGTCCGGGCCATGCTGGTTGAGGTCGCCGAAGCCGGACGCCTTCCAGCCGCCGAACGTGTAATAGGCGATCGGCACCGGGATCGGCACGTTGATACCGACCATGCCGACCTGCACGCGGCTGGCGAAATCGCGCGCGGCGTCGCCGTCGCGGGTGAAGATGGCGACGCCGTTGCCGTATTCGTGGTCGTTCGGCAGCTTCAGCGCCTCTTCGTAATTATGCGCGCGCACCACCGACAGCACCGGCCCAAAGATCTCTTCCTTGTAGATGCGCATGTCGGCCGTCACATTGTCGAACAGGCAGCCGCCCATATAGTAGCCGTTCTCATAGCCCTGCATGCTGAAATTGCGGCCGTCAACGGCGAGCGTTGCGCCTTCCTTGACGCCGATGTCGACGTAGTTCTTGACGCGCTCCAGCGCCTGCTTGGTGACGAGCGGACCGAAGTCGGCGGACGAGTCCGTCGACGGGCCAACCTTCAGGCTCTCGACGCGCGGGATGAGCTTGTCCATCAGGCGGTCAGCGGTATCCTTGCCGACCGGAACGGCTACCGAGATCGCCATGCAGCGCTCGCCGGCCGAGCCGTAGCCGGCGCCGATCAGCGCATCGACGGTCTGATCCATGTCGGCGTCGGGCATGATGATCATGTGGTTCTTGGCGCCGCCAAAGCACTGCGCGCGCTTACCATTGGCGGTGGCGCGGCTGTAGATGTACTGCGCGATCGGCGACGAACCGACGAAACCGATGGCCTTGATGTCGGGGTCGTCGAGAATGGCGTCGACCACTTCCTTGTCGCCGTTGACGACATTGAGGATGCCGGCCGGCAGTCCGGCCTCGATGAACAACTCGGCAATCCGCATCGGCACGCCCGGATCGCGCTCCGACGGCTTCAGGATGAAGGCGTTGCCGACGGCAATCGCCGGGGCGATTTTCCACAGCGGGATCATCGCCGGGAAGTTGAACGGCGTGATGCCGGCGACAACGCCAAGCGGCTGGCGCATCGAATAGACGTCGATGCCGGGGCCGGCGCCGTCAGTGAACTCGCCCTTCATCATGTGCGGCGCGCCGATGCAGACCTCGACGACTTCGAGGCCGCGCTGGATGTCGCCCTTGGCGTCGGCAATGGTCTTGCCGTGTTCGCGCGCCAGCAGCTCGGCAAGCGAGTCATATTCGCGCTGTACCAGATCGAGGAATTTCATGAGGATACGTACCCGCCGCTGCGGGTTGGTGGCGCCCCAGCCCAGTTGCGCCGCCTTGGCGTTCTCGACGGCCTTGCGCAGATCGGCCTTGCTGCCCAGCGCCACCTGGCCGCGGACCGTTCCGTCCATCGGCTGCATGATGTCCTGGCGGCGTCCGCCAGTTGCGGCGACATGCTTGCCGCCGATGAAATGCCCGATCTCGGCCATTGCTTCTCTCCCTGGTGAATGTGTGGCCGTATTGTCCCGCTTTAGGCCGCGCTTGGCAACGCGAGCCGAAACGCAACCGTTGTGCACGGATTGACTAACAATCAGCGTCGAGTATGAATTTCCGCAAATGACGCAAGCAAGCACGCCTGGCATCAATTGGGATGACGCCCGCATTTTCCTTGCGGTCGCGCGCGCCGGGCAGATCCTTGGCGCGGCGCGGCGATTGGATCTCAACCACGCGACGGTATCGCGCCGCATCGCCGCACTGGAATCCGCGCTCGACGCAAAGCTGTTCCGCCGCCATACCGCCGGCAGCGAGCTGACCCCGGCCGGCGAGCGCTTCCTGGGTGTCGCCGAGCGGATGGAGGCGGACATGATCGCCGCGCGTGCCGAGATCGCCGGTGACGGCGAGGCGGTGGCCGGCACGGTGCGGATCGGCGCGCCGGATGGTTTTGGCGTCGCCTATCTGGCGCCGCGCCTTGGCGCGCTCACGGCCGAGCACCCGGAACTGTCGATCCAGCTGGTGCCGGTGCCGCGCTCCTTCTCGCTGTCACGCCGCGAGGCCGACATCGCCATCACGGTCGACCGCCCGGCCGAGGGCCGGCTGGTCGCCGCAAAACTCACCGACTATTCGCTCGGCCTCTACGCGTCGCGCGCCTACGCGAAACGGCACGGTCTGCCGAAGAGCGCGGCCGAGCTGCCGCGCCACAAGCTGGTCGGCTACGTGGCGGACCTGGTGGCCAGCCCGTCACTCGATTATGCCGCCGATTTCAGCCCGACGTGGAACGCGCGCTTTTCGATTTCGGCGGCAATGGGCCAGGTCGAGGCGGTGCGCTCCGGGGCCGGCATCGGCATGCTGCACGCCTTCATCGCCCGCTCAGTGCCCGAGCTTGTGGCGGTCACGGCGATGTCGCCGATCCGCCGCGCCTACTGGCTGGTCTATCATGAAAGCGTGCGCCCGATCCGCCGCGTCCACATCGTCGCGGATTTCATCGCCAGTTGCGTCGAGAAGGAACGCGCGCTGTTCTTGTGATGGCGCCTATGCGAGCGCGCGCTCCTCACGGAACGAGATCAGCCGGCGGCGACCTTCGTCCCACAGCACGAGCTTCACGCAGGCCAGGCTCTGCATGAAGGTGATGCGGCCGACCGTCTTCAGCTCCGGATAGTCCCTGAGCACTTCCGGCAACCGGTAATAGGGCACACGGCTCGACAGGTGATGGACGTGATGGATGCCGATATTGCCGGTCAGCCATTTGAGCGGCGCCGGCAGGTCGTAGTGCGAGGACCCGTTGAGCGCGGCGTACTGGAACTGCCATTCCGGGCTCTTCGACCAATGCGTCTCCTCGAACTGGTGCTGCACGTAGAACAGCCATACGCCGGCAGCGCCGGCCAGCACGACGGTCGGCAGATGTACCAGCAGGAACGGCACGATGCCGATCAGCCAGATCACCCCGGCCGCGAGGACGGCGATCGCCAGGTTGGTCGCCATGGTCGACACCCACGGGGTTGCACCCGAGCGCATCATGCCGAACGGCAGCCGCTGCTTGAACAGGAACAGCCAGGTCGGGCCGATCCCGAACATCACGGCCGGATGCCGGTACAGCCGGTAGCCAAGACGCTTCCAGAACGACAATGCGCGGTATTCGGCAACGGTGAGCGTCGTGATGTCGCCGACGCCGCGCTCGTCGAGGTTGCCGGCCGAGGCGTGGTGCGCAGCATGCGCCCGCCGCCAGTAATCGTACGGCGTCAGCGTCAGCACGCCGATCACCCGGCCGGTCCAGTCGTCGCTGTGGCGATGCGCAAAGAACGAGCCATGGCCGCAATCGTGCTGGATCATAAACAGCCTGAGCAGGAAGCCGGCCGTTGGAATGACCAGCAGCAGCCCCCACCAGAAGCCGTAGTGAACCGCCACCCAGGACAGCGCCCAAAGGCCGGCGAACGGGATGACCGTAACTGCCAGCTCGAAGGCGCTGCGCCCTCGATGCGGCTGGCGATAGGACGAGATGATCTTGGGCCAGGCGCGTTCGCCAGTCCCGCTTGCTGCTACAAAGGATGGATTTTTCATCGGCGCTTATACGATTGTCGATATCGAACACGCAACTGGTCAGACAGTCAGAAGTTCCGCCGCGACGATCCGGCGCTCTTGTCTTTGCGCGCCATTTGTCGGAGAAATCCGACTTTCCGTCTCCGCTCGCCGCGCCCGTTTCCCGCGCCCGCCGCTCAACCAGAGGAAGACCCCCATGGAATACCGCACGCTCGGCCGTTCGGGCTTGAAAATTTCGACCATGACGATGGGCACCATGACCTTCGGCGGCAAGCCCCCCTTCACCAAGGTCGGCACCACCGGCGTCGACGATGCACGCCGGCAGATCGACCTGTGCATCGATTCCGGCATCAATCTCATTGACACGGCCAATGTCTATTCGGCCGGCGTTTCCGAGGAAATCATCGGCGAGGCGCTCGGCGGCAAGCGCAAGGGCGACGTGCTGATCGCCACCAAGGCCGGCATGCCCAGAGGAAAGGGACCTAACGAGGGCGGCCTGTCGCGGGCCGATCTCATCGGCGAATGCGAGAAGAGCCTCAAAAGGCTGCGGACCGACGTCATCGACATATATTTCATGCATTCGTGGGACGGCACGACGCCCCTCGACGAGACGCTAGGCGCGCTCGACATGCTCATCAGCCAGGGCAAAGTCCGCTATGTCGGCTGCTCTAATTTTTCCGGTTGGCACATCATGAAGGCGCTTGGCGTCAGCGAGCGCGAGGGACTGCCCCGCTTCGTCACCCAGCAGATCCACTACACGCTGGAAGCACGCGAGGCCGAATACGAATTGCTGCCGGTCTCGGTCGACCAGGGGCTCGGCATTCTCGTGTGGAGCCCGATTGCCGGCGGTCTTTTGTCGGGCAAGCACCGCCGCAACCAGGCAACGCCGGAAGGCACGCGCCAGTTGGCCGGCTGGAGCGAGCCGCCGATCCGCGACGAGGAGCGACTGTGGAATATCGTCGACGTGCTGGTGGCGATCGGCGAAGCACGCGGCGTCTCGGCCGCGCAGATAGCGCTGGCCTGGCTGCTCGGCCGCCCCGCCGTCACGTCACTGGTGATCGGCGGGCGCAACGAGGCGCAGTTCAAGGACAATATCGCCGCCGCCGACCTGAAGCTCTCCGACGACGAGCGCGCGCAGCTCGACAAGGTCAGCAGGCCGCCGTTGATCTATCCCTACTGGCATCAGGGACTCACCGTGCAGCGCCGCTTCGGCGAGGCTGACAAGGTGATCGATCGGACGAGCTAAGTTCGCGCTACGACGCTGCAGGCGACGGTAGCATCCGCGGCTCGTAGTGCGGCGCGCTGCGCACCGTCGCCTTTTTCGCGGACGCGCCGAGGCCGGACTGCCATTCCAGGAAATAGGCCAGCGCAAACTGCATGATCACGCCGGTGAGGATCAGCAGGGCGTCGTAAGAGATGCCGCCCGGGTTCACCGCCTTCATCACCTGCGCCACCATGGCGATGATCGTGCCTGCTATGAATATCGGCAGCGAGCGCTTGCCGAGAATAGCGAGCGGATGATCGGGCTTGCGGCGGGCGAGCTTCGAGACCACGGGAATCGCGATGATCAGATATGCCACCGACAGGATGTGCAGCAGCCGCGACAACGACAGGAACGTCTTGTCGAAGCCGGTCAGCACCGCAGGCAGACCGAGCCAGGTCTCCCTGCCCCATAGCGGGCTGTGCACCCACACGAGCGAGGCCACGACGTAGCAGGCGGCGGCGCCGACCAGCCAGCGATTGACCGGAATGCTGCCGCCGCGGCGGACATGCAGCATGCCGATCATGCCGATGTTGAACAGGAACTGCCACGACAACGGATTGATGAACCAGAAGCCCGGCTCGGGGTAGTTGGGCAGCGCGATCTGGAACAGGCCGGCTGCCAGCCACAGCGCTCCGGAAGCGGCGAGCGCCAGCCACGGCCGCAAGCTGGCCATCAGCAGGAAGGCCGGCGACGCCAGCAGCAGCACTGCATAAACAGACAATATGTTGTTGTAGCCGATCTGGTGGCCGAGCGTGACGATGCCGACCAGCGCCTCCGCCGTCTTGTCGATCACCGGCTGGATATTGATCTGCTGCAGCAGGTCGGGCCGCTTGGCGAAAACCGCTGCGGCCGCAAAGATGGCCAGCGCGAGAACGGTCGTGACGATGTGCGCGGCATAGAGCACTCCCGCGCGCCGCCACATTTTGAGCACCGTGAGAAGGTGGGAGCCGGGCTCGAGCTTCGTGCCATAGGCCAGCGCAACGGAAATACCGGAGATCAGCACGAACCCCTCGGCCGCATCCGAAAACCCGAAATTCTTGTAGGTCCAATGCTCGAACAATGTGCCGGGCACGTGATCGATATATATTGTCAGAAGGGCGAGCGCCCGCAATACGTCGATCCGCGTGTCACGCTCAGGCTTGGCTTGCATCATCATCGCTCAAAAAAGAAGGTCGCAGGGATAGCTCGACGATGCGGCCTTGCGCCCACATCGATCCGCTTTTGGGAAGACGACCCGTATCGGCAACAAAACGGTTTGAAATGAGTTCAGGCCTGATCACATTTTGCCTTCGGCGAAAATATTTCGTTTCAAAGCCGGCAAACGAAAAACGGCGTGATATCAGAGGGATGCGGCAATGACAGAACCCGCGGAAAGTGACGAGTTGCGCAGCGATCTTCCGTTTCAATATCGCGTGTACCGGCCGCAGCAGCCAAGCAGCGAAACGCTGGTTCTGCTGCATGGCTCGGGCGTCGACGAGACGACGCTGGTGCCGCTGGCGCGAGAGATCGTACCGCGCGCCACGCTGGTCGCCGTGCGCGGCCGAATTCCCCAGGACGACGGCTTGCGCTGGTTCGCGCGCATCACGCCGACGCGTTTCGAACAGCACAGCATACGCACCGAGGCCGACGCGTTCGCGAGCTTCATCCCGGCGCTCGCGAAGCAGCATTCGCTGGATCTGGCTCGAACCACGTTCCTCGGCTACTCGAACGGCGCCAATCTCGTTTCGAGCGTCATGTTGCTATATCCCGGACTGATCGACCGTGCCGTGCTGCTGCGCGCCATGCCGGTGCTCGACGATGTCCCGGCTACCGATCTGTCGAACGCGCAGATCCTGGTGATCGCCGGCGCTGCGGACATCACATATGGCCCGTTCGCATCGGCGCTCGTTGCGCTATTGCGCGAGCATGGTGCTAAGGTCGAGGCGCGAACCGTCGCAGCCGGCCATGAGTTCGGGTCGGATGATGCTGATATCGTCAGGGCTTGGTTGGCACGTCCGGCGACCTCAGCCGTGATATGACCCGATCAGACCGGCGGCTTTCCGCGTTCATCGATAGGTCGGCATTCAAACCAACAGCAGGACCGGGATAGAGCCCTACATTCCGCGCGCTGGGGCCTGGACGACCGCGTCGTGCGGTTGATCGAGTCGAACCGGCGTAGCGTCAGTGCGTCCTAAAGTTTCCCCTTGCTCTTCGGCGGACCAACAAAGCGAACTTATGTATCCCCTGACATCACCGTGCTTTTTGACGAGATCGCTCAAGGGAACCAGGAATCCACGCTTTCCGGCCGAACGGGTTAGCTCGTCTGCCCACCTCCTGAGCATCATTTCTCGGTCACTCGGAGCGATGCCCTGGCTGTGGAATGCACCGGTTCTGTTTTCGCTCCAGGCTTTGAGAAATTGCTGAAAATCGGCAGGTTCGTCTTGCATTTTTGATTTGTCCCTAACGTTGCGGTCAAGCATCAGGTGGGCTGCTGTGGGTGCGCAGGGCTTGTGTCCAGCAGCCGCCCGGCGGCGGCGCGGAAGCCTTGAAAGCTCGTTGTATCGGCTGCGATGCCGGGGCAGCAGAGTCGGCTCAACCCGGTCCGTCGTTGGCGATCGACTTGAGGTCGTGGCGCGGCTCGCCGCCCGCCTTCTTGTGCTTTTCCGCGGCAAGCTTGCGGATGCGTTCGAAGCGGTTTGACTCGGTCTCGCCGGCGACGGGCTGTGGCAGATCGCTCTTCTTCTTTTCGAAGCTGATCATCATACGTCCTCCTGCTTGCTTGATCGTAGCAACGCCACCGGGGGGCCCCGGCAGCATCGTGGACGCAATCCTCGAGAAAACTCAGACGGCGAGTGCGACGGCGCAGCTTTCAGCGCCGAGCCTATCGGGAGAGGTCTGGCCCGGCATGGTCGCCCAGCCACCCGCCTCGACGAACTGCCGCTTCTTGTAGCTGTCGGCTATCGCCTTGAACTCGACCAGGCGCGCGGCAGCGTCGGGACCAGCCTTGAATTTCTCAACACAAATATCGGAGGCAAGCGAACTGCGCGCCGCATTGCCGGCGTCGGTAGCCATCGTCTGCGACGTGCCGCCGGTGACCCAGCCGCCCCAGTTGAAGCCGACGATGATGGTGAGGATCGCCGTGACGACACATGCCCACAACAGGATCGACTTTGTCGGCTGGTAGTCATTCCAACGCTGCGTGACGGACTGCTTGTTCTGCATGGCCATGGGAATACGCTCCTCGTTGATTGCTGCGCGCGGCCGTCAGTGGCCGCACGGTTCAGGCGTTCGCAAATCCGCTGGAACGGGGGCGTCAGTAGCCGCCTATACCGCCACCACCCCCGGCGCTGCTCGTCGCCGCGTCCTTCTGCGGCACATCGGCAATCATCGCCTCGGCGGTGATCAATAGCGCAGCGATCGAGCCCGCATCCTCGAGGGCGGTGCGCACGACCTTGGCGGGATCGATGATGCCGGCCTTGATCATGTCGACGTAGGTTTCTGCCTGGGCATCAAAACCTTCATTGGCATTTTTGCTGCCCATGAGCTTGCCGACGACGATCGAGCCTTCGACGCCGGAATTCTCGGCAATCTGGCGAATCGGGGCTTCGAGTGCTTTCAGCACGATCGAAATGCCCGCCGTGACGTCGGCGCTCTGATCGGTCAGCGCCGTCAGGACGGCCGTCGCACGCAACAGCGCGACACCGCCGCCGGAGACGATGCCTTCTTCGACAGCCGCACGCGTCGCGTTGAGCGCATCGTCGACGCGGTCCTTCTTTTCCTTGACCTCGGTCTCGGTAGCGCCGCCGACGCGGATGACCGCGACGCCGCCGGCGAGCTTGGCTAGGCGTTCCTGCAGCTTTTCCTTGTCGTAGTCGGACGTGGTCTCCTCGATCTGGGTCTTGATCTGGCCGATACGGCCCTGGATCTCGGCCTTTTTGCCGGCGCCGTCGATGATGGTTGTCGTCTCCTTATCGATCAGCACGCGCTTTGCCCGCCCAAGCATCTCCACCGTGACGTTCTCGAGCTTGATGCCGAGATCCTCGGAGATCATCTGGCCGCCGGTGAGGATCGCGATGTCCTCGAGCATCGCCTTACGGCGATCGCCGAAGCCGGGCGCCTTGACGGCGGCGACCTTGAGCCCGCCGCGCAGCTTGTTCACGACCAGTGTCGCCAGCGCCTCGCCTTCGACGTCCTCCGAGATGATGACCAGCGGCTTGCCGCCTTGCACCACCGCCTCGAGGATCGGCAGCAGCGCCTGCAGGTTGCCGAGCTTCTTTTCGTGGATGAGGATCAGCGGGTCCTCCAGTTCGGCGCGCATCTTGTCGGCATTGGTGACGAAATACGGGCTGAGATAGCCGCGGTCGAACTGCATGCCTTCGACGACTTCGAGCTCGGTCTCGGCGGTCTTGGCTTCCTCGACGGTGATGACACCCTCGTTGCCGACC
>Ga0070665_100009176_pt1 | contig 10017 bp, 9 predicted proteins | sample KBSS13metaG_FD_65862 | JGI IMG/M metagenome (GOLD analysis project Ga0070665, IMG submission 65862) | Switchgrass rhizosphere microbial communities from Kellogg Biological Station, Michigan, USA - KBS S1-3 metaG | ecosystem: Host-associated > Plants > Roots > Rhizosphere > Soil ...
AACCAAAGAAGCCCGCCGGGTTGAGTCGGCGAGCTTCCTACGCGGTTACTCCCGCGGGGCCTTGGGGGCGATCCGCGATTGTTGAGGATCATATTCGCGGGAAGTTAAAAAACGCTTCGCAATCAAGCGTCACCGATGAACGAGCGTCGCTAACGCAGATGTCGGCCCCGCTGTTGCAGAAGCCTGATGCCAAGACCCGGCATGCCGCCGTTGAACTCGCCGTGATCGGTCTTTCCGGCAGGCACCGCGCTAGCATATGAGGTCCTGAGCGTATGAAGTACCGGCGTAAACGCCGAAGGAGGCTCTGATGCGCATTCTGGCTTTGGCGATCGTGATGGCCTCGATTGGGCCGGCCGCAGCCCAGACGTACGATCCGGCTTATCCGGTTTGTCTGCAGGTATATGGCCCGGCAACCTATTACGAATGCCGCTACACCTCGCTGCCCCAATGCAACGCAACAGCAGCCGGCCGCTCGGCACAGTGCGTCGTCAATCCATTTTTCGGCGGCGCGCATCGGCGGCAAAGCGGAGTTTACTAGAACGAACCGCATCGGCCGCCGAACGGCTTTCGCCGCGCTCGCGCCAGCCTGCCGGCGATGGTCCAGCTATCGCGTCAGCGCGCCTGGAATCAAAAAGGGCCGCATTGGCGCGACCCTTACCGGTCAAATTTGTTGGGAATGAAAAGCAGCCCCGGCAAGACACATTCTACCGTTTTCCACAGGCACGAGTATCCGGAAGAATACGGCTGCAAACCGGCGTTCCGGAATTAACCGGCAACGCGGATATCAAGCTTAACAAGCGACTTTCGTTGCGGCCGACCTAAACAGGTCTAGCCTGACTGCAAGTCGCGCAGATGGCGACTAGTCCCCGCCTGAGTACTGCGCGATCAGGGGCCGCCTTTTTTGCCCTACCGGCGGCCCCGCCCCACTTTTTCAAAAGCGCTTTTTCCCTGGCGTGATCTGCCTCCTCCAGGAATCCAACATCTCTTCCAGACGGAAGCTAGCCCTCCTCCTCAAGAGAGGCTGGCATCATTTGAGCTTCGTTGGCAGAATTTGAGCGCCACACAGCGCCAATGCCGCTAGGATGACGCGATTGCACTTCGATTCTATTTCGGGAGGCCGTCGAGTTGGTGAACCGCGAAAGGCGCAGCGGGCGCATCCAGAGGCGTCGGTCGGACGAGCCCTATAGTGTCGATTACCTCGCCTGCAAGCACGACATCTCGCGTGAGCAGGCCCGCGAGCTGATGCGCAAAATCGGCAACGATCGAGACAAACTCAACGTCGCCGCTTCAAAGCTGTTTCGGAAGTGAGGGGTCACCGGGGATAGGCAGTCGCAGTTCTTCGGCTCGTTCTTGTTTTGCCTTGCGCCGAAACTCTCGTTCTTTCCGCTCGAAAGCGATCAGCTCTTTTTGCGCTGCTTCAAGGAAGCTGTCGCGCGGCGTCTCTGCAAACTGACTTTGTCCGGCCATGTACGCAAACCCCGTTTAAATCTGTCACCTATATAATCCAGGCGGTGAAACGCAGAAAGGTTCTCGACCGTCGTTTTACGGAATTGTGACATTGAACATCACGAAGATCACGCGATGCGTTTGACCGCCTTCGGCCAACGCGTAGAACGCCTAATGTGCGTGAACGATATTGAAGCGAGCGGTGGATTGCTGCGGCGGACCGATCGTCGCCCAAATAGCAAAGCCCAACAAAAGGGCTACAGCGCCCAAGCGCAAAACAAATCCGTTCACGGCAATGCTCAAAAAATGAACTGTTGGCTAATGAAAAAACGATAGCCGGCTATTGTGCCAAATTTGTGAAAAGGCCCTCCAACACCAGGCAGCATGATCGTGTTCATCCCAGCCACCACATCGCAAACCCGGCCACGATGCATGCCAGACCGAAAAGCGATGCCACCAGTTCCAAGGCGCTTTCCCAACCGAACAACCTGAGCAAGGCGTGGCCCGCGGCAGTGAAGGCCGTTTCCACGATAGCGCTGAGTAAAGCCTGAAGCATGATGATTGGTCGGGGCCAGCGCTCCCGGGTTCAAAGGCTCGAGGCTCTCCGCGCCTGTCGCCGCAGTTTGCACGTGCGGGCCGATCGGCGCCTGTGCATTGGAACGCCCTTTCGGTCGGGCCAAGGACCATCCGAATCTGCTATAAACTCCCGATGCTCCTCGATGCTGCCCACCCCCTGGTGCCGATTGCGAGCCTCGCCGCGGGAGTGTTTCTGCTCGTCGCGCCGCGCATGGTCAGCGTCGCGGTGGCAATCTATCTGATCGCCGTGGGCCTTCTCGGGCTGAACGGGATCTACCACTTCTTCAAATAGACGAAGGCGCGGCCCCGAAGGCCCGCGCCTCGCTCACTTCTTCGGATTCTTTAGCCCTGTGGGCCTGCCGTGAGTGCCGGCAGAGTCAGCGGGGCACCGCCAAGCGAAACGGGTCCTACAGGCATCGGCTGCCGCGCCAGCTTCTTGCGCGCTACCGAAGAGAGCCGGTTTCGCGCGTGCCTTGATGGAATGGACGATGTCACTTCCGGGCTCATTGCATTCTTCAGCGAGTCGACCTTCGCGATCAGCGTCGAAATCTGCGCCGAGATCTTCTTCACGTCTTGATGCTCATCCGCGATCTGGGAAGATATTTTCTTCACATCGGCGTGCTCATCCCCGACGCTCTGCCGCAGAGAAGACAGCGTAATCGAATCCTGCTGAAGAAGAGCATTGTTTTGCTGCAACAAGGCAACGTGCTGCTGCTGGGCCGACTGAATGTCCTTCAGTGCGGCGAGAGCCGGATCTGCTGCCGGATCGGAAGCCTTCGGGAGCGGAAGAAGCTCCGCCAAGGTGCTGACATTCGGCAGCGGGATATCGAAAGTCGGCAATGTATAGATGGCTGCCGTGGTGTTTATGCCGAGAGCGAACACTGCCAGCGCCAAGACCGATTTCCGGCTCGACTGCTTGGTCGGTGTCGTGGATTCGGGTTGTTCGGGCTGGCTCTGCTTTTCCGCTGTCTCGGTCACGTGCATTGTCCTCAAATGAGTGAACAAAAAAAGGAGCCGCCGCTGGAACGTCCTAGCGACGACTCCTTTACGCGGCACCCAACTACAACTCACTGGGAATATAGGCCGATGGGATTAATTCCACGTTAGCGCCGCAATTATCTGCGTGAGCCGCAAGCAGTTCGCGGACTCACACCGAACGACATGACGCGCTGTGGAAGTTCACCGGCGAAAAATGAATTCGCCGGACTGCCGACGGTGCTCCCAGCCAGCCAGCTCCAGCTCCGGAATTTCAACTTCATCCTGCGGATAGCCGAGACAGAAATAACCGATGAAGCGCCAGCCCGAAGGCACATCAAGAATCCTTCCGATGGCGACGGGATCGAGGATCGATACCCATCCCATGCCAACGCCTTCCGCGCGGGCCGCAAGCCAGATAGAGAACATCGCCGTCACCACGGAGTAATCGGCCATTTCGGGCATCGTTCGCCGGCCGAGCCCATGGCCGACGGCCGTTGAGCGGTCGGTGAATACGGCGAGGTGACAGGGCGCTTCGCGCAAGCCGGCCAGCTTCAAGGCGGCATATCGGGTCGACAGATCGCCGCTATAGTCTGCGAGCGCATCAGCGTTGCATGCCCTGAAATTCTCGATCGCCGCCTCGCGACGTCCGGCATCGTCCACGATCACAAAGCGCCACGGCTGGCTGAGGCCAACCGAAGGCGCCAGACAGGCGATGTCGATGAATCTCTCCAGCATGCCCTCCGGCAGCGGTTCGGTGCGAAACCTGCGCACGTCCCGGCGCCAGGTGAACAAATCAAGCAAGCTCGCGCGAAACGTGCCGTCGAAATTCGGTCCAGCCGGTTTGTGGTTCATATTCGCCCTCACTCCCGCTTGCAAACAACCCGGGAGATCGAGCCAGAGTCGATTGCGCGCAACACATAACTTTGGGGTTCAAGCCCATTCAGGGCATTTGCCCTTCGGGTAACATTGTGCCATTTAGCAATCGTCATCGGTGCCCTCCAAGAGGGTGAAACGGGAATGCGGTGCGGGCCAACGGCCCAATTCCGCAGCTGCCCCCGCAACTGTAAGCGGCCATTCTCGATCCAGCTATGCCACTGGACCTGCACAGGTCTGGGAAGGCGGATCGAGAGACGACCGTGAGCCAGGAGACCGGCCGCTGACGGGTAATCAACTCGTTCGACGGTGGGTCGACGGAAGGGGCATCATGGGTTTGCTAAAATATGCTGCCGTCTCGGCAGCGGTTGTTGCGTTGGCTTGTTGTCACAGCGCCGTGCGCGCGCAGTCGAATTCGGATCGACTTCCGGCAGTGGAGGTCAATCCAGACTCCCCGCCTAAACCGGTCCGACAGGTTCGCAAGGATCGGGATAGCCGCAGGCCGGGGCCGGTTCGGCCGGCCACAGACGCCCCTCCTCCATCCAACCCACAACCCGCCGAGGTGGTGGTGACGGCCGACAGGGAGCCGGAGCCGATCAGCCGTACTGGCAGTTCGATCAGCGTGGTCAAGGGCGAGACGCTGGCAACCAGCAATCCTGGCTCGCTGGTCGACGCATTGCGAACCGTGCCCGGCCTCGATATCTCCGAAAGCGGCGGACCGGGTTCGACCGCGAATATCCGGCTGCGCGGCGCCAATACCGGTCAGACATTGGTGATGATCGATGGCATCAGGATCAACGACCCGACCGCCGCGAGCGGCGATTTCGATTTCGCCATGTTTGCGCCAAGCGCCATCGAGCGCATCGAGGTGCTGAAGGGCCCGCAAAGCGCGCTCTACGGCTCGGACGCGATGGGCGGGGTTGTCAACATCATCACCAAGAAGGGCTCTGGTCCGGCGCAATTCAACGTCCGTACCGAGGGCGGAAGCTACGGCACCGCGGTCACGCAGGGATCGATGGTCGGATCACAGGGGCCGTGGTCTTATGCGGTCACGGGTGGAGGCCAGCACAGCAACGGCTTCTCCCGCTTCGGTTATAGGATCCCGCCGCTGGAGGCCAAATTTGGTCCGCTGGAGAACGACGGTTTCGACCGTGTTGGCGGCTCAGCCCGCGTCGGTTACGATGCCGGTGAAGGCGTGCGCCTGGAGACCGGCATGCTCTCCTCATTCACGCGCTCGGCTTACGACCAGTCGACCGGCACGTTTCCCGACACGCCATCCAGCGCGACAAGGCTCCTGCAGCAGGTCTGGGGACGCGCTTCGGTCGATACATTCGGCGGGATACTCACCCACAGCCTCAACGTATTCGATACCCACATCGATCGCTCGTTCAACGATGTGACCTACAAAATCAACAAGCTGCCGCAGAACACCACGTCGATCATTTCAGACTTCGTGGGCGACAGCACCGGCGCGGAGTATCAGGGCAATCTGAAACTTGGGGCGTTCGGTTCGCTGATCGCCGGCACCAGAACACAGCACGAGACCGCGGATACCTACTCGACCAATGTGCTGCCGAAACCCGGCCCAACAATCCCGCTGCTCGGAAAGGCGCAGGACACCAATTCCCTGTTCGCGCTATGGCAGTTGCCGATCGGCGAGCGGCTGAACATTACCCTCGGCGGCCGGGTCGACGATGTGGTTGACGTGGCGCGCTTCGAAACGTGGCGCGCGACGGCGGCTTACACGATCGCCGAGACCGGCACCAAATTCCATGCCAGCGCAGGCACCGGCGCCAAGGCGCCGACGCTGTTTCAGCTCTACGATCCGGCCAACGGATCGCCGGGCCTCAAGCCCGAGGAGAGTTTTGGCTACGACGCGGGAATCGATCAGTCACTGTTCAACGGCCGCGTAGTTGCTTCGGTAACCGGCTTCTCGAACGACTTCAGCAATCTCATCAACTTCGTGTCGTCGACGCCGACGGCCAATCCGTGCCGCGGCATCCAGACCGGCTGTTACGTCAACGTAGCCCGCGCCGAGACAAGCGGCCTGGAGGTGGGGTCGACAATCGATATTCTGCCGGGCCTCGTGAAATTCAGGGCTGCCTACACCTATCTGCACGCGATCGATCTTGCGACCGGCCTGGTGCTGGCACGGCGGCCGAAAAACCTGGCGGACTTCAGGCTCACCGTCACGCCCACGGACAGATGGCTGATCGAGCCTCGTATTCTCACGGTTTCCAAGCGCTTCAGCAGCGCCGGCCAGACCAGCCAGGTCGACGCCTATACCCGCGTCGATCTCTATACCGAGTACAAGATAGACAAGAACTGGAAGGTGTTTGCGCGCGGCGAAAATATCCTGAACGAGCACTATCAGGAGGTTTTCAACTTCGGCACCACCGGTCCGGCAGCCTATGCGGGGTTTAACGCCACATGGTGAGGAAGGATTCCCGCAGACGGCTGATGATCGCGACCGCGGGCCTTGCCGCGCTAGTGGTATTGCTGGCGCTCGGCTCGCTCGGCATCGGACCCGTACGGCTGTCGCCGCTGACCGTGATTGACGCATTGTTCGGCGGCGGAACGGACGCACAGCGGATCATCGTGGGGGAAATCCGGCTTCCGCGCATGATCCTCGGCTTGGCCATCGGCGCGATACTCGGCCTGTCCGGCGCGGCGCTGCAGGGCCTGCTGCGCAATCCGCTGGCGTCGCCTTCCCTGTTCGGCGCGCCGCAATCGGCCGCATTCGGCGCCGTGCTGATGATTGCGCTCGGCTGGGCCGACGTCCGATCCTACGCGCTGCCGGTTGCGGGTATCACGATGGCCTTCGCATCGGTGTTCGTGCTGCTCGGCATCGCCGGACGAAGCGCCGGGCTGCTGTTGCTGATCCTTTCAGGCCTGGCGATTTCCAGTCTCGCGGGAGCCGCGACCGCGCTGGTGATGAACCTGTCATCTAATCCCTTTGCCGCGCTCGAAATCGCGTTCTGGCTGCTCGGCTCGCTGGAGGACCGCAGCTTCCGCCACGTCGTGCTCGCCCTGCCGTTCATCCTCGCAGGCGCCATCGTCCTGATCAGCCAGCGTAACGCCTTTCGTGCGCTGAGCCTTGGCGAGGAGACCGCGCAAAGTCTTGGCGTCGATGTCGGCCGCTTGAGATTGCTGGTGATTGCCGGTGTTGCGCTGGGGGTCGGTGGCGCGGTCGCCGTCAGCGGCACGATCGGCTTCATCGGCCTGGTCGCGCCGCATCTGGTGCGGCCGTTGATCGGCCACGATCCGGCGCGCCTGCTGATCCCGAGTGCGCTGACCGGCGCCGCGCTGCTGCTGGCCGCTGACATCGCGGTGCGGATCATTCCGTCCACATCCGACATCAAGGTGGGCGTGCTCACCTCGATCATCGGCGTGCCGTTCTTCCTCTATCTGATCGTGCGCGAACGCCGGGCGCTCGGTGGAGGCGTCGCATGAGCGGACAACCGATGCTCGCTGCGCAACAACTCGAAGTGAAATTGTCGGGCCGCACCGTCCTGCACGATGTTTCGCTGTCGCTGTCTTCGGGGCACCTCGTCGCATTAGTGGGACCGAACGGCGCCGGAAAAACCACCCTGCTCCGCGCTCTGGCGGGCCTGGTGTCATCGACCGGAACGGTCGAGGTCGCCGGCGATCGTTTGTCGTCGCTGGCGCTGCGGGAACGCGCGAAGCGTTTCGGCTACCTGCCGCAGGGCCATCTGGTGCACTGGCCATTGCCGGCCAAGGACGTCGTCGCGCTGGGACGGTATCCGCATGGCGCTACCGATCCGGCACGGCTGTCGCCGCGTGACGAAGCGGCCGTGTTGCGCGCCATGCAGGCCACCAACGTAGTCGAGTTTGCTGAACGCCCGGTCACGGAATTGTCCGGCGGCGAACGCAGCCGGGTCGCGCTGGCGCGGGTGCTGGCCGTCGAGGCGCCGATCGTGCTCGCGGACGAACCGACCGCCTCGCTCGATCCGCGCTACCAGATCGACGTCATGATCAACCTGCGCGGCGCTGCGGATCGCGGCGTGCTGGTTGTCGTGGTGACGCACGATCTCGGCCTCGCCGCGCGCTTTGCCGATACCGTGCTGGTGCTGTCGGACGGCCGGCTCGTCGCGCAAGGGAAGCCCGCAGAAGCGCTTTCGGAGCAGGTCATGGCCGATGTTTTCCGGATCAGCGCGTACCGCGCCGATTATCGCAACGAGGCCGTGATATTGCCCTGGGCGGGGATCTGACCGATGGCCGGGTTAGTCGCTCAACGCAGCCGCAAGGCGCTCGAGACCGGCGGCGTCGGGCGGCAGGCCAAATCGCAAGAGGTCATCGGCCCAGTCGAAACTTCGGCACCAGATATGCCGTCGCGCCAGCGCGGTGTGCAGCTTCGAAGCGTGAGGATGCCGGGCGAGCCGGAACAATGGCGTGCCTCCGGTAATCGTAAAACCCGCTTTCATCAGGACCTGATCGAGCTGGCGGGCCTGCTGTTCAAGCTTGCCGCGCGCTTGATCCGCCCACGGCTGGTCGCCGAGTGCGCCCCGTCCGATCAACAGCGCCGGCCCGGAACAGGGCCACGGCCCCAATGCGGCGGAGATACGGCCGATCGTATCAGGCGCGGCGATGGCGAATCCCAACCGCAAGCCGGCAAGGCCGTAGAACTTCCCGAACGAGCGCAAGATCACGACGGTCAATTCCGCGCACAATGCGGCCGCGCTGATGGCTGGAGCGACATCGGCGAAGGCTTCATCGACGACAAGCCAGCCGCCACAGGCTTTCAGCCGCGCCGACACCCGCGTCAGCGCGGCGTGATCGGTAATTCGGCCATCGGGATTGTTGGGATTGACGACGACGGCGTGGACTGCACTTTCCGGGCACGCGTCGAGACTCTCAATCGCAATCACGGGATGACCGGCGTTGCGCCAGGCGGCCGCATGTTCGCTATAGGTCGGTCCGACGATCGCGACCGGCCCGGGAGCCGCCAGATAGGGCAGCAACTGGATCAACGCCTGCGTTCCGGAGCCAGCAGCAATGCCGGCACCAGCGGGCACGCCATAGGCTTTCCGCGCGGCATCGAACAACGCCTCCGTTTCGGCGTGCGAAGGCAAACGCTGCCAGGCGCTTTCCGGCAGATGCCGCGGAATTGGCCACGGCCAGGGGTTGATCCCGGTCGACAAATCCAGCCAACTGCCGGGCTCGCCGCCAAAGCGCGCAATTGCCTCAGTGAGGTCACCACCATGTTTCATGGGCGCTTCATGCCATCATCAGCGTCAGAACGCGAGGGGCAGCGGAGCGTTCTTGCCGCGATCGCCATCCTCGCCTCCATTGGCTTGCAAAGCGCATCTCACGCTGCCGAACTGCCGCGGATCGCCTCGATCAATCTATGCACCGATCAGTTGCTGGTGACGCTGGCGGACCCCTCACAAATTCTCGGCCTCAGTCCCTATTCCCGCGATCCCGCCCGATCCTGGGATCCGGCAAAGGCTGCGCAATTCCCAAAACTCTCCGGTGAGGCCGAGGACGTACTGGTTCTGCGGCCGGACGTTATCGTTGCCGGGCGCTTCACCAAGCGCGCGACGCGAGAGTTGCTGAAGGAAAAAGGGCTGCGCGTCGTCGAATTCGATGCCGCCCGCTCGCTGGATGAGGTGAAGAAGCAGATCCGCCAGATGGGTGATCTGGTGCAGCATCCCGACCGCGCCGCCGCCGAAATCCAGCGGATGGATGCGGCGATTGCGCATGCACGTGAAGTCGTGTCGCGCAAACCCTATCGCGTGCTGGCGCTGTCGAGGCGGGGCTGGGTTTCCGGCGGCGACAGCCTGACAAGCTCGCTGCTGGCAACCGCAGGTCTCAGCAATGCCGCGGCCGATCTCGGCTACAAGCTCGGCGGATTTGCTTCACTTGAAGCCATCGTCAGCCTGAGACCTGACTTCCTGCTGGTATCCGACGCCGGCGAATTTGCCGAAGACGAAGGCCGGGCGTTCATGCTGCATCCGGCGCTGGAGCGGCTCTACCCGGCTTCAAAGCGCCTTGTCGTCCCGGAAAAGCTGACGGTCTGCGGTGGCCCGAGGCTCGCGGAGGCCCTCGATCGCCTCGCCTCGGAACTCGAGCGCGTGACACACTGAAATGTTGATCTGGAGCGATACGCTCTTTGTCGTGGTC
>Ga0070665_100009177_pt1 | contig 10017 bp, 11 predicted proteins | sample KBSS13metaG_FD_65862 | JGI IMG/M metagenome (GOLD analysis project Ga0070665, IMG submission 65862) | Switchgrass rhizosphere microbial communities from Kellogg Biological Station, Michigan, USA - KBS S1-3 metaG | ecosystem: Host-associated > Plants > Roots > Rhizosphere > Soil ...
GGCCGGACACGCTGTTCCGGATCGCCTCGATGACCAAGCCGATCGTGGGCGTCGCGGCGATGGCGCTGGTCGAGGACGGCGTACTCGGGCTGGACGACCCGGTCGACCGGTACCTTCCGGAACTGGCCGGGCAGCGGGTGCTCGCCGATCCGGCCGGCCCGCTCGACGCGACGGTACCGGCGAACCGCGCCATGACGCTGCACGACCTGCTCACCTTCCGCTGCGGCTTCGGCATGTCCTTCGAGGTTCCGTCCACCGCGCCGGTGACGCTCGCGGCCACCGAGCGCGGCGTGGGCGTCGCGCCGCCGAGGACCACCGAGCAGCTCACCCCGGACGAGTGGCTGCGCCGCTTCGCCGAACTGCCGCTGATGTTCCAGCCCGGTACGGCGTGGGCGTACCAGACGCCCGCCACGATCCTCGGTCTGCTGCTGAGCCGGGCGAGCGGGGCGTCGCTGGACGAGGTGCTGTCCGAGCGCGTGTACGCCCCGCTGGGCATGAAGGACACGTCCTTCGCGGTACCGGCGTCCGAGCGGTACCGCTTCGCCACCGCCTACGCGGTCGACCAGGCGACCGGAACGCTCCAGGTCAGCGATGCTCCGGAGACGTCCGCGTGGGCGAGCGTCCCGCCGCTGCCGGACGCCGGCGCCGACCTCGTCTCCACGGTCACCGACTACCTCACCTTCGCCCGGGCGCTCGCCGCCGGCGGTGGCGGCGTGATCTCACCCGGGTCGGTCGCGGCGATGACCACCGACCAGCTCGACCCGGGTCAGGCCACGTTCGCACCCGAGATGGGCTGGGGCTACGCGATGTCCGTCATCCGCTCCGGCCCGCACGCCGGCCAGTACGGCTGGAACGGTGGTCTCGGTTCGTACTGGATCAACGACCCGGCCGCGGACGACATGACCGCTATCCTGCTGACCCAGCGGATGTGGGAGGCGCCGACGCCTCCGCCGGTCGTGGACGACTTCGTCGCGGCCGCGTACACCTGACCGCGTGGTCGCACATGCAAGACCGTTGCGCCGAAGAGGCTCGCCGGTGCAGGCTTGAATGCATGGGTACGCCGAGCGAGCCGGACCGCCATCCATCGGACCGCCCCGCACCGGACCGCCTGACACCGGACCGCCGGGTACCGGACCACGATGCGCCGGTCGTCGACAACTCACACCGGCACGCCCCGGTGGTCGACGCGGAGTCGGAGCGCCGGTACGTGGCGGCGACCCGCACCTTCTTCGCCTCCCGCGCCGCCACCTGGAACACGAAGTTCGGTGACGACCTGCCGGCCTACGAGTGCGCGGTGGTGGAGTCCGGCTTACCGACGGGAGCGGTCGTCCTCGACATCGGCTGCGGTACCGGTCGGGCCCTCCCCGCGCTGCGCCGGGCGGCGGGTGCGGGCAGCACCGTCATCGGCCTCGACCTGACCCCGGAGATGCTGGACCTGGCGTCGGGACAGACCGACGGCCCGTACCCGCTGCTCCGCGCCGACGCCCGGCGGCTGCCGATCGGTACCGCCCGGGTCGATGCGATCTTCGCCGCCGGCCTGGTGCACCACCTGCCGGCGCCGGCCGACGGCCTGACCGAACTGGCCCGAGTCACCCGCCGCGGCGGCCGGCTGATCCTGTTCCACCCGTCCGGGCGTGCCGCGCTCGCCGCGCGGCACGGCCATACCCTGCGCGACGACGAGCCGATGGCGTACGGGCCGCTGACCGGGCTGCTCACCGGCTCCGGCTGGCGACTGCTGCGCTACGACGACGCCCCGCACCGCTTCTACGCGCTGGCCGAGCGGCTCTGACCCGGCCGGCCTCACGGAGCGCGGTCCGAAACCCGGTCCGCGCTGGCCGAGCGGCTCTGACCCGGCCGGCCTCGCGGAAGGCGGTGTGAAACCGGGTCGACATCGGTCGGCGTCCGCGCCGACGATGGGTGGGTGAACCCGTACTGGCCCCTGTTCGACCTGCGCCTGACCGTCGGCGACGTGGAACTGCGCCCGACCGCCGAGGCCGACCTGGACGCGCTCGCCGCGATCACCCCCGACGACCTGGAGCTGGACCCGTCCCGGCCCGCCTACCCGGGCCTGCCCGAGCAGGTGGGGCGCCGCTCGTGGACGGTCCAGTCGCACTGGCGCAGCCTGGGTACCTGGCGGCCGGAGTCGTGGAACCTGAACCTCACCGTCCGGTACGAGGGCCGTCCGGTGGGCGTGCAGTGCCTGGAGGGTGACGAGTTCGCCCGCCGGCGTACCGTCGACAGCTCGTCCTGGCTGGTCGCGGACGTGCGGGGGCGCGGGATCGGTACCGCGATGCGGCTGGCCGTGCTGGCGCTCGCCTTCGACGGTCTCGGCGCCGAAATGGCGGTCACCGAGGCCTGGCACGACAACCACGCCTCGCTCGGCGTCTCCCGCTCGCTCGGGTACGCCGACAACGGCTTCTACCGGCACGACCGGCAGCCGGACGGCGTGGACGAGATGCGCCGGATGGTGCTGACCCGGGAGCGGTTCGCGCGCGTGCATCCGGCGCACGGCGTCCGCATCGAAAACCTGCCGCCCTGCCTGCCGTTCTTCGGCCTCACGACGCCATAGCGACGACGATCAGCGCCGTCGGCGACGACAATCAGCCGCCGTCGGCGACGACGATGCGCCGTGTGGCGGTGCCGGTCAGCGGCCGGTGACGTCGGCGGCGATGGCGGCCAGGCCGTGGGCCAGCGCGCCGGCGGTCGGCGCACGGTCCGGGTCGAGCAGCCACTGCACCAGGACGCCGCTGAGCAGCGCCTGATGGATCGAGCCGATCGCGTGCGCGGTCGCCTCGTCCATGTCCGGCCGGCCGAAGACCGAGGACCAGAGGGTACGGGCGTCCTGCATGCCCTGCGCGAGCACCTCCCGGATCGGTTCGACCCGCTCGGCCACCCCGAAGACGTCGATGCTGGCGGCCCAGATCAGGCGGTTCTCCTCGAAGGAATCGATCACCCGGGACCAGTACCGCTCGAACCGGGTCAGCAGCGGCTCGCCGGGATCGATCCCGCTGGTGGCCATCTCGGCCAGGGACGCGCCGATGTCACCGATGGCCACGATCACGGCCTCGTTCAGCAGCGCCTGGGTCGAGCCGTAGTGGTACCCGATCGAGCCGAGGTTGGTACCCGAGGCGGCCACGATGTCCCGTGCCGTCGTCCGCTCGTACCCCTTCTCGCGCAGGCACGCGACCGCGCCCCGGAGCAGATCCTCGCGATGTCCCATGCCGAGATCGTAGCGGCCGTCCGGCGCTTCTATACGAATGTATAAGACAGATGTATAGTCGCGTCATGGACATCCTGATCTCCGGCGCCAGCGTCGCCGGACCCGCGCTCGCCTACTGGCTCGACCGACTCGGTCACCGCACCACCGTGGTCGAGCGCGCGCCCTCGCTGCGCGGCGGCGGATACGCGGTCGATTTCCGCGGCCGGATCCACCTCGAGGTGCTGGCGAAGATGGGCATCCTGGAGGCGATCCGGGCACGGCAGACGCGCATGGGCGATCTGCGCTACATCGACGCCGACGGCCGCGTCTCCGCGCGGATGCCGAGCGCGGTCTTCTCCGGCGACGTCGAGATCCTGCGGGGCGACCTGGCGCGCATCCTGTTCGACGCGACCGCGGCCCGCACCCGGTACGTGTTCGGCGACGAGATCACCGCGATGAGCCAGGATCCGGCCGGCGTCGACGTCCGGTTCGCCTCCGGCGGGTCGCACCGCTACGACCTGGTCGTCGGTGCGGACGGGGTGCACTCCGGGGTCCGGCGGCTGGCCTTCGGCGAGGAGGCCGGATTCGTGCGCCACCTCGGGTACTCGGTGGCGATCTTCCCCGTGCCGGACCGGTACGGCCTGGACCACACCGGCGAGCTCTACAGCGTGCCCGGCCGCACCGCGAGCGTCTTCGGCACCGGGGCGGCGGAGGCCACTGCGGTCTTCTACTTCGTCACCCCGCCCCCGAACGGCCGGGTCGGGCCGGAGCAGGTACGGGCGGCGTTCGCGGGCGCCGGCTGGCACTGCGACGAGCTGCTCGCCGCCATGGACGGCGCGACCGACTTCTACGGCGACACGGTGGCACAGGTGATCGCCGATCGCTGGTCGGCCGGCCGGGTCGCCCTGATCGGCGATGCCGGGTACGCGGCCGGCCCGGGCGGGAACGGCACCGGTACCTCGATCGTCGCCGCCTACGTCCTCGCCCACGAGCTGGCGCGTGCCGGGGACGACGTCGCGGCCGGCCTGGCCGCCTACGAACGGCGCCTGCGCCCGTACGTCCTCGGTGGCCAGAAGCAGGCCGCAAGCGGTGCGGACTTCCTAGCCCCGGCGACCTGGAAGGCGATCAAACGGCGCGACCGCACCTTCCGGATGATGACGCACCTGCCGACCGGGAAGCTGATCGGCTGGCTGTCGACCCGGACCGCGACCGCGATCGAGCTGCCCGAGGAGATCCCGGGCCCGGTGCCGGCCGCCGCCTGAGCCGCGCTAGAGCGGCAGCTTCATGCCCTCGTGGCTGGCCACGAATCCGAGCCGCCGGTAGAACCGGTGAGCATCGGCCCGGACCTTGTTCGTGGTCAGTTGCACCACCCCGCAGCCGCGCGCCCTCGCCTCGGCGACCGCCCACCGCATCATCTCGCCGCCGACACCGCCGCCGCGCGTGTCCGACCGGACCCGGACGCCCTCGACCAGGCAGCGTTCGGCGCCGTGATGTCCCAGGCCGGGGATGTACGTCAGTTGCATACACCCGATCACCGCTCCCCCGCCGTCCTCCGCCACGATCAGGCGGTTGCGCGGGTCGGCCTCGATGTCGGCGAAGGCCTTCTCGTAGGCCGCGTCCACCTCGGTCCGGTCGCGGTCCCTGCCGAGGACGTCGTCGGCGAGCATGGTCACCACGGCCGCGAGGTCGTCGCGGGTCGCGTCACGGAAGATCATTTGGCCAGGGTACCGGCGAGATCCCGGTTGACCCCGTCCGGTCCGTCGCGCACAGTCGACCGACACCGAGGAAGGGAGCCTAATGGCGTACGTGATGACCGCCGAGGACGCGATCGCACTGCTGGAGGCGTTCCGGGCACACGACGTGGACACCTGTGTCGGCGGCGGCTGGAGCGTGGACGCGCTGCTCGGTACCCAGACTCGCGATCACTCCGATCTCGACCTGTGGCTACCGGCCGCGCAGCTCGAGCGGCTGTTCCCGGCGTGCGCGGAGGCCGGCGTCGACCGGATCCTGCCGTGGCCCGGCGACCGGCCGTGGAACTTCGTCCTGCACGACGGCCTCCGGCGGCGGATCGACCTGCACCTGTACGAGCCGCTACCGGACGGCACGCTGCACTACGGCTCCGCCACCGGTACCGGCGTGAGCTTCCCGGCCGAGGCGCTCGGCGGTCGCGGCACGATCGCGGGCACGCCGGTGCGGTGCGAGACGGCCGAGTGGGCGGTGCGCTGGCACACCGGGTACCCAGCCCGCGAGGCCGACCACCACGACGTTCCGCTGCTCTGCGCACGATTCGGTATCGCGCTACCGGACGAATTCGCCGGCCGCGACTGAATCATTCCCGGCGTGCGCGAAATTGCGGCGCTATTGGGATTGCGCGATCGAACGGCCGCACCGTAACCTTGAGGACACGAGGCGAGCAGTAAGCCGCCTCACCGCTTCGAATTCAGGAGTCATCGTGACCACGTGGCAGATCACCCGGCCGGCACAGCGCACCGCGCTTCTGCCGTGGCTCGGCCTGCGCGGCGGCCAGCGATGGCTACGACCGTCGCGCCTGCTCATCCGGGATCGGTGGCACCTCTGACGAGACTCGTCGAGGCATCAGCCGCCCTTCCCGGTCCGGGAAACGGGCGGCTTTCTTTATGCCGGCCACCGCCGGAATTCTCTCTCGGAATCACCCGATGTCGGCGTGATGTAATGGCAGCATGCCTGATTCCAAATCAGTTCGTGGGGGTTCGAATCCTTCCGCCGATGCAATTCATTGTCGCGATATCGGCGTGCGCGGAAATCGCGTGCGCCGATGCGCCCTCGTAGCCCAACGGTAGAGGCGACGGTCTGAGGGGCCGTGCGGTACCGGTTCGAATCCGGTCGAGGGTACGACCAGCCGCGTGCTGGTGCACCAGCCCAGATAGCCCAATTGGTAGAGGCGCTGCGTTCAGGGCGCAGTCGTTCGGGGTTCGAATCCCCGTCTGGGTACGAGATCCCGGCCCCGCACGGCCGGTACCGCACGCCCCCGTAGCTCAGCGGACAGAGTGCCTGGCTACGAACCAGGAGGCCGGAGGTTCAATTCCTCCCGGGGGCACGAACGGCCATACCATCGGCGGATGCCGTTTCCCGACGAGTCGATGGTGGCAACCCCCGTCCCGTACCGAACCTCATGGCCGGACGAGTTCGCCGTCCTGGCCGCCGACCTCCATAAGGCGCTGGGCGACCTCGCGCGCGCCTTCGACCACATCGGATCCACCTCGATCCCGGGCATGCCCGCCAAGGACTGCATCGATGTCCAGATCCGAGTGGATCACCTGGACCGCACGAACCTCGTACCGGCGCTGGCCGCCATCGGCTTCCGGATGCGGGAAGAGCCGTGGAACACCGAGGAAACCTCGTTCGGCGTCACCGGCCCGAAACTGGTGTTCGCGCCACCGATCGGCGCCCGCCGCTGCAACGTGCACCTCCGCCCGTACGATTCGCCGAATGCCCGCTTCGCGCTGCTGTTCCGGGACTACCTCCGTGCCGAGGCGGTGGCGCGGGACGCGTGGGGTGCGTTCAAGGTCCGGCTGGCCCGGGACGTTCCCGATCTCTCCGGGTACGGGCAGATCAAGCAGCCCGCGACGACGGTCCTGATGGAGGCCGCACGCCGCTGGGCCGCCGAGACGGCCTGGACCCCGCCCGCCTGACTGGTGCAAGGCGCTCAGATCGTCAGAATATCGACGTCGTACATGGCGATGAACGGGTCGCGGGTCGCGAGCGTCATGCCCTCCGTTGTCGCCTGTGCGACCAGCATTCGGTCGAACGGGTCACGATGATGCAGAGGTAGTCGTCCGGCAGCTATCGCATGTGTATGGATGACCGGCAGTTCGCGAAAGCCCATATTCTGGACCTGTTCCGCGAGATCGGGCGGCCCAGCGATCTTGCCGGCCGCCTGCTTGATGGTGATCTCCCACAGACACACCGGAGACAGAAACACATCCGGATCGTGGCGTAAGCGGTCGAGAAACGGTTCATCCAGCGTTTTGTCGCCGCTGATGGCCCACAGCACGACGTGGGTGTCGAGCAGAAGCGTCATCCCGCTATTCCGAAGTCGCTGGCGATCTCGGCGTTGGTCTCCGGTGAATCCCAGTCACCGGAAAGTTCCAGTTGCCCGGCGAGCGAGCCGATGGCGGTGCGGTTGATGCGACGCACCAGCGGAACGACCTTCGCCACCGGGGTACCGGCGCGATCGATCACGATCTCCTCGCCCCGCTCCACCCGCTCGATGATCCGCGACAAATGAGTCTTCGCATCGTGCATGTTGTAGTGGGCAGCCTCCGCCGACATCACACACCTCCGTCCTTAGCTAAGAGGTTAGTCTACTTGGCGTCAGGGCGTCGAGGCATCACTCGGACGGGCTGCCTCACCAGGACGGGTGTCACTCGCGGCGGTTTCCGGTACGTGCACGGACTCGCGACTTCGGGCGAGCGCGGCGCAGGTGATCGCGGTGACGGCCATCGCGGCGATGCCGACCAGCGCGGCCGTGGTGTAGGCGCGATCGGCCGGGAACGACTGCCCGGGGCGGGTACCCGCGGCCAGTACCAGGCCTCCGACGGCGCTGCCGAAGGAGAAGCCGACGCTGCGGACGACCTGGTTGAAGCTCATGGCGCTGGACGTCTCGGCCCGCGGCGTCACGGCCAGGATCACCGCGGGCATCGCGGCCGAGAAGGTGCCCACGCCGAAGCCGAGGATCGCCATCTCCACCAGAAGGTCGACGAGGTTCGATCGGGCGACGGCGAAGAAGGCGAACGCGACGAGCACGACGAGCGAGCCGACGGCGAGCAGGTACGGCGTGCCGATCCTGCTCCGCAGCCGGGGCGCGAGCTTGCCGGCGACGAAGCCGAGCAGCGAGAACGGGACCAGGACGAGGCCGGCGACGAAGGTGGTCAGGCCGAAGCCGTAGCCGGCGCCGCGCGGTGTCTGCGCGTACCGGGTGAGCAGCGTCAGCAACAGGTACATGCCGACGCCACCGATCAGCATCGCCACGTTGGCCCCGGCGACGGCCGGATGGCGGACGAGTCGGATGTCGACCAGCGGTGCCACGGTCCGGCGCTCGTGAACGGACCAAACGCCGAGCAGCAGGACGGCGGCGGCCGCCATGCCCAGGGCCGGGCCCCGGTGCCGGGTCCACAGGCCGGTCTCGCTCGCCAGCAGCAGGACGAGCAGCAGCCCGCCGGCGAGCAGCAGCGCGCCTGGTAGGTCCACCCGCCCGGCCGGCGTGCCGGAGGAGGCGGGCACGCTGCGTACCGCGGTCATGAGCGCGATCGTGGTGACGGCGAGCCCGAGCCCGTACGCGGCCCGCACGCCGCCGACCTCGGTGAGCAGGCCGGCCAGCGGGTACCCGAGGCCGATACCGATGACGGACGCGACCGAGACCATCGCGATCGTGGAGGTGGCGCGCGCCTCCGGGAGGTGATCCCGGGCCACGCCCATCATCAGCGCGGTCAGCCCGAGCCCGACGCCCTGCGCGGCCCGGCCGGCGAGAAGCGCGGCGAAGGGCAGCGGGAGGACGGTGAGCAGGCTGCCGGCGACCACGATGCCGAGCGTGGCCAGGATGGTGGCCCGGCGTCGAGGCCCGGCACCGAGGCGGCCGAGCAGCGGCGTGGCGATGGCGCCGCTGAGCAGCGTGATGGTCAGCGTCCACTGCGCGGCCGCGAGCGAGACGTGGAACGTGCCCGCGACGCTGGTGATGAGCGGCGCGCCGAGGCTGCCGACCGCCGCCACCACCAGCGCGATGAACATCAGCGCGGGGACCAGCAGCCGTGGCTCGGTCCGCGCCGCCGGAGCGCTCATCGGTTGGTCTCCGTGGTGATGTGGTCGAAGAGGCCGGCCTCGATCCTGGTCCGGACGCCGTGTGCCCACGGCTCGTCCAGGTCGGCGATCTGCAGTGCGGCGCCGTTGTTGAGCAGCATGCCGAAGGCGAGGAACGCCTTGACCGTGACCGGTTCCAGGCCGGTGGTGTCGGCGACGGTCTGCCACATCCGTGCGAACGCCTCCCGGACGGCCTCGCGCACCTCCGGGTCGCCGCCGGCGGCGAAGCCCTGAAGCTGCAGGAGCAGCGAGGTCCGGTCGGAGAGCATCTCGTGGTAGCGGCTGCCCATCTCGGCCAGCGCGTCCCGGCCGGTCCGGTCGCCGGCCGCGGCGCGCATCCCGTCGGTCAGCCGCTGGAACGCGGCGACCACGACTTCGAGGAACAGGGCCTTCTTGGTGCCGAACATCCGGAACACGGAGGCCTGGGTGATCCCGGCCCGCCGGGCGATCTGTTCGGTCGAGGTGCCGTGCAGGCCACCGTCGGCAAACTCCTCGGCGGCGATCCGCAGCACCTGCTGCCGGCGATCCGTCCCGCTCATTCTCGAAGTCCGTTCCATGGCGATTGAAGTTACTAGTTAGTGACTAGTAACTTCAAGCCTTCTTCGCCGTGGCCCGCACCACGTCCGCGGCCTCGCGGAGCGAGTCGGCCAGCGGGCGCGGCGCGACCCCGAGCTCGGCGGTGGTGGCCGAGGAGTCGATCACGAACGGCTTGGCGAACTGGTAGAAGGTGGTGCGCAGCTCGCGAACCATCGGGTCGGCGACTCCGTAGGCCCAGAGCACCGGGTACGGAATCCGGGTCATGCGCGGCGCAGGGGCCCCGTTGGCCGCCGCGAACTCGGTCATCAGCTGCCGGACGGTCAGCGCCGGTACGGTCGGGGCCAGCCAGCCGCGCCCCCATGCGCGCTCGTCGGTGGCCATCACGGTGAGCGTGCGCGCCACGTCCTGAATGGACGACCAGCTGTGCGGTACGTCCAGCGGTGCGA
>Ga0070665_100009180_pt1 | contig 10015 bp, 11 predicted proteins | sample KBSS13metaG_FD_65862 | JGI IMG/M metagenome (GOLD analysis project Ga0070665, IMG submission 65862) | Switchgrass rhizosphere microbial communities from Kellogg Biological Station, Michigan, USA - KBS S1-3 metaG | ecosystem: Host-associated > Plants > Roots > Rhizosphere > Soil ...
GTGGCAGAGCGGTCGAATGCGGCGGTCTCGAAAACCGTTATCCGTCGCAAGGCGGATCGAGGGTTCAAATCCCTCCCCCTCCGCTCGAGGTGTCTGACACCACCGGTGTCAGACACCTTCTAGCCTTAGCTCGATGCGCAAGCTCGACTGGTGGTGGTCGCCGCACCCGTTGTGGGTGCCGGGCGAGGACTGGGACGAGAACGTCCCGGTCGTCCGGATCGAGAGCGAGGACGAGGTCGTGCTGATCGACCCGTTCCTGCCGGTCGACGATTCGTTCGACCCGCACGGCAAGCCGGTGCGCGTGCTGCTCACACAGGGCGCCCATTACCGCGGCACGGCGGACTTCGTCGAGCGCTACGGCGCCTCGGTCTGGGGGCCGCCGAAGGCATGGTGGCCGCCGAAGCTCCCGAACCCCTCCACGACGACCGAGCTGCCCGCCGCCATCGAAGCGATCGAGCTCGACGGCGAACCGCAGCAGGTCGTCTTCTGGATCCCCGACCAGGCGACCCTCGTGACGGGCGACGTGGTCAGCGGCACCGGCGAGCAGGTGCACGTGTTCGTCGACGACGCCGACGCGTCGCGTCTCCTCCCGGCGCTCGAGCGCATCGCCGAGCTCCCGATCGAGCGGCTCGTCATCCCCCACGGCGCAGTGCTCGAGCCCGACGGCGCGGGCCACCTGCGCGCCGCCGTCGCCGCAACTCGCGGCGGCTAGGATGGGCGCCGCTTGGAGGGGTGTCCGAGCGGTCTAAGGAGCGCGACTGGAAATCGCGTACGTGCCGAAAGGTGCGTCGAGGGTTCAAATCCCTCTCCCTCCGCCTCACCGGGCCTGCACTCGCCGCGACAACGGCGAAGGCCCGTCGCCCTAGTTCGAGTAGCGAGGACAGGCGGTACGATGCGCGCGCCCGGAGAAGTGGCCGAGTGGCTGAAGGCGGCGCCCTGCTAAGGCGTTAGGTGGGGAAATCCCTGCCTCGAGGGTTCGAATCCCTCCTTCTCCGCCTGCACGTCGCGCACGCCCGAAAATCACCCTTCTGGTTGATGCGCACCAGTCCTTTCGTAGAGCAGGATGCCTCTGCCGGCTCCCCCTGACACTGTCCGGCGGACTGACGTGACTGCGGCGATGCCCGCCCCTCCCCCGGGCGGGTTTCGTCATTCTGGGACCGTTTTCAGGACGAGTGGGTCGCGGTGAAGACGTACGCCGCGACGTCCTGGATCTGCTTGGCCGTGAGCTGGCCCTTGAAGGCCGGCATCGGGCCGCCGCCGTTCTCGACCTGGTGCTGCACGACGTCCTCGGCCGGCTTCAGCTGGTCGAGATCGGGCCCGATCGTCCCGTGCGAGCCGGCGTCCTTCAGGGTGTGGCAGGTCGCGCAGCCGGCGCTCGCGAATACGGCCTTGCCGGCGGTCGCGTCGCCGGTTGCGGAGGGTGCCGCCGGCGTCGTCTGCGACGCGGTGGTCGTTTCGTGCCCTGCCGCGGCGCCCTCCGCCTTCTCCTTGCCGAAGACCAGGACCGCGGAGAGCATCGCCACGAAGAACAACACCGAGACCGTGATGTAGAGCCCCATGAAGCGGCCCGGGAAGTTCGGGTTGCGGCGCGGCACGACGAACGACGAGACGAGTGCGAAGACGATGAACGCCGCACCGACGGTGGCCAATCCGACCTTGTGGCCCGTAGACAGGCTGGCGACGACGAGCGCGAGCATCGAGTCGGGACGCTACCGGACGACGGCTAGGAGAGTGCCGCTTCGCCGGCGCCCGGCTCTTCGACGCCCGATTCGGGTGGGCCGACGGGCGCGGGGCGGTCGGGGCGGAGGTAGAGCAACTCGTAGACCGAGGCAGCAATCACACCGCCGGCGAGCGGCCCGACGTACCAGACCCAGAAATGTGACCAGTGGTTTCCGACGAGCTGCGGGCCGAACGCTCGTGCCGGGTTCATCGCCCCGCCGGTGAGGCCCCCGGCCATGAGGATGTCGAGCGTGATCGTGAGGCCGATCGCGAGACCGGCGATCTGCTTGAACGCCCCTCGCTGGTCGACCGCGGTCGCGAACACGACGATGACGAGGAAGAACGTGAGGATCGCTTCGATCACCACGCCTTTGCCGGAGTTGATCTGGCTGTACAGCGTCGGAGCGCCGAGGCCCGACTGGCTCTCGATCTGGCTCCAGAGAACCCACCTCAGGATGAGCGCTGCGAGCGCTGCGCCGGCGAGCTGAACGGCCCAGTAGAAGACCGCGAGCGCCGGTGCGATCCGCCGCGTGACCAGGAAGCCAAGGGTGACCGCCGGGTTGAAGTGGCCGCCCGAGATGAACCCGAACGCGGACACGAACACGGCGATGACGAGGCCGTTCGCAAAGGCGCTGAGCTCGACATTGCCGGAGTAGATGGCAGAGCCGGCACCGACGAAGACGAGGGCGAAGGTGCCGATGAATTCGGCCACTCCGCGGCGGAGGTAATCGCGCTCGAGCATGGGCGCAACGATAGGACCCCGACCGGACGGACTAAAAGACCCTCTCAGATCATGAACGCGCCGTTGTTCTGGTCGATCGCCTGGCCGGTCACGCCGACCGAGTCCTCCGACAGGAGCCACGCGACGGTGCCCGCGATCTCGCTCGGGTCGCTCATGCGCCGGAGCGGCACCTCCTGCTTCGCGACCTCCCACGCCTCCTCCTCGGTCAGCCCCTCGAACAGCGAGAGCCCGAGCCGGGTCATGTCGGTGTCGACCCAGCCGGGGCAGATCGCGTTCACCTGGATCCGCCGCGGCGCGAGCTCGGCCGCCAGGGCGCGCGTGAGCCCGAGCAGCCCGGCCTTCGACGCGCAGTACCCGGTGTACCCGGCGACGCCGATGCGCGAGAGGATCGACGACGTGATCACGATCCGCCCGCCGTCTGCGAGCAACGGCTCGGCGGCGCGCACACACCAGTACGTGCCGTAGAGATTCGTCTGCAGGATCTCGTCGAAGCGGTCGCTCGCGCCCGGCTCGTTGCCGCCGCCGATCCCGGCATTTGCGACAAGGCCGTCGAGCGGCTCGGTGAACGCGCCGGCCACCGCGTCGCGGTCGCTGATGTCGACGACGCGGATCGTCGCACCCTCGAGCGACGGCTCGTCCCGATCGATGAGTGTCAGCCGTGCGCCCTCTGCGGCGAGCCGCTCGGCGATCGCAAGGCCGATGCCGCGCGCCGCTCCGGTGACGGCGACGTGCTTCCCCTCGAAGCGGCTCACGCAGCCGAGTCTACGAGCGCCGCGCGCAGCGAGGAGCGTTCAGCCAGCGCGACGGCGACGAACGTCGCTGCAGCGACCGTCATGAGCGCAAGCACCGCTGCGAGCACGCTGTGGGTGTCATAGTGCGCGAGCGCAGGCCCGGCGATGAGCAGCCCGATCGGTGCGCCGATGCACTGGAAGACGCCGAACGACGCGAGCGCCTGCGTGCGGATCTCCCGCGGGATGCGGAGCGTGATCAGCGCGTGCACCGGCGTGTTCACGAGGGAGGTGAAGAACCCCGCGAGCGCCATGCCCGTGAATGCCACTTCCCACGGCGCGGGGATCGCCAGGATCCACAGCGACGCCATCTCGAGCGTGAACGCAGCGGCCCCGAGCGTCAGCGCCTCGACCTTGCGCACGATCTTCATCGACACGAACGCTCCGATCAGCGCGCCGCCGCCCATCGCGCCGAAGAGCACGCCGTAGATCCGCGGGCTCGCGTGGTAGCTCGACACGACGAGTACCGGCAGCGACGCGAACAGGAGCATCCAGCAGATGTCGATCACCGTGAACGCCGGCGTCCAGAGCCGGAGCAGCTTGTCGCGCGCCATGAACCGCACGCCGTCGAGGACGCCCGTCGGTGGCCCGTCCGTTGCGATCTCGGGTAGTCGCACGAACGTCGCTACGAGCACGAACGACGCGAGGTAGGTCGCCGCGTCGACGTAGAGGACGTTCGCCGTGCCGATCACGCTGATCAGGACGCCGGCGAGCGGTGGCCCGACGAAGATCGTCGTCCTGTTGGCCGCCTGGAACAGCGCAGCCGCCTGCGCGACGTCGGCCTGCTCTTCGCCGACGATCTCCGGCACTACGGCTCGCTGCACCGAGAAGTACGGCGCGAGGAAGACGCCGGAAACCGCGACGAGCGCGAGCAGCGCGGGGAAGGGGAGGACGCCGGCGGCGTGGAGCGCAGGAATCGCTGCGAACAACGGCACGCGCGCGAGGTCGCACGTCAGCATCGTGCGCCGCGTGCCGACACGGCCGGCGATCGCACCGCCCCAGAACCCGAGGATCGCGACGGGCAGGACCTCGGCGATGATCACCCACGTCATTCGTTGCGGCGAGCTCGTGTTACGCAACACGAACCACGGCAGCGCCACCCACGTCATCTGAGTTCCCGTCGACGAGACGGTCTCGGCGACGAGCAGCGCCGCGAGCCGGTGATCGCGGAGCAGTTTCACGGCTCGGCCGTCGCGCCGAAGCTGACGATCACCGTGCGTGTCCCGCGCCGCTCGTCACGGCCGCGGTAGGAGTCGAGCAGCGCCTCGAAGCGCTCGCCGAGCTCTTCGAGCTCCTTCGTCGTCAGCTCGAGCGACGCCGACGACGTCTGCACCGCGCGCCGCCACGGTGCGGGCAGCTCGTGCTCGCGGCGCAGCGCGTCGCGCACTCGCTGCTGCTGGCGCGCGACGAGCTCGTCGCGGAGCACCGTCGCCTCGATCCCGTCGGACGGGAACTCGATGCGTGTGGCCGTTGCGCGCCACGGCCGCTCGCGGCCGGCGCCGCCGCGGCCCTCGCTCACGAAGCCCCACTTCGCGAGCGCGCGCAGGTGGTAGCTGCACGACGAGGGGCTCTCGTCGACGAACTCCGAGCATTCGGTCGCGGTCGCCTGGTCGACCGAGTGGAGGTGGTCGAGCAACGCGAGACGGGTCGGGTGCGCGAGGGCGCGCATGGCCCGGGGGTCGGTCAGGGTGAGCGAGTTGTCGAAAGAGATCTTTCGAAACTAACGTTTCGAGAGCCAGGCGTCAAGTACCGCCTGTTCCTTCGCCCGGTCGAGCCCTGCGGCCGTCTCCGCGGGCGCGTCGCCGGCAGCGACCCAGGCGAGCGTGTCGCGCACGGTCTCCTCGAACGGCCGCGGCTCGAGCCCCGCTGCGAACGCGGCCGAGGGATCGACCGAGAGCATCCCGGCGAACGCCGGGTCGACCAGCCACAGCGGCAGCTCAATCCACTCGCCGACATCGTGCTCGGTAAGGAACGCGCCGTCGACCCAGACCACGTCGGCGTCGACGCCGGCGACGCGCTGACAGGTGTCGACGAGCGTCGAGCGCGGAATCGGCCGGTCGACCGCGTTGTACGTGCCGGCGAGGCCGCTCTCCGCGGCGCGCACGATCCAGTCGGCGAGGTCGCGCGCGTCGATCACCTGCGCGTCGGCGTCGGGCGGCGCCGGGGCGAGCACGCGTCCACCGTCGGCGAAACGCCCCGGCCAGTAGGTGAAGCGGCCGCTGGCGTCCCACGGGCCGACGATCAGGCCGGGTCGCGGGATGAACGCGTTGGCGAATCGCTCCCGGACGACGTCCTCGCAATCCGCCTTCAGCTCGCCGTACGCCTCGCGCCACTCCTCGGTCGGCTCTTTCAGCTCGGCGACCGGGGAGGCCTCCGTCGGCGGCGTCGATGCGTCCGCGTAGACCGAGATCGACGACACGAACGTGTAGTGGCCGACCTCGCCGAGCGCGTCGATCGTCTCGCGCACGATGCGCGGGACGTAGCCGCTCGTGTCGACGACGGCGTCGAAGTCGCGTCCGCGTACCGCGTCGAGGTCGCCGTCGCGGTCGCCGCGCAGCTTCTCGACGTCGGGGAAGAGCTCCGGCCGTGTCCGGCCGCGGTTGAACATCGTCACTTCGTGGCCGCGCGCCAGCGCGGCTTCGACCGTGTGGCGGCCGAGGAATTGCGTCCCGCCGAGAACGAGGATGCGCATACGCTGAGCCTAGTGGCGACGATCCGGCACGCAGAACCTGCGGATTACGCATCCGTGATTGGAGTTATCGACGATTGGTGGGGCGGCCGGCCGATGGCGGCGATGCTGCCGAAGCTCTTCTTCGTCCACTTCCGCGACACGTCGTTCGTCGCCGAGGAGGACGGGCGGGTCGTGGGGTTCCTGTGCGGCTTCCGCTCGCAGACGCACGACGACGAGGCGTACATCCACTTCGTCGGCGTCGACCCGGCGCAGCGCGGGTCTGGGCTCGGCCGTGAGCTCTACGAGCGCTTCTTCGCGGCCGTCGCCCCGCGAACGACCGTGCGCGCCGTCACGTCACCCGTGAACGAGCGGTCGGTTGCGTTCCACCAGGCGCTCGGCTTCGAGGTGGAGCGGGTCGACGAGGACTACGACGGGCGCGGTGAAGCCCGCGTGCTGTTGCGCAAACGCCTCTAACGAGTGATTCGGCGTTGCCTGCGGAGCTGACGATAAGGCTCCGGTGGGGGCGCCGGTCTATCGCGGGACGTTCGACGCGTCGCATGCCGAACGGCTGCTCTGGCGCGCCGGCTTCGGCCCGCGCCCGGGCGAGGCGGCGGCGCTCGCGAAGCTCGGTCTCGAGGGCGCCGTCCACCAGCTTCTGAATCCCGGCGCCGAGAAGCTCGTCGGGCCGAAGCCGCACGACTCGAAGGGGCGCCCGTTCGCACCGGCCGACGCGTGGGGCCACGACCATTGCTGGTGGCTCGACAAGATGGTGCGCACGTCGCGCCCGCTCGTCGAGCGCATGGCGCTCGTCTGGCACGACTGGTTCGCGACGTCCAACGCCGGCGTGGGCGACCAGGGCCTGATGCTCGCGCAAAACCAGCTGTTCCGGAAGCACGGGCTGGGCTCGTTCGAGCAGCTGCTGATCGACGTGACGGCGAACCCGGCGATGCTCGTCTGGCTCAACGGCACCGACAACACGAAGGACGCTCCGAACGAGAACTACGGCCGCGAGATGATGGAGCTGTTCACGCTCGGCGCCGATCGCGGTGCGTACACGGAGCGCGACGTGCGCGAGCAGGCGCGGTCGTTGACCGGGTGGACGAGCCGCTGGAGCCGCCGCAAGGGCGAGTACGACTTCCATTTCGATTCGAGCCGCCACGACACCCGCACGAAGACGGTGTTCCACAAGAGCGGCAACTACGCCTGGCGCGACGCGTGCCGTCTCTGCCTGGAGAACCCGAAGCACGCGTCGTTCTTCACCCAAAAGCTGTGGAGCTACTTCATCCCGGTCGCGCCCGACGCGAAGACGCAGCGCGCGCTCGAAGCCGCCTACACCGGAAGCGGCCGACAGGTCAAGCCGGTGCTCGAGATCGTGTTGAAGCATCCGGCGCTGCACACCGGGCCGCGCATGACGAAGCCGCCGGTCGTCCACATCGCCGGCCTGCTGCGCCGCATCGACGCGGGCGTGACGACGGACGCGTGGGCCTGGATCGGCGGGCTCTCGGGCCAGCAGCTCTTCTACCCGCCGAACGTCGCCGGCTGGGACGACTCGCGCTGGCTCGACACCGCGACGTTCCGCGGCCGCTGGATCGCCGTCGGCGAGATCCTGGGCGACCGCCGCCTCGACCCGGGGAAGGCGAAGGAGGCGATCGACGCGCCGACGACGTTGAAGCGCGCGCTCGCGTTCTGGAACAACCCGGAGCTCACGCCCGCGACGCATCGCCAGCTCCTCCGCTTCACCCAGCGCGCGCTGCACGACGCGCGCTCCGACAAGTGGAAGCAGGTGCAGTACCCGGTCCTCACGGAGAACGCGCTCCGCCACCTGATCGCCGTGTCCCCCGACCTCCAGACCGCATGAGCCGGATCGTCTGCGACGAGTGCACCCGGGCCGAGGCGCTGCGGGCCGTTGCGGGCCGCGGGCTGCCGGCGATCGAGCCCGGCATGCCGACTCCGGCCGGAACCGGCATGGACCGCCGCGGCTTCGTGGCGCGCTCGCTCGGGCTCGCGCTGACGGTCTACGGCGCCGGGCGGCTGGACATGTTCGACGAGGGGATCGCTGCCGCCGCGTCGACGCCGAAGAACCCGATCCTCGTCACCGTGTTCCTGCCGGGCGGCGCGGACGCGCTGTCGCTGCTCTCGCCGCAGGCCGATCCGCTTTATCGCAAGCTCCGCCCAAGCCTCGCCATCTCGGGCGGCACGGCGTTCACCGAGGACGACCGCCTCTTCTGGCACCCGGCGCTCGATCCGATCGCTCAGCTGCACGACGAGGGCAAGGTGACCGTGCTGCCGGCGGTCGGATACGACCATCCCGACCAGTCGCACTTCACGTCGCGGCACTTCTGGGAGGTCGGCGCGACGGACTCGCGCCTGCTGACCGGCTGGATGGGCCGCTACCTCGACGCGGTCGGCTCGCCCGACAACCCGCTGCAGGGCCTGTCGCTGACCGGCTCCCTGGAGCCGGCGCTCGCGACCGCGAAGGTGCCCGTCGCCGCGATCGACGGGCCGGACCAGTACGACTTCTATTCACCCGGCGTCTGGGGGCAGGTCGAGGACCGCATGCTCGAGGCGATCGGGATGCTCGGCAACTCGGGCGCCCACGACGCGGCGTCGCGCACGGCCGCGAAGGTCGCCGGGCAGTCGGCGACCCTCCGCCGTCAGCTCCAGCCGTTCGGCGGCAAGAAGCTGACGCCGGCCGTGCCGTACCCGAGCGGGAACGATCAGTTCCCGCACAGCTTGCAGGGGCTCGCGGCGATGATCGCCGCCGGGCTGCCGCTGCGCTGCGTCGCGCTCGAGGCGACGGGCGAGTACGACACGCACGCCGGCCAGGCGTCCGAGCTGACGCCGGCGCTGACGACGACGGCTGCGTCGCTCTACGCGTTCCAGCGCGACCTCGAGGCGCGAGGCATCGCCGACCGCGTGCTGACTCTGGTCTGGACGGAGTTCGGCCGGCGCGCCGAGGAGAACGGGTCGGGCGGCACCGACCACGGCGCGGCGGGCACCGGGTTCCTGATCGGGACGCGCGTCGCCGGGACGCAGGTCGGCGAGTACCCGGGTCTCGCGACCGGCCTCGACCGCGACGGGAACCTGAAGGCGACGAGCGACTTCCGCGGCGTCTACGCCGCGCTGCTCGAGCAGTGGCTCAAGTTCGACGCCGAGCGCGTGCTGCCGCACAGCTCGAAGTTCAAGCGACCGACGCTCGTCAAGTGAAGCTCGCAGTCCTGACCGGGCTGCTCGGGCTCTCGCTGTTCCACGCGACATCGAAAGCGGCGGCGCCGTCTCGCGTGCAGGTGGTGGGGCGCGAGTACTCGTTCTCGCTCTCGCGGGTGCGCGTCCATTCGGGCACGGCGGTGATCGAGCTCGCGAACTTCGGCCAGGACCTGCACGACCTGCGGGTGCAGCGCATCGGCGCGAAGCACATCGCGGGGCTGGGCGTCGTCGCTCCGGGCGCGCGCGCCGACCTGACGGTGAACCTCGCGCCGGGGCGATACTCGTTCTGGTGTTCCGTCGCGAACCATCGCCGGCTCGGCATGCACACGACCCTCGTCGTCACGCGTTAGTCGTCGACGAGGCGGGCACGCCGGGGGGCGCGCCGGTCGTCTACTTGCACGGCGGCGGCGATTCTCGGCTCTCGCGCCATCCCGACGACTCGATCGTCGCCTCGCTCGGCGTGCGTTTGCTGGCGGTCGACCGGTGTGGCCCGGCGCGCCGGTTCGCGTCGCTGCGCGCGTGGGCGGAGTCCACCGCGGCGGCGCTCGAGCTCGAGCGGTTCGGCGTCGTCGGCTGGTCGGCGGGCGGCCCGCACGCGCTCGCGCTGGCGGCCGTCGCGCCGGAGCGGGTGAGCCGGGTCGCGCTCGTCGGCTCGATGCCGCCGGTGGATCTCGTCGCCGAGTTGCAACGCGACGTGCGCGCGGCGATGCGCGTGGCGCGATTCTCGCCGCGGGTCGCGGCACGCGGGCTCGAGCGCTGGGGGCGGATGCCGACACCGCCGACGGGCGATCCGGCGTGCGACGTGGCGTACGCCCGCGGCCGCGTCGAGTCGTTCCGGCACGGCGGCCTGTGGCTCGCGCGCGAGCTGGCGTACCTCGGCCGCCCGTG
>Ga0070665_100009183_pt1 | contig 10013 bp, 7 predicted proteins | sample KBSS13metaG_FD_65862 | JGI IMG/M metagenome (GOLD analysis project Ga0070665, IMG submission 65862) | Switchgrass rhizosphere microbial communities from Kellogg Biological Station, Michigan, USA - KBS S1-3 metaG | ecosystem: Host-associated > Plants > Roots > Rhizosphere > Soil ...
TTCCCGAAGCTGCGCCAGGCCGGCTGCAAGGTGACGCTGTCTTCGGACGACCCGCCCTATTTCTGGACGTCGCTCAAGCGCGAATACGACATAGCGCGCGAACACTGGGGCATGGGCGACAAAGCTCTGAACGCGATCACACGCACGTCGCTGGAGGCTGCCTTCGTCGACACCAAGACGAAGAAGGCGCTGTTGACGAGGCTCGATCAGGCCGAGAAGGCGACGAAACACTAGGCCGACGAACAAAATTGTGGTTCTGCGGGCGCGGGCGGCTTTTCTCGGCGCGCCCGATCTTTATGATCCCGCCGATTGATCGAAAGGCATTTGTATGACCGTCACCGTTGTCGACCATCCGTTGGTGCAGCACAAGCTCACCATCATGCGCAACAAGGAGACTTCGACGGCCGGTTTCCGGCGGTTGCTGCGCGAGATATCACTGCTGCTGGGCTACGAGGTGACGCGCAACCTGGAACTGACGACCACTACGATCGAGACGCCGCTGGAAACGATGGAAGCGCCGATCCTTGAGGGCAAGAAGCTGGTTTTCGCCTCGGTGCTGCGCGCGGGAAATGGCTTGCTGGAAGGCCTGCTAGATCTCGTGCCGGCTGCACGCGTCGCCCACGTCGGCCTCTATCGTGACCACGAGACTTTGGAAGCCGTCGAATATTTCTTCAAGGCGCCGAGTGACCTCTCCGATCGCCTTGTGATTGTCGTGGACCCGATGCTGGCGACCGCGAATTCGGCTATCGCCGCGATCGACAAGCTGAAGGCGCGGGGCGCGACCAATCTGCGCTTCCTGTGCCTGCTGGCCGCGCCTGAAGGCGTCGAGCGCTTCACCAAGGCACACCCGGACGTTCCGGTCTTTACCGCATCGATCGACCGCCAGCTCAACGAGAAGGGCTATATCTTGCCGGGCCTAGGCGATGCGGGCGACCGCATGTACGGCACCAAATAAGGTGCGATCCAATCTTCTGTGTTGAGGATTTGTTTATCACCGCAGCAGGACCCGTCGCGCCGCCTGGCCGTTGAAATCAAGCATTAACGCCGTTTTGCGATCACGGGAGCTCTTTCGGAGCGCCCCATGCTGCCAAAAGTCTTGTTGTTCAGTGCAATGGTCATCGGCGCGGCCGCCTATCCGCTGGTGTTCGAACCGGTAGACCTGTTGGTTGCTCCGAAGGAAGAGCCGGCAATGGCCCCTGCCGCAGCCCAGATCGAAACGATCGCCCGTGCCGAGACGTCCTCGCTGCGCGGAGTGGTGTCCCTGCAAAGCGACGACCGGGGACATTATGTCGGCGAATTCAAGCTGAATGGCCGCAAAGCCGAGGCGATGGTCGATACGGGCGCGACGGTGATCGCGATAAACAGGTCGATGGCGCGTCGGATCGGCTTCACGCTTCGCAACAGCGATTTTACCGGCAAGGTTGCGACGGCGAACGGAACGGTATCGTCGGCGCCGGTCATCCTCGAATCGGTTCAGATCGGCCGCATCAAGATCGCCAACGTGCAGGCGGTTGTCATTGACGATGCGGCTCTGCCAACAACCTTGATCGGCATGAGCTTTCTCAAGCAACTCAGACGAGTCGAAGTGCGCGACGGTCAGATGGTGCTCGACCAGTAGGAACCCGAATGTTGCGCCGGATTTAGGAACCCGGCGCAACATCGCATTGGGTGCAGGTCAGAAATTGCGCTGGACGCGCAGGAAGCCGCCGAACCCGTCGTCGCTGTCGCTTTCGCCGAGATTGGGGTCGTAGTAGCCGATCTCCGGTGTGATCTTAAGGTCCTTCACGACCTCATAGGCGATGTTGGCGACAGCCGCGAATGCCTCGGAGTCATCATAGGAAAGCTGGACGTTGACGGCTGCCTTGTCGTTGACGGTGTAGGTGCCGCCGCCCCAGATGGCCCAGTCGCCATCCCACGTAGCGTAGTAGCTGCCGGCGCCGGTGGAACTGTATCCGCCCAGCACGAAGAGCGACAGGTTTTCCGAAGCCTTCACATCGAGCCGCAGCTTGGCCGCCCACTCTTCCCACACCGAATCGTAGCCGACAGCGCCCGAGATACTGCCCCAGCCTTGTGTGAGTGCCGCGCCGGCCACGACGTGCGGAACGTAGCTGTCGATGGTGTACAGGGTGCCGGCGCCCTCTTCGAGCGCGATCGCGGCGGTGAAGCCGTTCGAGCCGTTATAGGTATAGGAAATCTGATGCGTACGATCCGGCTCGTAGTCGATCAGATCGTCCTGAACGACACCGCCGGCGAAGTTGGTTATGCTGACGAACAGCGAATCGGTCTTGCCGACGCGAAAACCCCCGAGCTCGATATAGGCCTGCTCGATATCGGTGCCCGTGCCGGTCGTCGTAAAGTCGCCGACTTCCTCAAGCTCGCCGTCGCCGTCGATATCGAGCAGTGCCGGCGTCGTCATCGTGTCCCAGTTGAAGTTGATCTGCATGTAGCCGCGCAGTGTTCCAAGCTCCGTCTCGGAGCGGGCATCGAGCTGCAAAGCTGCGCGGGCGCGCTTGTAATAGGTGTCGTTGGTATTGAGGATGCCGTCCGCGAAGTCGCGTTTGTCGAGCACGTCCTCAAGGCCGAACTTGCCGACGCCGATATCGTAGCGGATGTAACCACCGACGCGCAGGCAGGTCTCGGTCCCGGCGATGTAATAGAATCCGGGGCCGTAGGTATCGCAGACACGAACATAGTCCATCGGTTCAGGTTCTGGCATCACTTCGACCGCATCTGCGGCGAACACATTTGGGGTGGACGAAAGAAAGGCGGCGACGCCGGCCAGCAGGCGGATGGAGTTCATCGAATTGTCCTCGTCTCAGGGAATCACAGCAGCTTGGGAGGTTGCCGTACGCGTACATGGAGCGAGCTCGGGCTTGTCCTCAAGAGGCAAAACCATGGGCCAGCCGGCTATTGCGGCCCGCATGTGCGACATTTGCCACACCAGAGCAATATCCGACCTGATTGGACCATTCTGCCGGTGATGGTTTGGGACTTGGCCTGCCCTCGGGCCGGCCAAAGGCCGGTCCCGGGGGTCGAGGACTTTGTCGAAGGTCGGACTGGTTGTCCGGCCGAGACGGAGGCCGTTGGAATTGGCCCAAACCAACCCGGCTCTTCGGGTTTGCGTTTGGCGGACGCCCACGTCGTCAGGCCACTTGGCCGGGCAACCAGTCCGACCTTCGCGCCCTTCCTCGTGGATCGCCTCGCCAAACGGCAGACAGAATGATTCAATCAGGCCGGATATTGCTCTAGTTGACCTCCTTTGCCGTTCTGGTGAAATGATGCATCTTCATCTGGGGCCCTGGCCCGTCCTGCAAATTCGAGGAGAATGTGTCGATGGCTGATGCGGAAATCGGTCTGATCGGGCTGGGGACGATGGGCTCCAATCTCGCGCTGAACATCGCCGAGAAGGGTCACAAGATCGCGGTGTTCAACCGCACCGTTTCGCGGGTCGACGAATTCAAGGCGGAAGCCGGCGCTTTGGCGAACCGCATCGTTCCCTGCCATTCGATGGAAGAGCTGGCGAAGGCCATCAAGCCGCCGCGCCCGGTCATCATCATGGTGCTGGCAGGCAAGCCGGTGGACGACCAGATCGCCGCGCTACAAAAGGTCTTGTCCGCCAACGACATCGTCATCGATGCCGGCAACGCCGATTTCAACGACACGCGCCGCCGCTTTGCCGAATTGGAAGGTTCGGGTCTGACCTTCATCGGCATGGGCGTCTCTGGCGGTGAGGAGGGTGCGCGCCATGGCCCGTCAATCATGGTCGGCGGCACCGAGCAGAGCTGGAAGCGGGTAAAAAAGGTTCTCACCGCGATTTCCGCCAAATATGAAGGCGAGGCCTGTGCGGCCTGGCTCGGCACCGACGGCGCCGGCCATTTCGTCAAGACGATCCACAACGGCATCGAATATGCCGACATGCAGATGATCGCCGAGATCTACGGCGTGCTGCGCGACGGTCTGGGCATGAAGGCGAAGGAGATCGCGCCGGTCTTCGCCAAGTGGAACAAGGGCCGGCTCAACTCCTACCTTATCGAGATCACCGCCAACGTGTTGGAGGCCGCTGACCCGAAGACGAAGAAGGCGGTCGTCGATGTCATTCTCGATCGCGCTGGGCAGAAGGGTACCGGCAAGTGGTCGGCCATCGAGGCGCAGAAGCTTGGCGTGCCGGCGACGGCCATCGAGGCGGCCGTCGCCGCTCGTGTCATCTCGTCCATGAAAACCGAGCGCGAGGCGGCCGAAAAGGCCTATGGCAAGCAGCGAAAGCCGAAGCTGGAGATCAGCCACTCGGCACTTCTGAAGGACCTCGAGCTGGCGCTGTTCGCTGGCAAGATCGCGGCCTACGCACAAGGCTTCGCGGTGATGGACGCCGCTTCGAAAGCCTTCGACTGGAACCTGCCGCTGCCAACAATCTCAAAGATCTGGCGCGCCGGCTGCATCATCCGCTCACAGTTTCTCGGCCAGATCGCCGAGTCTTTTTCGCAATCGACCCCAGCCAATCTTTTGATGGCTCCGGCCTTCATCGACATGATGAAAAAGGCCCACCCGTCGCTGCGCCGCATCGTTGCCCTGTCCGCCGAGGCCGGACTTCCCGCGCCGGCTTTATCGTCGGCGCTCGCTTATTTCGACGGCTACAGGCAGGGGCGCGGCACGTCCAACCTGATCCAGGCGCAGCGCGATTTCTTCGGCGCTCATGGCTTCGAGCGCATCGGCGAGCAGGGTGCGTTCCACGGGCCGTGGAACGGCAATTCTTGATCGCATAGGCTTTCCGCCGATCAACTTGCGTTAAAGATCGTAACGCGGCACTTTCGCCGGCAACGAAATCATCGCAGCGCAGTTTAGCGTTGCGAAGGGATCGAAACGCTGGGTGCGATGGACATGAATTCTGACCCGCGGCGTGACGGTCTTGCACCGGTCGCGGTCGCTCGTACACGCGCGGAGAGCGATCTGGCACGCATGTCGCTGCCCCCGTTGTTCACCATCGTCGGTGTCACGGCGATTCTCTATCTCGGGCAGGATGTCTTGCTGCCCTTTGCGGTGGCGCTGCTCCTGACCTTTGCGCTTGCGCCGATCGTTTCCTTTCTCCGTCGCCGGTCTGTGCCGAAAATCCTCGCGGTGATCATCACCGTTGGCATCTCCTTCGCCTTCATCGCCGCCTTTGCGTTTATGGTCGCCTCGCAGGTGAGCAACCTGGCGCAGAACATCCCGACCTATCAGATGAACATCGTGGAAAAGGTGCGGTCGCTGCGCGAGCTTGGCGCTGGCGGCGGCCTGATCGATCACCTGACTGGCGCGGTTGAGCGCATCGGCCAGGAGCTGCAGGTCGGCACGCAGCCGGCTGGTCCGGCCGACGGAGCCGCCACGCCGAAACCCTTGCCGGTCGAGATTGTTTCACAGCAGAGCCCGCTGGACATTCTACGCAACATCGTCGTCCCACTAATAAGCCCGTTTGCTACCGCAGGCCTGATTGTCGTCGTCGTTATCTTCATGCTGCTGGAGCGGGAGGCGTTGCGCGACCGTTTCATCCGGCTCGCCGGCTACGGTGATCTACATAAGATGACGGAAGCCTTGCAGGACGCCGGTACGCGCGTCGGCCGCTATCTGCTGATGCAATTGGTCATCAACACCACCTATGCGATCCCTATTGCCGCCGGGCTCTGGGTCCTCGGCATACCCAACGCCTTGCTGTGGGGGCTGCTGGCGCTGGTGCTGCGTTTCGTGCCCTATATCGGTCCGGCGATCGGCATGCTGTTGCCGATGCTTTTGACGCTTGCGGTGACGCCGGGTTGGGCGCCGCTGCTTTGGACAGCCGCGTTGTTTGTGGTCATGGAACTGATCAGCAACAATGTGCTCGAGCCTTGGCTCTATGGTTCGCGCACCGGCTTGTCGCCGCTCGCCATCATTGCCGCCGCGATCTTCTGGGCCTGGCTTTGGGGACCGTTAGGGCTGGTCCTGTCGACGCCGCTCACTGTCTGCCTGGTCGTGCTCGGGCGGCATGTTCCACAGTTCGAGTTTCTCAATGTGCTGCTCGGCAACGAGCCAGTTCTGGAACCGCATGCCCGCGTCTACCAGCGCCTGCTAGCGGGCGACCCCGACGAAGCGGCCGACTACGCCGAAGAGTTTCTCGAGGACGCTTATCTGGTCGATTTTTACGACAAGGTCGGCATTCCGGCCTTGTTGTTGGGCGAGCAGGATCGCCAGCGTGGCGTGTTGACCGGAGAGAAGCAGTCGCAGTTCGCGGCCGCAGCCCTGTCGCTCGTTGACGATCTGGAAGACGTTGCCGACGGCGAGGAAGACGGTAATGCGAATGGCGACGACGGTAACGGCGACGCGCAGGATGACGAAGACACCCTCGCCGACGATTTGCCCGACGGCGAAGGCCGCTCGCTGCTGTGCATCGGCGGGCGTGGCGAAATCGACGATGCCGCCGCGGTCATGTTGGCGCAGGTAATGGAAATCCAGGGCGCTACCGTTGCGCGCGTCGCGCATACGGCGCTGGGCCTTATCCAGTTGCGGCGACTCGATCTGGACAAGGTCGACACAATTGTCCTGATCTATCTCAACTCGTCGTCGTCGGCGCAGGCGCGCCATGCCGTGCGCCGGCTGAAGCGTCTCAAGCGCAAGCTGCGTGTCGGCATCTTCATGCCGGCGGCGAGCGCGAAGACAAATGTGGCGGCCGAGGACCTGAACGCCGACTTTGTTGCGATGACGATTGTCGACGCCGTGAAGCAGGGCTTCGCGGACGAGAAGCCGGTTCCGCTGCGCGCGCCACCCAAGCGTCTATCGCCACGGCGCGCCAAGCCGGCGAAGCGCGTCACCGCTGCGGCCTGAGCGACTATTCTGCCGCTTGCTGAATCTGCGGCGCTGCGCTCAATACCCTCGCATCGACGTGATCTTCGAACTTGGCGAAGTTCGAAATGAACATGCCGACCAGTTTTGCCGCCTGGCGGTCATAGGCGGCCTTGTCCGCCCAGGTCGAACGCGGGTCCAGAATCTTGGCGTCGACGCCAGGGACATCCACCGGCACGGCAAAGCCGAAATTGGCGTCTGTGCGGAATTCGGCGTTCTTCAGCGAACCATCAAGTGCTGCCGACAAAAGCGCGCGTGTCGCTTTGATCGGCATGCGGTGGCCGGTGCCATAGGCGCCGCCGGTCCAGCCGGTGTTGACCAGCCAGCAGTCGACCTTGTGCTCGTCGATCAACTGGCGCAGCAAATTGCCGTACTCCGAGGGGTGGCGCGGCATGAACGGCGCGCCAAAACACGTCGAGAAGGTCGCTTCCGGCTCGGTGACGCCCTTCTCGGTGCCGGCCACTTTCGCGGTGTAGCCGGAGAGGAAGTGATACATCGCCTGCGCTGGCGTCAGCTTGGCGATCGGCGGCATCACGCCGAAGGCGTCGGCGGTCAGCATGACGATATTCTTCGGATGCGCGGCGCGGCCCGTCTTCGAGGCATTCGGGATGAAGTCCAGCGGATAGGCGCAGCGCGTGTTTTCGGTCAGCGAGCCGTCGTTGAAATCCGGAACACGCTTTTCATCCAGCACGACATTTTCGAGCACTGTGCCAAAACGCTGCGTGGTGGCGAAGATCTCCGGCTCGGCCTCGGCCGAGAGCTTGATCGTCTTGGCGTAGCAGCCGCCTTCGAAATTGAAGATGCCGTCGGCGCCCCAGCCATGCTCGTCGTCGCCGATCAGCGTCCGTTTCGGGTCGGCGGACAAAGTTGTCTTGCCGGTCCCGGAGAGGCCGAAGAACACAGCAGAGCCATCTTTCTCGTCACTATTGGCCGAGCAGTGCATCGGCATGACGCCCTGCGCCGGCAGCAGGTAGTTGAGCGCTGTGAACACAGACTTCTTCATCTCGCCTGCATAGGACGTCCCGCCGATCAGCACGATCAGCCGTGTCAGGTCGACCGCGATCACGGTCTCGGTGCGGCAGCCGTGGCGTGCCGGATTGGCCTTGAACGAAGGCAGGTCGATGATCGTCATCTTCGGCACGAAGCTGTCCAGCGCATCGACCTGCGGCCGGATCAGCAGGTTGCGGATGAAGAGGTTGTGCCACGCGAGTTCGGTCACCACGCGGGTCGGCAGGTTGTGAGCGGTGTCTGCCCCGCCGATCAGGTCCTGCACATAAAGGTCCTTGTCGGCGGCATGCTCCAGGAAATCGGCCAGCAACGTATCGAAATCCGCCGGCTTCATAGGCTTGTTGTTATCCCACCAGACATGGTCCTCGGAGGCGGAATCGCGCACGACGAATTTGTCTTTGGGGGAACGGCCAGTGTGCTGGCCGGTATAGGCGACGAGGGCTCCGTGCGCCGTCAGGCGAGCCTCGCCCCGACGCAGGGCCTCTTCGTAAAGCGCGGCTTCGGACAGGTTGTAGCGAACGGTTCCGCTGGTCTTGAGGCCGATTCCATCGAGCCCATGGGCCGGGTTGCGCTTGCCGTATTCCTGCATGAAGAACCTCTTGTGAGAGACTGATTTGGCTTTTGGTCAAATCCCCTTCTGTCAGGGGCAGAATGGTCCACAAACAGAAAAGCCGAACAATATCAAATCATTAATCGATTTAAAGATTTTGAGAATCGTTTAAATCGTTTATAAGGCGAGGATGGCCCAAGGATTACGGAATCCGCTTCGTCTTACTGGTCGAGGCAATCTTGTCGGCGGCTTAGCTTGTTAACCAATTGCGCCGTGGGGTTGTGCTTAGAGGAGATGACGTCTATGCCACAATTTGTACCCAATTTGTACTGCACAAGCGCGCCCCAAACGGAAGGGACGTCCGCTCATGAGGGAGTCAACTGACATGGCTACAGTTGCGCTTGTCGATGACGACCGTAACATTCTGACATCGGTGTCGATTGCACTGGAGTCCGAAGGATACCGGGTCGAAACATACACCGATGGCGCCTCCGCGCTGGAGGGGCTGGCCTCGCGTCCGCCAAACCTTGCCATCCTCGACATCAAGATGCCGCGCATGGACGGCATGGAACTGCTTCGCCGCCTGCGCCAGAAGACCGATCTTCCGGTCATTTTCCTGACCTCGAAGGACGATGAGATCGACGAACTGTTCGGCCTCAAGATGGGCGCCGACGATTTCATCCGTAAACCGTTCTCGCAGCGCCTGCTGGTCGAGCGTGTGCGGGCAGTGCTCCGCCGTGCCAGCGCCCGCGAGGCCGCGGCCAAGTCGCCGGAGAAGCAGTCGCGTTCGCTCGAACGCGGCCAGCTCGTCATGGATCAGGAGCGTCATACCTGTACCTGGAAGGGTGAACCGGTGACGCTCACCGTGACCGAATTCCTCATCCTGCATTCGCTGGCGCAACGCCCTGGAGTGGTGAAAAGCCGCGACGCCCTGATGGACTCTGCCTACGACGAGCAGGTCTATGTCGATGACCGCACCATCGACAGCCACATCAAGCGCCTGCGCAAGAAGTTCAAGGCGGTCGACGACGATTTCGAAATGATCGAGACGCTTTACGGTGTCGGCTACCGCTTCAAGGAAGCGTAAGTCACGCCCGCACCCAAAAATTCCATTCGATGCCGGCGCAAGCCGGCATCGTTGCATTTGCGTCATAGACGCGAAGAAATGCCGTTTTCGCCATCGCGTGGACGAATTTTCGACCAGCCGTTAAGATAGCGGTCCAACGGAATCGCATCCGAGCGGAATCTTGATGGCAATCGAAGCGGAAATCAGCAAGCCGGTGCTGGCGGCCAAGCCGCCGCGCCGCGTGAGCGTTCCGTTCCTGCGGCGCTTCATCGTACCGCTGCGCCGCGGCGTCGGCCACTACGTCTTTTCCAGCCTGACCCGCCGCATCCTGTTCCTGAACCTCGCGGCGCTTGCAGTGCTTGCGGTCGGCATCCTCTATCTCAGCCAGTTCCGCGACGGCCTGATCGAAGCCCGCATCGAAAGTCTGATGACGCAGGGCGAGATTATTTCCGGCGCGATTGCATCGTCGGCCACCGTCGAAACGGACTCGATCAGCATCGATCCGGAAAAACTGCTCGAACTCCAGGCCGGCGAGAGCCTGCC
>Ga0070665_100009184_pt1 | contig 10012 bp, 8 predicted proteins | sample KBSS13metaG_FD_65862 | JGI IMG/M metagenome (GOLD analysis project Ga0070665, IMG submission 65862) | Switchgrass rhizosphere microbial communities from Kellogg Biological Station, Michigan, USA - KBS S1-3 metaG | ecosystem: Host-associated > Plants > Roots > Rhizosphere > Soil ...
CGCAAGATCAAGCCGTACGACGCGGGCGTCGGCAAGCAGATCGCCGACATGCTTCGGCCGTCGCTCAAAGAGCAGATTCCCAGCGCACCGGCCGACATTGCCAAGGGCTTTGGCATGGGATGGTGGAAGCCCGATCCTGCCGCGGCCACCGAACTGCTGGAGCGCGCCGGGTTCAAGAAGGTCGGCGCCCAATGGATGACGCCCGACGGCAAGCCCTTCACCATCAAGATCACGGTCGAAGGCGAGGGCCGACCGGTCATGACGCGCGCCGGCTCGATGGTGGCGCAGCAGTGGCGACAGTTCGGCATCGACGCCGGCATCACCGTGGCGCAAGGCACGCTGGCCGACCGCCGCGCGGCCGGCGATTTCGACGCAATCATCAGCTGGAGCGTGGAGACCTGGGGCGGCCACCCCGACCTGTCCTACTTTCTGGACAGCTGGCATTCGCAGTTCGTCGCGCCGCCGGGCCAACCGCAACCGCCGCGCAACTGGCAGCGCTGGTCGAGCCCCGAACTCGACAAGATCATCGAAGAGATCCGCACCGTGGGCTTCGACGATCCGCGCGGCGTCGAGCTCGGACGCGAGTACATCAAGCTCGCCGTGCGCGACATGCCGTCGATTCCCCTGATGGCCTACAACGTGTTCACGGTGATGGACGACACCTACTGGACGGGCTACCCCAACGCCGCCACCGCGCCTTACACCGATCCGGTGCCCAACTGGGGCAACACCAAGTACATGATGGTGAAGCTCAAGCCCAAGCAGTGAGCCCGCAGAAGCGGCATCGGCCACGGCAGCGGCGGGCCTTTGCATGAAGAGCTACGCGACCTACCTGCTGCGCCGGTTCGGACAGTTCGTGCTGGTGGTGTTCATCGGCATGAACATCGCCTTCGTCGTGACGCACGCGACGCCGATCGATCCGGTCGAGCAATCGATCGCGGCAGCCACGTCGTTCGGCAGCACCAGTCCGGAGGCGATCGGCATGATGCGCGAATCGCTGCGCGAGTTGTACGGTTTGCAGGGCAGCGGATGGCAGCAGTACGTCGGCTTCTGGAAGCGCGTGGTGGTGCTGGACTTCGGCCCCTCGCTCTCGGCTTTTCCGACGCCGGTGTCGACCCTCATCTGGCGCGCGCTGCCCTGGACTGTCGGGCTGTTGCTGGTGTCGACCGCCATCACCTGGGTGCTCGGCAACCTGCTCGGCGGCCTGGCGGGCTATCTGCGCAACAGCCGCACCCTGAACATCACCGGGCTCCTGGTGATGGGCTTTCATCCCATTCCTTATTACATCGTCGCGCTGCTGCTCTTGATCGTCTTCGGCTACGTCTGGCCGGTGTTGCCGATCACCGGCGGCGCGCAGATGAACATGGAGCGCGGCTGGAACCTCGACTTCGTCGTCAGCGTGCTCAAGCACTCGGTGCTGCCGGTGCTCTCGCTGGTGATGGTCGGGCTGGGTGGCTGGTTCATGGGCATGCGCTCGCTGGTGTCGAACATCGTGAGCGAAGACTACGTGGTGTATGCCGAACTCGGCGGCGTGGCCAAGAGCCGCATCCTGCGCTCGTACGTGATGCGCAACGCGCTGGTGCCGCAGGTGACGGGACTGGCGATGTCGCTCGGCGGCATCTTCAACGGCGCCATCATCACCGAGCAGGTGTTCGGCTACCCGGGCATCGGCGCGCTGATGATCGACGCGGTGCACGCCGGCGACTACAGCCTGGTGCTCGGGCTCACGTCGGTGTCGATCGTCGCGGTGTCGGCGGCGGTGCTGCTGATCGACATGCTGTATCCGCTGCTCGATCCGCGCGTCAAGGTGGCATGAGATGTTGAAGATCATTCGCGACCTGCTGCTGCACAACCGGGGCTTCGCGGCCGGCGTGTTCCTGCTCGGCTTCGTGCTGGTGATCGCGGCGTTGTCTTTCGTGTCGCCGTACAACCCGCTCGACAGCTACGTGGTGCCGCCCGACATGCCGCCCGGCTGGCCGCACATCCTGGGCACCACCTCGCGCGGGCAAGACGTGTTCTGGATGCTGAGCTTCGCGATCCGCAACACGCTGGCCTTCGGCTTGCTGGTGGCGCTGATCAGCCGGGTGCTGTCACTGGTGATCGGGCTCGTCGCGGGCTACGCGGGCGGCTGGGTCGACCGCGTGCTGATGTCGATCAACGACACCTTCATCGTGATCCCGCTGTTCCCGATCCTGGTGCTCTTCTACTTCGTGATGCGCGACAAGATGTCGTGGGCCGCACTCGCTGGCGTGATGGCGTGCCTTGGCTGGGCCTACGACGCGCGGCTGATCCGCTCGGTCGCGATGAGCCTGCGCACGCGCGAGTTCACCGAGACCAGCATTTTCTCGGGCATGAGCATGCCGCAGATCCTGGTCAAGGAGCACCTGCCGTACGTGATGCCGATCGTGTTCTCGACCACGATGAACAACATCAACTGGTCGATCGGCCTGGAGGTCACGCTGTCGGTACTGGGCTTCACCGACATCAACACGCCGACCATCGGCTCGATGATCTACTGGGCCAACCAGCACACCGCGATGGTGGCGGGCGTGTGGTGGTGGATCGCGTTCCCGGTGGCGCTGGTCATCATGACCTTCATCGGCCTGTTCCTGCTGGCCGTGTCGATGAACGAATTCATCGACCCGCGCAGCCGGCTCGGAAGGGGCGGCGAATGACGACCGAAACTTCCTCTCCGCAAGCCAGGCCGGTGGTCGAGGTCAGCCGCCTGCGCGCCTACTACCAGACTCAGCAGTTCGGCGTGCAGCGCGACGTGCGCGCGGTCGACGACGTCAGCCTGAAGGTGATGCCCGACGAGATCTACGGCCTGGCCGGCGAATCGAGCTGCGGCAAGAGCACGCTGATCAAAACTATCGCCGGCGCCATTCGTCCCCCGTTGAAGGTGCAAGGAGGCAGCGTCGTCTTCAACTTCGGCGGGCGCGATCTGAACCTGTACCAGTCGGGCCCCGAGGCGCTCGACGCGATCCGCTGGAAGCACCTGTCGTACGTGATGCAGGGTTCGATGGGCGTGCTCAATCCGGTGCGGCGCGTCAAACATTCGTTCGTCGATTTCGCGTACCGCCACATCGGCAAACCGATGCCCGAGTTCATGGAAGTGGTGCGGCATCACCTGGGCCGCGTACACCTAGGTTCGGAAGTGCTGCAGGCCTATCCGCATGAACTGTCGGGCGGCATGCGCCAGCGCCTTGCGATCGCGCTGGCCACCGTCTGCAAACCCGAACTCATCATTGCCGACGAGCCGACCACCGCGCTCGACGTCATCGTGCAGAAGGGCGTGCTGGGCATGATCCGCGAGGTACAGCGCGAGCTGAAGACGTCGATGATCTTCGTCACGCACGACATGGCGGTGCACGCGCATTTGTGCGACCGGCTGGGCGTGATGTATGCCGGCCGCCTGATCGAGGAAGGCGCGACGCGCGACATCTTCAGCAGGCCGCGGCACCCGTACACCACGCACCTGATCGCCAGCCTGCCGCGCATCGGCAGCACCGTCAGCGTCAAGGCGCTCGAAGGCGCCCCGCCGAACCTGGCCGACCCGCCGAAGGGCTGCCGTTTTCATCCGCGCTGCCCGCTCGCGATGGACATCTGCAAGCAGCAGACGCCGGCGTTTGCGGAGGTCGCGCCCGGGCATCGCGTGGCCTGCTTCGCGGTCAATCCGGTGGCGGTGGCCGCGCCGTTGGAAGCGACGACATGACAGCCACGCTGCTCGAACTGCGCAACGTCGTGCGCACCTATTCAAAGGGCGGCTTGTTCGGCAAAAGCGCGCGTGCGGTCGACGACGTGAGCTTCGAAGTCGGCGTCAACGGGCCGGAGATCCTCGCGATCATCGGCGAGTCGGGCAGCGGCAAGACCACGCTGGCCCGCATGATCCTGGGCACCGTGCGCGCGAGCGGCGGCAGCATCCGCTTCAAGGACATCGACATGGCGCAGGTGAAAAGCCGAAGCCAGCGCATGGCCTTCATGCGGCAGGTGCAGCCGATCTTCCAGAACCCGTTCGAGGCTTTCAATCCATTGAAGCGGCTCGACCGCTACCTGCTCGCGACCGCCCGCCACTTTGCCGATGCGCGCACCGACGAAGCGGCGGCTGCGGCCAGCGACGCCGCGCTGCGCAAGGTCGGCTTGTCGATGGTGGAAGTCAAAGGGCGCTTTCCTCACGAAATGTCGGGCGGCCAGCTGCAGCGCGTGGCGATCGCACGCGCCTTGATTGCGTCGCCCTTGCTGCTGGTGGCCGACGAGCCGGTGTCGATGGTCGACGCCTCGCTGCGCACGGCCATCGTCAATCTGTTCAAGAAGCTGCGCGATGAACTCGGCGTATCGATCATCTACATCACGCACGACCTCGCCACGGCCTACAGCATCAGCGACCGCGTCGTCATCATGCGGCGCGGCGTGGTGGTCGAAGCCGGCGACGCCCGCGCCACGCTCGACAACCCGCAGCATCCTTACTCGATCGAGTTGAAGAGCGCGGTGCTCTCGCCAAACATGTCTCCCGAGGTAGCACCCGAACTCGCGTCGGCCCCCTCCCTGACCACATACACACAGGAGTGAACCTCTCATGCGCAAGGTATCCGTTGCATTGAATCCCGAGTTGGTGATCGGCCAGACCGACCCGCGCCTGTTCGGCGCCTTCGTCGAACACCTGGGCCGATGCGTCTATGGCGGCATCTACGAACCCGGCCATGCGACCGCCGACGAGCACGGCTTTCGGCACGACGTGCTGGAACTGGTGCGCGAACTGGCGCCGACCATCATGCGATACCCCGGCGGCAACTTCGTCAGCGGCTACAACTGGGAAGACGGTGTCGGCCCCGTCGACAAACGCCCTCGCCGGCTCGACCTGGCCTGGATGTCGACCGAGCCCAACACCTTCGGCACCAACGAGTTCATCGACTGGTGCCGGCTGGCCGACATCGAGCCGATGCTGGCCGTCAACCTCGGCACGCGCGGTGGCGATGCAGCGCGCAACATGCTGGAGTACTGCAACCATCCGGGCGGCACGGCGTGGTCGGACTTGCGCAAGGAGCACGGTTGGGACAAGCCGCACGACGTCAAGTTCTGGTGCCTGGGCAACGAGATGGACGGCCCCTGGCAGATGGAGATGAAGACGGCCGACGAGTACGGTCGCATCGCCACCGAAGCGGCCAAGATGATGAAGTGGATCGACCCCAGCATCGAGCTCGCGGCCTGCGGTTCGTCGGGCCGCAACATGCCGACCTTCGGTGCCTGGGAGGACACGGTGCTGCAGCACACCTTCCCGCACGTCGAGTGGATCTCGCTGCACACCTACGTCAACAACTATGCGGGCGACACGCCGGCGTTTTTGGCCAGCCCCGACCTGATGGACGGCTTCATCGAAGAGGTGATCGCCATCGCCGACTCGGTGGCGGCGCGCGCGCATTCGAGCAAGCGGATCATGCTGAGCTTCGACGAATGGAACGTCTGGTATCGCACCCGTCGCAACAAGGCGGTGCGCGTGAAGCCGGGCTGGCCCGAAGCGCCCGAGATCCTCGAAGAGATCTACAACATGGAAGACGCGCTGGCGTTCGGCGGCATGTGCATCTCGCTGCTCAACCACGCGGACCGCGTCAAGTGCGCATGCCTGGCGCAATTGGTGAACGTGATCGCGCCGATCATGACCGAGACCGGCGGGCCGGCCTGGCGCCAAACCATCTTTCATCCCTTTGCGCAGATGGCCAACCACGGCAATGGCCGCGTGCTGCGGGCCGAGGTCGATTCACCGACCTACGCGGCCAGCTACTTCGATCCGCGCGGGCCGGCCGACCTGTACTTCCCGCTGCCGGAAGTGCCGTATCTGAAGATAGCCGCAGTGGAAGACCCCGAGACAGGCGCCATCACCATCTTTGCGTTGAACCGGCATCTGGAAGAGTCGATGCCGCTCGATGTGGCGCTGAAGGGTTACGGCACGCCCAGCCTGATCGAGGCGCTGCAATTGCGTCACGACGACCTGCTGGCGACCAACACGAAGGAGCAACCGGCCAACGTGTCGCCGGCTGCGTTGAACGATGTCTTGCTGTCGGCCGAGCGTGTGCAAGCAACCTTGTCACCGGCCTCGTGGAACATGATCCGGGTGAGCAAGGCCTGACGGGTATCACGTCAGCCCTCGTCATTTGCGGCCAACGTCCGCGCCTCGACCCAATGGATCGCACGCAGCCTGGCGTGCTCGGCAGCGTCTTCCATCGAGGCATCCAGCGTCGGATGGCACAACACCACCGGCAGCCCGCCGGGCCATGAGAGTTCGCACAGAACGACAGGCCGAAAACGGTTGTCTGCGTCGGGCACCGAGGCGCACAGAAAATTCCATCCGTGGTAAGCGAAAGGTTCCATCCGCCGTTCGGGGGCCTGTGTGTCCGGGTTGTTCATGCCACCCTCTCGTCCTGGGTCGCCAACACGTGCGCAATGCGTTCCGGTGTTTCTTCGTGCGCCAGATGCCCGGCCCGGTCGATCAAGGTGAAGTCGGCATCGCCGACCATCGCACGCACGCGCCGGGACTGCGCCGGCGACACGATCCGATCGTCGGCGGCGGCGATCAAATGCAGGCGCTGTCGCAATCGCGGAAGGCTGCTTGCCAGCGACGCGACATCCCATCGCGCCATCATTCCCAGCGCGGCGGCGACGTGCACCCGGTTGCGAACCAGGCGGGCGTAGAGCGCTTCGCCCCGCGCATCGAGCCGCGAACCGGTCTGCGCGATCAATCGCTGTACCGCGGCCGGGTCGGAGGCCCGCCACGCGAACAAGCGCGGCGCCAGCGAGTTGGTCGCCAGCACGCGCGCCGCGGAAGGGAACAACAGGCCCTGCAAGCCCGGCAGCGGAAAAAAGGCGCCGTTCAGGCCGACGACCGTTTCGGGTGCCACCCCTTCGGTCAGGCACAACTGCGCCGCGATCGCTGCTCCCGCCGAATGCCCCACGACGTGCACCGGGGTCATCCCCTCCTGCGCCAGCAGGCGCGCGATGCTGCTGGCCATGCCGCGCAACGAAAGTTGGCGGCCCGGCGCCCACGGCCCCGGGGCGATGCGGGTGAACGCATGGCCGGGCAGGTCCAGTGCGACGCAAGTGAAATGGCGTGCCAGCAAGGGCATCAGGTCGCGCCACGAGTGGGTCGATGCGCCGGTGCCATGGAGCAGCAGCATGAGCGGGCCACGGCCCATCTGCTGCACATGCCAGGTCAGCGCCCCGGCTTGCACGAAGCGGCTCGCTGCCCGGTTGGGCCAGTCGCGGCCATCGGTGGCCCAGTTGAGCGCGCCATTCATGGTCGCGTGCTCCGGCGGCCCGGGCCGCCGAGCTGCGACGCGCTGCGCATCACGCGCGATAGCGACGCCGCGTCGGCGTGCGGCAGCGGCAAGTAAACGGCGCCCATTTCGGCGGCCAGGTCGCGCGCCGGCTGCTGCGGCGCCAGCGAGGTGTCGAGTACCAGCGCCGTGATGCCTGCCGCACGCAAGCGCCGGGCCGATTCGAGGGCCTGCGTGGTGGCGCGCTCGCGACCGCCGCTGCCGTCGCGTGCCACGTTGGCGCGGCCATCGGTCAACAGCACGGCCACCGGCGTGCGCCCGTGTCGGCGCGTCGTCTGCGCCAGCGCCAGCGTCGCATCGATGGCCGTGGCCAGCGGTGTGCCGCCGCCTCCGGCCAGGCCCGCCAGGCTGCGCTTGGCGCGCACCAGCGAACGCGTCGGCGGCAACAGCACCTGGGCGCCCTGCCCGCGGAAGGCGATCAATGACACGCTGTCCCGGCGGACGTAGCAATCGGCCAGCATCAGCTCGACTGCGCCCTTGGCCTCGGCCAGCCGCTGCAATGCGGCAGAGCCGGAGGCATCGACCGCAAACACCGTGGTCGTCTCGCTGCGCTGCTTGAAGCGGGTGACGCGGAAGTCTTCGCGCCGCACCTGAACCGCAGACGCCACCGCGATCGTGCCGACGCCTGCGCGAGCAGCGGTCTCGGCTTTGCGCAGGGTCTGCCAGGGCGCTGCGGCGCGCAAGGTTTCGATCAGGTTGAGGCGTGCGCCACCCCGTGGATCGCCGGCGTGGACGCCATCGGGGCGTCCTCGCAGCGCACCCTTGATCGCAGCCCCCACCCGACCCGCGCGCTGCGAGCGCAGCGTCGATGCCCGTCCGGCCTTCAGGGCGTCGAGCAGGCCGCGCGGCAGACGGGCCGCAGCGGCCTGCAACAGGATGTCGGCCACGGCGCCGCGGTTGTCCGGCGATTCGGCGTCCTGCGCGTCGGCGGACGCAGGGTCTGCAGGCGGATCGCTCGCGCCCGCCTCCATGGCTGGCGCATCGCGCTGCGGCGCATGATCGGCCTCGTTGTCCTTCGGCGTGTCGGTGTCCGTGTCGTCCTGCGCCGATGCGCAAGGAAACGCCGTGGCGCGCGGCCCCAGCACCAGACGCACGGCCAGGGCGGCGTCGTCCGCGCTGACTTCCACTCGACCCTGCAACGCCGCACTCGCACAGGCCACGCGCAGGGTCAGCAAGGGTGCGCGCATCGACTCGATGCCCAAGGCGATCGAAGCTTCGCACACGGCTTCGCGCAGTTCGGCGTCGATCTCGACGGCGGGCAGCAAGGTGCGCGCCGCGGCCAGGTCGGCACGCGACCAGTCCGCGCCGACGCCTTCGATCGCGCCGATCGGCAAGGTTTCGAAATCGAGGTGAAAAGACAGGCGATCGAGCAACCTGGCTGAAGGCCGCTCGTCGTCGGATACGCCCGTGTCGAACGCCACCACGCCGACGCGGCATGGCCGCCGGATCGCCACGCCGTGGCGCTCGGTAGCGATCTGCCGCGTGTCGAGCACTGCGGCCAGATGCGCCGCGCACCGCTCGCTCGCCCGATCGGCCGAGTTGAGCAGCAGCACGCCGCCGTCCGCTTCGGCCAGCACGCCCTGGCGCGCCACCGGACGGCCACTGGCCAGCGTCGCCGCCAGGTCGAGGCCGCCGAGCAACCGGTCTTCCTCGATGTTCAGGGGCACGCTGCGCAAGGCGGCGCCATCGGGCAACCAGGCGCCCAGCAGCTGCACCCAGGCGTCGCGTTGCGGTGCGCTGCAGCCACGCAGCACGACGCCGCCGGTGCCGACCGGGTCGACGCAAAACAACGCAGCCACCTGCATGGCGTCGCCCGGAAGGGCCACGGTGAACGCGCGATCGATCATGGGCCGAACAGCGCTTCGACCGCCTTGTCGACCCGGGCGGTGGAGCCGGTGTCGTCGAGCGGATTGCGACGCAGCCGGTGGCGCAGGGCCGAGGGCGCGACGCTGCGCAGATGGGCATCGGTGACGGCGCCATCGCCCTGCAGCGCCGCCAGCGCGCGGGCCGCGCGCACCAGCGACAACTCGCCGCGCAAGCCGTCGGTGCCCAGACTGACGCACAACTGCGCGGCGCGCTCGAGGGCCGCGTCGGGCATCTCCACGTCGTTCAGTCGCGCGCGGCCGGCCACGATGCGGCGGCGCACCTTCGCTTCTTCCGGCCCCCATGTCTTGATGAACTGCTCGGCGTTGCGGTCGTAGGCATCGCGGCGCTTGACCACCTCGACCCGCGACGGGATGTCGCGCGGCGTGCCGACCTCGACCGACAAGCCAAAGCGGTCGAGCAGCTGGGGCCGCAGTTCGCCTTCTTCCGGGTTGCCGCTGCCGACCAGCACGAAGCGCGCGGGGTGCCGCACGCTCAGGCCCTCCCGCTCGATCACGTTCTCGCCCGAAGCAGCCACGTCGATCAGCAGGTCGACCAGATGGTCCTCCAGCAAATTGACCTCGTCGATGTACAAAAAGCCGCGGTGCGCGCGCGCCAGCAATCCGGGCTCGAACGCCTTGACGCCCTGGGTCAACGCGCGCTCCAGGTCGAGCGCACCGGCAACCCGGTCTTCGGTGGCCCCCAGCGGCATGTCGACGACGGGCACGGCCACCATGCAGGTCTTGGCGGTGCGCGCCGTCTTCCGCGAGCGGCAGGCGTCGCAGGATGCCGCATGGACAGCGGGATCGCAGTGGTAAACACAG
>Ga0070665_100009185_pt1 | contig 10012 bp, 11 predicted proteins | sample KBSS13metaG_FD_65862 | JGI IMG/M metagenome (GOLD analysis project Ga0070665, IMG submission 65862) | Switchgrass rhizosphere microbial communities from Kellogg Biological Station, Michigan, USA - KBS S1-3 metaG | ecosystem: Host-associated > Plants > Roots > Rhizosphere > Soil ...
GGATCGGCGGCGTCCTGGGCGAGGTCGGCATCATCGTCCGCGGCCACCACGAGCGCTGGGACGGCGGCGGGTACCCGGACGGCCTCGTGGGCACGGCGATCCCGCTCGCCTCGCGCATCATCTGCGCGTCGGACGCCTTCAGCGCCATGACGACGAACCGCTCCTACCGCGCCGCGATGTCGCTGCCTGAGGCGATCGAGGAGCTCCGCTCCTGCTCGGGCACGCAGTTCGACCCGCAGGTCGTCGAGGCGATCATCGAGGTCGTCGGCGACCGCGGCAGCGTCCCGGCGACGCTGCGCCTCGTCGCCTAGGACGCCGCGAGCCAGGTCCCGATCCCGGCCAGGGCGCCGGGACCGTAGTCGTCGCCGACCGCGCTCGCGAGGTCTGCGAGCGTGATCTCCCGCAGCGCGCCGCGCCACGCCCGGTCGGCGGCCATCATCGCCCGGTGGATCGCGCACGGCTTCGTGCACGCCTCCGGTGGCGTCGCGAGCGGGCCCCGCTGGCGGATCTCGGTGCAGACGAAGGTGGGGCGGTCCCCGTCGACGGCCTCCACGACGTCGAGGACGGTGATCGACGCGGGCTCGCGGGTGAGCGTGTAGCCGCCGGCGTGACCCTGCACGGAGCGCACGATCCCCGCGCGCGACAGCGCCTGCAGGTGCTTGGCGAGGTACGTGGCCGAGACGTCGTGCAGCTCAGCGAGCTTCGCCGCCGGCACCGGGGCGCCGTCGGCCGACGACAGCACCACACAGCAGTGCAACGCCCACTCCACGCCTCCCGACAGCTTCATCCGCAGCAGCGTACTTGACTCGGATAAGACTCATCCGAGATGATCTCGGACAAGATATGTCCGAGAAGGAGCAGATCATGAAGATCGTCGTCATCGGAGGCACCGGCCTCATCGGCAGCCAGGTCGTCGCGAACCTCCGGGGGCGCGGGCACGAGGCGGTCGCCGCCGCGCCGAGCACGGGCGTCGACACGATCACCGGCGCGGGGCTCGCCGAGGCGCTCGCGGGCGCGGACGTCGTCGTCGACGTCGCCAACTCGCCGTCGTTCGAGGACGACGCCGTCATGGAGTTCTTCCGCACCGCGGGGACCAACCTGCTCGACGCCGAGGCCTCCGCGGGCGTGCGCCACCACGTCGCCCTGACGATCGTCGGCGCCGAGCGGCTGCCGGACAGCGGGTATCTCCGCGCGAAGGTCGCGCAGGAGGCGCTCATCGAGGCATCGGACGTCCCGTACACGATCGTCCGCGCCACGCAGTTCTTCGAGTTCCTCCGCGCGATCGCCGACGCGGGCACGGAGGGGGACACGGTCCGCCTGCCGTCGGCGAACCTGCAGCCGATCGCGGCGCGCGACGTCGCGGCCGCCGTGACGGAGGCGGCCGTCGCCGACCCCGTGAACGGCACGGTCGAGATCGGCGGCCCCGAGCCGATCGGGATGGACGTGCTCGTGCGCCGCGTGCTCGCGGCCGACGGCGACGGGCGCACGGTGATCGGCGACCCGCACGCGCGCTACTTCGGCACCGAGCTCGACGATCGCTCGCTCACGCCCGGCGCCGGCGCCCGGTTGGGGGCGACAAACCTCGACGCCTGGCTCGCCGCCCAGGCCTAGGTCCTGGCCGCGACCGGGGCGCTGCGCGAGGAGGGCTTGACGGCCTCGTCGCGCACGCGCTCCTGCGGCGTGAGCGGCAGGGTCAGCGCGAGCAGCAGGCTGGGGATCGGCAGCAGCGCGATCGTCCACATGACCGCGCTGAGCCCGGCGGCGTCGGCCAGGACGCCCAGCAGCACGGCCGCCACGCCGCCGACGCCGATCGCGGCGCCGAGCGTGACCCCGGAGGCGAGTCCCAGCCGCCGGGGCAGGTACTCCTGGCCCATGACGACGGTGACGCTGAAGCTCATGATCGTCACGAAGCCGACGCCGGCGAGCAGCACGCCCGCGAGCACGCTGCCGGACACGACGAACGCCAGCAGCAGCGGCAGCTGCACCGCCAGCGAACCGACGAGGACGGCGCGGCGGCCGATGCGATCCACGAGCCGGCCGCCCACGAGCGTGCCGATCGCGCCCGCGACGAGCATCGCGGTCAGCGCCGTGTTGCCCGCCGCCTCCGTGGAGCCGAGCTGGTGGACGAACCAGAGCGGGACGAACGACTGCAGGCCGAAGTAGACGCCGGAGCGCAGCGAGATCACGCCGCCGAGGCGCGTGAAGGCGTTCCAGTCGTCCTCGGGCTGGTCGGCGCTCTCCGCGGCCCGCCCGACGGCCGTCCTCGCCATCGCGTGCATGCGCGGCAGCGACCGGAAGAGCACGACGGAGACGATCGCGGGCAGCACGATCAGCGCGAGGGTGCCGCTCAGGCCGAACACGAGGACGAGCGGCGTCACGAAGATCGGCCCGAGGGCGAAGCCGACGTTGCCGCCGACCGAGAAGAAGCTCATGCCCGTGCCGCGCCGTGAGCCGGAGGCGTGGTTGGCGTAGCGCGCGCCCTCGGGATGGAAGGCGGCGACGCCGAGCCCGCTGATCGCGACGACGAAGACGGTGAGCGCGTACGAGCTCACGACGCCCGCGAGCGAGATCCCGATGCCCGCGAGCAGGACGCCGCCGGGCATGAGCCAGCGGATCTCCAGGCGGTCGGCGACCGCCCCGAACACGGGCTGGATGATCGAGGAGCCGACGGTCATCGCGAGGACGAGGAGGCCCGCGGCGGCGTAGGACCAGTGGCGCTGGATCACGAAGAACGGGATGAGGGCGGGCACGGCGCCCTGGCACAGGTCCGCCGCGGCGTGGCCGCACGAGAGGCGCGCGAGGAGCCCCCGGTCGAGATCGTCGTTCACGACGACGTCAGGCCCTCGAGCGCGATGGAGAGGACGCCGCGCTCGGCGCGCTCGGCCGTCCAGCCGTGGCCGGTGCGCAGGTGGCGGTAGGTCCAGCCGATGAGGTTGAAGAGGACCGTCGCCGTCTCGGCCGGATCCTCGAACGCGCGCAGCGAGCCGTCGGCGGCGCCGTCGCGCAGGATGCGCTCCACGGGCTCGGTGAACGTCGCGCGCGTGAGGCCGCCGTCGCTCGGCGCCTCGTGGAAGATCGCGTCCCGCGGCCGGTCGCCGAGCGCCGCCATGAGCGCGAGGTTCTCGTCGGCCACGGCGCACAGCGCCTCCAGCGCCTGCTCGAGGCGGGCGCGCCCGGTGCCGGGCGCGGTGAGCGCGGGCCACAGCGCGTCGCGGTACTGGTCCTCGAGGCTCGCGGCGAGCGCGGCGAGGATCGCCTCGCGCGTGATGCCGCGGCGGTGCAGCGTCATGCGCGACGTGCCGGCCTCCGCGGCGATCCGTTCGAGAGTGGCGTCCTGCCAGCCGTGCAGCTCGATCGCGCGGCGGGCGCCGGGGAGGATGCGGGGGTCGACGACGGAGGCCACTGTTACATGAATGTAACAGGGGTGCGACGCGCGTGGATCAGGGCCCGCAGCTGCGCCCGTTCGCGATCCCGGCCCCGGTGCGCGAGCGCCCGCGACGCGAACGTGACGCCCTGCGCGAGGTCGTCGAGCGCGAGCGCGCGACGACCGAGGTGCGCGCCGACGACCTCCCGGCGCCTGCGCGCGAGCAGCTCGTGGGGCTCGCCGTGGTAGGCCGGGCGGGTGCTGTGGCCGCCCGCGTGGCGCAGCGCGATCTCGGGGTGCAGCTCGGTGGGCACGCCCGCGGCGGCGGCCCGCAGGCACAGCTCGAGGTCCTCGAAGAACAGGAAGGCAGCGGGGTCGAACGGCCCCAGTCTGCGCAGCGTGTCGGTCCGCGCCGCCACGACCGCGGCGATCGCCCAGCCGACGCGCCGGGGCGTGTCGGACCGCCACGGATCGGCCTCCAGCCGCAGCCGCCGGGGCAGCAGCCGAGGGTGCACGAGCGCCGGCACGAGCGCGCGGGCCGTCCCCGGCTCGGGGTGCGCGCTGCGCTGGACGGAGCCGTCGGCGTTCAGCAGCCGCGGGACCACGAGCGCGTCGCGCGCGGCGGCCAGGTCGACCAGCCGGCTCAGGCCGTCGTCGAGCAGCTCGACGTCGGGATTGAGGAGGACCGTGACCGGCGTCCGGACGTGCTGGAGCCCGGCGACGTTCGCGGCGCCGAACCCGGGGTTGCCGGGCAGGCGCACGACCCGCGCGCCGTGGCGCTCAGCGAGCGCGGCGCCGCCGTCGGAGGAGCCGGAGTCGACGACGACGAGCTCGGGCGCGGTGGGCAGATGGCGCTCGATCGAGCGCAGGAGGACCTCGACGTCGGGCTCGGAGTCGTGCAGGACGACGAGCAGCGTCGCGTTCACGCCGCGACCTCGGCCAGGACGGCGCGCAGCTCGCGGGCCGCGCGCTCCCACGTGTGGGCGCGGGCGCGCGCGTACGCCTGGTCGGCGGTCGCGCCCCGGAGCGCGGCGTCGTCGCGCAGCCGCAAGATGGCCGCCGCGAGCGCCGAGTCGTCGCCCGGCGCCACGAACAGGGCGCCGTCGTCGCCGAGCGTCTCGCGGAGCACCGGGAGGTCGCTCACGATGCTCGGCGTCCCGCACAGGGCGGCCTCCAGCGGCGGGAACCCGAAGCCCTCGAGATGTGAGGGCAGGACGAGCGCGAGCGCCCCCGCCAGGAGCCCGTCGAGCTCGGCGTCGGAGGGTCGGCCCAGCAGGCGGCCCCCTGCGGCCCGCACGGCGTCCGCGAGCCGCCCGGTGCCGGCGAACCACGCCGCGACGCCGGCGCTCGAGGCTGCGCGCGCCAGCGCCACCGGGTCCTTGCGCGGCTCCAGCGCGCCGACGAACAGGACGTACTGCGCATCGGGCACATCGCGAGGCGCGACCGCGCGCAGGCCCGGGGCGACCACGGTCGCATGCTCGAGCCCCCACGCCGAGCGCAGCTCGTCGCGCACGGCCGCGGTGTCGGTCACCACACCACCGGCGCGCGCCGCGAGCCGCCGTGGCCGTGCCGCGGCGTGCCACAGCCGCTCGTAGGGCGTGAAGTCGCCGGGACGCTCCTCGAACGAGCGGTCGTGAACCGTGACGACGTACGGCACGTCACCGGGCGCGACGGGTGCGAGCGCGGGGATCCACACCACGTCCAGGTCGCCCCCGAGCAGATGGGCGACGGTCGGCACGCCGGTCAGCGCGGCCGCCCCGTGCACGGCGCGGCCCGGCGCCCGCGTGCGGACGACGCGCACGTCCGGCCGCGCGGCCAGATCGCGCGCGGCAGGCCCGAGGGGTGCACGGCCGGGCACCAGGAGCGACAGCTCGTCCTCGGTCAACGCCCCGAGCATGCCCTGCAGGTACACCGCGATGCCGCGCCCGGCGTCGAGGTGGCGCGCGTCGACGCCGACCCTCATCGGCGCGTGCACGAAGATGCTCGGCCGTGGCGCGCGTGCTCATCAACGGCCGGGCGGCCGTCCGGCCCGAACCGGGCGGTGTCGAGCGCTGGGCGCGCGAGCTCGCCGCGCGGCTGCCGGCGCTCGCGCCCGGGCGCTACGCGGTCGTGCGTCCGCCGGGCGCGCTCGCGCATCGCGCGGGGCACGCGTGGGAGCAGGCCGTCCTGCCGGCGGTCGCGGTGGCGCGCCGGGCGCCGCTCGTCCTGCATCCGGCCAACACCGCGCCGGTGGCGCTGGGTCGCAACGTCGTCGTGATCCATGACGCCGCCGCGCTGCGTGAGCCGTCGTGGTACTCCGGCGCGTACGCCGCCTGGCAGCGGGCGGTGCTGCCCGTCGTCGTCCGCCGCGCGCGCCACGTCGTGACCGTATCCGAGTTCTCGCGGGCCGAGCTCGTCGAGCTGGCGGGTGCGGATCCGGCCCGCGTCACCGTCGTCGCAGGGGGCGTCGACCACGACCGGCTGCATCCCGGCGTCGACCCCGCCCCTGCGCGCGCGGCCCTCGACCTCGCGCGGCCCTACGTCCTGACCGTCGCCAGCCGCCTGCCGCGCAAGAACCTCGCCGCGCTCGAGCCGGCTGCGAGGCGCCTCGGGGAGCTGGGCATCGACCTCGTCGCCGCGGGGGGCGCGCGGCCGCAGTTCGCCGAGGAGCCGCCGGCGGGGGCCGTCCGCGCGCTCGGACTCGTGCCCGAGGCGCTGCTGCCCGGGCTCTACGCCGGTGCCGCGGCCTTCGTGCTCCCGAGCCTGCACGAGGGCTTCGGCCTGCCGGTGCTGGAGGCGATGGCGTCCGGCGTCCCGGTCGTGGCATCCGACCGCGGTGCGCTGCCCGAGACGTGCGCGGGCGCCGCGCTGCTCGTCGACCCCGGGGACCACGCGGCGATCACCGAGGCCGTTGAGGCGGCGATCGGCGACCCGCACCTCGTCGCTGCGGGCCTCGCGCGCGCAGCGGGCTTCTCGTGGGCGCGCACCGCGAACGAGGTCGACGGGGTTGTCAGGCATCTGTACATTCGCGCCTGACCACGAGGAGGACGTCATGGAGATCGGTGTGTACGCGGTCTGCACGGACGAGACGCTGCGGCCGGACGAGGTCGCGAAGCTCGTCGAGGACGCCGGTGGGGATGCGATCCACTTCGGCGAGCATTCCCACATCCCGGCCAGCCGGGAGACGCCCTACCCGGGCGGCGACCTGCCGCCGGACTACCTGCGGACCTACGACCTGCTCGTCGCGCTGAACACGGCGGCGCTCGCCACGACCCGGCTGCGGGTGTCGTCCGGGATCATCCAGGTCGCCCAGCGCGAGCCGATCACGACCGCGAAGGCGCTCGCGAGCATCGATGTCCTGTCGGACGGGCGTGTCGACCTGATCGTCGGCCACGGCTGGAACGTCGAGGAGATGCGCAACCACGGCGTCGACATCGAGACGCGCTACGACCTCGTCCGTGAGCGGATGCTCGCGATGCGCGAGATCTGGCGCAACGACGAGGCGACGTTCCACGGCGACTTCGTGAACTTCGATCGGATCTGGTCCTGGCCCAAGCCGGCGCAGCCGGGCGGCGTGCCGATGTTCTTCGGCGGCAACTCCCCGGGCTCGGAGGAGCGCGCGCTGGAATACGGCGACGGCTGGGGGCCGATCGCCCTCCCGGACATCCCCGAGCGCGTCCGCGCCTTCCGGGCCGCCGGGCACGACGTGCCGGTCGTCGCCTTCGGCGTCGCGACGGATGCGGCGGCCATCGAGGAGCACGCGAGTGCGGGCACGAGCCGCGTCGTCCTCATGCTCGAGTCGGCCCGCGCGGGCGAGATCGAGCGCGGTCTGGAGGAGCTGCAGCGCACTGTCGCGACAGCCGTCGGGTGAGATGCATGCATCTGCATATCGATAATGTCGACAATGTCATGAGTCTGTAGGTTCCCCTTCGAACCGAGAGAGGGAGCACATGGAGATCGGTCTGTACGGGGTCTGCACCGACGAGACGCTGCGACCCGACGAGATGGCGAGGCTCATCGAGGACGCGGGCTTCGACGCGCTCGCGATCGGCGAGCACACGCACGTTCCTTCGAGCCGCGAGTCGCCGTACCCCGGTGGTGATCTGCCCGAGGGCTACACCCGCACGCTGGACCTGTTCATCGCGCTCAGCACGGCGGCCCTCGCGACGACCCGGCTGAAGGTCAGCTCGTCGATCCTGCAGCTCGCGCAGCGCGACGCGATCATCACCGCCAAGGAGGCGGCGAGCCTCGACTACCTCTCCGGCGGCCGCCTGGACCTCATCGTCGGCCACGGCTGGAACATCGAGGAGATGCGCAACCACGGCGTCGACCCCGATCGCCGCTACGACATCGTGCGGGAGAAGATGCTCGCGATGCGCGAGATCTTCGACAACGACGTCGCGTCGTTCCACGGTGAGTTCGTGAACTTCGACGACATCTGGTCCTGGCCCAAGCCCGCGCAGCAGGGCGGCGTCCACCTGATCTACGGCGGCAACTCGCCCGGCTCGGAGGAGCGTGCGCTCGCCTATGCCGACGGCTGGGCCCCGATCAACGCGCCGGGGATCATCGAGCGCGTCGCCGCGTTCACGTCGGAGAACCCGGGCGTGCCGGTGCACGTCGCCGGCGTGGCGACCGATCCGGCCGAGATCGAGGCCTACGCGCAGGCCGGCGCCGCGCGCGCTGTGCTCGGCTTCGGCCACGTGCGCCCCGGCGATGCCGAGCCGATCCTCGAGGAGCTCCGCAAGACCGTGGACGTCGCCGTCGGATAGTGGCCGTCGCGGCCGTCCAGCCGCCGTGGGCCACGCTCGTGGACCCTGCCGACGGGGCGTGGGTCCGCGCGGCGAACTTCGCCGTCGCCTGCCAGGCGGTCCGCGGCGGTGACCGACTCGTCCTGACCGGGCTGCCCGACGAGCACCTGGCACTGCTCGTCGGGACCGGCGCGCGCATCGAGACGGCCTCGGGATCCGTGCGGGCTCCAGTCGACGCCCTGGTCATCGTCGAGCCGGGGGACAGCGCCATCGAGGCCGACGGCGACGGGCGCGTCGTCCGGGTCATGACGACGCGCGGCGACGCGGCGCGCGAGCGGCCGGAGGCGGTCGCGCCCCTCGGGAGACCGGTCATCGGACCCGGCACGCGCATCCACGCGCTCGCCGACCATCCGGCCGGCGAGGGGGAGATGCGCGTCTTCCGGTCCGGCGACCTCATGATCAACGTCTTCGGGCCGCGCACGCGGCGACGCGATCCCGCTCGGCTGTCGCCGCACTGGCACGACGACTTCGAGCAGGGCTCGGTCGTCCTGGAGGGCACCTGGATCCACCACCTGCGCTACCCGTGGACGCCCGACAGCGGCGCATGGCGCGAGGACGCGCACCTGCGTTGCGGCGCGCCGAGCGTGACGATCATCCCGGCGGGCGTCGAGCACACCTCGCAGGACACGGGCGACGGCGAGTCGTGGCTCGTCGACGTCTTCGCGCCGCCGCGCGCGGACTTCCTCGCACGGGGGATCGTCCGCAACGCGGCGGAGTACGACGTCAGCGGATGACGCGCTCCTCGAGCACGGCGCTCATGCCCTCGAGCGCGTCCATCCGCAGGAACGTGAAGCCGTCGGCGGCGAGCTCGTCCCACGCCTCGGACTCCTGCGACCGCAGGTAGGCGTCGCGGTCGGCGTACCAGCACTCGGAGAACCCGTCGAACGCCGGCAGCTCGTCGACGATGCCCTCGAGGTTCATCGACGCCACCGCGAGGTTCTGCACGTAGCGGTCGATGCCCGGCGCGCGCAGCGCGATCGGCGCGTGGACGTCGCGCCAGTGCGCGACCGCCTCCTCGCGCGGCATCCCCTCGCGGAACTTCGCGAACCAGACGACCTTGTACGGGCTGCGCGGCCCGTCGCGCATCACGCGCTCCTCGAGCACGGCGCTCATCCCGTCCATGGAGTCCATCTCGAAGACGTTCGCGCCGTCCTCGCCGATGTCGGCGAACTCCTGCGACGCCAGCGCCGCCTCGAACGCCGCACGGTCGTCGTACTCGTGCACCGAGTAGCCGTCGAATGCGACGTCCGCGGTGCTCTCGCCCTGCGCGCCGATCGCGCCGACGACGTGGTTCTGGACGTAGCTGCGCATCGAGTCGACCTTCAGGCCCAGCGGACCGTGGGTCTCCGTCCAGTAGGCGCGCATCTCCTCGCGGGGGCGGTCTGCGCGGAGCCGCGCGACCCAGACGACCTTGATCATGCCGCGGCCGGGACGCGGTCGCCGGCGATGCTGCGCGCCGCCACGAGGCCGAACCCCACGTACGGGCCCCAGGTGGACCCGCCGGACCAGTACGCCTGGCCCGAGGCGGACGCGACGCAGTTGCCCACCCCGTACAGCCCGGGCACGGGCACGTCGAGACCGTCGAGGATCTGCATCGACGGGTTGACCTTCGGGCCGCCCTTCGTCTCGATGGAGCCCGGGGCGAGGATGGTCGCGTAGTAGGGACCCTCGGCGGCGAGGGGGTACATCGTCTCGTTGGGGAGGTCGTTGTCGTCGGCCCGCCCGCCGTGCATGAGCAGTTCGATCGCCGACTCGCCGCGGTGGAACTCCGGGTCGACGCCGCTCCGTGCGTACCCGTCGAAGCGCTCGATCGTCGCGCGGAGCTGCTCGAGGAAGTCGTCGGCGAGCTCCACGCCGCCGA
>Ga0070665_100009189_pt1 | contig 10010 bp, 11 predicted proteins | sample KBSS13metaG_FD_65862 | JGI IMG/M metagenome (GOLD analysis project Ga0070665, IMG submission 65862) | Switchgrass rhizosphere microbial communities from Kellogg Biological Station, Michigan, USA - KBS S1-3 metaG | ecosystem: Host-associated > Plants > Roots > Rhizosphere > Soil ...
CGCTCAACACAATGCCGTCACAGTTCCATACATCCATCCACCGCGAGGGCGGCCATGCTCAATCGACTCACCGATGCGCTCGACTTCCAGGCCCAGGCCTTGAACCTGCGCTCCGAGCGCCAGCGCCTGATCGCCAGCAACATCGCCAACGCCGACACGCCCGGCTATGTCGCTCGCGACATGAACTTTGCGCAGGCGCTGCGTCAGGCGACCGGCAACGGCGCGCCGGCCGCGATGCTCGCGGCCAGCAAGCCGGGACACATCACGAGCAGCGGCGCAATCGACGGCGCCAGCTACAGCACCCTGAACTACGCCGCGCCGAGCCAGACGAACCTGGACCGCAACACCGTCGACATGGACCGCGAACGGGCGAGCTTCGCCGACAACACGGTGAAGTACGAAGCGACGTTGCGCTTCATCGGCGCCCATGTGAAGACGACGCTGTCGGCGATCACCGGTCAGTAAGGAGTTCCCTCATGTCGATGATGAACATCTTCAACGTCTCGGGCAGTGCCGCGAGCGCGCAGAGTCAGCGACTGAACGTCGTGGCGAGCAATCTCGCCAACGCCGATACCGTCGCCGGTCCGGATGGCAGTGCGTACAAGGCGCGCCAGGTCACGTTCCAGACGCAGCTCATGGGCGCCAACTCGAACGACCCGACGAGCGCCGGCGTGCGCGTCAGCACGATCAGCGAAGACCAGACGCCCGGCCGGCGTGTGCACGATCCGAAGCACCCGAGCGCCGACGCGGACGGCTACGTCACCTACAGCAACGTCAACGCAGTCGAGGAGATGGTCAACATGATCTCGGCCTCGCGTTCGTACCAGAACAACGTCGAAGTGATGAACACGGCCAAGGGCCTGATTCTCAAGACGCTGCAGCTCGGTCAGTAAGGACCCTCATGAGCACGACGATCTCTCCCGCGACTCTCAGCAACATCAACGGCACGGCCAGCACGGCCGCCACCAGCAGCGCGAGCGACGCAGGGAGCCAGGATCGCTTCCTGAAGCTGCTCGTCACGCAGTTGAAAAACCAGGATCCGTTGAGCCCGATGGACAACGCCGAGCTCACGAGCCAGATCGCGCAGATCAATACCGTGACCGGCATTGCCACGCTGAACACCAGTGTGCAGTCGCTGTCCAGCCAGTTCCTGCAGATGCAGTCGCTGCAGGGCGCGTCGCTGGTCGGCAAGGACGTGATCGTCCCAGGCAACAAGCTCGACATCGCCAATGGCGCGGGGCAGGGCGGCTTCGAGCTGACGAGCGCGGCCGACGCGGTGAAGGTCGAGGTGATGAGCCCGGCCGGCCGCGTGCTCGACACGCTCAACCTCGGTGCGCAAAGCAGTGGCATGCACAGCTTCGACTGGGCCTCCGGCACCTACGACAACACCAGCAACCTCACGTTCCGTGTCACGGCTACCAGCGGCAGCACGACGCTGACCAGCACCGCGCTGATGCGCGACAAGGTCGATGCGGTCAGCACGTCGGGCGACGCGCTGATGCTCGAACTGGACCGCTCCGGTCCGGTCGCCTACAGCACCGTGCGCGCGATCAACTGAACCGACAGAACACCACTTTCCACACGAAGGGCATCCCATGAGCTTCCAGCAAGGCCTGTCAGGACTGAACGCATCGAGCAAGAACCTCGAGGTGATCGGCAACAACGTCGCCAACGCGAACACGATCGGCGCGAAGGGATCGCGGGCCGAGTTCGGCGACATGTACGCGGCGGCCATCAATGGCAAGAGCATCGGCATCGGCGTCAACCTGCAGGCGGTGACGCAGCAGTTCACGCAGGGCAACATCACGACCACCAGCAGCCCGCTCGATCTCGCGATCAATGGCAACGGCTTCTTCGAGGTCCAGAACTCTACGAACCAGACCCTGTACACCCGCAACGGCGAGTTCCAGGCCAACAAGGACGGCTTCATCACGACCTCGTCGGGCATGAAGCTGGTCGGCTATCCGGCGGCGACCGACGGCACGATCCAGCCCGGTGCGGCCCAGCCGTTGCAACTGCCGACGGCCGGTGTCGATCCGAACGGCACGGCCAACATCTCGATCGAGATGAACCTCGATTCGCGCAAGGCCGTCACGCTGCCGGCGACCGCACCGCAGATCGACTTCACCGACGCGAAAACCTACAACGACGCGACCTCGGTGACGGTGTTCGACGCCAAGGGCCAGGACGTTGCGCTGACCTACTACTTCCAGAAGTCGGCAACCGACACATGGAACGTGTACGCCACCGCGAACGGCACCTCGGTCAACGTCGACGGCGCCGGCAACCCGCTGCCGGTGACGTCGATCAACTTTCCCGCCAACGGCGGCACGCCGACCTCGCCGACGGGCGCGGTCGCGATGAACATTCCGAGCACGACGAACGCCGCCGGCGCGACGACGATGGCGATCGCCAACGTCGCGCTCGATCTCACCGGCGCGACGCAATTCGGCTCGGCGTTCGGCGTGACCAGCATGTCGCAGGACGGCTATACCGCGGGTCAGCTCACCGGCGTGACGATCGAGAAAACCGGCATCGTGATGGCAACCTACTCCAACGGTCAGTCGAAGGCGGCCGGTCAGCTCGAACTTGCGACCTTCAAGAATCCGCAGGGCCTGACGCCGCTGGGCGGCAACATGTGGGCGCGCAGCTACGAATCGGGTGATCCGACGGTCGGCACGCCCAACAGCGGCAACATCGGGTCGCTGCAGGCTGGGGCGCTCGAAGAGTCGAACGTCGACCTCACCGGTGAACTCGTCAACATGATCACTGCGCAGCGCGTCTACCAGGCGAATGCGCAGACGATCAAGACGCAGGATCAAGTGCTGCAGACGCTCGTGAACCTGCGTTGATAGGTGACTGATTGACTTGAGCGAAGGCGACCCATGGACCGGATGATCTATCTGTCGATGTCGGGCGCGAAGGCGACCATGCAGCGCCAGGACACGCTCGCGAACAACCTCGCGAACGTCGCGACGCCGGGCTTCCGTGCCGAGCTGCAGTCGTTCCGCGCCGTGCCGGTCCAAGGCAGCGGCGCCAGCACGCGCGTCTTTTCGCTCGAGACGACCACCGGCTATGACGCCACGCCGGGCGCGATCACGAGCACCGGTCGCAATCTCGACGTCGCGGTCAAGGGCAATGCCTGGCTCACCGTTCAGGCGTTGGACGGCACCGAGGCCTACACCCGCGGCGGATCGCTCGAAGTCAGCAGCGACGGCACGTTGACGACCCGCAGCGGCCTGCCGGTAATGGGCGATGGCGGGCCGTTGCAGGTGCCGCCGAACACGGCGGTCAGCATCGGCGCCGACGGCGCGGTGAGCGCCAAGGGCGTCGACGGCCGCACGACGGCGATCGGCAAGCTCAAGCTCGTCACGCCCGAAGCGCCGCTCAAGCGCGGCGACGACGGCCTGTTCCGAGGCGCGGACGGCGATTTGCAGGCCGACGAGACGGCGCGCGTGCAGGACGGCGCGCTCGAAGGTTCGAATGTCAGCGCCGTCGAGTCGATGGTTTCTATGATCGCTGCGGCACGCCAGTTCGAGGCGCAGATGAAGATGATCTCGACTGCCGAGGCGAACGAAAAGTCCGCCTCGCAGCTTCTGACCGCGAACTGATCGTTGAAGGGAAGATTCGTCTGCCACGAGTCGTGTGGCACGGACAAGGCCGGGTGACCCCCTCACCCCGGTGGTGGTGCGGGCCCAAACGGGCGGCGACACTCTTGGCACGCGTCGACACCGACGCTTTGCGGTCCCCCAAGAACACCACCATGACCCTGAACGAACTGATCGGAAAGTACGCCCGCCTGCGCGACGAAATCGATACGCTGGGGTACGGCGAGCCCAGCGAAGCCAAGCGCGTGCGGCTGCTGAGCGAACTCGATCAGGTCGACGCGGACTTGGCTGAATACCGCCGCCTCTCGCGTACCGCGCCCATGCTGCTGGACGTCGTTCCCGGCTACGACGACTCGGCGCTCGGCCCGCAGGATCCCGAGCAATACCGCTCGGCGGCCTGATTTAGGCGTCCCGGACCCGTCTTTTCCCCGCTTCGCGCCGCGAGGCGCGCCGCATCATCGGCTCCATCACCGGAGTCCTGCCATGATGCGTTCCCTTTGGATATCCAAGACCGGGATGGAAGCCCAGCAAACCCAGCTGGACACCATCTCGAACAACCTCGCCAACGCTTCGACGAACGGCTACAAGCGTTCGCACGCGGTGTTCGAGGACCTGATGTATCAGAACCTGCGCCAGTCCGGTGCGAACAGCACGGACCAGACGACGACGCCGACCGGGCTCCAGGTCGGCCTCGGTACGCGCGCGGTCGCGACCTCGCGCAGCTTCAGCCAGGGCAACCTGCAGCAGAGCAGCAACCCGCTGGACGTGGCGATCAGCGGCCAGGGCTTCTTCGAGCTGCAGATGCCGGACGGCACGACGGGCTACACCCGCGACGGCTCGTTCCAGGTCAGTGCGACCGGCCAGCTCGTCACGAACAACGGCTACACCGTGCAGCCCGGCATCACGATCCCCGCGAACGCGACCAGCGTGACGATCGGCAGCGACGGCACCGTGAGCGTCGTGCTGCCGACGCAGGCGACGCCGCAGACCGTCGGCAAGCTGCAGGTCGCCAGCTTCATCAATCCGGCCGGCCTGGACCCGAAAGGCCAGAACATCTACGCCGAGACCGCCGCGTCCGGCACGCCGAACCCCGGCACGCCGGGTCAGAACGGCCTCGGACAAGTGCAGCAAGGCTTCGTCGAGACCTCGAACGTCAACGTCGTCGAGGAACTCGTCGGCATGATCCAGACACAGCGCGCCTACGAGCTCAACTCGAAGGCGATCAAGACGTCGGACGACATGCTGGCACGGCTGACGCAGCTGTGAGCCACATGACCGTCCTGCTCCGTTGCGCGCCGATCATGCTGGCGCTGATGGTGCTCGCCGGCTGCGAGTCGGTGAGCGAAACTCTGAACAAGCGGCCGCCGGTCGACGTCGCCCAGCCGACCGCAATGCGGCCGCAGCCGGTGGTCGTCGCGCCGATCAACAACGGGTCGATTTTCCAGGCGACTCAGTACCGGCCGCTGTTCGAGGACCACCGCGCGCGCCTGGTCGGCGACACGCTCACCGTGCAGATCGTCGAGAAGGTCAGCGCAACGCAAAAGAGCACCAGCTCGATCGACAAGGGCGGCACCGTCGGTGCCGGTGTGACCGCGATCCCGGGCATCTCCGCCAATTCGTTCACAGCGCCGCGAGCCACGATCGGGATCAACTCGAGCAACACCTTCGCCGGCAAGGGCAGCACCGAGAACAGCAACGACTTCTCCGGCACGATCACGGCCACCGTGATCGAAGTCCTGCCCAACGGGCATCTGATCATCTCGGGCGAGAAGCAGATCGGCGTGAATCACAACGTCGACGTGCTGCGCTTCTCGGGCCAGGTCGACCCGCGCGCGATTCAGACCGGCAACACCGTGGCCTCGGCACAGATCGCCAACGTGCGCATCGAACAGCGCGGCAAGGGCCAACAGGCCGACGCGCAGGGAATTGGCTGGTTGGGCCGCTTCTTTTTGAGCGTTCTGCCGATCTAGCCTTGCCCAGAATCGGGTTCATCGGGGCGTTACTCGCCCTCGACGCACCCATCATGGACAACGCAGAAAAACTCCTCCGCAAGCTGATCGCCGCAAGTTTCCTGCTCGCATCGGCCGCGCTGTGGTGGCCGGCGCCGGCCCAGGGCGCGATGCGGCTGAAGGAAGTCGCGACCGTCCAGGGCGTGCGCACCAACCAGTTGGTCGGCTACGGCCTCGTCGTGGGCCTCGACGGCACCGGCGACCAGACCACCTCGACGCCGTTCACCACTCAAAGCCTGACGGCACTGCTGCAGCAGATGGGCGTGACGGTGCCGCCCGGCACCAACATGCAGCTCAAGAACGTCGCCGCGGTGATGGTCACGGCGCAATTGCCCGCATTCGCCCAGCCCGGTCAGCTGCTCGACGTGACGGTCTCGTCGATGGGCAACGCCAAGTCGCTGCGCGGCGGCACGCTGATCGCGACGCCGCTCAAAGGCGCCGACAGCCAGATCTATGCGCTCGCGCAAGGCAATCTGATCGTCGGCGGCGCAGGCGCATCGGCCGCGGGCTCGAAGGTGCAGATCAACCACCTCAGCGCCGGCCGCGTGCCCGAGGGCGCGACGGTCGAACGCGCCGTGCCGACACCGCTCGCGCAAGGCGACTACCTGCAGCTCGACCTGAACTCGAACGACTACAACACCGCGCGCGAAGTCGCGCGCGCCGTCAACGCCCGAATGGGCAGCGGCGTGGCGCAGGCGCTCGACGGTCGCGTCGTGCGCGTGCGCATGCCGGACGGCGGCGTCGATGCGCGCGTCGCCTTCATGGCCGACATCGAGAACCTGCCGCTCGAACTTGCCGCACCAGCCGCGCGCATCGTCATCAACGCGCGCACCGGCTCGGTCGTCGTGAACCAGAACGTCACGCTCAATCCGTGCGCGGTCGCTCACGGCAGCTTGTCGGTGACGATCAACTCGACGCCCGTCGTCAGCCAGCCCGCGCCGTTCTCCAAGGGCGAGACCGTGTCGCGCGACAAGGCCGACATCACGATCAAGCAGGAACCCGGCTCGCTGATCCAGCTGCCGGCCGGCACCCAGCTCGCCGACGTCGTCAAGGCATTGAACTCGCTCGGCGCAACGCCGCAGGATCTGCTGGCGATCCTGCAGGCGATGAAGACCGCCGGCGCGCTGAATGCCGAGATCGAGGTGATCTGAATGACCGTCTCGCGCCTCCCGACCGGCGACGCGGGAACGCTGCGCGACCCGACGGGCAGCGCGCTGCGCGCGCAGGCCGCGAGCGACCCGAAGGCCGCCATCAGGGCTGCCGCGAAGCAGTTCGAGGCGATCTTCATGCAGCAGCTGATGAAGAGCATGCGCGAGTCGTCGCTGGCCAGCGGCATGCTGGAGAACTCGGGCACGCAGATGGGCACCGAAATGCTCGACGCGCAGTTCGCCGACAAGATGAGCGGCTTGCACGGCGGCCTCTCCGACATGATCGCGCGGCAATTGGAGCGCCAGACGATCGGTGGGACAGCTGCTGGCGCTGCGTCGGCGCCCGCAAGCGCAGCCAATGTGCCGGCGTCGTCCGGCGACGCGAAAGTCACGCCGACGCAGGAAGAGTTCCTGCGCATGCACCAGTCGTCCGCACGCGCGGCCGAGGCGCAGACCGGCATCCCCGCGACCTTCATGGTCGCGCAGGCGGCGCACGAGTCGGGCTGGGGCAAGCGTGAGATCCTGAATGCCGACGGCAGCAACTCGCACAACCTGTTCGGCATCAAGGCCGGGTCAGGCTGGACCGGCAAGGTCGCACAGGTCACGACGACCGAAGTGATCGATGGTCAGCCACGCAAGGTTGTCGCGAAGTTCCGCGCTTACGCGAGCTACGACGAATCTTTCCGCGACTACGCGCAACTGATGAAGGACAGCCCGCGCTACGCCGCGGTCGTCGCCGCCGGCAACAACGCGCAGGGCTTCGCACAAGGCCTGCAACGCGCCGGCTACGCGACCGATCCGGCCTACGCCGACAAGCTGACCCGCGTCATCAACACGACGCTGCGCATGCAACGCGCGACGACCACGCAAGGGAATCTCGCATGAGCGCACTGATGTCGATCGGCAAGACCGCGCTGTACGCCAACTACGCGGCGCTGCAGACCGTCGGCAACAACATCGCCAACGCAAACACGCCGGGCTACTCGCGCCAGGAGGCGCAGCTCGCCGATGCGCCATCGCAGTTCTCGGGTTCGGGCTTCTTCGGCAAGGGCGTGCAGCTGACGACGATCGCGCGCTCCTACGACCAGCTCCTGACCCAGCAGGCCGTCGCGAGCAGCTCCACTGCGGCCGCCGACAGTGCGCGCTCGGACAAGCTCGACCAGCTCGAGCAGGTCTTTCCGATCGGCGAGGACGGCGTCGGCTACGCCGCCGGCCAGCTTTTGAACTCGTTCGTCGACGTGTCGAACAATCCCAGCGATGCCTCGTCGCGCCAGGTCGTGCTCAGCCAGGCGCAGGAGCTCGCCTCGCGATTCCACGCGGCAGGCGATCAGCTGAGCAGCCTGCAGACCGGTGTGTCGCAAGACATCAGGGCACAGGTCGCGAGCGTCAACACCTATGCGACGCAGGTCGCGCAGCTGAACGCCCAGATTGCATCGCTCAAGGGCGCGGGCCAGCCGCCGAACCAGTTGCTCGACCAGCGCGATCAATTGATCGGGCAGATCGCGCAGATCGTCAACGTCACGACGATCGCAGCCGACGATGGCAGTGTCGGCGTCTTCATCGGCGGCGGCCAGAGCCTCGTGCTTGGCTCGAACACGAACACGATCAAGGCCGTGCCGGATCAGTACGATCCGGCGAAGATGACGCTGACGATGAGCGAGGCCGGCGTCAATCGGCAGATTCCAGCTTCGAGCCTCGCGGGCGGTTCGCTGTCGGGCCTGATGCGCTTCCAGAACGAAGACCTCACGGCGGCGAACAACCTGCTCGGCCAGATGGCCGCCGCGATCAGCGGCGCGGTCAACAAGCAGCAGTCGCTTGGCCTCGATCTGGGGTCGCCGAGCGGACCGGGCGCACCGATCTTCTCGGTCGGTACGCCGCGCGTGCTCGCCTCGTCGAATAACAGCGGCACCGCCGCGATCTCGGTCAGCACGAACAATGCGGCGCAGCTGCAGGCGAGCGACTACACGCTTGCGTTCGACGGCACCAGCTACACGCTGACGCGCAACAGCGACCAGACGGCCGTCGCCGGCAGTCCCTACACGCCGGCCGCACTTGCCGCAGGCGTGCAGGTCGACGGCATGACGATCCAGCTCACCGGCGGCACGCCCGCGGTGAACGACCGCTTCCTGTTGCAGCCGGTCGCGACCGCGGCTCAGAACATGCAGACCGTGCTTGCGAATCCGAATGGGTTGGCGGCCGCGTCGCCGTTCACCGGCACGCTCGGTGTGAGCAATACCGGCACAGCATCGATTTCGTCGCTGACCGCTGTGAATCCGGGCTACAACGGCACGCTGAGCACCGACATCACGTTCACGTCGGCCACCGGCGACTACAGCTGGGCCATGAGTGACGGCTCGACCGGCACCGGCACCTGGACGGCGGGCACACCGATCAGCCTCAACGGCTACCAGCTGCAACTGGCCGGGGTGCCGAAGGCCGGTGACAAGGTCAGCGTGACGCCGACCTCCTCGGTCATCTCGAACAACGGCAATGCGCTCGCGTTCTCGAACCTCGCGGACACCGGTATCGTCAGTGCGACCGGCGCAACCGCGACGAGCGCGAAGAGCATGAGCATCACCGATGCATACGCGAGCGCGCTGGCCGACATCGGCGTGCGCGCGCAGGGCGCGAAGACGGCGGCGAGCATGTCCAGTGCAGTGGCGAGCCAGGCCCAGACCGCGCGCGCGAACGCATCGGGCGTCAATCTCGACGAGGAAGCCGCGAAGCTGATCCAGTACCAGCAGAGCTACCAGGCCGCCGCCAAGATACTCCAGGTGGCGCAATCCATCTTCGACACGTTGCTGCAAACCGCGGCGTCGTGACCGATCGGCCGACTGATCACGAGGTTCACGCATGCCACGCATCGCCACATTCAACGGCTTCAACGCGTCGCTCGAGTCGCTGATGGATCGGCAGTCGTCGATGACCGCAACCCAGGAACAGATGACGACCGGCAAGCGCGTCAGCCGAGCCAGCGACGACCCGGCCGCGGCGGCCCGCGCGGAGCGCGCGCTGGCCAGCGAGCAGCGGACGGTCGCCACCCAGCGCGCCGTCGATGCGAGCAACAATGCACTGACGCTGACCGACAGCGCCCTCGGCGACGCGACCTCGTTGCTGCAGCAAGCGCGCGAGGCGCTGGTCTCCGCGGGCAATGCGAGCTATTCCGACGCAGAGCGGCTCGGCATCGCGACGCAGCTCGCCGATCTGCGCGGCCAACTGCTGTCGGTGGCCAATCGGGCCGACAG
>Ga0070665_100009190_pt1 | contig 10010 bp, 10 predicted proteins | sample KBSS13metaG_FD_65862 | JGI IMG/M metagenome (GOLD analysis project Ga0070665, IMG submission 65862) | Switchgrass rhizosphere microbial communities from Kellogg Biological Station, Michigan, USA - KBS S1-3 metaG | ecosystem: Host-associated > Plants > Roots > Rhizosphere > Soil ...
GTGCCGTTCTACAAGGAGCTCGGCAACCAGAAGATCTCGGCGGAAGACATTCCGGTCGTGGCCTTCTCGGTTGGGGAAGAGGAGCTGTCGGGTCTCGACACGAAGCCCCTCGTCGGCCATCTCGCCGCCTGGAATTACTTCGAGAGCATCAAGAACCCGGGCAACGATGCCTTCATCAAGCAATGGAAGGCGTTCACCAAGAACCCGAAGCGCACCACCAACGATCCGATGGAAGCGAGCGTCATCGGCTTCAACATGTGGGTGAAGGCGGTCGAGAAGACCAAGACCACCGACGTGAACAAGGTGATCGACGCCCTGCCGGGCACCGAAGTGCCGAACCTCACGGGCGGCACGGCGAAGATGCTGCCGAACCATCACCTCACGAAACCTGTGTTCATCGGCGAAGTGCGCGCCGACGGCATGTTCGACGTGGTGTGGAAGACGCCTGGCCTCGTGCCCGGCGACGCGTGGTCCGACTTCCTGCCTGGCAGCAAGGACGTCGAGGCGGACTGGGTGACGTTGAAGTGCGGCAACTACAACAAGGTCACCAAGGTGTGTTCGAAGACGAAGTATGAGTAAGGCTTCGACATAGACGACAGCAACGGGTCTTGCGTGCAGGAACGCGAGACCCGTTGCGGCTTGAGGCACGCATGAGATCGACTCTGACCACGATCCTGATGCTGGCGCTGGCGGCGGTGATCGCGCCGCGCCTAGCAATCGCTGACGACGCGGCGTTCACGGCTGCCGCTGCGCAGCTCGCGGCCGACGACTTCGCGACGAAAGAAGAAGCAGTCCGGAAAGTGCTGGAAGTTCGGCACGCCGGTAGCAAGCCGCTGCTGGCTGCGCTACTGGATGGGCGTGTGTTCGTGCGGTCTTCCGACATGCACGTGTTCATCGTGGCGTCGGCCGATGCCGACCCCTTGGCGCTAACCGAACCCCTTACCCAGAAGCCGGCCGGCACCGGCAAAGCTGAAGACTTCAGCAAGATCACCACGAACAACAAGCTCCGCAAGACGCTGCGAGGCGCGATCGCGAGCTTTGACCTCGGCGACACGGATGCCGGCGTGCGTCGCGCGGCCGTCAAGGAACTGCTGCGAACGGTGGACGACGACACCATCGCGCTGTTGCGCGAGCAGATCAAGAAAGAGAAAGACCCGCACGTTCGCTCGGACATCGAGGCGGGGCTCGCGCTCTCCGATCTCATGAGCAGCGACAAGAAAACGCGCCTTGCTGCCGTCCAAACCCTGCAGAACAGCCTGAATCCCGACGCGTTCAACGCGCTGGTGTCGATCTCGAGCCCGGCCGCCGATGGCAGCTATTCCGAGCCGGATCTCGACGTGCGTAATGCCGCTGGGGCTGCGATGAGGAAGATCGCGCGCTGGCGGTCGTTCTACTCGGGGCTCGAGACGCTGTTTTTCGGATTGAGTCTCGGCTCGGTGCTGGTGCTGGCCGCCATCGGGCTTGCCATCACGTTCGGCGTGATGGGTGTGATCAACATGGCGCACGGCGAGCTCATGATGCTGGGCGCGTACTGCGCGTATGTCATGCAGCTGCTGATGCCGAATCACATCGGCGCGTCGATCATCGTCGCCGTGCCGGTGGCGTTTGTCGTTTCGGGGCTGGTGGGGATTCTCATCGAGCGCGGGATCGTGCGCTGGCTCTACGGGCGGCCGCTCGAAACATTGCTCGCGACGTTCGGCGTGAGTCTCATCCTTCAGCAGGTCGTGCGCGACATCTTCAGCGCCAACAATCGCCCCGTCGAAACGCCCCAGTGGATGTCGGGCTCGCTGGAGATCAACGAGGCGTTCTCGATCACCTACAACCGCCTTTACGTGGTGCTGTTCACGCTGGCGGTGTTCTTTCTCATCCAGATCATCCTGAAGCGCACGACGCTGGGCCTCAAGGTTCGCGCAGTGTCGCAGAACCGGCCGATGGCGCGCGCGATGGGTGTACGCGCCGAGTGGATCGATGCGCTCACCTTCGGACTGGGCTCGGGTATCGCCGGCGTGGCGGGCGTTGCACTCAGTCAGCTCACCAACGTGGGCCCGAACCTCGGGCAGCAGTACATCGTGGATTCGTTCATGGTCGTGGTGTTTGGCGGCGTCGGCAACCTGTGGGGCACGCTCATCGGTGGCATGTCGCTGGGTGTCGTGAACAAGCTGCTGGAGCCGTACTCCGGCGCTGTGCTGGCGAAGATCTTCGTGCTCGTGGCGCTCATTCTGTTCATTCAGCGCAGGCCGCGCGGGCTGTTCCCGCAGAAGGGCCGGGCGGCGGAGCACTAGAATGGCCACCGCTTTCCCGAGCACCTATCTGGGCACGTTCGAGCAATTCCTGCCGCGGCCGTTGCGTGGGGACAAGGGCGGGCAGGTGATGCTCGCCGTGCTCGTCTTCACGGTCACCCTGGTTTCCGTGCTGAATCTGGCGGTCCCGTCGGATTCGCCCCTGCACCTGTCTACCTACGCGGTGACGTTGATCGGCAAGTACCTCACTTACGCGCTGCTCGCCGTGGCGGTGGATCTGGTGTGGGGCTTCTGCGGCATCCTGAGCCTCGGGCATGCGGCCTTCTTCGCGCTGGGCGGCTACGCGATGGGCATGTACCTCATGCGGCAGATCGGCGCGCGCGGGGTGTACGGTAACCCGATCCTGCCGGACTTCATGGTGTTCCTGAACTACAAGGAGCTGCCGTGGTTCTGGCACGGCTTCGACATGTTCTGGTTCGCCATGCTCATGGTGATCCTCGTGCCCGGCGTGCTGGCGTTCGTGTTCGGGTGGTTTGCGTTTCGGTCGCGGGTGACTGGCGTTTATCTTTCGATCATCACGCAGGCACTCACGTATGCGCTGCTGCTCGCGTTCTTCCGCAACGACATGGGCTTCGGCGGCAACAACGGGCTCACAGACTTCAAGGATCTGCTGGGCTTCCCGCTTCAGAGGGACGGGATGCGCGTGACGCTCATGGTGGCGTCCGCGCTCGCTCTGGCGCTGGGTTATCTGGCCTGCCGATACATCGTGACCTCGCGCGCGGGGCGCGTCGTGGAGGCGGTGCGCGACGCCGAGAGTCGCACGCGGTTCATCGGCTATTCCGTCGAGTCGTACAAGCTGTGGCTGTTCGTGTTCTCGGCCGTGCTCGCCGGAATCGCGGGCGCGCTGTACGTACCGCAGGTCGGCATCATCAATCCGAGCGAGTTCTCGCCGATCAACTCGATCGAGGTGGTCATATGGGTCGCGGTGGGCGGACGCGGCGTGCTCTATGGTGCGGTGGCCGGCGCGATCCTGGTGAACTACGCGAAGAGCGTGTTCACCGGGGCTTTGCCGGAGTTCTGGCTCTACGCTCTGGGCGCGCTGTTCGTGCTGGTGACGCTGTTCCTGCCGAAGGGCGTGGTCGGGCTGCTCCGCACGCGCAAGGTGGAAGCATGAATGCCGCGCAGGTCTGGGCTCGCCGGCTTTCCGGGCGCTCGCAGAGCGCGAAGCCGCCACCGCCGCCGCGATCGGGCGACATTCTCACCGCGCATGGGCCGGAGGCGGGTCCGGACGCCTCGCACGGCGTGATCCTGTATCTCGAAGACATCACCGTCAGCTTCGATGGATTCAAGGCGCTGAATGCGCTGACGCTCTACATCGGCAGCGGCGAGCTCCGCTGCATCATCGGGCCGAACGGTGCCGGCAAGACGACGATGATGGATGTGATTACCGGGAAAACGCGGCCCGATCACGGTTCCGCATGGTTTGGGCAGACACTCGATCTGCTGAGCCTGAACGAGCCGGAGATTGCGCGTGCCGGCATCGGTCGGAAGTTCCAGAAGCCGACGGTGTTTGGCGAGCACACCGTATACGAGAATCTTCAGCTCGCGGCCGCGGGGGACAAGTCTCCTTGGGCGACGCTGTTCAAGCCTCTCAGTGGCGAGCAGCGGGATCGCATCGACTCCGTGCTCGACACCATTCGGCTGAAGGATCGCGTGGGCGCACGCGCCGGTGCGCTCTCTCACGGGCAGAAGCAGTGGCTCGAGATCGGGATGCTGTTGATGCAGGGGCCGCAGCTGCTGCTCGTCGATGAGCCGGTTGCCGGCATGACGCCGCAGGAAACTGAGCGGACCGCGGAGCTGCTCGTGTCGCTGGCCGGCGCGCATTCCGTGGTGGTCGTCGAGCACGACATGAATTTCGTGCGTTCCATCGCGCGTAAGGTGACCGTGCTGCACGAGGGCAGCGTGCTGGCCGAAGGCACGATGGACGAAGTGCAGAACGACCGGCGCGTCATCGAAGTGTACTTGGGCGAATGAGCGCGGCTGGCATGCTATCGATCACGAATCTCGAACAGTTCTACGGCGGTAGCCACACGCTGTGGGACATCACAATGGAGATCCCGAAGGGCTCCGTCACGTGTCTCATGGGTCGTAACGGGATGGGGAAGACCACGCTGCTTCGGTGTGTGATGGGGCTGGTGGGCGCGAAGTCGGGCGCGATCCTCTACGACGGCACGGACCTGCGCAGCGTCGCGGCCGAGCAGCGCTCCCGCTTGGGCATCGGATACGTGCCGCAGGGGCGCGAGATCTTCGCGCAGCTCACTGTTGAAGAGAACCTGCGCATCGGGCTGGGCGTGCGGCGGACGCCGTCCAAAGGCGTGCCCGAGCACCTGTACGAGATGTTCCCGGTGCTGAAGAAGATGCTGCGGCGGCGGGGTGGCGATCTGTCCGGTGGGCAGCAACAGCAGCTCGCGATCGCGCGCGCGTTGCTGATCGAGCCGCGGCTGCTGATCCTCGATGAGCCCTGCGAGGGCATTCAGCCGAACATCGTCCATGAGATCGGCGACGTGATCCTGCGGCTCAACCAGGATCACGGGCTCACGGTGCTGCTGGTCGAGCAGAAGCTTCCGTTCGCGCGGCGGGTGGCGAATGAGTTTCGGGTACTCGACAAGGGCCGCTTCGTCGTGGGCGGACCGATTGCAGCGCTCACGGACGATTTGGTACGTCAGCATCTCACCGTTTGAGTACGATGGCGGGTGATGGCTGTAGAGACGCTGGATGTACGGGACGCGGGCGGCTGGCTTGCGTCGCTCGATCTCGAGTTCGCGCTCAGTGGCTCGCGCACTGTTTTGGCGCGGCGGTCGCACGTGGGTCCGCTCGTTGTGCAGCGGCCGTTCTATCCGGAAGGCGACGTCTGCCACGTGTACCTCGTTCATCCGCCCGGCGGTGTTGTCGGCGGCGATACCTTGGAGTTGCGAGCACAGGTGAGAGATGGAGCGCATGCGCTCATCACGACACCGGCGGCCACGAAGTTTTATCGCAGCGAAGGTCGTCTCGCCCGGCAGGTGCAGGACCTCGCGCTCGACGCGGCGACGTTCGAATGGCTGCCGCAGGAAACGATTCTGTTCCCCGACGCGTACGCCAGCATCGGCACGCGTGTGCGTTTGACTGAGCGCTCGAAATTCATCGGATGGGAAATCGTCTGCTATGGCCGGCCGGCGAGCGGCTTGAAGTACGCGAGTGGTCGCGCGCACCAGGACTTCGAGCTGTGGCTGAATGACACACCGCTCGTGCTGGATCATCTGCGCCTCGATGGCACGAGCGATTCGATGCATGCGCGCTTCGGCCTTGCGGGCCACACCGTGCTCGGCACGATGTTCGCCTATCCGGCCGACGAGGCGCTGCTGGAGCTGGCGCGGTCCGTTTCGATGGCGCCCGGTGCGCACATCGCCTGCACGAAGGTCGACGGCGTACTTGTCTGCCGTGCCGTCGGCTCGCAATCGGACGCTGTGCGACGCGCGCTGGCAAACATCTGGTCACACATCCGCCCGAGAATCGCGGGCCGCGCGGCCACGCCCCCGCGCATCTGGTCCACGTGAGATAACGCCCCATGGAACTCACCCCACGCGAAAAAGACAAGCTGCTGATCTTCACCGCCGCCTTGCTGGCAGAACGCCGAAAAGCGCGAGGGTTGAAGCTCAACTACCCCGAAGCCATCGCCCTCATCACCGCCGCCGTCATGGAAGGCGCCCGTGACGGCCGCACCGTCGCCGACCTCATGAGCTACGGCGCGACGATCCTCACGCGCGACGACGTGATGGAAGGCATCCCCGAAATGATTCCCGAAGTGCAGGTCGAAGCCACGTTCCCCGACGGAACCAAGCTCGTCACCGTGCATCATCCCATTCCCTGATCCGGAAGGCGTCCACGTGATTCCAGGCGAAATGCAAACGCTCCCGGGCGACATCGAGCTCAACGTCGGCTTCGAAAAGGTCACCGTGCGCGTGGCCAACACCGGCGACCGCCCGATCCAGGTGGGCTCGCACTATCACTTCTTCGAAACGAACGCCGCGTTGCGCTTCGATCGTGCGAAGACGCGCGGCTTCCGCCTCGATATTCCCGCGGGCACGGCCGTGCGCTTCGAACCCGGCCAGGAGCGCGACGTCGATCTGGTGCGCTACCAGGGCGCGCAGAAAGTATTCGGCTTCCGCGGCCTCGTGATGGGCAAGCTATGAGCCGCATCGAACGCCGCGCCTATGCCGAGATGTTCGGGCCGACGGTGGGCGACCGCGTGCGCCTCGCCGATACCGAGCTATGGATCGAAATCGAGCGCGATCACACGATTTACGGCGAGGAAGTGAAGTTCGGCGGCGGCAAGGTAATCCGTGATGGCATGGGCCAGAGCCAGGCGACATCAGATATCGCCGCCGACACCGTGATCACGAACGCCGTGATCGTCGATCACTGGGGCATCGCCAAGGCCGACATCGGCCTCAAGAACGGGCGCATCGCTGGCATCGGCAAGGCCGGTAACCCTGACGTGCAGCCGGGCGTGAACATCGTGATTGGCCCGGGCACCGAGATCATCGCGGGTGAGGGGCTCATCGCGACCGCAGGCGGCATCGATTCGCACATTCACTTCATCTGCCCGCAGCAGGTGGAAGACGCAATGATGTCGGGTGTCACGACGATGATCGGCGGTGGCACGGGTCCCGCAACCGGCACGAATGCGACCACCTGCACGCCCGGGCCGTGGCACATCGCGCGCATGTATCAGGCGCTCGAGGAACTGCCTATCAACTTCGGGTTGCTTGGCAAGGGCAACGCCAGCCTTCCGGAAGCGCTTCACGAGCAGGTCGTCGCTGGAGTGATGGGCCTGAAGCTGCACGAAGACTGGGGCACTACGCCCGCGGCCATCGACACGTGTCTCAGCGTGGCCGATCAGCACGACATTCAGGTCGCCATCCACACGGACACGCTGAATGAGTGCGGCTTCATCGAAGATACGATTGCCGCGTTCAAAGGGCGCGCGATCCACACGTATCACACGGAGGGCGCAGGCGGCGGGCACGCGCCGGATATCATCAAAGCGTGCGGCGAAGGGAACGTGCTGCCGTCGTCGACGAATCCGACGCGCCCCTACACGGTGAACACGGTGGATGAGCATCTCGACATGCTCATGGTCTGCCATCACCTCGATCCGGGCATCGCGGAGGATGTCGCGTTTGCGGAGTCGCGCATTCGTCGCGAGACGATCGCCGCGGAGGACATCCTGCACGATCTCGGCGCCTTCTCGATGATCTCTTCGGACTCGCAAGCGATGGGCCGCGTGGGCGAGGTGTTCACGCGCACCTGGCAGACGGCGCACAAAATGAAAGTGCAGCGCGGGCCGCTGCCACAGGATTCCTCGCGGAACGACAACTTCCGGGTTCGACGTTACGTCGCGAAGTGCACGATCAATCCGGCACTCGCACATGGCATTGCGCACGAGGTCGGCTCGATCGAGGTCGACAAGCTCGCCGACATCGTGTTGTGGCGACCGGCTTTCTTCGGCGTAAAGCCGGCCATGATCATCAAGGGTGGCATGATCGTCGCGGCGCCGATGGGCGATCCGAACGCGTCGATTCCGACGCCGCAGCCGGTGCACTACCGACACATGTTCGGCGCGCTGGGCGGTGCGCGGAGTGCGACGTCGGTGAGCTTCGTTTCGCAGGGGGGGCTTGCGAACGACATGGCAGGCCGGCTCGGGTTGAACAAGAGGCTCGTTGCGGTGAAGGGCTGTCGCACGGTGGGCAAGAAGGATCTGGTGCTCAACGACTACATGCCGAAGATCGAGGTCGACCCGCAGACCTATGAGGTGCGCGCGGATGGGCAGTTGCTCACGTGCGAGCCGGCGAAGACGCTGCCGATGACGCAACGGTATTTCCTGTTTTAGCGAGCGATGCAGCCATGCTCACTGTCAGACAACGTTTGAGTGCTACCGCTCCCGCTGCGTCGTCACCGGCCGCGGAGCAACTGGTGTTGCCGTTCGAGTTGCGGCAGAAGAGCCGATTGCGCGCGCGACTGGCGTCGGGGCTGGAAGTAGGGCTGTTTCTCGAGCGGGGCATCGTTCTGCGAGGCGGCGACCTGCTGCTCGCCGACGACGGCACCGTCGTCGAAGTGGTCGCCGCGCTCGAGACCGTTTCAACGGTACGAGATTCCGATGCGACGCGCCTTGCGCGGGCGGGCTACCACCTCGGGAATCGGCACGTGCCGGTGGAGATCGGCAACGGCTGGCTCCGCTACGGGCACGATCACGTGCTCGACGACATGGTGCGCGGGATGGGCCTGGCCGTCGTGGTCGAGAACGCGCCGTTCGAGCCGGAAGCCGGCGCGTACGGGCACTCGCATTCGCACGGTCACTCGCATGATCACCATCACGCGCATGATCACGAACACAGTCATTCGCGTGCTGCTCACTCGCACGATGCCGGCCACGCGCCCGGCCGCGGCTTCGGCGTTCTGCTCGATCGCAAACATGACGACTCCAAGCACTGAGTCCGCGCCACCCTCGCTGGCGCTGCCGGCCCCCGCGTTGCTGAGGCTGCTCCAGCTTGTCAGCCCCGCACTGCCGATCGGCGGCTACAACTTTTCGCAGGGCCTCGAGTACGCCATCGAAGCCGGCTGGGTGCGCGACGAAGCGAGCGCGCTTGGCTGGATCGCCGGCCTCATGGGCGCATCCGTTGGCACGCTCGACGTTCCCGTGCTACGCCGCCTGCACGATGCCTGGTTCTCGAACGACCTCGAAGCCGTCGATCGCTGGAGCCGCTTTCTCATTGCGTCCCGCGAAACCTCGGAGCTGCGCGCAGAAGATCGCCATCTCGGCCGCTCGCTTGCAAAGGTCCTCGCCGACACCGGCGTGCCGAACGCGCGCGAATGGCAAACACGCTCTGACGCCACCTTCGCGACGCTCTTCTCGCTCGGCTGCACGCACTGGCACGTCGGCGTGGATCAGTGCGCGTGGGGGTACCTTTGGTCGTGGGCGGAAAATCAGGTGCTCGCAGCGGTCAAGGCCGTGCCACTCGGCCAATCCGCAGGGCAACGTATGCTGGATGGCCTGATCGCGCAGATCCCGCAAGTCGCGCAGAACGCGGCGGCGTTGGATGACGAGAGCATCGGCAGCGCCGCGCCGATGCACCTGATCGCAAGCGCCGCTCACGAAACCCAATACACGCGGCTATTTCGAAGCTGACCGCAGGCTACTGAGGCAACGTCATGTCGACCGTCGTCACGCATCCCACCACCACTCCGAAAAATCTCTCCGCCTCCCGCAAGGAGACCCTGCGCGTCGGCGTGGGTGGGCCCGTCGGCTCTGGGAAAACCGCGCTCGTGGATGCGCTTTGCAAGCGCATGCGCGATTCGCATCAGATCGCCGTCGTCACAAATGACATCTACACGCGCGAGGATGCGGAGTTCCTGATCCGCAGCCAGGCGCTGACGCCGGATCGCATTCGCGGCGTGGAAACCGGCGGCTGTCCGCACACGGCGATTCGCGAAGACGCGTCGATGAACCTCGCCGCGATCGCCGAGCTGTCGGGCATCTTCGCCGACCTCGATCTCATCATCGTCGAGAGTGGCGGCGACAACCTCGCAGCGACCTTCAGCCCGGAGCTATCGGATCTCACGATCTACGTCATCGACGTTGCCGCGGGAGACAAGATTCCGCGCAAAGGGGGGCCGGGTATCACGCGTTCCGATCTGCTGATCATCAACAAGATCGATCTCGCGCCGTAC
>Ga0070665_100009193_pt1 | contig 10009 bp, 8 predicted proteins | sample KBSS13metaG_FD_65862 | JGI IMG/M metagenome (GOLD analysis project Ga0070665, IMG submission 65862) | Switchgrass rhizosphere microbial communities from Kellogg Biological Station, Michigan, USA - KBS S1-3 metaG | ecosystem: Host-associated > Plants > Roots > Rhizosphere > Soil ...
TCCTCGGCAGACTTAAGCCTAACAGCGCCGTGCAGGCGCTCCTATCATTGGAGCCGAGAAATATGTCTGCAGTGGATGCGGGGCTGTCCGCCCCGGGATTTTTGAGCAAGGAGCGCATCGTCGCCGGACCCGGTTTCAACCGCTGGGTCGTGCCACCCGCCGCCCTTGCAATTCACCTCTGTATCGGTATGGCGTACGGGTTTTCCGTGTTCTGGCTGCCACTGTCGCGCGCGGTCGGCATCACTACCAGCGTCGCGTGTCCAAAGGACCTGTGGGCGCAGATCACCGCGACGAGTTGCGACTGGAAGATCTCGTTGCTCGGCTGGACCTATACCCTGTTCTTCGTGTTTCTCGGCTTCTCGGCCGCCGTGTGGGGTGGTTGGGTGGAGCGCGCCGGGCCGCGTAAGGCGGCCGTGGTGTCTGCCCTATGTTGGTGCGGCGGCCTGGTGATTTCCGCGCTCGGCATCGTCGTCCACCAGATCTGGCTGTTGTGGCTCGGGTCGGGCGTGATCGGCGGCGTCGGTCTCGGGTTGGGTTATATCTCGCCGGTGTCGACGTTGGTGAAGTGGTTTCCCGACCGCCGCGGTATGGCGACGGGTATGGCCATCATGGGCTTCGGCGGTGGCGCCATGATCGGCGCGCCCATGGCCGACCAGCTCATGAAGTTGTTCGCGACCCCGACCCAGGTAGGCGTCTGGCAGACCTTCCTGGTCTTCGCGGCCGGGTATTTCGTGTTCATGATGGCCGGCGCGCTCGGTTACCGGCTGCCGGCACCTAACTGGAAACCCCAGGGTTGGAAGCCCCCGCCGCGGCAAACGCTGGTCACCGACGGCCAGGTGCATCCGGATGTCGCCTGGCGCACGCCGCAGTTCTGGCTGTTGTGGGCGGTGCTGACACTGAACGTGACGGCCGGTATCGGCATTCTCGGCATGGCCTCACCCTTGCTGCAGGAGGTGTTCGGGGGGCGCCTGATCGGTGTGAAGGCGGCGTTCGACCAGCTCACCCCCGCGCAGTTGAGTGCCATTGCGGCGACCGCGGCCGGGTTCACCGGGCTGCTGTCGTTCTTCAACATCATGGGTCGTATTTTCTGGGCCTCGTTGTCCGACCTGGTCGGCCGACAGGCGACCTACATGGTGTTCTTTCTGTTCGGCGCGGCGTTGTATGCCGCGATCCCGTGGACGGCTGACGATGGCAGCCTGGCGCTGTTCGTCGGGTTCTTCTGCGTGATCCTGTCGATGTACGGCGGTGGTTTCGCCGCCGTACCGGCTTACCTGGCGGACCTGTTCGGCACGAAGATGGTCAGCGCCATTCACGGTCGTTTGCTCACCGCCTGGGCCACGGCGGGTGTGCTCGGACCGGTGTTGGTGAACTACGTGCGTGAGTACGAGATCGACCACGGTGTCGCGCGCGCGGAGGTCTATAGTTTCACGATGTATGTACTTGCCGGACTCCTGGCACTCGGGTTCGTGTGCAATCTGATGATTCAACCTGTGGCGAAGAAGCACTACATGACTCGCGCGCAGCTCGCCGAGCTGGATGCTGCTTCCAGTGCCGGCGCTGGCGGCCGGACCGATGGTGGCGCTTCTGGCAACGGCCTGGCGACTCCGGGTTGGGTCGTCGCGGCGGCGTGGCTGGCGGTCGGTCTGCCCATGGTATGGGGAATCTGGATCACGCTGCAGAAAGCGGCGTCGATCTTCCTCCAAGGTTAGAAGAACCAGTGTAACAGGGCACGGAACTGTAAGGGGTTGGTGAGCAGCACGAACGCCAGGCCGGTCAGTGCGCCCAGGATGTGGGCGTCGTGATTGATGCGATCCGATGTCCGACCCGTGGCGTTGCGTTCCGCGGCGCTGCGTCCCGATGAGTAGTAGCTGAATGCCAGGTAACCGAGCGCGAACAGCGGACCGGGAATCGGCAAGGGAAGGAACATGAAGTACAGGCGCATCCCCGGGAAATACACGATCGCGGCGAACAGCACTGCCAGGATCGCGCCGGAGGCACCCAGCGCGGCATAGTTGGGATCGTTGCGGTGCTTGAAAACAGTGCCAACACCGCTGATCAACAGGCCGCAGAAATAGAGGACGAGGAACTGCGGCGTGCCGAGCGCGCGCTCCAAGGGAGGGGCGAAAGAATAGAACGTGAAGAGATTGAACAGCAGGTGCATCAGGTCCGCATGCACGAACCCGCTCGTGAGCAAGGTGTGATAAGCCGAGCCGCGGGCGATCTGGTAAGGGCGGAGCACGGTTCTCGCGATGAACCCGGGTGAGGACAGTCCGATGGCGCTGGCGGCGAGGATCAGCGCGAGAATTACCGTGGAGCCTGACAACATTGCGTCCTATCGCGTCGCCGGAATAGCGACAGTGTCGCCAGTAGAGTGACGGCGGCGAGGCCATAACTCAAGGCTACCGTCAGCGTAATGGCCGGTCCGAGGCCGGCGTTGGCGCCGAAGAGGCGGTCGCTGGCCATCGCGACGGCCGTTGGGCCCACTCCGGCGCCCACCGCCACATTGAGGAAAAAGCTGATGGCCATGGCGAGGCCGCGCGAGCGATTCGGCACGACGTCGAGGATGGCCGAGAAGCCCAGCGCGGTGACGCTACCCGACAGCGCGAAATACAGGGGCACGGACAAGAGTACGACGTTGTATTGGCCCGCGTTGACCAGCAGGGAGACCGGCAGGATCAACAAGCTGGAAATCAGGGCCACGACCAGCTTGCGCGACCAGCCCCCGCGGGAGCCGGCGCGGTCAGCCAACCAGCCCCCGATCAGTACACCGCCACCGAACCCGGCGGTGAGCAGCAGTCCCAATACCACCCCAACCTCGGCCGCGTTGCGCGCGAACTCGCGAATCAACAGGGTGGGAGCCCAGGCACCGACCGCATTGTCGACGAGCGAGGCGAGGGCCACGACGATGTAGATCGGAACCACTCGCGCCCAGGCCGTCGGATGCGAGGACGCGAGGCCCGCGGAGGCGGTGTCGCCCGGGCTTGGTGCGGCAGGCTCGGTCATTCGACGCACGGGCTCTCGGATCGCCAGGATAGCCAAGGCCCACACCAGCCCGGGGGCTCCGATGACCAGCAGAACCAGTCGCCACGCAGGTTGAGTAGCCAACGCGGTCCCGGCGAGAGCCCCGCTCTCCACCAGGCGCAACACTCCGCCTCCGATCAGGATCGAGGCGCCTATGCCCATGGCTATGCCGCTCAAGAAGCATCCCACCGCGGTGCCGCGGCGCGACGGTGGGAAGTAATCGCTGATCAGCGAGATCGCAGCAGGGGAGAGCACCGCTTCTCCCAGTCCTACCACGATGCGCGCTGCAAACAGTTCGCCGAAGCTGCGTGAGAAGCCGCAGGCCAGTGTCCCCAGGCTCCACACCAACACTCCACCGAAGATCAGGTTGCGGCGCGAGGTGCGGTCCGCCAGGAAACCTAGCGGGATGCCCGCGAACCCGTACACGACGGCGAACGCCGTGCCGAGCAGCAGGCTGATCTGTGTATCACTGATGCCCAGGTCGGCCCGAATGGGATCGACCAGCAGGCTCAACACCTGCCGGTCGGTGTACGACAGGATCGCCGTCGCGATCAGTATCGCAACGACGGTCCAGGCGTACGGTCGGCCGGGATAGCCGCTCTCATCCGTCATTGGAGTGGTCTGTCAAAAGCGGTAGTTGAGATCCACTCCGAACGTCCGCGGCTGGTTCGTGGCCACGCGGTTGAAGATCGAGACGTTCGCCGAGAGCGCCCCGGTGTCACTCAGCAGTGCCGCCTTGTTCGTCAGGTTGTCCACGAACAGCATGGCCGACCAGCGATCCGCCTCGACTCCGATGCGGGAGTTCACCAGGTCGTAGGACGGCAAGGTGTTGCGACTGAAGGTGATGTCCTGGATGGAATCGACGTAGTTGTTGGTGAGCCTGAAGACGAGATTCAATCCCGGCACCTGGCGCACGGGCAGCGGGTAGCGGTAGGTCGCAGTCGTGGTGGCCGTAACCTCCGGCACATCGAGCAGGCGGTCGCCGGAGACGACGCCGGCTTCCTGCAAGGTCGTCGAGTTCGTGGCGTGCGTGTAGCCGAAGCTCTGGGAGAGTGTCAGCCCCGTCGTGGGCACCACCGCGACTTCCAACTCGGCTCCGTATACCTTCGCCTTGCCGGCGTTGGTGGTGAACTTGTAGCCGCAGCCCGGGGCGACCTGCTGTTGCAGGTTCGACCAGTCCTCGTAGTAAACATCCCCGTTGATCGACAGGCGCGAGTCGAGCAGGCGCATTTTCTCACCCAGCTCGTAGCTCCAGACACTGTCAGGACCGAACTGCATCGGCGCGGGAGCACATGGCGGCGGAATCGGTGAGTTGGGTCCGCCCGGGCGGAACCCTTTGGCGATCGTTGCGTACAGTGTCGTGTTGTCGTTGGGGATGTAGGCGAGATTGAACTTGGGTGATACCCCTGAGTTCTGGGCGAGACCGAAAAGGGTCGCGCTGGTGCCGTTGGCGGAGACACCGCTGACGGACGTTGCCGAGTCGCTATGGTAGGTGAAATAGCGGAAGCCGACCGTTGCCTTGAGAAAGTCCGCGAACAGGTACGAGGTTTCGCCGAAGAGGGCGTACTGGCTCACGTCGATGAGACGATGGTTGTCGGCAAGGTTGTTGGTGCCAAACAGCGCCGCGAACCCGTCGTAGTAGGAATAGACATGTGAGGTCGCATGGAATGCGCTGTAGTAGCCGCCAACGAGCCATTGCCAGGGACCGGTTCCCGTCGAGGCAACGCGCAACTCTTCACTGACCTGCCGGGTGTAGTCGTCTTCGGAGATCGAGCCGGCGCCCAGTCCGCCGGCGGCCGTCGAGAAGGGAAAATTGGCCGGTATTCCACTTAAACCCAGATCCGGGATTTTAAACCCGCCGATGTAGTCCTGCATGGCCTCCGAGATGTCCTGGGTCTGGAGCTGGTGGCGGGTCCAGTTCGAGGTGGCCGAGACGATCTGGAAGCTGTCGACGTCGTATTTTACTGTCAGGGTGTACAGGTTGAAGTTGTCCTCGAACGGCTCCGCGACATCGAACGGCTGGTAGTGCACAGCGTTTCCGGGCGGTACGTCGATCGTGTTGGGCCCACCCTGGTGAATGCTCTGGTAGAGAATGCCCAGGTTGATGCTCAGGGCATCCATGGGTTTCACGAGCAGCGAGGCGCGCCCGCCACGCAATGTTTCCCAGTTCGAGTCGCTGAAGCGTTGGGTGACCGGAGCAGCTGCGACGTTACCGCGTTGCGTGCTGTTGTTGACTTCGAGAGGGAAGGGGTTGATGACATCGCGGTCGATCCAACCGCTGATATTCTCGTTCGTCCCGACGATGCGTAACGACGCGATGCCCGGTGCCAGGGGCAGGTTCAGCATGGCGTTTTCAGTGTGATTGAAGCCGCCGCCGTCCGTGTCCGACAGAATGGCCTGCGCGTTGACCCCGAATTTCTGCAGGTCGGGCTGGTTGGTCACGAGCTTGATCGTGCCGCCCATGGAGCCGGCGCCGTAGAGGGTGCCTTGCGGGCCGCGCAGGATCTCGACGCGATTCAGGTCGAACAGGTTCGGGTCGATGACGACCTTGCCGTTCTGGGCCATCGCCGGCGGTGTCAGGGCCGCCTCGTCGAGATAGAACCCGACGGTCGGTGATTCGCCGCCGGTGGAGGTCAGGCCGCGGATCTCGAACTCCGTCTGGCCGGGGCCGCTGGTTTTGAAGGAGACTCCCGGGACCTGTTGGGCGACTTCCGCCAGGCTGCTGACGCCCTGGGCTTGCAGGTCGGCGCCGGTGATGGCGGTCATACTGACCGGGGTCTTCTGCACCGTGGAATCGCGCTTTTCAGCGCTCACGATGACCTCCGCCAGGTCGTTGGCGGGCTGTGCGCGAGTCGCGTCTGTTTCGCCTCCTGGCTCGGCCGCCCACGAGGCTCCACTGAGTGCCCACGATCCGGCCAACGCTGCTGTCAGGGCGGTGCCTGCACGCACCCGGCGCGTCAGCCCGGTTTGTTTCTTTGTCATCGTACAGCTCCCATTTTCAACGTGTTCAGCGGCTGCTGCCGGCATTCAACTCGTACTTCATGATCTGCCCGTGCCGACCGGTGCGATCGCGCTCGAGGGCATAAACGTCGCCCTGGGGGCCGCGCCTGCGACCTGTGACCGTGGCGATCGCCGCTCGATCGTCGGCGTCGAGTTGCACAGAGGCTACCTGAGTATGTGCTCGCACGTGTGCCGTGTTGGTAGCACCGACGATCACCGCGGCGACCTGGGGCCGGTCGAGGCTCGCCCGCGAGGCTACCGAGGCCACATCCGTGTTGTGCTTTGCCGCAATCTGCGCCAGCACTTGCAACAATTCCTGGAACAGGTCCCAGCCGCCGAAGTCATCGATGATGAGCTTGTACTTGATGAGCGAGCGGTTGGTGATGTCGCCGTCGCGTGGCTCCGGTTTTCCGAGCCAGCGTTCGGACAGGAAGCCGCCGGCGACGGTGCCGTAGCACAACAGGGTGATGTTGTGAGAGCGGCAGTACTCGATCATGCAGGAGGCCGGACGATTGTCGATGAGGGAGTACTGGAGCTGGTGTGAGACCACCGGCACTCCCGCAGCCACGATCTGGTCGAGGTGCGGCTTATCGAAATTCGTGACGCCGATGTGCGCGATCTTGCCGGCGCGACGCAGCCGCTCGAGCTCGAGGGCCGCTTCGACATAGCGCGGCACTTTGTAGTCCCACCAGTGGAATTGCACGAGGTCGAGCCGCTCCATCCCTAGGCGCTGCAACGAGCGGTCGATTATCCGCTCCACGTAGTTGCCGTCCAGTGAGTCGAGATCGGACAGGTCGGGCACGAACTTTGTGTGGACCTGCACCTGCGGCGCGAGAGTTGGATAGACGCGGCGGAAGCGGCCGATGAGCTCTTCGACGCCGGTATAGATATCGGCACAGTCGAAAGTCGTAACGCCCGCATCCACGAACACGGCCATGTCCGTCACGGCCTGTTGAGGGTCGATGGAGCCATGGTCGCCGGCAAGATGCCAGCCGCCCTTGATGATCCTGGAAAAAGTGTAGCCGTCCGCCAGCGTGTAGTGCGGGATCACTTCGGGGCCTGTTGGGGCAGCGGTACGGCGGTGACGTCGGAGCGCTCGAAGTAGCGCCGGCCGGTGCGGGTGATGCGGAACCGGGTCGGGCAGTTGGGGTCCGGGCAGGCGACTTCCGCGTCGGAGGTCATCCAGTCGTTGGGATCGGTCACGCGTTGTTTCGCCGGTAACAAGGGGAGCAGGGCGGCCAGGGAGTAGATGGAGAAGCCTTGGCCGGGAGGCAGCTTCAACATTTCACCGTGGAGCTCGAAGTAGTCGCCCGGGTGGGCACCGCAGTAGATGGGTTTGTCGGCCGGGCCGACGACTTCGACGCGCAGGTCGTACAGCTCGAAGCCAGGCGCGGTGCCGGCGTTCGGCTGCGTGTTGGGTGACGGAGCTGTCATGCCGCACCGCCCTGGTGCTGCCACAGCGACTCATCTTGCATGACCAGCTCGAATGAGCGCCCGATGTCGGATTCCAGCGCGGCGCGCGCGGCCTTGCCATCGCCGCGTTCCAGGGCGGTAACGATCTCGACGTGGAAGTTGGTCCCGCGACCTTCGCGGCCATCGAAGCGCTCGGAGGCCACTCGCAGATAGGGCCCGAATTGCAGCCACAGGCTTTCGATGATCGGCAACAACACTGTCGAGCCGGACTGTTTGTAGATCGTGAAGTGGAAGGCGCGGTTTTGCTCGGCGCTCGCCTCCGAGATGTGCTCGGAGTCCGTCTCACTCTGTGCGGCGATGAGCTCTCGCAGGAGGGCTGATGTTTCAGGCGTCATATTCGCCGCCGCTCGCGCGACCGCGAGGCCTTCCACAGCAAACCGGGTCTCCATCAGGTCGTGCAGGGCGTCCTTCGACAAGGACGGGACCTTCACGCTGCGATTCGGCAGGGACTCGATCGCGCGCTCGGCGGCCAGCCGGTTCAGTGCCTCGCGGACCGGCATCGCGCTCGTCCCCAACGCGCTCGCGAGCTCGGCAATCTTCAGTTTCTGGCCGGGCTCGAAGCCGCCGCGCATCAGGCGGTCGCGCAGGACTCCGTAGACGCGCTCCTGGACGGTTTCCCGCTCGAGGCGGGCCAGACCGAGCTGGGAGCGATCGGGCAGCCGATTCGCCATAAGCACCTCTTTGATTTTTGATCACAGATTTATAATCAAAAGAGGAACCTGTGACAAGTCCCTTGAAAGCGGACTTCAAATCGGACTTCAAAGTGGATCCAAGACCTCGGGTAGGATCCATAAGGTACTGAGGTATAATGCCTTATGGCTAGAATCGAAGCGGACTCGAAACCGGACATCAATCGGGGTGAGCAGATCACTCTGATGGAGCCGCTCGTGCTGAGCGAGGGCTCTTGCTATCGCCCTGAGCTGACTGATCTTGCGCTCGAGCTCGCGCAGCGCAGCGCAGGCTTCCGCCGCTCACTGCCCGAAAGTTTACTGGCGTCGCTGGCGACCCTCGTGCGCTCGATGAACTGCTACTACAGCAACCTCATTGAAGGGCACGACACACATCCTGTCGATATCGAGCGCGCCCTCCAGGGTGACTACAGCAAGGACGCCAGGAAACGAGATCTGCAGCTCGAAGCGCAGGCGCACATCGCTGTCCAGCGGTGGATTGACGAAGGAGGGCTCGAGGGCCGCGCTGTCACGAGAGAATCGATTCGTGGGATTCACCGTCAGTTCTGTGAAGCGCTGCCTGACGACCTGCTCTGGATCGAGGATCCGGCGACGCATGAGTGGATGAAGGTCATTCCCGGCGAGTTGCGTACCCGGGATGTCGCGGTGGGCAGTCATATCGCCATCAGCGCACTTGCAGTGCCGCGATTCCTACAGCGCTTCGAGGAGATCTATAGCCGCCTCGGCAAGACAGAAACCATTCTGGCCGCAGCGGCGGCACATCACCGGCTGTTATGGATTCACCCGTTCCTCGACGGCAATGGCCGCGTCGCTCGGCTGATGTCGCACGCGACGTTGCTCGATGCGCTCGACACCGGCGCAGTCTGGTCGATCGCGAGAGGCTTGGCGCGCAACATCACTGCCTACAAGGGCCATCTGGCAGCTTGTGACCAGACGCGCCGAAACGATCTCGACGGGCGGGGCAATCTCAGTGAAGAGAGCCTCGCGGAATTCACTCGTTTCTTCCTGAGCACCTGCCTTGACCAGGTGAGCTTCATGGAAGGGTTGATGCAGCCTGATAGCTTGCGCGCCCGCATCCTGCTGTGGGCTGAAGAGGAAATCCGCCTCAACCACCTGCCGCCGAAATCCGGCGTCATTCTTGAGGCGGTGCTCTATCGCGGCGAACTGCCTCGCGGCGATGCCGCTGGCATCGTTGGCACTGGCGAGCGGCAGGCGCGTCGAGTTGTCTCAGCGCTAATCGAGCGTGGTGTGCTGGTCTCCGAGAGCAGTCGCGCGCCGCTGCGGCTGGCTTTCCCGGCAACGTTGGCTTCGCGCTGGATGCCGGGGCTGTTTCCCGCGTTTACCTAGCCCCAGGCGGCGTGGCGTCCGTTTCGGTTTAGCTGGGGCTTGCGGTGCGTGCGCGGTTGGCGGCTTCCAGGGCGGCGCGGCGGCCGGGGGCGCCTTCGAGGGCACGGGTCAGTTCTGGCAGCGCCTCTTTGGGACGGCGCAGGTCGAGGAGGAGTTGGCCGAGTTGTTCGCGGGCTGGAACGATGGGGCCGGGAGTGACAGGGAGTTTCTCGAGTGCGTCTTCCGCGTCGGCGGCGGCGCGGAGTAACGTGACAGCGTCATCCGGATGGCCGCTGGCCATCGCCGTCCAGGCGCGGGCTTCCTTGGACAGGACGCCGATCTGGGTCGTCCAGTAAGGCGAGCCGTGGGCCCGGGATTGGGCCTCGCAGGCATCGATCTGTTTGATATCAGCATTGGCGAGATCAGCATGCCCCGTATGGGCGTGTGCGAGGGCGCGCGCCCAGTGCGCGATGGCGGCGACATGGGGGGCGGAGCCGGGT
>Ga0070665_100009194_pt1 | contig 10009 bp, 9 predicted proteins | sample KBSS13metaG_FD_65862 | JGI IMG/M metagenome (GOLD analysis project Ga0070665, IMG submission 65862) | Switchgrass rhizosphere microbial communities from Kellogg Biological Station, Michigan, USA - KBS S1-3 metaG | ecosystem: Host-associated > Plants > Roots > Rhizosphere > Soil ...
GTGGCGACCTGCGCGCCCGTGACGAGCGTGTACGCGATTGCCAGGACAAGCGCGGGCGGTGCGGCCCACCGCGCGGGCCGGATGCGGCCGCCCCACGGCGATGCGGCGGCCAGCCGGCACAGCAGCGCGAACACGAGGCCGGCCACGACCGCGAGGTGCAGGCCCGACACGCTCAGCGCGTGGAAGATGCCGGTCGCGCGCCAGCGTTGATCGAGCTCGTCGGGCACGTCGCCGCGATCGCCGGTCACGATGCCGCGCAGCGCCGCGCCGCCGGGATCGCGCCGATCGCCGACCGCGTCGTCGATCGCGGCGGCCCAGCTCGCCTGCGTTCGCCCGGCCCATCGCCAGATCGCGGCGCCGAGGCCGTGGGATTCTCCGAGGTGGTCGATGCGCGTCGCCGAGAGCTCCCACGCGCCGCGATCGGGGCGCGGCTCGGCGCCCGGATCGAGCATGCCGCGCGGCGTGCGCAGCCGGCCGATCGCCGCGATGCGCTCGCCGGGTTCGATCGGCGTCGGCGACCAGACCCACACGGCGTTGTCGAGCTCGCCGCCCCAACCATGGGCCGTGCGGATCACCGGGCCGTCGATCACGCCGACCACGCGGTCGTCGCCGCGGTCGTCGGCGATCGCGCCTGGCGGCGGCTCCGGGCGCGCGCACGTGTGCAGCGATTGCGCGGCCGCGGCCACGGCGACGACGGCGATCGCGACCGCCAGCGGGCTCGGGAGCTTCATGCGCGCGGTATCGGCCGATGTGGGCGCCGGTTGTGCGGAATGATTCCGGCCACGTAGCTTGCCGCCGAGCGCGCTGCAGGCCTACGATCGCCGGAGCATGCGCATCCTGCTGTCGCTCGGCGTGCTGAGCGTGATGATCGCGGCGGCCCACGCGGGGACGCTCGTCGGCAAGCTAGATCTTCCGCAGACTCCGGCGTCGCCGCAGGTCACGAAGGGCTTCCTCGATCGCAGCGAGAACCCGTTCGCGCCGGTGCGCTCGATCGACATCGCGCGCCAGGTCGTGGTCGTGGTGGAGGGCGAGGAGAAGCCGGTCTCGCCGCCGCAGGTGATGTGGGATCTCGTCGGCGAATCGTTCGCGAAGCCGGTGATCGCCGCGCCGGCCGGCGCCGACGTCGTCATCCGCAATACGTCGAAGGTTCCGCGCACGCTGGTCGTCAAAGAAAACGCCAAGCTGCTCGATCCCGGTCCGCTCAACCCGACTGCGACCAAGAGCTTCAAAGCGACCGACGTCGGCAAGTCGTTCACCGTCGGCGACAAGGACGCGCCGCACGTCGTCGGCCACGTCGTCATCGTCAACACGCAGTTCATCGCGTACCCCGACGAGTCCGGCCACTTCCAGATCGACAACATTCCGCCCGGGGCCTACAAGGTGAAGATCTGGTACCGCGACAACTGGCTCCAGCGGCCCGACGACGACGTGAACGTCAGCGCGAAGGGCAAGACCGAGCTCAACCCCAAGATCGCCGCCGCCGCGTTCGCGTCGCCGGCGCCTGCGAAGTGAGGCCGGCGTGTTCCTGTCGAAGATCTGGTTCTTCCTCGTCGCACTCGCAGCTGCTGCGGCGCTGACGGTCGCGCTCGTGATGCCGCGGCCCGCTCAGCGCCAGACCGACGGCGAGGAGAAGAATCGCCTCGGTATCGCCTGCAGCGTGATCGACATCGTGCTCGCCGACAACGCGCGCACGCGCGTCGCGCTCGCCGGCTCGTTCGCACGCGCGCCGAAGATCGTCAGCGCGCTCGAGTCGGCGTCGGGTGCCGCCACGCTCGACGAGTCGCGCATGAAGCAGGTGCGCGACGTCGCGTCCGATACGATGAAGGGCGTGTCGGGCCACGGCCCCGATTTCGCGATCCTGATCGACAGCAAGGGCCGCGTGGTCGCGCGCGCGGGCCTCGACGAGAACGACTTCGGCGACGTGGTCGCGGGCCGCCCGCTCGTCGACGACGCGCTCGCCGGCTACCTGCGCGACGACATCTGGGCGCAGAACGGCACGATGTACCTCGTATCGGCCGCGCCGGTGCTCCGCCGGGATCCGCCGGTCACGTACGTCGGCGCGATCGTGCTCGGCAACAAGATCACGAACGACCTCGCGAAGACCGTGGTCAACGGGCTCGACGTCGACGTCGGCTTCTACCTCGGCAACGACGACGTCGCGAGCAGCCGCACCGTCGCGCTCGATCATGCGCCGATGATCGCCGCGCTCGGCAAGCTCTCCGGCGCCGATCTGACGCACGACTGCCGCAACGACAACCAGTTCTCGATGCACGCCGGCGCCGAGGAATTCACGGCGGTCGTCGGCCGCCTGCCCGGCGAGGCCGAGGCGCACCAGGCGTTCTTCACCGTGCTCATGACCAAGCACGCCGATCGCGGCTTCATGGGCACGCTCAAGGCCGTGCAGAAGAGCGACGTGTCGTTCAGCAAGTTCCCGTGGCTGGTCGTCGTCGGCGCGTTCGTGATCGCGCTGGGCCTCGGCATCGCATTCATGTGGATCGAATCCGATCGCCCGCTGCGCCGGCTCGCCGACGATGCGGTCAAGCTCGCCAAGAACGAGCGCGAGCGGCTCGCCGAGGATACGCACGGCGGCAAGTACGGCTCGATCGCGCGCTCGGTCAACATCCACATCGACAAGCTCGGCCGCGACGCGAAGTCCGCGCGCACCAACCTCGACCAGCTGCTCGGGCCCGCGCCCGAAGGCAGCCTCGGCACGATCGATCTGCTCGCCGGTGCACTGCCGGCCGCGCGGCCCGGTGGGAGCGCGCCTGCCGCGCCGCCGCCGCCGTCGGACTTCAAGTTCCACGATCCCGCGCCGGGTTCGCGGCCGTCCGCGCCGTCGCCCGCGCCGGTGTCGGCGATGGCCGTGCCGCCGAGCAAGCCGATGGCTGCCGCGACCGGGCTGCCGGCGACGCCGGTGCAGCGTCCACACGCGACGCCGCCGCGCGGCAGCCAGACGCCGCCGCGCCCGCCCACGCCGGCACCGGTCGCTCCTCCGACGCCGACGCCGCCCGCGCAGCAGACGCAGCCGCTCCACCTCGACGACGACATCCTCGAAGCGGCGGCCGAGCCGAACGTCGATCCGTACTTCAAGCAGGTCTACGAGCAGTTCCTGGCCGTCAAGAAGAGCTGCGGCGAGCCGACGGCGGGCCTCACGTACGGCAAGTTCTCCGAGAAGCTCGTCAAGAACCGCGACGACCTGAAGGCGAAGACGGGCTGCCGCGAGGTCCGCTTCACGGTGTACGTGAAGGACGGCAAGGCGGCGCTCAAGGCGACGCCGGTCAAAGAAGAGGCGTAGGAGCGATCGTCACGCCGCGCCCGCGGCGATGATGCGCTCGCGCAGGCGCTGCGAGTCGGCGAGTGCCTGGATCGTCGTCGGGCGCTTCGCCGGATCGGGGTCGGCGAGCTTGTCGAGGTGCGCCTGCACCTCGTCGGTGAGCGATGGCGCGTCGGCGAAGATGTGGCGCGGCAGCTGGAAGTCGCCCGACGTCCGCGTGCCGGCCATCACGGCTTCCCGCGTCCACGGCGTGCGCCCGGTGAACATCTCGAAGAGCACGACGCCGCTCGCGAACACGTCGGAGGCCGGCGTGACCTCGCCGCGGCGCTGCTCGGGCGCCATGTACGCGAGCGTGCCGATCGCCTCGGCACGTCGCGTGATCGCGGCGACCGCGCCGCTCGCATCGGGCAGATGTGCGACGCCGAAGTCGCCGAGCATGACCTCGGCGCCGGGCGCGTCGGGATCGCGGCGGAACATCAGGTTGCCGGGCTTGAGATCGCAGTGGACGATGCCGCGGCGGTGCGCGGACGCGAGCGCCGACAGGATCTGGTTGTGGCGCTCGAACGCGCGGCGCAGCGTGCGTGGCCCGCGCTCGCGCAGCAGCTCGCGCAGCGTGCCGCCGGCCGCCAGCTCCATCACGATGCGCCGCGATGCCTCGTCCATGTCGAGCACCGCGACGACGTTCGGGTGGCGCAGCGACGCCATCACGCGCGCCTCGTGGAAGAACCGATCGAGTGCGCCTTGCCGCTCGGTGCCGGCGAGGTGCGGGTGGAGCAGCTTGATCGCGACGTCGCGATCGAGCTCGGCGTCGCGTGCGAGGTAGACCACGCCGGTGGCGCCGCGGCCGAGCTCGCGCATCAGCCGGTAACGCGCGCCGGCCTGCACGCCGACGACGTCGCCCGCTGCGATCGTCTCGCCCGCGACGGGCGCGGCGCGACCGGTGAGCTGGCGCAGGCGCTCGACGCGCACGCGCACGTTCGGATAGTCGACGTCGCGGCCGAGCACGGCCTCGTAGTGGCGGAGCGCGCGCTCGTGATCTTCGCGGCGGCGCGCGTGCTCGGCGAGCAGGTAGTGCGCGCGCAGCGCGTAGCGCTCGTTGCCGACGAGCTGCTCGAGGTGAGGCAGGGCGGCATCGAGCTCGCCGCGCTGCTCGTAGCGCTCGGCGAGCAGCGCGCGCAGCGGCGCGGTGTTGTCGGTCGGGATTTCCGGGACGCCGAGGAGCTTCTCGGCCCACTCGATCGCGAGCCGCTCGTGCCCGGATTTCCACAAGCCGTCGAGCTTGGCGAGGACGTCAGGGCGCGCGATCTCGTCGCGCCGCTTGCCATCGCCGAGATCGGCGACGAGCTGAGCGAGATACGTCTCGTCTTCGCTGTGGAGCTGCTGCGGCCCGCTGTCGGGTGGCAGCGGCGGAGGCAGTACGGGCGGCTGCGTCTTGCCGCCGAACATCCGGCGCCACCACGATCGCGTTGCCACGAGTCGATCCTAGCTCTGGTCCTACCCGACGTCGATCTCGTCGCCATCCGCGACGATGCGATCGCCGCGGATCAGCTGGACGCGCAGCTCGCCGAGCCGCTCGGCGTTGAACGCGACATCCTTGCAGGTGCCACGGCCGAGCTGGGGGCGGCCGTTCTGGAACGTGATCTCGAGCCCGGAGCCGACCGGCGCGAGCGGGAGCCGCGTGCCTTCGTCGCCGGCGATCAGGGTCACGCCGCGGTCGAGCCCGTTCGCGACCTCGAGCACGAGCGTGGCGTCCTGTTGCTCGAACTCGATCGTGCACTCGTCGCCGAGGCCGAACTTGCCGCCGCCGGCGAGCGGCACCGTGCCGACGAGCGGCAGCCCGGCGAGCGACGTGCCGTTGCGCGAGTCGAGATCGCGGAGCAAGAAGCTGCCGGTGCTGTGCTCGATCTGCGCGTGCTGGCGAGACACGCCGCCGGCGCGCAGCGGCAGGTCGCACAGCGCGTCGCGGCCGAGCACGATCTTCGGCGCCGCGCACGCGACGACGAGTGGCTTGCCGCGCCGCTTGAGCTCGACGCGGCCGCCGGTGAGCAGCGCGGTGTCGAGCTGGTCGAGCAGGCGCCGGTAGTCGCCGGCTTGCTCGGCGTGCGCGATCGCGCGGCCGAGCTCGGTGCGCGCATCGTCGCGACGGCCGACGCGCATGTACATCTCGTAGTTCGCGAACGCGTCGGCCTCGTCGCGCGCGCGGTCGTTCGCGGCGTCGTCCTTGGCGAGCGTGGCTTCCATGCGCTCGACGAAGCCGCCGGCCGAGTACGCGGCTGCGGCGCCCTGCAAATCGCCGATCGATTCGAGCGCCTCGCCGGCGCTGAGCTGATCCTCGCCGACGACGAGCAGCGCGGCGGCCTCGCGGATCTTCGCGCGATCGCGCTCGGTGGCGATGCCTTCGGCCTTCGTGCTCTCCCACAGCGCGCGGCCGAGCGCCTTCGCGGCCTGGCGGCGGAGCTCGGGATCCTCGCCGGCCCAGCGCATCGCGTCGCGCAGCGCGCCGAGCTCGGCCTGACGCGTGCCGGCGCGGGCCGCGCGCGCGAGGTGCATGCGCACGGCGCCTTCGGGATCGCCGGCGAGCCCGTAGCGCTCGGCGGCGACGTCGACGTTCCCCGCGGCTTCGGCCGCCACGGCCGCGCGATAGTCCGACGACAAGAGCCTGCGCCACATGCTCATAGCTGCTGCTTGAACTTCTCTTGGTAGCGCTTGGCGAGCTCGGCGCGCGCGGTCGTGTCGTTCTCGCGCTCGTAGGCTTTGGCGAGCGCGCGCCACGCCTGACCGAGATCCGGATCGACCGCGATCGCGTGCTTGAGCTTCTCGATGCCGGCGCGCGTGCTCGCGTCGCTGGTATCCCGGAACAACAGGATCGCGTCGAGGTAGAGCGCGAACGATTCGTCGGGATCGCGTGCGAGCGCGGTGGCGCACGCGCTGCGCGCGGGATCGACCGCGCCTTGCACCATCTCGAGGTTGCAGCGCGCGACCGCGGGGCCCGGTGCCTTGGGGAAGCTGCGCTCGGCGGCGGCGATCGCGCGCGACGCCTCGGCGAGCTTGCCCGCGCTGACCAGCTCGAGCGCGCGCCGCGTCGCGCCGACGACCGCGCCTTCGACGTCGGGCTTGAACATGCCCTTCGGCGCACCGTAGCGGGCGCGATCGCGTGCGATCTCGGCCGCGGCCGGATCCGCGTCGAGCTTGCCCGCGGCGAGCGCGTCCTCGGCGAGCGTGAGCGCGTCCATCTTCATGTACGCGGCGACGAGGCGCTGCCACGCGACCGACTGGCCGATCGGCAGGTTCGGGATCTTCTGCGCCGCGATCGCGAGCTCGGCGCGCGCGCCCGCGAAGTCGTTCGCGCCGGCGAGCGCTTCACCGACGGCGAAGTGCGGCGTCGGATCGCCCTGCGCGACCTGCGCGGCGTACGCACACGACTTGCGGGTGCGCTTGTCGGCGATGCCGGGCTTCTGGATGAGCAGCTCGCAGCGCAGCTCCGCCATCGCCGGGTTACCGGGATACGCGAGGTCGAGGTTGTCGAGGATCGCGAGCGCGTCGCCGACCTTGCCTTGCTTGCCGAGCTCGCGCGCGTGATCGAACTGATCGAACGCGGCGGGCGGCACGTCGGACGCGGTCTTGCCCGACTTCGCCTGATCGACGACGTTGCGCAGCTGGCTCACGATCGCGTCGTGGCTCGTCGGGATCCAGCCGCCCCATTCGGTCTTCTCGATCGCCTCGAGCAGGTCGTGCGCGATCGTCACGTCGGTGCCGCCGCCGAGCCGCTCGTCGATCGCGAGCTGCATCAGCTCGCGGTTGCGATCCGAGAACGTCGACATCTTCGGCGAGTACACCGGATGCTGGATCCACGCGGGATCGGCCTCGTCGATCGCGCCGAGCGTGGCGGCGAGCTCGTGGAGCAGCACGACCGTCTGCTTGTGGCGACGATGCGCGGTGATGACCTCGGCGCGCTGGTTGGGATCGAGCGCGGGCAGCGTGGCGGATAGCGCCTCGGTCTCGGGTTTCTCCGCCCAGCCGCGCACGACGACGTGATGGCCGAGCGGCGAGCCGGCGCCGAGCTCTTCGAGCGCCTTGGTCGCGGTGTCGCCGGGCGTGATGTAGCCGATCACCCAGGTCGCGTCGCTGCCCGCGTCGGCCTTCTGGAGATCGGCGAGCGCGCCGTGCGGATCGGTGCCGGCGTGGTCCCAGTCGCTGATCTTGTCGACGGTGATCTTCACCCCGAACATCGGCTGGAGCAGCTGATCGGCGTAATCGAGCTGATCGGTCAGCAGATCTTTCCAGTGCGGCATCGCGCGCACTCCGACGTCGGCCCATACGCGCACGTGAACCTGGCGCGGATCGCCAGTCTTGGGGTGATCGGCTTCGAGCTGCGCGGGCAGCCCGGGCAGGATGGCGAGCTTGTCGGTGGCCTTGGCGGGCGAGGGCTCCGTCGATTGCGGGCCGCCGCACGCGGCGAAGACGATCGAGACGAGCCAGGGCCAGCGCATGACTCCTAGACTTTCCCCATTGAACCGCATGCGCGCAAGCCGCACGATGCCCGCGTGAAGCTCTTGCTCGACGAACGAATCACGGCCAACGGCCGCCACGTGCGGACGTGGGCCGCGCGCGACGGCGAGCACGTGATGATCAGCGACGACGAGGCCGAGCTGTCGGCGACGATCTCGATCGCCGGGCTCGCGCGCGTGATCGGCCAGGTCGGCCATCCGCTCGAGCCGTCGATCGCGCTCGTGGGCGACCACCTCGACCTCGCCGGCGGGCATCGCCTGCGCCGGCTGCGGTACCACGCGCCCGTCGACGCGACCGGACGCGACTACCTCGTCTGGGAGCACGACGGCGACGAGCCGATCGCCGCGGTCGCCCGCTCGGTCGCGATGCTCCTCCGGTTCATCGCGCTACGGTTGGCCGAGGTAGGTCCCTCAGAAATCTGACACATCGGGGGGATAGATCACGCACTTCGGCGTGGCACATTGGGTGCTATCACCGAGGGAAGGTGCTGAAGCTGTGGCTCGCGTTCGCGCTGACGGTGGCGTCCGCCGCCGCGTGGGCGCAGCCTGCCCAGCCCGAACAGGCCGCCGTGGTTGCCGCGACCGACCAGGCGCAGGCACAGGTCGCGACCGCGGCCGCGCGGGTCAGCCAGCTCGCCGGCCAGCGCACCAAGCTCAAGCAGCACTACGACGACCAGCTCGCGGCGACGGATCGGCTCAAGAACGAGCGGCAGTCGTGGCGCCGCGACCGGGAGCTGCACCAGGGACTGGCCGACGCGCAGGACACCGCGAAGGCCCTCGAAGGCCTCAGCAACCAGCTCGCCCAGGCGGTGCAGCAGCTCGAGCAGGCTCGCCGCGCGTACGCCAAGGCGATCGATGCCGAGCTCGCGGCGGGTGCATCCGGCCCACGCGGCGGCCAGCTCGCGCGCGCGCGTGCCGACCTCGACGCGAAGCTCGGCGCGAAGCCCAAGAAGATCGTGATGCCCGATGACGTCCAGCTCGATCAGCTCGATCCCGAGGACCTCGAGCAGCAGGCGCAGATCATCGCCGACACCGAGAAGCAGCTCGCGAATCAGGTCGCGGGGCTCGACCAGCAGGCAACCGAGCTCGCGCGCGTCGCCGAGCTGCGCAAGAGCCACGACCGCGCGAACGACATGATGATCCGCGAGGACGATCAGCCGCACCGCGACGTCCAGCACTCGACCAGCAACTCCAGCGTCACGACGCAGGCGCCCACCACGCCCGCGCCGACCAACGGCGCGTCTCCACCGCCGGGCGGTGGGACCGGCGGCACGAGTGGCGGCAGCACGTCGTCGCCCGGTGGTGGCGAGTTCGACGGCGGCCACAGCTCGAGCTTCGAATCGGAAGCGAGCTTCGTGCTCGGCGAGGTGATCGATCCGTCGACGCTCGACTCGCTCGCCCGTGCCTCGCGATCCGGCGATCCGGCGAAGCGAGCGGCGGCGGCACGCGCGGCGCGCGACGCGGTCGCGGCGCGGCTCGAGCAGCTCAAGAAGAAGCGCGCCCAGATCGAAGCGCGCGAGAAGCAGCTGCGCGGCGGCCGCTAGGTCGCGAACCAGCCGAGCCACTCGCCGACGAGCGCCAGGCGCTCGCGATCGAGCGTGTACACGCGCGTGCGGCCGCGCTTCTCGTGGCGCAGGAGCTGGGCGTCTTCGAGCACGCGCAAATGGCGCGTCGTCGTTGGCCACGCGTGCTCGAACCGCGCGGCGAGCTCGCCCGCAGTCGCGGTGCCGCCGCGGAAGTGCAGCGTCAGCAGGATCTGCCGGCGGGCCGGATGCGCGATCGCGTTCACGACCTGATCGAGCGCCTCCAGCTTGTCCACGGGGGACAGCGTGGCCGCCTGCGCCGCACGCGTTGTCGGTTGCGTCTTCAGAGCTCCTCGACCTCGCAGATGACCAGATCCTCGAGCACCGGGCCCATAGGTTCCCAGACTTTCATCACCTCGGGCGTCTGATGGGCGAGATCGGACGCGCGTCCGTCCTTCCACTGGAACCACTCGATGTAGGAGAAGCGCTGCTTGCGGATGTCGAAGGCCTTCCACACGCGGAAGGGTTCTTTGGTGCACAAGCCGGCCGCGCGCAGCGCGGGCTCGTGCTGCTTCACCAGCGCGAGCAGCTCGGCTTCCTTACCGGTCTTCGGCACGTAGGTGACGATGTTCGTGACGGGCGCTTCGGGGTTCTCGCGGTGGCGGTGCTCGTGTCGGTCGCTCATGCACGATATCTAGCGATAT
>Ga0070665_100009195_pt1 | contig 10008 bp, 8 predicted proteins | sample KBSS13metaG_FD_65862 | JGI IMG/M metagenome (GOLD analysis project Ga0070665, IMG submission 65862) | Switchgrass rhizosphere microbial communities from Kellogg Biological Station, Michigan, USA - KBS S1-3 metaG | ecosystem: Host-associated > Plants > Roots > Rhizosphere > Soil ...
AGCGCCCAAAGCGACAACAGCAGTGCAGCGCCTGAATCTCCTTTTCGGCTTCGCGAAGATTTCAACATAAAGTGGCTTTGGCTAGTAGGGTGTTCGCCTCAGCGGAATGACTGCTTCCCACGGCTCAGTTGCATCCGGGCGCCCGACACTGACCTTGACCAGGGACGGCAGCTTGTTTCCGCCGGGCCATCGCGGCAACCAGTCGTTGGCATTCGGATCAAAGTAGCTGATTTCAAGGCTGCCCACATTTTTGATCAACGGCACCCACGTTTCGTTTTTTTCCGCAACATCCGAGTCACCCTCGGGCTTACGCAAAATGCCCAAGTCGAGTCGATCGTCGTTAGGTTGCAAACGCAACACAGCCGTGAACTCGCCGGGCGCATACCGCGTAAGGAGGCCGGGGCCAGCGCCGCAACTCCATTTTATTTCATCGCGCTCGCGGTCGTTTAGTTTGAATGGCTCGCCAACCATTTTTGCTCGAGTCGGGCTCAAGCTTTGCCATTGAGTTGTCAGCAAATCACGAAGACCGTCATACTGCGCGTCTGCGGCGGCTGTTTCCGCCGAGAACCGCACCGCAATCAGGTTTGTTTGCACGAAACGAAAAATTGCGATCGCCATCATTCCGAGGATCGCCACGGCCAGCATGATCTCGAGCAATGTGAAACCGTGATCGCCACCACGCACGGCAGTTATCGAGTCACTTCGCCGTTTCATTAAATTAGCCAGACCGATACACATAAAACTGAATCTGTTTTGATTGCGGGATACCGGCGTGCTGCCAGCGCGCAGTCAAGGTGACGAGATTGATTCCGTCGATGATCGTGTTGTCAGGCTCGGTCAAAGGTGCCGGAGCGGTTTTCTGCGTCAAAATTACGTTCCCGTAACTGGTTCCGACCTTGAATTCCTTTTGTGCCTCGGGCACCACTGACGCAGCTTGAACTTGGGCCATGCGATCTGACAGGATCTGCCGCACAACATTTTCTTCCGCGCTGATCGAGCTTGCGTTGATGCAATTTTGCACCGCCCGTCCGAGCGCGATTACCCCGAGCGCAAAAATCGCTACGCCCAGCAGGACTTCGTACAGAGCAAACGCGTATTTCGATCTCGCGCGTCTTCGGACTGGTCTTGCAGGCATGGTTGAAGTATTGGAGTGCTGAAGCGCCGGAGTGTTGAAAATTCCACTACCCCGGTTTTCTATTGCTCCATTATTCCAGTGGGGGTCACCTTGCCGCATATTGCGTAAGTTCAGGCTGTGCTGTGAGCGGCGAGTAATCCGCCGTCCACGTGCCGGCGGGACCTTTGAATTGGACTCTTGCCGGTTCGCAGGTCCCCGAAGGCCAGAATATCCATTCAGCGGGAGGGTTGTCCGTCAATGCCGCCGGCAGCGAGACCTTAAGCCAGCTTCCCTTCGGGAGGCCGAACACCGACGTGGCTTTCTCTTCCTCGTCTTTTGTAAAAAATTCCGGCCGCAACAAAACACTGCTTTTGCCCCAAACAATCAGGTATGCACGACGTTCGGTTACACTTCGCTCCTGCGCCTGGCGCACAAGCTGGTTGAAGCTGTCGAGAGATTGCTTCAAGCGCCTGTTAGCGATCACCCCACTCAAACTGGGCACCGCCAACATAAGCAGGAGCATTAATATAAAAATACTGAGGGCAATCTCTATTAGTGTAAACGCGCGGAGCCGTTGCACCGCCGAAGTTACTCGATAGACGCAAAATCACAACCAGTGGTGCGGCTTAGCCGCCGACGGTCCGAGCGTGCACTGCGGTAAAAGCAATCGTCTGGGTCCACCACCTGGAGTTAGAGCAGCACGCAAGAAAACGATCGATTAGTCCCTCTTCGACTTTGCCAGAGCTGATTAAGTCGCCGCGCAATTCAGTAACCGTTTCAATCCAGTAATCTGCCCACAATGAGCCACCGTTATAGACCGCGGTTTCTGCTGTGCCGTTTACTTTTGTCAATCCGAGCGAAGCCAGTCGAGGTGCAAGGGTCCGCCCAATGTGGTAATCGATTCCTCGCTCACGTGACCACGCCAGCCAGCCGTCCCAGAACGCGCGCACCTCTTGAGGTTCAGCAATGCTAACTGGAAGAAAGTCGGGCTCGATCAAAAGAAGAGCACCACCTTCCCGCAGGCTTGCAATCATGTTCACAATTGCCGTTTCCGGGTCCGCAACGTGATGAAGAACAGCGCGTGCTGTGACTAAATCGAATGTTCCGCGGTCTACCGGGCCGGCAAGAATATCGGCCTGACGCAGTTCAAGATTCTGCGCGCGAAGCGGAACCAGCGATAAATCCAGATCGACAGCTACCGCTGTTCCGCCGGGGCTCACACGTTCGGCGAGCCAGGCAGAAATCGATCCGTTGCCACATCCAACTTCAAGTGTACGCGCGCCTGACATCACCGTGCCGAGCGCGTCAATGTATCGGCGGTGCATCGGATCCAATAGTTTCGACATCAATTCGAGTCGCGCTCCCTCGCCTTTCAAAGCATGGCCGAGAACGTATTTTGGCATGTCGCGGGATCGTAAATTATTGACAGACGAGCGGCAAATTGGCTGCGCAAGTAGCCGCTAAAAAAAAGCAATCCATCAACAGCAGCTGTTTAGCCAATGTGTTACGCTCACATCGCAAATGAAGCCCGTCTTGCGCATCGGCGTTCTCGCAGCAGCGGCAATCGTGGCGTCGATGCTAATCTGGCAGGCAGTTGCGGCACAGGGCGCGCCTGATCCACTGCGACCAAACACTACGTCAACGGTTGCTTTCATGGATATCGGAATTCTTGTCTTCCGCGAGGGCTTGGAATGCATCCTGGTGTTGGCAGCCGTCACGGCGAGCATGACCGGCCCAAAGCGCGAGCATCGCCGGCCTGTCGGCTTTGGGGCCGCCTTCGCATTTGTGGCCACCCTGATTACGTGGTGCGTCGCCGTGCGAATCGTCGGATCACTCAGCGATAACATGTCGGCACTGGATCTTCAGGCTGCCACGGGTTTGCTGGCCATCATTGTTCTACTGGTGATCATGAATTGGTTCTTTCACAAAATTTACTGGGGCGGCTGGATTCGCGCCCATAATCGCCGGCGCAAAGCTTTGCTCGAAAACGCGCGCACAGCGGAAATTTCACAGAGGCGTCTTTGGTGGGGTTTGATTTTGCTCGGGTTTACGTCGCTATATCGCGAGGGCGTTGAAGTCGTGCTTTTCCTGCAGAGCTATAATTTGCGCCTCGGCGGCGGGGTTGTCCTGAAAGGCGCGCTGCTTGGCCTCGCGCTGACTGGCATGGTTGCCGTGCTGACATTTGTTGTTCAGCAGCGTCTGCCGTATCGGAAAATGCTAATCACTACCGGCATTTTGCTGGGAGTCGTGCTGCTCGTGATGGTCGGCGAGCAAGCACAGGAAATGCAGCTCGCGCAGTGGATTCCCACGACGCCGATCCCGTTTCTTGAAATGCACATTCCCGGTTGGATGGGACTGTGGTTCGCCGTCTTCCCAACAGTCGAGACGCTCGTTGCACAACTGTTCGCAGCGGTGCTCGTGATCGGGTCGTATTTTGCTGCCCGGCGATTTGGCGGCAGTTCGCCAGGGGGCGTCGTCGTCGAAGCTCGCGCGCCCGAAATGGCCGCGATCAACGCGTAGGCAGAGACAGACGCGGCAGGGCCGCAGCCGCAATTGGGCACCTACATGTTCAGGGCATCGCGCAGATGCGGAACGAGGCGTTTGCTGAATTCTACCGAATCGTCCGCAGACAAATGTGACCATTCGGGACAGTTAAACCCAGAGAGATCGGGAAAATCAGAGTAATAAATTCCGGGTGCACCGGTCATTTTCAAAAGCGGATCCCAGGTTCTTTCTCGCGGCGTGATTCGATCTTCGAGTTCTTTCAGGCCACCGGTGTTTGGAAAGCGAACGAAAACAATCTTTCCACCGCGCGATCGAATTTTTTCTACGGCCGCCGTCACGTCAGCAAAACGTTTTTTGATTCCTTCATTCATTTGCGCGAAGAAAACGTCCTTCGGTATGTAACTGGGCGGCGGTGGCGGCGTGAACAACGGAATCCAGATTTGCTGGATTCGTTTTGCTAGTTCGCTTCCAGGTTCCGCGCATTTCTCCCACATTCGGGCGCGACGTTCCCGGTCTTCAGTTTGAAAGTAGGGCGGAAAACGCGGTGGCACTAGCGCACCGGGACGGTTCGGGATCGGCAATTGGTTTAGAAGCCCTTCAAGGCTCAAATCGTCCGGTTTCAAAAACGCGACATGCTCTTCGAGCGGCATCCCAAGATATTGGCTGACACGCTGAGCGGGCGTTTGATTGTGAAACCGCTTTACTCCTTTCTCAGCGCGGTCCATCGGCGGAGAGCCGGGCGGTGCGAAAAACAAATGCGGGACAACGCTACAAATGACTGTGCCGCGAAAGTTTTTGTCTTCTGCCAAATCTGCGAGCGCAGGTAAAACTGTCGAGCCCGCCATCGCCAATTGGATCGGTCGCTTGCCAAACCCCTTCTGGAATTCATCCAGATCGACATCGAACCACGCGCGCGAATCGCCGATGACGACAATGGATTCCGGCTCAACAATTCGCCGTTTCATCGTCCAAAGGTCTTCGTTGTCGTTGAGCGTCGGCCCATAGCCTAACGAGCGGCAGTACAACTCCCACGCCGCGGTCGCGACGATGACTACGATGGTAACGGCAATGGCGATTCCGCTCCACGGCGCAGGCGGAATCGGACGCTCAAATTCGAGAGGCGGACCGCCGTGAATTTGTTCCTCCCGCGAAGGTTTGCGGAAGAACAAGCGCGGCAGCCGCAGGCGTTCTTTAAAACTGGAAATAGATGAAGGCATTACTGCTTCCTTGAGTAACAATGATGGCACATATCATCGCGGATCCGATGGCTGCGATCGTCCACGGTGGCAAACGCATTACCGCCGTCTCAAATGTGTTGTCGCGCATAGCCCAGTGCATAGTGATCAAACCGGCGGTGACGGTTCCGATTTGCAATAATTCACGCGTGGAAAGAATCGCGTCGCCGTGTGGATGTCGGCCAAACATTCCGCCGAGGATTCGACTCGCCATCGTGAAATCGGACGCGCGGAAAAACACCCACGCAACACAAACTGCCGCGTAAGTGGCGAACCAGGCCAGGACGCGAATAGGTAACGTGCTCGCCCATGGTTTGTGTTCGAACGAAACGCGAAAAATGCGTTCGACCACCAAATAAGAGCCGTGCAGCAAGCCCCAGACAACAAAGGTCCAGGCGGCGCCGTGCCAAAGTCCACCGAGGAACATTACGATGACAAGATTAAGCGCGGCACGGAATGGTCTGACCTGATTGCCACCGAGCGGAATGTAAAGGTAATCACGAAGAAAAGTGGAAAGCGAAATGTGCCACCGCCTCCAAAAATCCGAGAAGCCGATCGCGGCGTACGGAAACCGAAAGTTGTCCTTTAGATGGAAACCGAGAGTTAACGCGGCACCGATTGCACAGAGCGAATAACCGGCGAAATCGAAAAAGATTTGCCCGGCAAATGCCAGCACGCCCGCCCATGAATCGAGCGCGACTAGCGGTCCAGCGTAACCAAACACGCGGTCGGCGGAGCCAGACAGCAGGGTGTCGGCAAGAACAATTTTCTGAAACAATCCCAGCGTCATTAACGCCAGTCCCCAGAGAAATTGGCCGTTTTTTAAACGAGGCGGATGGAGAAGCTGCGGGAGAAAGTCACCGGCGCGCACGATTGGACCCGCAACCAGCTGCGGAAAAAAGGAGACGGCGAGAATGAAATCCCGCAAAGATTTCGTTGGCTGCAGCACGCCCCGATAAATGTCGAGCGTGTACGAAAGTGAGTGAAAAGTGTAAAAAGAAATTCCGACCGGCAGCAAAATGTCCAGATGCGGTGGTTGATAGATGATCCCGACTCGCGCCAGGAGCCATTGAAAATTCTGAAGCAAAAAGTTTCCGTATTTAAAGAACCCGAGCATGCTCAGGTTCATGCAAACGCTCGCGACCAGCCAGCGACGTCGTGAATGTTGATCTTTGGCTTTGGCCATTCTCCGTCCGAGCCAAAAATCCATCGCGGTGGTTCCGAACAAGAGCGCTGCGAACGGCGGATTCCACGCGCCATAAAAAATGTAACTGGCTACAACGAGCAGATTTTTTCGCGCCTGCCATGAATGAATGCTCCAGTAGAGAGCAACAACGACCACGAAGAAAACGACGAACGTGAGCGAATTAAAAAGCATGGTGAACCTGCGATCGAATTACAGCGTCGAGAGCGCGGAGCGTCTTACACCTGCCATATTGAGGCAAATGTTTAGAGGGTCTGGGGCGATCTAACAAGTCCGATCCGCATTCGCTCGAGTTTTGCGGCAAGCATTCCGCACTTCGCGCGATTCCAGTTGAAGCAAGGCCCAAGCTTTACACTGTAGGCAGATGATTGCTCCACATCACCGTCTTCCTGCGCTGGTTGGATTCCTTTTCGCTGTTTTCTTTTCACCGGCTTCTGTTCTACCGGCTGGTTCCCCTACCCCAACCCCGCCCGGAACAATCGATGAAAAATTGTTCAACGGTATGCGCTGGCGGCAAGTCGGTCCGTTTCGCGGTGGGCGAGCGCTGGCGATTGAAGGCGTCGTGGGTGAGCCGGACACGTATTATTTCGGCGCAGTTGCCGGCGGGGTTTGGAAGACAATTGACGGCGGCGGTAATTGGACGCCGCTTTTCGATAAAGCACCGATCTCATCCGTCGGCGCTCTCGCAGTGGCGCCATCAGATCACAACGTGGTTTATGTCGGCACAGGCGAGGCTGCCATTCGCGGCAACACGACGTACGGCACGGGCGTCTTCAAATCGATCGATGCTGGCAAAAGCTGGGAGAACGTTGGGTTAAAAGATACACGCCAGATTGGAGCGCTCATCGTCGATCCACGAAATGAGAATGTAGTTCTCGTAGCGGCGTTGGGTCATGCATTTGGTCCAAATCAAGAGCGCGGAATTTTTCGCACAAGCGACGGCGGCAAAACCTGGACGAAAGTTTTATCCAAAGATGAAAACACAGGCGGCATCGACATTGTTTTCGATCCGCATAACCCGAACATCGTGTTCGCCTCGCTCTGGCAGGCACGGCGACAACCATGGTTTTTCTCCAGTGGCGGTCCGGGCAGCGGATTGTATCGATCTGAAGACAATGGGGTAACCTGGAAACGCCTGGAGGGGAATGGTCTTCCGGACGGAATTCTTGGCAGGATCGGCATCGCGGTTTCCGGAGCGGATTCCAATCGTGTTTACGCGATTATCGAAGCGAAGGAGGGCGGTCTGTTCCGCTCCGACGACGCTGGCCAGCAGTGGACGCGAATAAATGACGATGGCCGATTTCGTCAGCGCGCCTGGTATTTCAGCAAGGTTTACGCCGACCCAAAATCTGCTGACACGCTTTATCTGTTAAACACAGGCCTCTTTAAATCGGTCGATGGCGGAAAGACATTCAACCTGATGCCTGCCAGGCATGGAGATCATCACGGACTTTGGATCGATCCGACAAACCCGAACCGAATCGCCAATGCGAATGATGGCGGCGCAACCATTTCCACTGACGGCGGTAAAAACTGGACCACTCAAAACAACCAGCCCACTGCACAGTTTTATCACGTAGCCGTCGACAATGCGTTCCCCTACCACATTTACGGCGCGCAACAGGACAATTCGAATGTCGGCATTGCGAGCCGCACGGACTCCGGAGTGATTGGCCGGCAGAATTGGTTTGAGGCTGGTGGCGGTGAATGCGGCTTCGTCGTCCCTGATCCGCGCGACTGGCACATCATCTACTCGAACAACGAAGGCTTCATCAACCGCTACGACAAAAACAAAGAGGAAGTGCAAGATGTCAGTCCCATGCCGATCGATAATGCCGGTCATGGCGCCGTCGATTTGGCGCATCGTTTTCAGTGGGTTTCGCCGCTGATGCTTTCACCGCACAATCCGGATGTGCTCTACACAGCGGGGGAGTCCGTTTTCAAATCAACCGATGACGGAAAAAGTTGGGCCCAGATCAGTGGCGATCTCACGCGCAATGACAAATCCAAACAGCAGCCAAGCGGCGGCCCGCTGACAAACGACATCACTTCCGTCGAATACTACGATACGGTGTTTGCGCTGGCAGAGTCGCCAGTGAACAAGGGAACATTGTGGGCAGGCACAGACGACGGGCTTGTTCACGTTACGACTGATGATGGCCAGCATTGGACAAAAGCGACGCCGAAGATGCCGGAATGGAGCACCGTCAGCATCATTGATCCGTCGCCTAACGACGCTAACACAGCATACGTAGCGGTGGACCGGCATAAGCTCGACGATTTCAAACCGTATATTTTCAAAACGACAGATCTCGGGAAAAATTGGAGCGCAATTACGACTGGAATTCCCGATGGCGCGTACGTGCATGCGGTGCGCGAAGATCCGAAGCGAAAAGGTTTGCTCTACGCAGGAACTGAGCTCGGCGTTTTCGTCTCGTTTGATGACGGTGCGCACTGGCAGCCGTTGCAGCTCAATCTGCCGGTAACACCGATACACGATCTGGTCGTCAAAGATGACGATCTGGTAGTTGCGGCGCACGGACGCTCGTTCTGGGTGTTGGACAATTTGACGCCCCTTCGACAAGTGAATGGGCAACCAGCGTCGGACGTAGTTCTTTATCAACCGCAGACCGCATTGCGTTTGCATTACCCGGAGGAATTCGACAAGCGGCAGCCCGTAGGTGACAACCCACCGCCGGGCGCGATGATCGACTACTATTTCCGGACTGCGCCGAAAGAAGAAGTCTCACTCGATATTCTCGATGGTTCCGGCAAAGTCGTTAGGCATCTTTCCAGCAAAGAAAAAAAGGAAGGCGAGCAACCGCCCGAATGGCCGGATCGCGTTGAGCGCGTAAAGACGATCCCCGCCAAAGAAGGAATGAACCGCTTCGCGTGGGACCTGCGTTACGACGATCCGACCCAAATTCCAGGCGCGTTCTATTCGAGCACAGGACCAAAGGGCCCGCTGGCGTTGCCTGGTGATTACCAGGTAAAACTAACCGTCGGCGGCAAATCGCAGACAGCTCCGCTGAAGCTCGTCATCGACCCGCGAAACAAAGGACAGGACGCGGGGTTGCAAAAGCAATTCACGTTGGCCGTGCAAGTGAACGATCGAATTTCCAGACTGCACCAAGCTGTTAATGAAATCCGTGATTTGCGATCGCAGATCCAGAACTTACACAAACGTTTCGGTGAGGATCAGCGTTTAAAACCGGCACTGGCCGTAGCAAACGATCTCGACCACAAAATGTCCGAGGTCGAACAGAAACTCATTCAAGTGAACATGAAGGGATCAGAAGCGAACCTCGCTTTCCCTAACATGTTGAACGAGCGCTTTGACACGTTTAGTCACGTCATTGAGTCCGGCGACAAGGAGCCGACCAGGCCGCAGCTTGAGGTGTTTGAGATGTTAAACAACCAACTTGACGAGCAGTTAAAGAGGTGGACGCAGGTCAAGCAGGCAGACGTCGCGAAGGTGACCGAATTAATTAAGGAAGCGAACTTGCCGGCGCTGATCATTACGGAAAAGAAAAGCGGCTAAGCTGGCTCGCGTTGTGCTTAACGCGATGCGAAATGCGGATGAGCCGAAGATTACCATGGTTTTCAGAGAAGCCGATCCAACATGAAGATCCAAAAAGCTGTAATCCTCGCAGCAGGCCGAGGCACACGGATGCGCGAGCTTACCGCCGACCTTCCGAAACCAATGATCGAGGTGCGCGGGAAACCAGTGTTACAGCACATTGTCGAAGGGCTGCGCGACGCCGGGATACGCGATTGTCTTGTTGTGGTTGGCTATCGAGCTGATGTTGTGCAGAATTTTTTCGGCGACGGTTCGCGCTACAACCTCGCAATTCAGTACAAAACGCAAACGGTGCAAGATGGAACGGGACGCGTAGTGGAGCTCGCTCGCGACTTCATCACCGATTGTCCGTTCATCCTGGCCTACGGCG
>Ga0070665_100009196_pt1 | contig 10008 bp, 8 predicted proteins | sample KBSS13metaG_FD_65862 | JGI IMG/M metagenome (GOLD analysis project Ga0070665, IMG submission 65862) | Switchgrass rhizosphere microbial communities from Kellogg Biological Station, Michigan, USA - KBS S1-3 metaG | ecosystem: Host-associated > Plants > Roots > Rhizosphere > Soil ...
TACGTGGCGCTTCAGCAGGATGAGTTCGCGTCAGAGATCGACGGCTACACGGCGACGAAGCATCAACGCGAAGTCGGCGCCGGCTACTTCGACAGCGTGACGCAGGCGGTGGCCGCCGGAACGTCGTCCATTACTGCGCTGATGGGATCGACGGAAGAGGAGCAGTTCGATGCGCCTCGCGGCGAGCGGGAAGCGCCGCGCGAGGCACGCAGCGCCTGATAAACCAGATGGCGGGCTGCCTTCTACGGCAGCCCGTCAAAGAACTCCACGATCCCGGTTTCGAGGTTGTACTCGGCGCCCACCACGACCAGCTCGTTCTTGTCGATGACCTGCTCCAGCAGGTCCGACCCGTGCCGCAAGTGGTTCGCGGACATGCGAATGTTCTGGCGCACGGCGCAACGGATGTGGGCGTCCTTGTCGTTCGCGATCGGCGTGTCCATGTACGCCTGCACCGAAGGCCTGATGCGGTCGACGATCGAGCGCAGGTGGGGGGACGGCTCTTTCGAGCCGCGGTTCAGCTCTTCCAGCGTCGCCGTGATGGCCCCGCAGTTGGAATGCCCCAGCACGACGACCAGCCGCAGCCCGAAACGATTGGTCGCGAACTCGACACTGCCAATCTGCGACGGGGCGACGATGTTGCCCGCCACCCGAATCACGAACAGGTCCCCGAGGCCCTGGTCGAAAATGATTTCCGCGGGCACGCGGGAGTCCGAACAACCGAGGATGACGGCGAAAGGCTCCTGGCTCTCCGCGACAGCCCGGCGCCTCACCCGGCCGGTCAGCGTGTCGTTGCTGCGTGTTTCTTCGACGTAGCGCTGGTTGCCTTCACGCAGCCGCTGGAGTGCCTCTTGCGCTGAAATCATCGATCCGGAACCCTCCACCGACCTCGTAATGGCGCGGATTCTCGCCGATCCGGGGGCAGGAGGGGCGTTTTATTTCTCGCCGCTGGCAGGGCGCGCGAGCAGGGCAGTAATCGCGTCGGGCTCGACGGGCTTGGTGAAGTGGTGATTGAAACCCGCGTCCGTCGCCCGGGCCTTGTCGCTCTCCTGGCCCCAGCCGGTCACGGCGATCAGCGTGACGTCACGCCCGTGCGGCGCGCGGCGGATCAGGCGCGCGATCTCGTAACCGTTCAGGCCCGGCATGCCGATGTCCAGCAGGGCCGCGTCAGGCCGCACTTTCTCAAAGGCCGTGACGGCCTCACGGCCGTCATGCACTACCGTGACCTCGTGGCCTTCCATCTGCAGCAGCATGGCAAGGCTTTCGGCCGCATCGCGGTTGTCGTCTGCGATCAAAACTCGTCGTCGCAAGGCTCTCTCCGGGCCAGGTCGAGTTTGCGGTGTCGCCTGGCTGACTCGCTGAGCGCGTCGCGGCAGTTTGATGATGAACTCGCTGCCGCGTTCGGTACCCGCGCTTCGCGCCTCGATTGTGCCACCGTGCAGCTCCACCAGGCCCTTCGCGAGCGCCAGACCGATCCCCAATCCGCCCTCCGAACGGTCCTTGCCCGATTTCACTTGCGAAAACATTCCGAAAAGATTGCCCATAGCGTCGGCCGGAATGCCGATGCCGGTATCGGTCACACTGATCGTCACCACGTCGCCCACGCAGCTCGCCGCAAGGCCGATGCGGCCGTCCGGGTCCGTGTACTTGGCGGCGTTCGTGAGCAGGTTGGACAACACCTGGGCGAGGCGCATCGGGTCGGCCGCAAACTCGACGCGTTCGGTCGGGAGCTGCACAGACAACGCATGCCGCTTGGCGTCGATGAGCGGCCGTGCCGTCTCGACCGCCGCCGCGATGACACTGGCGAGATCGGTGGGCTGCGTGCGCAGCGCGAGGGTGCCTCGCGTGATGCGGGAGATATCCAACAAGTCGTCGAGCAGCAGGGCCATGTTGTGGACCTGCCGGATGATGACGTCGTGGCTCCAGCGCTTCTGCGCTTCCGTCGCGTTGGGCGACTGGGCGATCAAGGTCGCCTGCCGGATCGGCGCGAGCGGATTGCGCAGCTCGTGGGCGAGGGTGGCGAGGAACTCGTCCTTGCGCCGATCCGTTTCGCGCAGCATCCCTTCGGCGAGCTTCTCGGCCGTGATGTCGCGCGCGATCTTCGAGGCGCCGATGATCTGTCCGTGCGCGTCGCGAATGGGCGAGACGGCGAGCGACACGTTTACCAGCGTGCCGTCCTTGCGGCGCCGAACGGTCTGGAACGGCTCGACCGGCTCGCCACTCTTGATCCGCTCGAGAATGGCCGGCTCTTCGTCAGCGTGGTCCGGTGGGATGATGATCGTGATCGGCTTGCCGATGACTTCCTCGGCCTTGTAGCCGAACAGCCGCTCCGCGCCCTGGTTCCAGGTGGTGATGACGCTTTCGAGCGTCTTGCTGATGACCGCGTCGGTCGACGATTCCACGACGGCGGCGAGCCGGCCGCGCAGCTCTTCGGCCTGCCGACGCTCGGTGATGTCCTGGACCATGCCGATCATGCCGACCACCGCGCCGTGATCCGCGTACACGCCGCGGCCCCTCGCCGCCACCCAGATCGGTGGGCCAACGCCACCGCGCAGGATGCGGAAATCCACCTTGTAGTCCGTCCGCTCGAGCAGGGCGCGATCGAACTCCAGCTTGGTGCGCAGGCCGTCTTCCGGCGGCACGAGGGCGCGTAGCTGGTCGCGGCTCACTGGCGCATTGGCGGGGAGCCCAAAGAGCTGGGCCGCGCGCAGGCTCAGCGACATCAGGTTGGTTTCGGCGTCCCAGACCCAGTCGCCCATTTCGCTCGCGCTCATGGCGAGCTGCAGGCGGCGGGCCGAGTCCCGCAGGCGGTCTTCGTTGGCCCGTAAGGCGCGCTCGGCGCGCCGCCGCTGCGTGACGTCGTGAAACACCATGACACAGCCGGAAATGTTGCCGCCCGTGTCGCGGATCGGCGCCGCGCTGTCTTCGATGGCGAGCGCCGCGCCGTCCTTGCGGATGAGGGCCGTGTCGTGGGCCAGGCCGACGACGGTTCCGGTGCGAAGCACTTCCTTTACGGGGTTCGGCACGGGAACGCGCGTCTCTTCGTTGACCACGCGGAACACTTCTTCGAGCGAGCGGCCGAGCGCATCGCGCTGGGACCAGCCCGTCATCGCTTCCGCCACCGGATTCATGAAGGTGACGTTCGCGTGCGTGTCCGTGGTGATCACGCCATCGCCGATGCTGGCAAGCGTGACGCGGAACTGCTCCCGCTGCTGCCACAGCTCTTCGGATTTGCGCTGGAGCGCATCCTTGGTGGCTATCAGGCGTTGTTCTTCTGCGTCGTCGGAAATCACCGGTGCGCTCCCAGTGCCGCCGATTCTAGCGAGGGATTTCGCTCCGCTCTAGAGCGGCCCCGAGCCCAGCCGGAGTGGCGCGAAACGCACGCGGGCGAGCGGCGCCACGGTCATGCCGGACACGAGGCGGACCAGCACCTGGCGCCCGATCGGCAGATTCGAGAGCGGCGCGGCGAGCCAGTCGCGCACGAACGCGAGCGCGTAGCCATCGGACTGGTAGAAGGGCGTGAACAAGGCGCTGGCCCACTGAAAGGTGCGGATGTGCCAGAAGCGCATTCGCACGTATGCGTTCAGCGCGTCGGCCAGGCTGCTGTGCATTTCGAGCGCTCTCGACAGCGCCAGCGCATCGAGCAGCGCCATGTTCGCCCCCTGACCCAGCTGCGGGCTGGTGGCGCGGGCCGCATCACCGATGTGGACGAGACGTTCGGCCACCGGCGAGTGCGCAGTGAAGTGATCGTACTGGGCGAATGTAACCTGTGATAGGTCTGTCACCGGCTCCAGCAGCCGCTCGGCTTCGGGCCACAACGCCGCGACGTTGCGTTTCCAATCCGCGACGCCTCGCGCGCGCCATTCGGCGACCTGATCGCGTCGCATGCTCCAGAAGAACGCGCAGAGCCGCGGTTCGCCGGGCGCGCGACTCCCTACGGGCAGCACGCCGGCCATCATGATGGCGCGCCGATAGCGTTGCTCCAGCGCATTGGGAAGACCGGGCCATTGGTCTGTGCAGGGGACATTCACCCAGAGTGCGCCGTAGGGCAGCGCCGTCCGGCGCGCGATTCCCACCGCGAGCGGGGAGTTCGCGCCCAGCGCATCGACGATGAGGTCGAAGCCGCCATGACGGCGGCCGTCGGAGGTGACGATGGTTGCGCCTTTCGCGTCGATCTCCGTGCGCACGATCTCGGCGGAGTGAACGATCTCGATGCCCGCCGTGGTGACCGCGTCGTGCAGAGTGCCGAAGAGTGCCGCCCGATGAATCGCGAGTGCACGCCAGCCCTTGCCGAGCGCGTCGTAGCGCACGTCGAGCACGATTCGGCTGGAGGAAGAGACGCGGCCGAAGATGCGATCGATCGGCGAGCCGAGACTCGTCAATCGTTCCACCATGCCGAGCTCGGCGAGCACGCCGAGCCCTGTCGGTTGCAGCAGAAGCCCCGAGCCGACCGGCCGCGGCGTATCGAAGCGCTCGAAGACGCGGACGCGATGGCCGGCACGATGGAGCAGTAACGCCGCAGCCAGTCCTGCGGGCCCGCAGCCGCATACCGCGATAGTGGCTCGTTGCACGGGATGATCTAGAAGACGGACAAAGCCCAGGTCGATGCAACCAAAGACACGATGAGCAGGACATACGCGGCCCACCAGATCAGCTGGTTGCGCGTGGAACGACGCGAGATTTCCTGCTCCATAGCGACGGGTGCGGTCCTGGATGGGCTGACCGATACGCTACTGTATCTGTTGCCGGTGACAACGTGATCTCACCGGCATTTCGCAGAAAATCGCGCGCCGTGCGGGGGCTCAATATTCCTTGAAGCCGTCCTTCTCGGCCTGCGGGCTCGGCATGTGTTTGCCGGTGCTGAAGGCGGGCCGCATGCCGTAGGGCACGCTCAGGAGCACGGCTTCGACCTGGCTGATCTGGCCTTGCTCGTTGATCTGAAAGATCTCCTGAATTCCCCATGTCCAGGGGACCGTGTTGCGCACGTTAACGGTGCGGCCGTCCTTGATCTGATAGGAGCGCACCGTGGCGTCGTGGTCGAAAAACACGCCCGCATAAACGACTTGCCGCTCTTCGTCGATCGCGAGGATTCGGCGGTTACGCAGCCGCGTGTCTTCGCGGTAGTAGCCGAGGCCGAAGGCTTCCTTGCACCCGTAGTTCGCTGCCCCGGGCTTGGCATCTGCGGCGACCGGACGACTCGTAGTCTGCGAGCCGTTCTCGATGCGCAGGCAGTCGTCCGCGAAATTCGGCACCTTGTCCCCGTGGTTGTTCTCGAGGCCGGTGAAGTAGCTGTCCACGATTTTCGAAAGCTCGTCGCGCGAGCGGCGCTTCTCCGGCGCCATGGCGGTGACGAATTGCTTGCGCGTCGTGTCGCCGAGGATCTCGGGGCCGAGGAGGGCGGCTGCCGCGCCACCGACGGTGTTGGTGAGGCGCGCGGCGTAACTCTCGATCTCGGTGATTTCCTGCTTCACGACCTTCAGTCGCGTACCGACGAGCACGGTGACGCCGTTCTCATCGCCCTTGATGAAGAAGCCGACCGAGCCTTCCCTCGGATCGGCAACGATCAGGCGATAGGGGCTGAGCTTTGCGAACGTGCGCCAGAGTCCGTCGGGTAGAGGCAGCTCGACACCGTTCTCGCTGTAGCGCGTGCCGCGTGCAATGGGGGCTTGCTTCGGATCGTGCGCCTGCAGCGCTGCGATGTATTTTTCCACGATGCCGTTGAGACACGCGCGATCGCAGTCGCCGGATGCGGCCTGCGCCGGTGCCTGCGTCAACATCGAAACACCCAGCAAGGCTGAAAAGCTTGCCGCCAGAGCGGCGAATCGCGTGGTCATGAGTGTATCCACCCCTTGGTCGCACTTGTTCTGCCCCGCGGTGTTGCTCACCGAGGGCCCCCTCGCAGCACTATATTGCCGCGGCCGTCCGGCTCCACGATCAAACCAGAACATGAAACTGCCAACACGCCTCGCGCTTTCGCTGTTCACCACCTGCACGCTCGTTGCGGCCGCGTCTTCTTCGCAGGCTCAATCGCAGGAGCAGGGTACGGAGGCTTCGTTCGGTGGTGAGTGGCTCACGTATAACAATCGGCTCGATGGGCAACGGTTCTCGCCGCTGAAAGAGATCACGCCGGCGAATGCGAAGCAGCTGGGTGAAGTGTGTCGCGTGCAGATCGATGGGCCGACCACGATGCACGCGGGCGTGGTGGTTGTTGACGGTGTGATCTACACGAATACGGGACGCGAGACCGTGGCGATCGACGCTACGAATTGCGCGGTTCGCTGGAAGCACACGTATCAGCCGGAAGAGGATCGCTTCTCGCCATCGAATCGTGGCGTGGCGGTGATGGATGGTCGCGTGTTTCGCGGTACTGGCGATGGGCGGCTCATGGCGCTCGATGCGGCGAGTGGCAAGGTGCTGTGGAAGAGCGTGATTGCGGCGCCTCGGCTGGGTGAAGGCACGTCTGCCGCGCCGCTGGCTTGGGCGGGTGTTGTCTACATGCCGATCGCTGGCAGTGAGGTCGGTGTTCGCGGACGCGTAATGGCTTTCGATGCGCAGACCGGGCGCGAGCTGTGGCGCTTCTACACGATTCCGATGGGTAATGAGGTTGGTGCTGATACGTGGCTGAAGCCTGAGACCGCGAAGACTGGCGGTGGCGGCGTGTGGGGCGCGATGACGCTCGATGTGACGACGGGCGAGCTGTTCGTTCCGGTCGGCAATGCGTGGCCCGACATCGACAAGGCGTATCGGCCGGGTGCAAACCTTTTCACGACGTCAGTCGTGGTGCTCGATGCGCGCACGGGCGCGCTGAAGTGGTGGTACCAGACTGCGCCGGAAGACTGGATGGATCTCGACCTCGTCGCGCCGCCGGTTCTCTATCGCGACAGCAAGATTCGCGACATCGTGGCGTTCGGTGGCAAGGATGGCTACGTCACTGCAGTCGATCGCGACACGCACAAGATGGTTTGGCGTACGGCAGTGACGACGATCGAGACCATGCCGAAGGATCCGCCGAAGAAGCCCATGAAGACGTGCCCGGGTTACGCGGGTGGCGTGGAGTGGAATGGGCCGGCGATCGATCGGCTCAACAACACGCTCATCACTGGCGCGGTTGATGCGTGCTTCAACGTTGTCGTCGGGCCGACGAAGTACGAAGCCGGGCAGGCCGTGTTCGGTGGTTCCGTCGAGCCGGTTGGGCCGACGACGGGCTGGATCACGGCGGTTGACAGCGAAACTGGCGCGGTGCGCTGGAAGTATCACGCGGAGAAGCCAGTCGTTGCCGGCATCACGCCGACAGCCGGTGGCGTCACGTTCGCGGGCGATCTCGGCGGCAACCTGTTCGTCTTCAACAGCAAGAGCGGTGAGCTGGTTCACAAGGTTGCGACGCGCGGCGCGCTCGCTGGCGGCCTTGTGACCTACGAAGCTGGTGGCAAACAATACGTCGCCTTCGCCAACGGCAACGTCTCCCGCAATGCCTTCGGCGCGCTCGGTACGCCGAGCGTGGTGATCATGAGCCTGAATCCGAAGCCGGGAGCGAGCGCAGGTGGGGGCGCGTCAGCTTCCGCAGCTTCCGCAGCTCCCGCGACTTCCGTAGCTCCCGCGGCTCCCGCGTCACGCGCCGCGCCCACCGCCGCATCCTCAACGACGCGCGCACCAGGCAGCGCCGCCAACCTCTCCGCCGGCCACAAGCTCTACACCCAGGTCTGCGTGAGCTGCCACGGCCCCGACGGCGACATGATCGCCGACCACAAACTGACAACGCTGAAAGCGCGCAAAGACCTGAAAGCCACGGTCGCCTACATCAAAGACCCCAAGGCCCCGATGCCCAAGCTCTACCCCGACCTCCTGAAAGACCAGGACATCCTCGACGTCGCCACTTACATTCACCGGGACGTCGCGCGCTAAAGTTCTGCCCGGAGCCGGACTCGAACCGGCATGAGGTTGCCCTCGAGGGATTTTAAGTCCCTTGCGTCTACCGATTTCGCCACCCGGGCAGCGCGGGCGGCATTCTACAGGCGGAAAACCTCCCGTCTGCGTTCTCGGGGCAAAGCTGCTGCTTCCGGCCGTGAAAGCTGGAGCCCCGGGCGCGTCCACAGGCGGACATGCGACACAATTCAGCTCGCTGACGCCACCGCCAGACGCTTGCAAGGATGGCGATAACCCCCTGACTTTGCGAGACTTGCGCGCTTGACTGGGCGGGTGCGGGAGTTCATGTCGAATCGGGTACTGGCAGGCGAGGGGTTGCATCTGTGGCGCGGGGATCGGCACATCCTGCGCGGCGTGAGCCTCGAGCTTCGCGGCGGTCAGATTCTGCAGCTCACCGGCTCGAATGGCGCGGGCAAGACGACGTTGCTGCGCGCGTTGTGCGGGCTGGCGTACCTGGAAGAGGGCAAGGTGTTCTGGTGCGGCGAGAACGTGCGCGACAACCTGCACGGCTTCCACGCCGATCTGGCTTACGTGGGGCACGAGCCGCCACTGAAAGCCGATCTCACGCCGCGCGAAAACCTGCGCTACTGGGTCGGCATGCGACGCGCGCTGACAGCAGCGCAGATCGACAGCGCGCTGGACGAGGTCGCCGCCGACGAGTGGCGCGAACGCCCGGTGCGCACCCTTTCCGCAGGCCAGCGACGCCGCGTGGCGTTGGCGGGACTCACGCTGATGGGCGTGCCGCTGTGGATGCTCGACGAACCGACGACGAATCTGGATACGGCAGGACAAAGCTTGGTCACCCGAATGCTCGAAGCTCACGTTGCGCGCGGCGGTCTCGCCGTCGTGGCGGTTCATCACGAGCTCGGCATCAGCAGCGCCGTGACCCTGCATCGAATGGTGCTGGCCTCGTGACTACGCAAGCGCCCCCGACCATCGTCCCCGGTCACCCGCAGACTCCGGCGCTGCAGGCCGCGCGCCTCGTCCTCAGCCGCGACCTGCGGCTCGCCTTCCGCCGCCCCGGCGAGCTCGTGCAGCCGCTGATCTTCTTCGCGATCGTCGCAACGCTGTTCCCGCTCGCGATCACACCCGAGAAATCCCAGCTGGTCGTCGTCGCGCCGGGCGTCGTGTGGGTCGCCGCGCTGCTGGCATCGCTGCTCGCCCTGGAGTTTCTCTACCGCGACGACGCGCACGACGGCTCACTCGAGCAGTTCGCACTCTCGGGCCAGTCGCTCACGGGCCTGTTGCTAGCGAAATCCCTCGGCCACTGGCTGCTGACAGGCGCGCCGCTCGCCATCATGGGCCCGTTCGCCGCGTGGACTTTCGGCGCTCCCGTGTCCGCGCTGCCAGCCGTGTTCATCTCCGTGCTGATCGGCAGTATCGCGCTAAGCTTGCTCGGCTCCATCGGCGCAGCGCTGACGCTCGGCGTACGCCGCAGCGGCGTGCTGCTGTCCGTGTTGAACTTGCCCTTCACCGTGCCCGTCCTCATCTTCGGGGCGAGAGCCACGCAGCAGGCGATCCAGGGCATCGACTTCATCCCGGCCGTGCAGCTCCTGGGCGCAATGGCCATCCTGGGCATCACGCTCGCGCCGCTGGCCGCCGCCGCCGCCGTGCGCATCAGTCTGGAGTAAACGAACCCATCATGGCCTGGACGTGGTTTCACAAGCTCGGCTCGCCGCCCTACATCTACAAGCTGGCGGCGACGCTCACGCCGTGGTTCGCCTGGATCGCCGCCGCGCTCATGGCGTACGGCCTGATCGGCGGCCTCGTGATCTCGCCGGCGGATTACCAGCAGGGTGAGGGCTACCGCATCCTGTACGTGCACGCCCCGACGGCGTGGATGTCGTTGCAGGTTTACGTCGTGATGGCCGTGGCCTCCGCCGTGGCGCTCATCTGGCGCATCAAGGTCGCGCATGCCGTTGCGGCCGCCTGTGGAAGCATGGGCGCCACGTTCGCCGCCTGCGCGCTCGCCACGGGCTCACTGTGGGGCGGCCCGATGTGGGGCACGTACTGGGAGTGGGATCCGCGCATCATCTTCGAGCTGATCCTGCTCATGCAGTTTCTGGGCTATATCGGCCTGCGCGCGGC
>Ga0070665_100009197_pt1 | contig 10007 bp, 11 predicted proteins | sample KBSS13metaG_FD_65862 | JGI IMG/M metagenome (GOLD analysis project Ga0070665, IMG submission 65862) | Switchgrass rhizosphere microbial communities from Kellogg Biological Station, Michigan, USA - KBS S1-3 metaG | ecosystem: Host-associated > Plants > Roots > Rhizosphere > Soil ...
TCGAAATCTGCGGCGGTCAGGCCCGACAGCGCGCGTCCGCGCCCGTCGCGCACCGACGCCTGAATCGTCACGACGTCGACCGCACTGCGGAAGACCTCTTGCGGCTGCGACGGCGGCTCCGGCGTCTGCTGTTGCGCGCCGAGCGAGACAACGGTGGCGCCGATCAGTGCGGCGGCGCCGGCAAGCGATCGAACGTAAGGGAATCGTGTGTGCATCTCTAGTCCTCGAGCCTCAATCGCGTACATGGCTGGTCAGGCGAGCGCGGCCCGATGGCCTTGCCGACGCGGCGTCCAAGCGTGGTCGATTGCGGGGGAGGCAGAGATTCTACCACGCTCCGGCGCCCGTTCCCGGCCGTTTTCTATTTCGTTGTGAAGGCCACGGACTGTAGTGCGCGAAGGGGCGCCGGCGTTGCGCAGTTTTGCGCGCTTATGTCGAGCAGCCTCGTGCCGCGCCCGTTGTGCGCCGGCCGGTGCAGTACATGTCGTCGGCCTCGCAGCCCTCGACTTCGACCTGGACGGTCGTATGCGTGATGTGGAAGCGGCGCTCGATGTCGCGCACCACGGCGCGCAGCACCTGCTGGCCTTCACGAATGCTCTGCTCGGCCACGAGGATGTGGCAGCTGCAGGCGACCACCCCGGGGCCCACCATCCAGACGTGGAGGTCGTGCACGTCGAGGACCCCCCCCACGCTCTTGATCGCGGCGATCACCGCAGGCATGTCCGTGCCGGGCGGGGTGCCCTCGAGCAGGATGGTCGCCGATTCACGCAGCACGCCGTAGCTGCTGTAGAGGATGAGGGCGGCGATGAGCACAGAAACCGCCGGATCCGCGAGCGGGCTGTGGGTGGTCGCGATCAGCACGCCGGCGATGACGACGCCGAACGCCGAGACCGCGTCGCCGAGCATGTGCAGGTAGGCGCTGCGGATGTTGAGGTCGTTCTTCGCCCCCTTCTGCAGCCAGAGCCCGATCACCAGGTTGACGACAATCGCGGCCGACGCCACCGCCATCATCATCGCGCCGTCGGCGATCTCCGGGTGCCGGATCCGGTCGATCGCTTCCCAGCCAATCAGGACCGCGATCAGCACGAGGGACAGAGCGTTGGCCAGCGCCGCGAAGATGCCGACACGGTGGTAGCCAAAGGTCATCCCTTCGTGGGACGGCTTATTGGCAATCCAGAGCGCGTACCAGCTGAAGCCGAGGGCGGCGGCATCCGCAAGGTTGTGTCCCGCGTCGGAGAGCAGCGCCAGGCTGTGGGCGAACCACCCGGCAACCGCTTCGACCGCGACGAACGCGAGGGTGAGCGCCACGGCGGCGCCCAGGGTGCGGGCCGACAGGTTCGGCGGTACGTGCGAGTGGCCGTGCGCGTGAGAGTGCCCGGCGTGATCGTGCGCCATACGCCCGATCAGAATAGCAGACCCGTGTGCGCGCTCCCGTAAAGAGAGGGCGTGGGACGCGGCAACGAATGCCTGCGGTCTATAATGCTCCGGCATGAGGTGGGTTTCGTGAGCGATTCCGACGAAGACTTTGCCGCGATGTTCGAGGCCTCGATCCAGGCGAAGCGGGTCGAGCGTGGCCAGACACTCGAAGGCACCATCGTCGCGATCGGCGCAGAGGTGGCGTTCGTCGACGTCGGCGGCAAGGGCGAAGCCACCATCGAGATCGGCGAGTTGAAGGACGATGACGGCGGCCTCGAGGTCGCGGTCGGCGATCGCATTCAGGCCATGGTGGTGTCGACGGTGGGAGGGCTGACGCTCTCCCGGCGCCTGGTACGGGGCGCCGCGAGCGAACGCCAGCTCGAAGACGCCTTCCAGACCGGCCTTCCCGTGGAAGGCAAGGTCGAACGGGAGGTGAAGGGCGGATACGAGGTGCGCATCGCCCGCCAGCGCGCGTTCTGCCCGTTCTCGCAGATCGACACGATCAGAACCGACCCCTCAACGCACGAAGGGCGGGTCTACGCGTTCCGGATCATCGAGTACAAGGACGGCGGCAAGAACTTCGTCGTCTCGCGGCGCGCGCTTCTCGAAGAGGAACAGCGCGCGGGCGCGGCCGCGACCCGGCGGTCGATTGTGGCGGGCGCGGTCATCACCGGGCGGGTCACCTCGGTTCGCGAATTCGGCGCCTTCGTCGATCTCGGCGCCGGCGTACAGGGCCTGCTGCACGTGTCCGAGATGGGGTGGTCCCGCGTCGCTGACACCTCCCAGGTCGTCAAGGCCGGGGACGAGGTCACCGTCAAGGTCCTGCGGGTCGATGAAGGGACACAGAAGATCGCCCTCGGGTTGAAACAGCTGAGCGCGGATCCCTGGGAGCGGGTCGGCGCCACCTACGAGATCGGCCAGGTGAAGACCGGCCGGGTGACCCGCGTGGCAGAGTTCGGCGCGTTCGTCGAGCTCGAGCCGGGGGTTGAAGGGTTGGCCCACGCATCGACCTTCGCGCCGACCGGCCGGTCGGAGGGATGGTCCAGCCAGGTCGCGGCGGGGATGACCGCGGCATTCGAAATTCTGAGCATCGATCTCGAGAAGAAGCGGATCGGCGTCGCACTCCTCCCGGAAGGCTCGGCCCGCGCCGGCGGGATGCCGTCGTCCACGCCCGCCGTCTCGCCGGGCGCACGCCTCATCGGAAAGGTCGAGCGTCACGAGAAGTTCGGCGTGTTCGTGTTCCTGGCGCCGGGCCGCACCGGGCTCATCCCGTTGCGGGAAACCGGCGTCGCCAAGGAGTCGGACGTGCCCAAGGCGTTTCCTGTCGGCGCCGAGGTCGAGGTCGTGGTGCTGGAGGCCGATCCGGCAGGACGCCGCATCCGGCTCAGCGCCAAAGCGGTGCTGGACGCGCGCGAAACCGACGAAGTGCGGGAGTACACCGAACGCCAGGACGCGGCGCCGGCGGAAGGCTTCGGATCGCTGGCCGACAAGCTCCGCGGCGCCCTCAAGCCTCGGGAGCGCTGAACTCAACCGCAGCGCGGATCCGGCCCGGTCGACGGTTCCGCGTCATCCTTACGCACTACTGTAGCCGGGCAAGGCAGGTCCGGCGCGGCGCGGTGCCGATGCACGGCGATGACGCGCGTCTGACGTGGCATCCAAATGGCAATCGCACGGGCCATGGACGGCACTCACGTGATTCATTGGATTCTGTGTTCGGCGAGCCGGCGTCTGACCTGCATCGAGCGATCGATGCCGAACGGTTCTGAATGCTCGGTGTTGTACGAGGGCCTGCCGGTGGCTACTCATGTGTCAACGTCCGGCCGCGATCTCGAGGCGTGGATGCACCGCATCCGCCGCTCGTGGGAGTCGGCGGGGTGGATGAGCGTGGCGCAGAGCGACCCCGGTCTCGGTTGAGGCTGAACGCGGCGATCTCCCGCCCGCCCCACCCGCCACAACCTTTTTATCGCTGACGCGTCGACGGTTCTATTCTTGTCGCGTCGCTGTCGCTGTCGCTGCGGCGGCGCAAGAGCTCGGCGGCAGCCGGCGCCTCGAGTCAAACGACGCCTCATCGACTCTCTCCCAACAAACTGGCTCTCCCCGGTGCGAGTCACGTTCGTACGGCTTGCATGAAGCGCATACTCGCGAAGCCGCGCGTGGCGAGCGCCGCGCCGGGCACGGTGCTTGCGCACGTTTTCAGTCTGCGCCGTTGGATCGCGCGCGCCGACACACCGCAACTCCCGGCGAACATCCCGCTCGCCGCGGAGCCGTTGCTGGCGTTCGTCACACACTCGTCACACACTCGTCACACGAGGCGCGTGCAGCGCAGGACAGAGAGGAAGAGAGGAGTAGAGATGAAGGTCAAAGACTTGATGAAGTCGGACGTGAAGACCTGTACTCAAGCGACGAATCTCGCCGCCGCAGCCAAGATCATGTGGGAAGGTGACTGCGGAGCTATACCGGTCATCGACGAGCGCGGCGCAGTGGTCGGGATGATTACCGATCGCGACATCTGCATTGCGGCAGCGACGCGATCGCGCATGGAGGGAGACATTCCGGTGCAGGAGGTAATCTCGAAAACCTTGTACACGTGCACCCCCGGCGATGACGTCCGTGCCGCGCTCGATACGATGAGAAGCCGGAAGGTGCGACGGCTGCCTGTGGTCGGCCACGATGGGAAGCTGGCGGGCATCCTTTCTCTTCACGACATCGCCCTGCAGGCGCGGTCGAGCAGGAATCAGGAACTCATGCCCGATGCTGTGCTCGACACGTTCGTCGCGATTACCGCGCCGTCGACGCCAGTACTTGCGTAGCTAGACGACGACTCGACGCTCTCGCCTGCTGAGCAGCCGTTTCGTCCGTGGCATCGATCTGGCAACCCTGCCTCGTGATGGACCTGCCGCTCAGCTCTCCATCGTCTCCCGAACTCGACAGTCGCCTAATCGGCGGTTGGGCTGCTCTCGAGCACGGGGATCTTGAAGGGGCCCGCGCCGCTCTTCAGGACGTGTACTCGGTCGATCCCGCTCACCCCGCGCTGCCGCTCCTCGCTGCCGGCATCAGGCGCGCCCGGCCGAAGCAGATTCCGTGGCGCGGCATCGTCCTGCTACTCGGGCTCGTCGCGATGTGCGCCTTCGCGTGGCGCGCGTCGCTCCGGTCCCATGCCGTAGCGGCGTCCGGCCCCGCGACAGTCGCCGAGCTTGCAGCCGATCGGCAGGAACCGGCGGCCGTCGTCGCGTCACCTCACGCTGGTTCAGTGGGGACGGCGGGCCGCGGCGCGCCGCTGCCGGCCACATCGCCTGCACCCCAGGCGGTTCGCGGCGTTCCAAGCGACGAGGTGCTCATCCGCCAGGCGATAGCGCGCTTCGCGACCGCCTACAGCAGCCGCTGGACGCCGTTGACGTTCCCTTCTTGCGAGATCTCCCGCAGTGACGACACCGCCAGCGTGACCTGCCAGTCGACGTCGGGATCAACGGAGGGTACCTGGGTGTTCGCGTGCCGCAAGATCGGCGACGCCTGGAAGATCGTCCGCATGCAGCCGCCGGCCGACCTGCCTCCAGAGTAAGTACCGAAGAGCGAGTCTGTGTGTCGAAACGGCTGGGGTGCTCGATCGTCGAGCCATTCCATCGCATCTGGACCGTTTCCTCTCGCACGGAGGAGCTGTAGTGCAGGTCTTTCACCATTGAATCGTCTCGACACACTCGCCGCGACGCCAATCGCCGCCAATCGAGCATCGCGCACGACCGTCGATCGAGTGCGGAAGGTATCGCGCTTGCAGCGGCGTCCTCTGGAGGTACACATGAGACGAAACGTCTGGATGGTGGCGACGGTGGCGTGCCTGGCAACCGCTGGTGCGTCGGCTCAGAGTGGCTCAACGGCGGCAAGCGCAGGCAAAGACGCGATCACGGTCACCGGGTGCCTGCAGCCGGATACTCAATCGGCCGCGAACACGGCGACCGCCCCCGGCTTCAAGCTGACGAGCGTGATGAAGGCCGAGGCGCCGTCAACGGCCGCGGGGGCCACCGGGACATCGGGGACCATGCCCTCGTCGACGGCGATCGCGAGCGCGTATGTACTCGACGGTACCGATGCTGAGCTCAAGACGCATGTCGGCCACAAGGTCGAAGTAACCGGCACACCGACCATGGCAGCCAGGGCTGGTGTCACTGGCGATCCGGCGCCGCCGGCTGCCGCGCGAACCGCTGACAACGGCGCGCCGCGACTCAAGGTCAGTTCGATTCGGATGATCGCTGCCGACTGTTCGCCGAAGTAGATCGGCCGGCCCGTTCAACCGCGTGCTGTGTCAGCAGCGCGCGGACTTCCGCGTCGCTCGTTTGCGAAAAATCCCTGTAACACCGGCCGACCGCCGAGAACGATTCCGGCCTGCGAGCACAGACGGTCTCGTCCGTGAATGCCGCGAGCTCCTCGCAGGCCGACGGCGCCCCGACCGGCACCGCGACGATGACCCGAGCCGGCTGGTACACGCGCACGGCTTCGACTGCCGCCCGCATCGACGATCCGGTGGCGAGGCCATCGTCCACGAGAATCACTGTTCTCCCATGCAGGGGCGTCAGAGGACGCCCCTGTCGATAGTCGTGCTCCCGCCGGGCGAGCTCGGCCAGCTCCTGCTGTGCCACCGCTTCGATCGCCGCGCTTGGAATGTGGTGCGCGCGGATCGCATCCTCCCTGAGCACACGGACGCCCCCTGACGCGATCGCGCCGATGGCGAATTCCGGATCGCCGGGCATCCCGAGCTTCCGGACAACGAACACGTCCAGCGGCGCGTCGAGAATCCTGGCGACTTCGAACCCCACCGGCACCCCGCCCCTCGGCAGCGCCAGCACCACCACGTCGTGACGGCCGTGGTACTCCCGCAGGCTGGCCGCCAATTCGATGCCGGCGTCGTGCCGATCGGCAAACGGCAGCGCTGAGCTGTCAGCGGCGGGCCGGAAGCGGTCGTTCATTCGCGAACCCCTTCCATGCTATCAAAGCGGAGTCCGGACGGGCCGGTGCTCAGCTCAGGGGACGATTCCACGATGTCGATCGGTCGCGCGGAGAAGATAAAGAGCGATCTGGTGATCGTCGTCGCGATCTTCATCGCGGTCGAGGCCGCGTATTGGCGGGCTGGACTGCAGTTCGACGCGTCATGGCTCGACTGGGCGTGGCAGTATCTCGACCCGGTCATCCTGCGTCGCGATCTCTTCCGCGGCCTGTGGTACCTGCACACCCAGCCTCCGGCGTTCAACCTGTTCCTGGGCGCGGTGCTGCACGTGGCGGGCAGGCACGCATCTGCCGTCTTCCGTATCGTCTACGCCGCCTTGCGATGCGCGCTCGACCTCGGGGTGTTCGTGCTGATGCGACGGCTCGAGGTGCGGCGATGCATCGCGCTGGCAGCGACGACGTTGTTCGCGATGAACCCGGCGACAGCCGCCTTCGGCCACGTGCTCTTCTACGAGTTGCCCGTCGCGGTGCTGGTCGTGTGGGCCGCGGTCAGCGCCTCCACGCTCTCGAGCCGTCCCTCGTATCTGCGGTCGCTCGTCTTCTGTTCGCTCGTTGCCGCGTTGTGCCTGACCCGATCGATCTTTCATCTCGTGTACTACGTGGCGGCGATGGCCGTGATGCTGATGGTCGCGCCGGCGGCGCGGCGGACGACCCTGCGGGCCGGCCTTGCGCCTCTCGCGGCTGTGCTCGCTGTATACCTCAAGAACGCGATGCTCTTCGGTTTCTTCGGCGCCAGTTCGTGGCTCGGCATGAGCCTCGCGCGGATGACGCTGCCGTATGCGGAGGTATCGACGCTGAGCCGCCTCGCGGACGGCGGCCGGCTGTCTCCGATTGCGATGATTGAACCCTTCAGTCCGTTGTGGATGTATCCGAGCGACTACACGAGCCGGCCGCCGTCGATCGCTCACCCGGCCTTGACCGCGGTCAACAAGTCGACGGGGCACATCAACTTCAACCACGCGGCCTTTGTGCGCGTGTCGCGCGACTACCTGGCCGACGCGCTCGCCGTGATCCGAGCCCAGCCGTCCGCTTATCGCACCAGCGTCGGACGGGCCTGGATGTTCTATTTCATGAGCGGCACCGAGAACACGCTGGCCGAGGGCAACCTGGTGCCGGTGCGGCGCTGGATCGCATGGTGGGATTCCGTGGTGTTGCTGCGGTCGCCGGACACGCACATCTGCCTCTCGCTCGTCGTGGGACTGCCGCTGGCTGCGCTGTGCGCGGTCTGGCGATCGCGCCGGCACCTGACCTGGGCGTTCATCGCGCTGACGATCGGCTACGTCGCGGTGCTGGGCAACGCGACCGAGGTCGGTGAGAACAATCGATTCCGCTTCGCGACCGACGCGCTGTCTGTAGCCGCGCTGGCGGCGGCAGGGGAGACAGCCACCCGCCGGTTGCGGCAACGCCAGGCGCGTCATGACGGCGAACGCGGCGAGTGGCTCTCAGGCTCGGGGGCGGGGCGTACGTAGACGTACGCGATGCGTCCGTCGGCCCGCTGCATCGCGGCCGTCAGATCGCGGATGGCAGCTCTCAACTCTTCCAGCGTCAGCTCCGATGTAAAGCTGAGCGTCAGCGCCACGAGCACGGCCTTCGGCCCGAGGTGCAGGGTGGCGATGTCGACCACCTTGTCGATCCGGCTTTCGGCGCTCAACAGCCGCGAGATCTCTTCCATCACGGGCGCTGCGACCGCTTCACCGGTGATGAGGCTTCGGGTTTCGTTGGCGAGGACGACTGCGACCGCGGTCAGCAGGCCGCCGATCGCCAACGACGCCGCGGCGTCTGCCCACTGAACATGGAAGAACGCAGAGGCCGTCAGGCCAGCCGCGGCGATCGCAATCCCGACCAAGGCGGCGGAGTCTTCGAGCAGGCTTGCGTACAGGCTCGGATCCTTCGACACGCGGATGAACCTCCACAGGGAGACGTCACGGCCGCGGACCACCCGCTTGAACTCCCGGAAGGCCACCGCCAGTGACGAGCCTTCGAAGACGGCAGCGATGGCGAGGACCGCGAAGCTGATCCCTGGAGACTCGATGGCCACTGGCGCGCGCAGGTGCTGCACGCCCTGATACAGCGACGCGACGCCGCCCAGCAGGAGCACCATCACGGCGACGATGAACGACCAGAAGTAGCTCTCCATCCCGTGGCCGAGCGGATGGCCGGCATCGGCTGGCCGGCGGCCGCGCGCCTGGCCGACGAGGAGCAGCACCTGGTCGACGGAATCGACGAGAGAGTGGATCGCCTCGGTGAGCATGGCGCTCGCGCCGGACACCCCGTAGGCGATGAACTTGGCGACGGTGATGGCCACATTGCCGGCCAGCGCGGCATACACCACGCGGGTCGAACCGTCGGCCGGTCGATTGCGTCCGGTGCGCATCTTAGAACCCCATGGTCCGTGCCGATCTTAGCGCGCTCGCATTTGTGAGAGATCCGGATGTAAATTGGAAGATGATGCGCGGCCCAATGGTTCAGTGGCGGCAGCACGGAGCCTGGCTCCAGGTGACCGTCGGCTTCGTGGCGATCGTGTGCCTGCTGTGGAGCAGCCGCAGGTTCGCGCGCGGCATCGACAGCCGCGCGCTGAGCGCCCTCGAAGAATTTGGCGGCGCCGTCGCGCCGCTGATTCTGCTCGCGCTCATGTGGCTCCTCGCAGAATCGACGAGGTCACCGAACGCCCGAGTGAGACCTCGGCGGGCGCCGGACGCGATGACGACCTTCATACGCACGTAACCAGCCCCTGGCGACACCCCAGCCACTCGGCGCCGCGCGGCTGAGCGACGGTGCTCATCGCGTGCTGGTCTATTTCCATCGAGCGTGTCGGCCTTGTTCTTGCTCCAGTGATGGCAAGAAAGGAGGACCGATGAATCGTGTATTCGCAGCTCTACTAACGACCTGCGCGATGCTCTCGAGCACGCCGCAGCTCTTCGCGCAACAGCCGCCGCCCGACAATACGAAGGTCAACGCTCGCGATCGCTCGCCGTCGCAGGCGACCGCCGACCAGCAGACGAACACCCGTTCCGACATCGATATCACGCGCGACATCCGCCGCGCCATCGTCAACGACAAGACGTTGTCGACCTACGCGCACAACGTGAAGGTGATCACCAAGCACGGCGAGGTGACGTTGAAGGGGCCGGTGCAGACCGCCGACGAGAAGCAGGCGATCGAAGCGCGTGCGGCCGACGTGGCTGGGGCCGGGCACGTGAAGAGCCAGGTGTCCGTCGTCGCCGCCGCGCCGAAGGGTACCAAGTCCAAGTCGAAGTCGTAACCGCCGTTTCCAATATCAGGTGAAGGAGTTCCAGTATGGCAGGCAAGAACACAGCGGTCTTCGGAATCTATCCGAGCTACGAAGCGGTCGAGCGCGCCGTTGACGCGCTCCGCGTCGCCGGCTTCCGGAATACGGATATCTCGGTGCTGTTTCCGGAGAACGTCGGCACCAAGGATTTCGCGCATGAGAAGGGGACGAAGGCGCCCGAAGGCGCGGCGACCGGCGCCGGTACCGGCGCGGTGGTCGGTGGCACCGTCGGCTGGCTCGCGGGCATCGGGGCGTTGGCGATTCCGGGACTCGGGCCGTTCATCGCGGCCGGGCCGATCATGGCGGCGCT
>Ga0070665_100009198_pt1 | contig 10005 bp, 11 predicted proteins | sample KBSS13metaG_FD_65862 | JGI IMG/M metagenome (GOLD analysis project Ga0070665, IMG submission 65862) | Switchgrass rhizosphere microbial communities from Kellogg Biological Station, Michigan, USA - KBS S1-3 metaG | ecosystem: Host-associated > Plants > Roots > Rhizosphere > Soil ...
GGACACGGACGAGAAGGTGAAATACCAGATCGTCGGTCCCTATGAGGCCGACCTCACCAAGCGGCGGATCTCGGTCACCTTGCCGATCGGCCGCGCGCTGATCGGCAAGACCGTCGGCGACACCGTCGAAGTCCAGACCCCGCGCGGCGCGCGGTCCTACGAAGTCGTCGCCGTCCAGTTCAAGTAGTTGTATCGGACCGCGCGCTTCCAGCGCGCTGTCCAATGAGATCACGTGGTCGCCATTCCTGTCGTCGCGGCGGCCATGGCGCGGCGCTTCCCGACGGCGGTCATCACCGCGTACTGGATCAGGAACAGGCCGATCTTGCTCGCGATTCCCCACGCCGACATCACGGCGGCCCAGGTCTTGGCGTCGAGCGAAAGAGCCAGGGCGATGTTGAGCGCGGCCGAGGCGAACATCAGCCCGGCCCAGGCGTAGCCGAAGGCGGTGCCGACGTCGGCGACTGGCGCGGCGCGCTCGGGCAGGTAGCGGTTCATCCAGCCACGCTTCAGCATCACCAGCCCGACGATGCAGTAGATGACGCTGGGCTTCAGCATCACGAAGGTCGGGTCGCGGGTGAAGAACGTCGCCGTGCCGGAGACCAGGATCAGCGCCACGCTCAGGAGCTGCAGGCTGCCGATCGGCTGGCGGCGATGGAGCGCCCAGCCGATCTGCGCCACGCCCAGCGCCATGCCGAGACCCACGGCGACATAGAGATTGTCCGTGGCGAGGTAGATCACGAGGAACAGGATCGTCGAGGCGAGATCGGACGCCAGCACGCGCCCGGCCTGCATCAGGTTCTTCATGCGATGCTCCGTCGATGCCGATTAAACGGTAACGCTGTGAATTGATCTCAGGCTATCGCTACACGCTGTTTCCCGCAATGGCTTTTCTGATGGCGCGATTGTGCGTCATGCCCCCTCCGACGCCATAAGACGGCGCCACCTCCCCCGCAAGCGGAGGAGGGAAGGCTGATCGGCGACAACGGCGATGGGGCGCTAACCGACGACCTTGATGTAGGTGTCCTTCATGACGATCAGGCCGCGGCGGAAGGTGTAGAGGTCGCAGCCGAGCCACGACTGCTTCTCGCCGGTCGCGAGCGTTGCCGTGCGGTGCCATTCGGTCACCGCCCGGTTGCCGCAGATGAACTCGCTGGTGTGTTTCCAGGCGACGTCGCCGGTCGAGGCGAACAACGGTGCGAAGTAGGAGCGGATCGCCGCCTTGCCCTTGTAGCTCCGGCCCCAGAAGTCGGGACCCTTGGCGTTGCGGAATTCACCGTCCTCGGCGAAGGAATTCACGATGCCGTCGACGTCGCGGCGTGCGAAGGCATCGGCGATCTCGTGCAGTCGCTCCAGGGTGACGTCGACATTGGCCGAGCCGTCCATCGTCGTATTCCCCGTCTGTCAATCTGTGGAAATCGGCACGCCCGGCAACTGCTTGGCGTTGCGGAACACCATCATCGATTTCACATGGCTGACGTTGGGCGCCGAGGTCAGCCGCGTGGTGAGGAACTTCTGGTACTCGTCCCAGGTCTCGGCCACGATCTTGAGCAGGAAGTCCGCTTCGCCCGCCAGCATGTGGCATTCGCGGATCTCGTTCCAGCCGGAGACCAGCTCCTCGAACGATTTCAGGTCGGCTTCGGCCTGGCTGTTCAGCCCGACCAGGGCGAAAACGGAGACGCTGTAGCCCAATTGCTCGGGGCTGAGGTCTGCGTGGTAGCCCCTGATGATGCCGGCGCGCTCCAGCGCGCGCACCCGGCGCAGACAGGGCGGCGCCGAGATGCCGGCCCGTTCGGCCAATTCGACGTTGGTCATGCGGCCATTGGCCTGCAGGTCGCTGAGAATACGCCGGTCAATACGATCGAGCTTTGCCCGAGCCATTCGGTTCCCTCCAATGGCGCCGGTCTATGCCAGAACCATGCCGCGCGCGCAATAAAGTTGCGAGAACCTATGAAATTGCTGAGGACAATTGCTCTTGCCCTGTAAAGCCCCGTGCATCCGGGCTGAGGTTTGCATATATGTCAGCGTCATGCGGAAGGCGGGATGCGAGTAGGTCATGGCAGCAACTCATCACAGCAAGATTTTGATCCTCGGATCCGGCCCGGCCGGCTACACGGCCGCGATCTATGCCGCGCGAGCGAGCCTCAAGCCCATGCTCGTGCAGGGAATCCAGCCCGGCGGGCAACTCACCATCACCACGGATGTCGAGAATTATCCAGGCTTCGCGGACGTGATCCAGGGCCCGTGGTTGATGGAGCAGATGCAGGCCCAGGCCGAGCACGTCGGCACCCAGCTCTTTTTCGACACCATCATCGAGGTCGATCTCAGCCGGCGTCCCTTCGTGTGCATCGGCGATTCCGGCGATCGCTATGAGTCGGACGCATTGATCATTTCGACCGGGGCAACGGCCAAATGGCTTGGCCTCCCCACGGAGGAGACGTTCCGGGGCGGCGGCGTTTCGGCCTGCGCGACCTGCGACGGCTTCTTCTTCCGCAATCGGGAGGTGGTCGTGGTTGGCGGCGGCAACACGGCAGTCGAGGAAGCACTCTACCTCACGCACCATGCCTCGAAGGTGACGCTGGTCCACCGCCGCGACAGCTTTCGCGCCGAGAAGATCCTGCAGGACAGGCTGTTCAAGAATCCCAAGGTCACGGTCCTCTGGGACACCGTGCTCGAGGAGATCATGGGCGAGACGGCACCGGCGCCGCTGGTCAAGGCGGTGCGGCTGCGCAACGTCAAGACCGGCGCCGAGAGCACGCTGCCGACCGACGGCGTGTTCATCGCCATTGGCCATTCGCCCAACACCGAGCTGTTCAAGGGCAAGCTCGCCATGGACGGCGAGGGCTACCTGCTGACCCGGCCCGACTCGACGGCGACCGATATCGAGGGCGTCTATGCGGCGGGCGATGTGCAGGACAAGATCTTCCGCCAGGCCGTGACGGCGGCCGGCACCGGCTGCATGGCGGCTCTCGAGGCCGAGAAGTGGCTGGCGGGGCAGGAGTCGAGGATGGCGCACGCCGCGGAATAACGGCGGCGGCGCGGGAGGCAACGTTGATGGATTGGGACAAGCTGCGCATCTTCCAGGCAGTGGCGGATGCGGGCAGTTTCACGCATGCAGGCGAAGGGCTGAAGCTCAGCCAGTCGGCGATTTCGCGCCAGATCGGAGCGCTCGAGGAGCAGCTCGGCGTCATGCTGTTCCACCGCCATGCCCGCGGGCTGATCCTGACCGAGCAGGGCGAGCTGCTCTATCGCACTGCTCGCGACATGGCGGCCAAGGTCAACACGGCCGAGGCGTTGCTGCGCGCCAACCAGGACAAGCCGGCGGGTCGGCTGAAGATCCATGCCACGGTCGGCTTCGGATCGACCTGGCTGACGGCGCAGATGCACGAATTTATCACGACCTACCCTGACATCGACGTCAGCCTGGTGCTGTCGGACAACGAGCTCGATCTCGGCATGCGCGAGGCCGACGTCGCCATCCGCATGGTGATGCCGCGGCAGCCCGGCCTGGTGCAGCGCCATCTGCTGACGGTGCGCAGCCATGTCTATGCTTCGCACAGCTACGTCGAGAAATACGGCAAGCCGCAGACCGCCGAGGAGCTCGACCAGCATCGCATGATCATCTTCGGCGAGGATGCGCGCGCCCCGGTGCAGGACGTGAACTGGCTGCTGCGCGAGGGCAATCTCGACCAGAACCCGCGGCTCGTGGTGCTGCGGGTCAACAACACCTACGGAATCTTCCGCGCCGTGGAGTCGGGCCTGGGGATCGCCTCGTTGCCCGACTATCTCGCGCGCGAATCGACCAAGCTCGAGATGCTGCTGCCGGATCTCCATGCCCGCACCACCGACGTGTATTTCACGTATCCTGAGGAGTTGCGTCATTCCAAGCGAATCGCGGTGTTCCGCGACTTCCTGCTGCGCAAGGTGGCCGAGACGCGTTTTTAGCCGACCCAAAAAACTGTATTGCATATGAAATTCAAGGCATGCGCACTCCGCATGCCAGTGTCCAAAACAACGGCGCTCACAATTGCGGTTGGGGAGCGTAATTTATCTGCAGGTCTTCGAAACGAAAGGTTTTGCCGATCGCGTTCGAAACTCGGGATCCCTTTGATCCCACGTCTCCCAGACGTGAAGCCTCCCTGTTTGACTCGGCCGGACCCTTGGGTCCGGCCGTCTTTTTTTGCGGAGACCTACCGTGACCGACGGGTGTGGGGCACCGTACTGATTGATATGCCGGCCGGTGGTCCCTAAATATGGTGCCGTAGCCAGTCCAGTTGAATGTTCACTGAAATCCGCCAAGCCATCCTCCCCTTGGCTCTGCGCAAGCTCAAGCGCCGGGGCGACCTCGAACGCGCCGGACTGCTGATCGAGTCCCTGGCGAAGCATTGGCGCGACTCGAAGCCCTTCGAATTGCTGATCGTGGCGCCCCGGGCCGACGTGTCCCTGTTGCGGACGAGCCTGCCGCGCTTCCTCAACATCAACGTCGATGTTCGCTCCGAGAGCGACTTCTTCCCCATCTTCAGCCGGTTCTACGCCATGACCGGCTGGTACCGGCAGCAGATGGTCAAGCTGCACATCCCGGCGATGCTGGGCTTCGGCGGCTATCTGACGCTCGATTCGGACGTATGCTGCGTCGGCGACTTCGATTCCCGCACCTTCGTCGAGAACGGCCGGGCGCTATCGCGCTGGGAGCCCAAGCACCATCACGACTGGTGGCGAAGTGCCGCCGCGATCGTGGGCGTGCCCTACGACGCCCGCTCGCACGGCCTGTCGGTGACGCCCAACATCCTGCATGGCGATCTTGCCGCCCAGTCGCTGGCCCACTTCCGCAAGGGGCCGGTCGACGCCATGACGTCGCTCAGCTTCTCGGTGCTGCGTAATCTCGGCAGCATCGCCTGGACCGAGTATTCGCTCTACACCAGCGTCGCCGAGCTCAAGGGCAACCTGTTCGACTATCACATCCACTGGGACCCGAGTTACTTCCACGACACCCAGCTCTTCTCCGAGCACACCTGTGTCTGGGGCGCCGACGATTTCGAGCGGCTCGTCCAGCTCCCCGGCGGCACCGATCCGGGCGGCAAGTTCATCATCGTCCAGAGCCACGCACGCATCCCGCTCGAGCGCGTGCGCGACTACTGCCTCAGCTTCGCCGGCTGACCGGGCTTCCGGCGGACCGAAGTCAGCGCCTGCGAGGGCCGCGCTGGGCGAGGGCCAGCGTCACCGCGGCAATGATCAGTCCGAGTGCGACGGCGTCGAGCCAGGAGACCGGAGCCGCCGTCATGAGGGCGCTGCTGCCGAAGCCGATGCAGGGCACCACCAGCGTGGTCAGGCTCGCCACGGCTGCCGGCAAGGCGCGAATGATGCGGAACCAGCAGGCATAGGCGAGCACGTTCGACACCAGGATCAACCAGGCGAGGGCGGCGAGGCCGCGGACCTGCTCGGGATGGAAGTACGCGCCGCGGGAGAAGGCCAGCCACACGATCAGGACGGGTATCGTGCCGAGCAGGATCTGCCAGGCGGCATTGATCGTGCTGTCGCCCGCGACGCCCATCCGCTTGGTGAGCACGGTGCCGATGCCGAAGGAGATCGCCGCCATCAGCGTGAGCAAGGTGCCTACCGGTGCGGCCCGGACGGCCGCTTCCTGGCTGACGATGATGCCGACGGCCGCGAGGCTGAGCACGAGCGACGAGGCAATGCGCAGCGTGATGCGCTCCTTCAGGATCAGCATGCCCAGCAGCGCCGACCACGTCGGCATGGTGTAGACGATGATCGGCGTGCGGCTCGGCCCGAGCGTGGCGATGCCCGCGATCAGGAAGATCTGGAAGAGCCCCATGTTGAAGAGGCCGGAGAGTGCGAGCTGGGTCCACAGGCGGCGGTCGGGCAAGGCCGGTGCGCCGTTCCAGGCGCCAAGCGCGAGGAGGATCAGTCCCGAGATCGGCATGATGATGAGGCGGCCGGAGAACAGGTCGACGGCTTCCAGCGACCAGCTCATCAGCGGATAGGACAGGCCCCAGGCGATCCACACGCAGGGCAGGAGAAAGCGCGTCACGCTCCGGTTGCTTTCAAGCCCTCAGACCTTGCCGTTGTGCGCGCCGATCTTCGGCGCCTGTTCGTCGCCGCCGGCGCGCTCGCCGTCGAGGCTGAGCGGCAGGCCGTGGAACAGCGCCGTCGACCCGGCATAGGGCTGGGCGAACATGCCGAGTGCCGCGACCTGCGCCAGCTCAAGCACCTGCGGCACCGAATTCAGCGGCCCGTTGGGCACGCCGGCCGCGTCGAGCCTGGCCGACCAGTAGGCGCGGCTCTCGTTCTTCATGATGTCGGCGATCATGCCGAGCAGCAGCTCGCGGCGCTCGGCGCGCTGCACGTTGGTCTTGAAGCGCGCCTCGTCGGGCCATTCGGGATGACCCAGCACCTCGGCGAACTTGCGCCACAGCCGGTCGTTGCCCGGGCAGATCATCAGCGGGCCGTCGCTGCATTCGAACGCCTGGTAGGGCGTGAGCGTCGGATGGCCGGTGCCCTGGCGCGGCGGCATCCGGCCGGTCACCGAATACTGCGCGACATGATTCGACGCCCACATCAGCCCGGATTCGAACAGCGAGGTGTTGACCAGGCTGCCCTGGCCCGTCGCCGTGCGCTTCGCGAGCGCCGCCAGCACGCCGATCGCCGTCCACATGCCGGTCGACAGGTCGATAATCGACACGCCGACCCTCGCCTCGGGGCCGCTCGGATCGCCGTTCAGCGAGATCAGGCCGGCAACCGCCTGGATGATCGGCTCGTAGCCCGGCCGATCCTTCCACGGGCCGGTGTGGCCGAAGGCGCCGAGATCGGCATAGATCAGCCGCGGGAACCGCTTCGTCAGGGCCGGTCCGTCGATGCCGAACTTGGCCGGCACGTCGGCGCGCAGGTTGTGGACGAAGATGTCGGCCGCGCCGATCCGCTCGATCAGCGCCTCGCGTTGCGCCTCGTCTCCCAGATCGCAGGTGATCGACTTCTTGCCGCGGTTGAGGGCAATGAAGCCGGTGCCGTCGCCCTCGATGAACGGCGGGCCCCATTTGCGCGCATCGTCGCCCTCAGGGCGCTCGACCTTGACCACCTCGGCGCCGAGGAAGGCCAGGATCTGGCCGCAATAGGGACCGGCGAGGTTCTGGCCGAACTCGACGACCTTGATGCCTTCCAGCGGCTTGGTGCTCATGGTGTCCTTCGGTTCACGCCATCAGGGGAGCGCGCCACTCCAGTGGCGCTCATATATGCCGGGGACGCGAGGATCATGATGCGCCACTGGAGTGGCGCGCTCCTCCGAGCTCTTCACCTGAGATTGCTGCCCAGGATCTCGCGCGCGATCACCATGCGCTGCACCTCGCTCGGGCCCTCGCCGACGCGGCGGATGCGCATCTCGCGATACCAGCGTTCGAGCGGCAGGTCCTTGGTCATGCCCATGCCGCCATGGATCTGCATCGAGCGGTCGACCACGCGCCCGCCGCCCTCGGAGGCGGTGAGCTTGGCGATCGAGGCCTCGATCCGGAACGGCAGGCCGCGGCGCGCCTTCTCGGCGGCCTCCAGCGTGAAATGCTTGGCCGTGCGGATGTCGATCTCGTTGTCGACCAGCATCCACTGCACGGCCTGGCGGTTGGCGAGCTTCTCGCCGAAGGTCGTGCGCATCTTGGCCCATTCGATCGCCATCTCGTGCGCGGCGATGGCGATGCCGATGCAGCCGGCGGCGTACGGGATGCGCTGGCGCGTCAGGCGATCGTTGGCGACCGCGAAGCCCTTGTTGACCTCGCCCAGCACCTGGTGGTCCGACACCCAGCAGTCCTTGAACTCGAGCTCGGTCGCGTAATGCGAGGAGCGCAACGTATGAACGACACGGCGGACGTGAAAGCCCGGCGTGTCGCTGTCGATGATGAAGCAGGTGATGCCGGCGCGCCCCTTGGAGGCATCGGTGCGGGCAAAGACGATTCCGTACTGCGCCCGATCGGCATTCGAGATGAAGATCTTGGCGCCGTTCAGCACCCAGCCGTTGTCCTTGCGCTCGGCCCGGGTCTGGATCGCGCGCGCCGGATCGCTGCCGCCCGACGGCTCGGTCAGGCCGAAGAACGCCTTCTTCTCGCCGCGCAGGGTCGGATAGAGGTAGCGCTCCTTCTGGTCCTCGTTGGCCTCGAAGATCTGCGCGAGGCCCGCGCCGCCGAAGGTGCCGTAGCAGGGCACGTAGAGGCCGGCGCGGTGCTGCGCCATCTCGATCGCCAGCAGCACGCGCGTGACGATGTCGATGTCGGGGCCGCCGTATTCCTTCGGGATGTCGATGCCGAACAGGCCCATCGCCTTGGTCTTCTCGACCAGCCGCTTGTGGTCGGCCGGATCGAGCTCCGACGCGTCGGGGTCGAGCTTGGCCTCGAGCGGGATGATCTCCTCGCGCACGAAGCGGCGGACCTGGTCGATCAGCATCTGCTGTTCGGAGCTGGGTTCGAAATCCATGGGCGTGCTTCCTCGGTGTTTCTGTCTCTTGTCCCTCTCATATTCCTCTCCCCAGCTAGGGGGAGAGGCTAGGAGAGGGGGAATCGATGGACGGTGGTGCGTATAACCCCCTCTCCCAGCCTCTCCCCCTGGCGGGGGCGAGGAGCATGAAAGGAAGAGGAAGTCGGGCGCGCGTCACGACGGGCTCAGCCGGCCGAGATTCGGCGGCGGGTTCTTGGCGTTGTCCGGCGGCAGGGCGCCGGTGTCGTGCTGGTGCACCATCAGGAGCTCGAACCAGCGCGAGCGGTACTGCTGGTTGACCTCGACGCGGAACTGGCAGCCCGCGCCGCGCTCGGCGAGCTCGCGCTGCAGCTCCGAGCGCAGGCCGAACGGCGAGCGTGCGCCGGCATGGCCGATATAGAGCACCGCGCCCTGGGCGTCGGCGACCTGGTAGACGCCGAGCTGGCCGGGCAGGCGTGCCGCGGTCTCCGCGCTGAGCGGCTGCCACGGCTTGTCGAGGCGCAACCGGATCGACATGCTATTTGCCCTGGAACTTGGCGGTGCGCTTTTCCAGGCGGGCCTTCATGCCTTCCTGCGCGTCCTTGCTCTGCATCGCCGCACGCACCGCCGCGTCGACATCGTCGTGCGGGATGGAATCGCGGAACTCGAGCTGGCGCACCGTCAGCATCTTCATCGCCTTGAGCGACAGCGGCGCGTTGGCGGCGAGCCGGTCGATCACCTTGCTTGCCTCGGCCTCGAGCTGGTCGTGCGGCACGCAGCGCGCGATCAGGCCGAGCGCATGCAGCTTGGTCGAGGGCAGGGGATCGCCGAGCAGCAGCATCTCGCGCGTCGTCACCGGTCCCAGCACTTCCATCAGCTTCTTGGCCAGGAACCAGTTCGGCGCCAGCCCGACCTGCGCGAGCGACATGCCGAAGCGCGCCTTCTGGCTCGCGACCACGAGATCGCAATGCAGCGCCAGCTCGTTGCCGCCGGCGATGGCGTCGCCATGCACCACCCCGACCACCGGCAGCGGGCAGAGCTCGATGGCGCGCAGCATCACTTCGATGCCGCTCGCATGGCCGGCTCCGGCGGTCTTGCTGCGCTCGGCCATGTCGAGGCCGGCGCAGAACACGTCGCCCTTGCCGCGGATCACCAGCACGCGATCATCGGCCGCGACCGGCGCCTGCAGCGCCTCGATCATGTTGCCGAGCAGCTCGCTGTCGAGCGCGTTGCGCTTTTCCGGCCGGTTCATCCACACGGTTTTGACCGGACCGTTCTTCTCGATGATGACCTTGTTCATGTGCTCCCTCACTCCGGCTCGATGCCCGCGGCCTTGATTGCGTCGGTCCACCATTTGGTCTCGGTCTTGACGTAGGTGGCGAAGTCGTCGAGGCCCATGACGGCGGCCTCCATGCGGCCCTGCGTCATGGCCTGGACCGTGGCCGGATCCTTCATCGCCTCGGCGATCGCGTCGAACAGCTTCTTCTGGATCGGCCTGGGCGTCGCCGCCGGCGCGAACACCGCCAGCCAGTAGACCAGCGAGTAGCCCTTCACCGT
>Ga0070665_100009199_pt1 | contig 10005 bp, 7 predicted proteins | sample KBSS13metaG_FD_65862 | JGI IMG/M metagenome (GOLD analysis project Ga0070665, IMG submission 65862) | Switchgrass rhizosphere microbial communities from Kellogg Biological Station, Michigan, USA - KBS S1-3 metaG | ecosystem: Host-associated > Plants > Roots > Rhizosphere > Soil ...
GGCGGCAGTGCCACCTTGCAGGTGGGCAGCCAGTCGGCGACCGACATCGCCGGCGTGATCATGAACGGCGGCCAGATCAATGCCGGCACGCTCGCCTTCGGCGCGGCGGAGGCCGTGTTCTATGCCGGCAACAGCGAGAACCAGATCGTCAACGCCACGCTCAGCGGCACGGGCGGGCTGACGCTGACCGGCCCCGGGCCGATCACGCTGGCGGCGGACAACGCCGCGAGCCTCTCCGGCACCATCAACGTCAATTCAGGCACGCTAGGGATAGGCGGCAACGGGGCGAGCGGCTCGGGCGCGGTCACCGTCCATACCGGCGCTACGCTGGCGGTGGTCGGGACGGTGGCTGGCGCGGTCACTGTCGGCCAATCGGCGGTGCTCTCGCTCGGCGGCGGCACGGTGCAAGGCGACGTGAGCATTGCCGCCATCGGCACGTCGACCAGCGAGCCGGGCGGCATCCTGCAGGGCGCCGGCACCTTCAACGGAGTTGTGCTGGCCGCGGGCAGCATCCGGTCGGCGTTCGGCGGCGGCGTGCTGGTGTTCGCGAACGAGGTCAGCCTGCCTGGCAATTCGGCGTTCTACTGGACGCTGCAGGGCTTTGTCGACAATACGACCTCACCCACGGTGGCCTGGAACGCGCTGCAGATCGATCAGCAATCCATCTATATCGGTACCGAAGAAGACCAGACGAGCCTGTCGATCTTCCTCGACTTCAGTGTGCTGGGAGGGGATCCCGACTCGGGCGACCCGTTTTGGAGCAACCCGCGTCAATGGACGATCATGACCTTCGCCACCGATGCCTGGTATGGCCTGTGGTCGGTCGAGAACGGCACCTACGCCACGGGCGACTTCTCGACCAGTTGGGACAAGACGAACCCGCTCGCCCTCTATCTCGACTGGACGCCGGTGCCCGCCAAGCGCAGCCCGGCCGCGCGGCTGGCCGTGCAGGCCCGCGTCCGACCGACAGCCAAGCGGCGGCCAGCGTAGTCCCCTCCAGCGGTTCGCGCCACCTTCTGTGCCTACCAAATACGGCATCTGTTGCGGTCAGCGATTGCCTCGCGCGACTGCCATAGTGCCCCGAAGCAGTGCTTGATGTTCAGGTCGCAGCTCGGCCTAAGGTTCTATTTGTTTGCCCGGAAAAGAACTGCACGCGTTCATCGTCCGCCGCACAGGCTGCGCACGGCATCGCGCCGAGACCCGTCTCGGCGTGATTGGCGGCGACGGCGCGGCTGAATTGCCCGGGCCAAGGAGGCCGGCGGTCTCCATGGTCCGACAATGGCATGGTGACACGCTTGCGCACATGCCGACCAACGCCCAACTTAGGCGGACGCATAAGGGGTAATCGCATGGCAAAGGACATCAACCATCTTGCGACCGCCGACGGCCTGTTCTTCGGCAAAGGCGCACTCGACCTGCGCAAGACGGGCAAGACGGTCGATGAGGCGCTCAAGGGCTGCGACGACGGCGAGCTGTTCCTGGAATATGTCCAGAGCGAGAGCCTGGCGTTCGACGACGGCAAGCTGAAGAGCGCCTCCTACGACACGACCCAGGGCTTCGGCCTGCGCGCCGTGTCGGGCGAGGTGACGGGCTTCAGCCATGCCTCCGCTCTCGACGAGAAGGCATTGAAGCGGGCCGCCGACACGGTCAAGGCGGTGCGCGCCGGCAAGGGGGGCACGTCGGACGAGTCGCCGCGCGGCACCAATCGGCTGCTCTACGCCGATGACAATCCGATCGACGGCGAGGGCTTCGAAAAGAAGGTCAAGCTGCTGCAGGAGATCGACGCCTACGTGCGCGGCAAGGAGCCCAAGGCGAAGCAGGTCTCGATCTCGCTCGCGGCTTCCTGGCAGGTGGTCGAGATCATCCGCGCCGGCGGCTGGCGTGCCGCCGACGTGCGGCCGCTGGTCCGGCTCAACGTCAGCGTGGTCTGCGCCGACGGCAGCCGCATGGAATCCGGCTCGACCGGCTCCGGCCGACGCGCCGCCTACGGCGACATCTTCCAGTCCGACTACTGGAAGCGCGAGGCCGACGAGGCGATCCGCCAGGCGCTGGTCAATCTCGACTCGGTCGCCGCGCCGGCCGGCGAGATGCCGGTGGTGCTGGGCTCGGGCTGGTCGGGCGTGCTGTGGCACGAGGCCGTCGGCCATGGGCTGGAAGGCGACTTCCATCGCAAGAAGACCTCGATGTTCAGCCACCTGATGGGCGAGATGATCGCCTCGCCGGGCGTTACCGTGGTCGACGACGGCACTCTCAACGACCGCCGCGGCTCGCTCACGATCGACGACGAGGGCACGCCGACCCAGCGCAACGTGCTGATCGAGGACGGCCGGCTGGTCGGGCTGATGCAGGACCGCATGAACGCCCGCCTGATGGGCGTGAGGCCGACCGGCAACGGCCGGCGTCAGAGCCACGCCCATGCGCCGATGCCGCGCATGACCAACACCTTCATGCTGGGCGGCGACAAGGACCCGCAGGAAATCATCGCGTCGGTGAAGAAGGGGCTCTACTGCGCCAACTTCGGCGGCGGGCAGGTCGACATCGTCTCGGGCAAGTTCGTCTTCAGCGTGACCGAGGGCTACCTGATCGAGGACGGCAAGATCACCCGGCCGGTCAAGGGCGCGACCCTGATCGGCGCCGGCTCCGAGGCGCTGACCAAGGTCGGCATGGTCGGCAACGACATGTCGCTCGATCCCGGCATCGGCACCTGCGGCAAGGACGGCCAGGGCGTCCCCGTCGGCGTCGGTCAGCCCACGTTGCGGATCGATGCGCTGACGGTGGGCGGCACGGCGACCTGAGAGACGTCGTTCATCGCGTCACTCTGAGGCTGTAAACTTATAATTTCAAAATGGTCATGCGCTGGGGGCGCGCCACTCCAGTGGCGCGTCTTCTTCGGCGTTGCCCCACCGCATGACGCGTCACTGGAGTGACGCGCCCCCAGCGAATCCGAACTGAAGATAAATTCACAAGCTCTCCGTGACGCTCATGATCATGAGATGAGCGCCACGTCGGCGAATTCACATTCGCCTTTAGTGGCGTGGTCCCAGCAAGGCTCAGTCGCGGACTCGGGCCTGGCGCACGAAGGTGGCGATCTCGTCCTCGGTCACCGTCCGGCCCGCCGGCACGCACCGCGTCGCGTAGAGGACCCACCTGGCTCCCTGGGCATTGCCCGGGCCTGTCTTGCGGATGCCGATGCAGGGCTCCTTTGCGGCGCTCTCGAACGATACGACGTCGGCGCCCTGCCACTGGCTGACCTCGGACATGTTGGCACTGCCCCGGCCCTGCGGGCTGCGCCCGCGAACCGCGTCGGGCAGGTCCTGCCTGGCGACGATCGCCGCCTTCGCGCTCAGGGCCTCGACGACGTAGTAGTAGTATTTCGTATCCTTCTTGCTGCCCGCAGCATTCCAGAAGCGATAAAGGCCTTCGCCGGTGGACAGGGCGTCGCTGGTCAGCTTGTCCGTCGCGCGGCAGCGCAGGCCGTCCGTCGGTCCGATCCGGGATTGCGCACAATCAATGTCTATCCAGTCGACACTGCCCGCCTGCCCCGAGGCAACAGCCGGCAGCCACAACGCTCCCAACATCACGAGCACACCGATCGATCGCATCATCACCGCCAACCCCTCCCACGGAGGCCGTGGGAGAAGAGCGCACGCGGCACCACCCGGCAAGGGCAGCCGGGTGGTGTTGTGTATCGTTCGGCACGTACCTGTATCGGCGACGAAACACTAACTGCAGTCGATTCGAATCATCGCTCCAGCCAGACGTCCTCGAACCGCCAGTTGTTGTAGATGCTGTTGGTGTGCATGGTGATGTTCTTGACCTGCGGATGCCAGCAGCCGGCGGCATGGCCGTAGTTGATGATCGGCTTGGCGAACTCCTCCTGCAGCTTGCGGTCGATGTCCCAGACCATCTTCAGGCGCTTCTTCTGATCGAACTCGCGCGACTGCTCCTCGAACAGCTTGGTCATCTCCGGATTGCAGTAGCCGTTGTAGTTGCGCAACGAGCCGCAGCCGTAGGTCTCGAACAGGGCCACGTCGGGATCGTCGACGGCGAGGCCGCTGAGGTTCAGCGCCACCACGTAGTCCTTCTTGAAGACGCGGTTGTAGTAGACCGGGGTGTCGATCACCTCGAGCTCGCCGTCGACGTAGACCTGCTTGAGCTGGTCGATCAGGATCACCGCCGGGTCGCGGAAGGTGGCGATGTTGCGCGTGCTGACCTTGATCTTGAGCCGCTTGTCGGGTCCGTAGCCTGCCTCCTGCATCAGCTTGCGCGCCTCCTCGCGTGCCTTGGCGACGTCGCCGTAGCCCGGCAGCTTCTTCACCATCTCGTCCGGCATGCCCCAGACGCCGTCGGGCGTCGGCATCATGATGCCGCTCGGCTTGCCGTCGCCCTCGTCGAGGATGTCGATGAAGGCCTTGCGGTCCAGGGTCAGCGCCAGCGCCTTGCGGATCTTGGGATTGTCGAACGGCGGCGCATCCTTGTTGACGATCAGGTTGCGGCTGACGCCGGTGCCTCGCATGGTGCACTGGGCCTTGGGCGCGTCGGCCTTGACGTTCTTGAGCAACGGGATCGTGACGTCGGTCGGGAAGGTCATGTCGAACTTGCCGCTGACGAAAGCCAACATGCGGGTCGAGCGGTCGGGGATGATGCTGAACTCGATGCCGTCGAGGTACGGCTTGCCCTTCTTCCAGTAGTCCGGGTTCTTCACCAGCTTGATGCTCTCGTTCATCTTGAACTCGGTGAGCTTGAACGGCCCGGTGCCGATCGGCTTGCGACGATAGTCACCGACCGGCACGTGGCAGGCGTAGATCGGCGTGTATCCTGCAGCGAGCAACGCGACGAGCGAGGGCTGCGGCGCCTTGAGATGGAACGTCGCCTGGGTATCGGAGTCCGCCGTCACCTTCTCGACGTTGGTGTACCAGGTCGCGCGTGGATTGCGACGCAGCTTGCTCTCGCCGCTCAGCAGCAGATCGAAGGTGCAGGCGACGTCCTTGGCGCTGAACGGCTTGCCGTCATGCCACTTGACGCCCTCGCGCAAGGTGAAAACCAGCGTCTTGCCGCCGTCTTTCCATTCCCACTTGGTGGCAAGGTCGGGGACGATCGATTCCAGGCTGTTCTTGGGAACATGCTGATCGAACATCACGAGATTGTTGTAGACGGACATGAACGGCACGGCGACCGACACGGTCGATTCCTCATGGATCGACGCGCTCGGCGGATTGTCCATGTGCTGGATCTTGAGGATTCCGCCGGACTTCTGGGCCGCTGCCGGCCCCGCAAACACAACGGCCGCCATGGCGGCAAGCAACGCAAAACGACCTCTTTGGGTCTTCATTGTTTCCTCCCGAACTCTATTGGACTCTCGAAGCACCTCCTGGTGACGCACGCACGCTTACGCGATTCACACCGACTGTGATGAAGAAATCAGGGCGTGTACAGTCCCTTCGCCGCGCCGAGTCGCACGCAGATCGCCTCGATCGAGTCGAGCGTCGGTGTCGCGATGCCCGCGGCGCGGCCGAAAGCGACGGGGGCGCGCACGATCGACTCGATCTCCATCGGCCGGCCGAGCTCGTAGTCCTGCAGGATCGACGGACGATGATCGGGATAGACCCGGTGCGCTCCGAAGCGCTGTTCGGGACTGTCGTCGAGCACCACGCCGTGCGCCGCCGCGATCGCCAACGCCTCGCCATGCGCGCGCCGCGCCAGCGGATTGACCGCCGGATCGCCGAGGACCGTCGTCGCCTCCCGCAGGATCAGGCACAGCGCCGAGCCGCAGAGATTGGCCATCAGCTTGTGCCAGATGTCATAGCGGATGTCGGTTGTCGCCGGGGAGGCGATACCGGCATCGATCAGCGTGCGCCGTAGGGCGAGGATGCGCGGACTCTTGCGGTCGTCGATCTCCGCGACCCACAGCGTGTTGCGCTCGGGCGAGATGTTGCGGACCACGCCGGGCGCCATCACGTGATTCGACGACGTCACCACCGCACCCACGGTGCGCTCCAGACCGACCGCGCGGGCAAGCGCACCGCCCGGATCGAGCCGCGACAGGTCGGGGGCCGCAGGCCGCGCACCCAGCCCATGTCCGTACCACCAGGGAATGCCGTTCTGCACGAACGCGACCATCGTGTCGGCACCGAGCAGCGGGCCGATCGTGTCCGGCAATACGTGTTGGCCCGACGACTTCATGGTCACCAGCACCGCATCCTGCGGCCCGAGATCGACCGGCCTGTCGCTCGCCTTCACCGGCACCACGATCTTGCTATCGCCGGTCAGCAGGGTCAGGCCGTTGGCGCGGATCGCCTCGAGATGCGCGCCGCGCGCCACGACGGAAACCTCATTGCCTGCCGCAGCGAGGCGCGTAGCGAAATTGCCGCCGATCGAGCCCGCCCCATAGACACAAATACGCATGATCCCCACTTCGCTGTTCCGCTATCGTATCGGGCACGCATGCAAGATACGGGAGGAAAAGATGGCTGCCAGGGAATATCGCGGGCTCGCCTACCGCAACAATGCCGACCTCGCCGCGTGGCTCGGCAAGCGGCCGGCGGAGAAGGCGATCGAGCCCGCGCTGCCGATCATCGATCCGCACCATCATCTCTGGCACACGCCGACGCGCGGGCTCTATTTCCTGCCGGAGCTGATGGCCGACCTCAGTGGCGGCGAGGGTGGCAGCGGCCACAACATCGTCTCGACCGTGTTCCTCGAATGCCAGTCGATGTTCCGCTCGGGCGGACCGGACGAGCTGAAGCCGGTCGGTGAGGTCGAGTTCGTCGCCGGACAGGCAGCGCAGAGCGCCTCGGGCCAGTATGGTAAAACGCGGGTCTGCGAGGGCATCATCGGCTGGGCCGACCTGATGCTCGGCGCGAAGGTGCGCGAGGTGCTCGAGGCGGAAATCGCCGCCGGCGGCGGCCGCTTCCGCGGCGTACGCTACGGCACGTCCTACGACGAAGGCATCGCCGGCAAGTTCGTGTCGCGCACCATGCCGGCTCACCGCCTGCTCGATCCCAAGTTGCGCGAGGGCTTTGCAGTGCTCGGCAAGATGGGACTTACCTTCGACTCGTGGCACTTCCATCCGCAACTGCCCGACCTCGTCGACCTCGCGCGCGCCTTCCCCGACACGATGATCATCTGCGACCATGTCGGCGGCATGCTGGGGATCGGCCAGTACGCCGGAAAGACCGCCGAGGTGATGCCGATCTGGAAGAAGAGCATCGGCGAGCTGGCCAAGTGCCCGAACGTGCACATGAAGCTCGGTGGCCTCGGCATGACCTCGTTCGGCTTCGGCTCGGAATTCGAGGAGGCGCCGCCTTCGTCGGAGAAGCTCGCGGAGACCTGGCGGCCCTATATCGAGCCCTGCATCGAGGCGTTCGGCGTCGACCGCTGCATGTTCGAGAGCAACTTCCCGCCCGACAAGCAGTCGTGCGGCTACACCGAACTGTGGAACGCCTTCAAGCACCTGACGAAGAATGCATCGGCCGCGGAGAAGACCGCGCTGTACAGCGGCACGGCCGCGAAGGTGTATCGGTTGATCAAGCCATGACCCCCTCCGTCGCCGTATGACGGCGCCACCTCCCCCGAAGACGGGGGAGGGAGATGAGGAGGAGTCTTCCCTTCTTTCCCTCCCCCGTCTTTGGGGGAGGTGCCCCTGTAATCAGGGGCGGAGGGGGTCTTGCTCCCTACGGCTTCGTTTCCGCCAGCTTCAACGAATCGAGGAAGCGGTTGGCGGCGGCCTTGCTGGCTTCGTCGCTGACGGTCACGAGCAGGCGGAGCAGCCTGTCCTTGACGATGTAGGTGCGCATCATCACGCCGGCGCCGGCGTCGCCTTCGATATCGAGCGCGTAGCCGTCCCAGCCCTGCAAGGTGATCGGCTCGTCACGCAGGTATTTGTACTTGGGCGTGGGGAACGCCTTCTCGGCCTCGCCGCGACCGAGTTCCTTGGCCATCACCTTGCTGTCGCGGCTCGAGAACCAACCGGGCTCGTAGTCGACGTAGTCGAAATCGAAGATCTGCTCGCCACGTCTGGATTCCCAGGCCACGCGCACCCCGGCATGGCCCTTCTCCTTCTCGTCGGCGGTGGATTTGGCCGCGGGCGCCGGCATCTCGAGGCGGAAGCGCAGATCGGGCGCCACGACGGTCTGCCACTCGTCGGCTTGCGCCCGCGCGCCCAACGGCACCGCCAGCAACGAAAGAAGAACCAAACGACGCTGAATGAGAATCATGCCGGCGACACCAAATCCTCTCGACCCGACCATTCCCACGCCACGCCGGTGCGCGAGACGCCGAGCAGCAGGCCATGCAGTTCCCGGGGATGCACCCAGCCGCCGTCGCGCTCCGTTGCCGGAGCGCTGCCGCGCGGCGTGTAGCGTGCATTCGCCTCCAGCAGCCGTCCGCGCACGTTCGGCCAATCGTGCACCTCGACGTAGCACATATAGAGAGAGTCGCCATGCTTGTGGGCGAAGCGGCCCATCGGATGGATGTTGTCGGTGACCTGGCTCAATTCGATGCGGTCGAGCCGGTTGGGCGGATCGAACAGGGTGAGCGTGCCGACATAGCCGAAACGTTCGCTGCCGATCGCGCTGAAGCGCGACGGATCCAGCCCGAACAGCCCGGCATAGACCGACGCCACCCGCCGCCAGTCGCTGACCAGCGTGTTGGTCGTTTCGTACAGGAAGGAGACCGGCCCGACTCTTTTCCGGTAGGTGCTCTGCGAGATCACGATCGGAAGCCCGAAAGTGGTATCGGGGCCGAGGTAGAGCTGCTCGCCGTCGAGCTCGTAGGGCACGCCGAGACCGTCCCAGCGCTTCACCATGCCGTCGAGGTCGGTGGTGCAATAGCCCGCCGTCATCAGCCCCTCGCCGCGTCTGGCCAGGAACTCCTGCGTCAGCCCCGCACCGTCGGGTTCGCACAATTCGAACTCGCTCTCGCCAACCGCCAGGATGGTGCGTTTCGCTCCCAGCCGCCGGCTGTGGTCATGGCGCGCGATCTCGCTGCCCAGCAACTGGCCATAGCGCTGCGCCGCCCTGGCGGCGTCGTGCACGGCGATCTGGACGCGGTCGCATCGATCAAGCATAGGCGTACCCTAGCTCAATAGGCGTAGTCCCGGAACAGCGGCGCCAGGGCCCCGCCCCATTCGCCTCGCCATTTCTCCAGCAGCTCGTCGGCCAGCGCCTTGCCGGAATCGACCGCGCGGTCGAGCGGCGAAAGATACACCGACTCGTCGTTGCCCTGCTCGTCGAGCCGCCTGCGGGCACGCAGGCCGGCGTGGGCGATCTTCAGCACCTCCCGACCAAGCTCGTGGAGCGGCTTACCCTTGAACGGCGTCTGCAACCCGCTCTTCGGCGTCTCGGCGCGCAGGTAGTCGTGGTCCGCCACGGACCAATCCTTCACCAGGTCCCAGCCCGCATCGAGCGCGCTCTGGTCGTAGAGCAGCCCGACCCACAGCGCCGGCAGCGCATTCAGCATCGGATAGGGGCCCGAATCCGCCCCGCGCATCTCGAGGTAGCGCTTCAGCCGCACCTCGGGGAAGGCCGTGGTGACGTGGTCGGCCCAATCGTTGATGGTCGGCAGCTCGCCCGGCCGGGCCGGCAGCTTGCCCTTGAGGAAATCCTTGAAGTCCTGGCCCGAGGCATCGACGTATTTGCCGTCGCGATAGACGAAGTACATCGGCACTCCGAGCATGTAGTCGGCATAGCGCTCGAAGCCGAAACCGTCCTCGAACACGAAGGGCAGCATGCCGCAGCGGTCGGGATCGGTGTCGGTCCAGATATGGCTGCGGTAGCTCTTGTACGGCGCAGGCTTGCCCTCGACGAAGGGCGACGTGGCGAACAGCGCGGTCGCCAGCGGCTGCAGCGCGAGCGAGACCCGGAACTTCTTGACCATGTCGGCCTCGGACTCGAAGTCGAGGTTGGTCTGCACGGTGCAGGTGCGCAGCATCATGTCGAGGCCGAGCTTGCCCTTCTTGGGCATGTAGTCGCGCATGATCTTGTAGCGGCCCTTGGGCATCCAGTG
>Ga0070665_100009202_pt1 | contig 10004 bp, 9 predicted proteins | sample KBSS13metaG_FD_65862 | JGI IMG/M metagenome (GOLD analysis project Ga0070665, IMG submission 65862) | Switchgrass rhizosphere microbial communities from Kellogg Biological Station, Michigan, USA - KBS S1-3 metaG | ecosystem: Host-associated > Plants > Roots > Rhizosphere > Soil ...
TCCCTACAGCTAGAAGAAAATAAGCAAAGCCTTCCTTCAAAGTGGGCCTGTGGCGCAGCTGGGAGCGCGCTTCCATGGCATGGAAGAGGTCATCGGTTCGATCCCGATCAGGTCCACCAACAACCCCATCCAGATAAAGAACTTAGCGCACGCTCCCTAAGCCCTGCCACTTTGTTTTAGGTGCTAATAGGTGCTGAAGCGTTCTCAGTCTCTGAGGGCAGCAGCAGTTCAACCACTTTCGCATTCGCATCCCGCTTCTGCTGGGATACGGCCCGGGTGTACACATCAAGAGTTGTACGGCTATTCGCATGACGCAGCAATTCTTGCGCGACCTTCACATCTACACCCATCGCACGGAGATTCGTGGCAAGTGAATGCCGAAAGTTGTGCCAGCCGATCTGCTTTCCACCGATGCCTGCCCTCTCGAGAGCCGGCCTAATGCTCCTCTTCAACAGGCTGTCAGGGCTGAGCGGTTGAGCACCGTTCAGCCGAACCGACGGGAAAAGGAAGTCCGTTGGATCCTTGTACGGGGATTCCTCTCGCCACTCCAGCAGTGCCTTCAGCACGACGGGATGAAGCGGAACCGGACGCCTGGAACATTCGGTCTTCGTCTCGCCAAAACGGTTACGAACACAAGAGCGTAAGACATTGACTTCCAGAGTTACCGTATTCAAATCCGCCCAGGTGAGAGCGATCAATTCAGATCTTCGCAACCCAGTGCTACCGGCAAGCATAACCATCGCACGGTCTCGAACGGAAAGCTGCTCAATTAAGGACTGGAACTCCTGAGGGCTAAGCACGTCCTTCTCCCGGAGCCGTTTCGAGGAGGTACGAACCTTGCTGATCGGGTTGAAGGTCAACCATTGATGACGGATCGCATGAGAATAGAGAACCGAAAAGGTGCTCTTGATCTTCGTCTTTGAGGCGGGTGCCAGCGACAAGCCATCCAGCCACTTTTCAACATCGACCGTCCTTACAGAAGACAACTGGTGGGTCCCCCATTGATGCTCTATGTAACGCTTAGTGAGGACGCGATGATTCTCCTGGCTCGCATATGCCTTCCGGCCCAGTTCGTGCTCACGGTAATGGCCGATAAGTTCCGCAACTGTCTGAGGAACTCTGATCTCGGCGTTAATATTCGTTCGCAGGGCAGCGACCGCCTTTTCAGCATCCCGTCGCAGCGGTAGTTCAGCCACCGTCCCGATGATTTGCCTACGATACTTGCGCTTTCCTTCTTTCTCTTCGTAATACCGGAAGACCCAAACATCTGTGGAGCCCTTCCGTGGTTCCTTGAGGAGACTCCCCCTCTGGAACCTCTTGCTCACGCAGCTCTCCTCAGATCCATTCCGCGGTCATTGCCTTGTGATCCAACCCATGCCAGCAACTCATCTCCAAAGAATCTCCAGAGGCGACGGCGACCTTCACCAAGTGGATGAGCCGGCACGTATCCAGCGCGGGCCCACCGGACCAGTGTCCGGTGATCCATATGGAGCAAAAGGGCAGCCTCAACTGGGGTCAGCAGTTTGGGTGAGGCAGGAGGGCAGTCCGACGTCTTGGCCGGCTGCGGCATCGACTTCAATACTTCATTCGTCATCGTTCGTTGTCTTTCTTTGAGGGTGGGGTCGGCTGCGCCGATGTAGAGATTTCCTCGATGCGATCACTTACAGCGAGAGAGCTAGTTGTGAGTTGAACTTATCTGGCCATGGCGGGAGTGCCAAAACCATCCGTGAAACTACTCAGCACACGCGAAGAAACCCCTCTTCTGTGGATTCGTGGAATGCTGGCGGCCGGGCATTGAATCATTGCCGGAGATATTCCATGGCGGAGTGGTAGCCCCGGGCCAGAGTCGTGTCGGAGAGCTTGAAGTATCGTTGGGTCGTTGAGAAGCTGCTGTGGCCCATGAGATCCTTCAAGACCATGCTGTTAATTTGCGCGTTTGCCAACGTCGTTGCATAACTATGGCGCAATCTGTGTACATTTATGTGTGGTAATCCGAGTCTCTTGCACCATGCCGCCAAGGTATATTGCATTGCCCGGATTGACATGCGTTGTTTTCTTTCCGAGAGGAAGAGCGCAGGATTGTCATCGGTGCGGCTTGCAAGATATTCCGCATACGTCAGAATGGTCTGGTCGTCGACGAAGAACTTCCTCAACTTCCCGCCCTTTCCTGTGACTTCCCCCGATCCCGTAATATGCTCCCGTTCATTGGCATTGGCTGAGAGTTCGAAGAGGACCGTTGCACGATCGAGCTGGTGCATCTCTGCTACCCGTAGACCAGTGGCAAGAAACAGGCTGATTAGTGTTCGGTCTCGGAGGTTGGAGATTCCCATAAGAAGCTTGTCCAAGGTGAGGTCTTCGACCGGCTTGGGGTCTGTGTTTTTCCGCCATCTTCGCGATAGGCCGCTCAGAGGGTTTCGGAACCGAGGATTGCTAGTTGCTCGAATGAATTCGAAGAAGCTGGATATAGAAGCGAGGCGGCGCGCGATTGTCGCGTCAGAGAGGCCCTGCCGTCCGAAGCGCGGATTATTCTTTTCTTGCATATGCGCGATGTAGTCGTTGATGACCACGTGGTCGACCTGTGTGACGCGACGAATACCCCTCTCACTCAGAAAACGACCGAACAGATCTAAATCATTCCGATATGCGCTGACGGTACGCGCACTGTAGTTTTTGCTGGTCCGCAAATGGGCGAGAAATTCCCCGAACTCCATAACGTCTCCTTTTAGTGGTTTAGGCTTAAACTGAAAGGTGACCAAACGTTGCGTCTAAGCTCAGTTAGACGCAACGTTGGTATATCTATCTCATAATCAACTACTTATGCTGAATTTTGAGCTGCTGAAGCACTTCTGGGAGGCTAAGCACCTTGGTGGTCTTGTTTTCGGTCGTCTTATCGAAGCGACTCTTGCGTATCGCCTCGTCGTAACCGCGCTGGCTTTGTTGTGGATCTACCCGTGCGTATCCCGCCATCGTTTCGTAGGTCCTCCAACCACCTGCTGCCATTACCGTGGCAGCATCTGCACCGGCCGCGACCAACCTTGATGCCATCGTATGTCTCAGCCTGTGTATGGACCACTTGTCAAAACCTGTCTGGTGGACGGTCTTGCCTCGGTATTTCTTGCACATCACACGCTTGAGATCTCCAGCCAGCCAACGACGTTCGCATTTCCTGCCTAGCGAGTTGTGCAGCAGGTGATCATGGCCACACGTTGGATCACGTTCCCTGAGCCAGTCTTTGTAATAACGAGCGGTCTTGTCTGAGAAAAAGGCCCAACGCTCCTGACTGCCTTTGTTGGGAAGGCGGATGAAGAGCCGACGACGAACAAGATCAACGTCCTGCAGCCGCAGCTGACATATTTCGCCAACACGTAACCCCGCCTCTTCAGCGATCGCCATAACCAGACGTTGACGGGTATTGCCGCGTTCATCGAGAAGTTGCCAAGCAAAGGCCAGCTCGTCGGCCTCGAGCGGCCGAGGCAATCGCCTCGGAGTTCTCATATTGTGAATTCGAGAGACGACTGGATTATTGCCTGTTCGATAACCCTGCACAATCGCCCATCGGAAAAACATCGATACGCTTGAAATGAATCTCGATGCGTTCCTTCGACCCGATTTGGCCGCCCAAGCGAGGTATTGTGTGACAGTCTTCGGTGTTACCTCATTGAGGTCTTTTATGCACTTTTCATTGAGGAACGTGAAGAATGGCGCGAGCGAACCACGGACGCTAGCTTGATCCTTATAGTGCAGTGCCGCATAACCCTCTAGATACTCAACCACGATGTCGACAAAGACACCAGAGGTCTTTGCAATGTTCTTCTTCCGCTGATAGTCGCCAAAGTGCTTCTGCGAGAGGAAAGACAGTCCATCCATTGTGGGCATAACGCCCTGCCCTAAAAACTCCTCGCCGCATCCGCATCCGCAGGTCAGCTCTCTTGTACCTTTAGAGCGACGCTTGAGCCAGCATCTATAGGAGCAGGTGAAATAAACAGTGCGGGCACCATACTTGCCAGGGGGAAGGAAGTTTTCGCAATCCGGTGCTTCGCATCTGCGCTCGTTTAAACCTATATAGATGCCCCATTTCCCTTTCCGTCCTTCGACGTCACAGGCAGCGCGACCACAGAATGGGTCGCGGGCACCCGGCCAGGTGTCGTGGGCCGGAAGAGGAGCGTCACAACTCGGGCAACACTGCTGCCCATCTTCATACGTAATCAAATCTTGACGCATTATTGCAATCTCCGTGAGGCTGTTGCTTTATAAACCTCGATTAATTGGTGGAGGTCCCTCGAATCAAACCTCTCCTCGCCAGCAATCCTGATGGGGAGGAGCTGTTGAGTGTCTACGAGTTGCTGGACCTTATCATCCGGAAGCTGCAACAGGGAGACGATCTCCCCGCGCAGCAGCAGCCGACGTTCGTGTTGCATTTGCATAAGCCTTCCCTCGGTGTCATGTATCCAGCCAGGAAGGACCGCACCGAAGCTCAGCCGACTTCAAATCGCGGCTCGCGAACGGACTCCCTACTGACTGTGGCGATCATGTGACGGAGAGAGGTTCGAGCCAAAGCGAGGTGCAAAATGGCCCCATTTTCTGAGAAATTCGGGCACGACTTTGGCTCGATAGGGGAATGTGCTAGCGGCTGTCTGACGCTCTTTCTGGGAGGCAATACCTACCGGGGCTGGATGGAATGGATACCGGTGAAACAGCTCCCTGGTTCCAAAGCGCGCTCATTAGCGCCCTCCTGAGCAGTCTCTGACACATACGAAAGGCAGCATAGAAGAGCAGGACCTGGATGACGACATGGGTGAGGCGAATCAGGATCGGGCGCATGGTTCCTCCTCGTCCGGTAAGGAATCGAAGTCGAATGGAACCTGAACGAACTCTGCGAAGAATTCTTCGGTTAGGGGGTCCATTTGGTTTGGGAGGAGTGCCTCTGGGGGCGAGACAAGGTATAGGTGGTGCTGCTTTTTTTGCTGGTATTGCACGGTGCGCTCCAATAAAAATAGGTGGCCAACGGGCCACCCGGGATGATGATGCATACAGGCTGTGTTGAGCCAAACATTGTGCCCAACTACGAATTTCGGCTTAAAATCCTCACGGGGTTCGATCAGGTGTCCGCCCTAAACTAAAGTGGGATATCCTCTTTGCAATCATCTATTTCAGAATAGGCGGCACGTATGGGAACCCTTCTTACCCAAGTTGCGCACCAAATGGGGCAAACCGAACTTCCAATGGAGCTACTGGCTCCAGGAAACGAATTGTCATCGCTGATCGAAGGCGACGCCTATGTTGGTGAAGTCTTCTCCATCGGTTATGACGAAGGACTCGTCCAGATTCACGATTTCAATAGACAGCAGGTAGGGGGTATCCCTGCGCTGTCGTTTTTACTCGCGACGAGGATTACCCCTGGTAGCACCCCGGACATAAGGAAGGAAGACTCGTCTTTGGTTCTCCTTCGCGTTATGGATCATGCTGATCTCCCGAACGCTCAGGAGGCTCTCCGTGTTCGCGTAGAGAATGCACAACGGGTGAGCGGTGAACTCGAAAAGACCTTCGACCATAAAGACGTGATGGACCCCACGACGAATAATTTGCTCGGATATGCAGGCGTCCGCTGCCGGGTTCTCGGCACTTTCTATGCCGATCTGGTCGATGGTCCTGCTGGTCCCCAGTATTCCCTGATGTTCGGATCCGATCTGAGCAATTACTACCCGAACCGCGGACTGAAGGTGTTCAAAGCCCGAGGAGCAGTCCTTGGGAGGATCATGAACTACCGAGATCCGCGACTCGGCTCAGCCGCACACAAGGAACTGCTAGTCAAGGTTGGGGCCGTCCGATACGCTTCGACGAATCGTCCGTTTCAGCAGACTTCGGCGGTCCCAGTGAGCCTGACGCCGACAGATCTGCTGGGACAAAAGACCGCCTTGTTCGGAATGACGAGGACGGGAAAGTCTAATACAACCAAGATCATCCTCAAATCGGTCTTCTGTCTTCGATGGGCCGAAAATCCGATTAGGGTGGGACAAATTGTCTTCGACCCTAACGGTGAATATGCAAACGAAAACACTCAAGACAATGATGCTAAACAGAACGCAAGTGCAATAAAGAACGTTTGGGCGTGCGGTCCTAGTGCCGTGCAAAACGACTTGAAGAAGGATGTCATAACCTATGGCTTACTTCCTCACGATTACGATCCAGGCCGCAAGCTGATGCTACTGAATTTCTACAAAGAAGAAAACCTCCAGATCGGTAAGCAAATCATAGATGCGGCGCTGGCAAAAGACACGGGTACGAAATACATTTCTAATTTTCGCGATGTCGTGTTCGAGAAGCCAGATCCTGCTGATAACTCAGCGACCATACGCTACCGACGTCGCGTGGTTTGCTATCAGGCACTCCTTAATAAAGCCCAGCTAGCTGCACCGAGCAGCATAAAACCGCAGCTTCAGGGCCTCTTCAGTCAGAAGCTTCTGGAGGCAATGAAAAATAGCACGAGTGACGCCGCGGCTAAGTATGCGGGTGCCGCTGCGCAATTAGAAAAGACAAATCCATCTTGGGCAGAAGTAGGCCAAGCCTTTGAGACCTTAAGGCTGTTCATCGATGACTCCGCCTCCGGATACGGCCAGTTCAATTTGGACTACGTAAAGAAAAGCAGCTCTGGAGATTGGGCGGATGACGACTTGAAGAAGATTCTTGAGATGTTCCGGTATCCAAACGGATCCCGCAGCATAGGTAAGATCGCACCACAGCATACCGCAAGCGTCGGATCTGACTACGCTGAAGACATCTATAACGACCTGGCAGCGGGCCGGTTGGTAATCGTGGACCAATCTAGTGGTGATCCTGAGTTAAATAAAGCATCTGCCGAACGCATCATGTGGCGAATCTTTGAAGGCAATCGAGATCTATTTAGAAGCGCAAAGGTCCCCCATGAAATCCTTATATATGTGGAAGAAGCACATAACCTACTTCCCGCCGCCAACGAGCAGGACTATCACGATATCTGGGTACGTACTGCAAAGGAGGGAGCGAAATACCACATCGGCATGGTCTACGCCACGCAAGAAGTGAGCTCTATCCAGAAGAATATCTTAAGAAACACTGCGAACTGGTTCATCGGACATCTCAATAACACCGATGAGACAAAGGAACTCCGCAAGTTTTATGATTTCGCCGACTTTGAAGGGAGCATCCTGAAGGCGCAGGATAAGGGATTCATTCGAGTCAAAACACTATCGAATCCTTACGTGATTCCTGTGCAGGTCGACCGCTTCTCCATCGAGGCGAGTGCGGACTGATGCCATACGAGGGAGAGTTCGCTTCATATAAACCGCTCAGACGAATTGCCGAAGCCGATAGGGTAAAGACCCTTCTGAAGAAGGCACGAACGATCACGCCGGCGCAAGGAAGCAGCAAGGCGCTCCTCCCTTTGCCAGCACCCGTATTAAATGCGAAGATGCCTGACTATGCCTTTGCTATCGACGGAAGCCACGCAGAGGTTGACATCATAAATGGATACCCCGGCGCGAAGGTCGGGTATGTGACAGTCGCCAGCGTTCTTTTAAACTTGAAGCGAATTGATGAGCTCGATGAAAACCGGCCGATCGATCCTCGCGAGTTCAGGAAAACCGAGGAAGCATCGACTTTAGATGCCGCGATGCCGGGATGCAACGTAGTCACCCGGACCCACACGTCGGCCCTTGAGTCTTTTCGGGAAGCTTTCTATGAGAATTTCCTCGATGTCATTGTTGATAATCAAGATGGCCGGTCCTTGCTGGATACGTACGAAGCACTTCTCGGAAAACGGACATCTAGATCAACAGCCTGTCCATACAAAGAACGGGCCGGCTGCGATCAGTCATTTGTAATCCCGGCTGGCTCGACCTCCTGCCCCTGTACTCACGCATACCCCATTTACTCCACGGACGCTTTGAGAGTCCATGAACGCTTCCACGATAGCAGCACTAACGGGGAGGCGTTCGGCGAGGTAATGCAGGTTTGGGAAAGAATCCTGTTGATTCACCTGCTCAGATGGTTTGAACGGAGAGGCTTGCTTGAGCAAATTGCGAAGATCGCGTTCATCCTAGACGGCCCGTTAGCAATGTTCGGACATCCGGCATGGCTAAGCCCCATTATCAAGAGCGAACTGAAACGACTGAATGCTGTGGTGAGAGATCAGACCGGAAACGATCTACTGATCATCGGAATTGAGAAGTCTGGGACGTTCGTCACACACTTCGAAGAAGTAGATCGCACTAAGACTGGAGAGCCCTTCTTTCCAAGCGGCACTTACGCATTGCTAACCGACCAATACATCAAAGAACGCATCATCTTCTCCAGCAGTGACAAACCCTACGGGCAAGACACATATTTTGGTCGAAAGTTCTTCTATAAAGCTAAGTCTGGAGCTCGGATCGTGGGAACGATTCCCATGCTTGATGACACTCAGGACGACATTTCCGTAGATGACATTGCGAGATATCCCAGCTTCAGCAGCGTCTGTGCAATCCTGGATAAGTTGGTGTCTTCCCGTTTCCCGAACTCTGTTGGCCCGGTCATCACAGCACATTCTCATGCGGCGATTCCACTGGTTCTCGGAACAAAGGTACTTGAGCAACTTGCTCGAGCTCTGGTGAAGACGGATTGAAGCCGATGATCAAACCTAGTGGAAAATATGCAAGCGCGGAAGATCGCTGGGCCGGTTTAGGGCCATACTACGCGATGTTTCCAGCGGACTTCGCCAACCAAGTCGTCGCTCGCTACTCCAAGATTGGAGACACCGTATTGGATCCCTTTGCAGGGCGCGGGACTGCACTCTTTAGTTCCGTCCGTGCTGGGCGAAAGGCGCTCGGCATTGAGGTCAATCCTGTTGGTTGGATTTACTCGAAGACAAAGCTTAACCCCGCGCCGAGAGAAGAGGTATTTACAAGAATCACTGATGTTGAAGCGCAGGCCTCCACCTATCGCCGGCGTGCAAAGGCGCTCCCGGAGTTCTTTCATTGGTGTTTTTCTCTTGAGGTGAGATCTTTCTTACTGTGTGCCCGCTCGGTACTAAATTGGCGCGACAACGACGTAGATCGGACCGCAATGGCTTTTTTGTTGACTCATCTGCACGGCAAGTCAACGGACTCATTGTCTAATCAAATGAGGCAGACAAAGGCCATGTCACCACAATATGCGATTGATTGGTGGCAGAAGAGGCGGCTCAATCCGCCACAGGTGTCTCCCGTTAGGTTCTTCGAAAAGAAAATGGCTTGGAGGTATGCCAAGGGCGTCCCTCGTCCGTCCAAAAACACCATTGTTCTTGGAGACAGCACGTCGTTGCTGGCGGAATTCCACGGCAAGCTTGGCCAGAGTGGCCTCTCGAAACCGACTCTCATGCTCACTTCCCCTCCGTACTTAGGAATCACCGACTATCACTATGACCAGTGGATACGTCTCTGGTTGCTCGGTGGTCCACCCACGGATCGACGAACTCCTACCCATTTCAAGGGCAAACATCAAGGCAAGTTTGCAAATAGCGACGTATACGCCACTCTACTCAAGGATGTATTTGAGGGTTCCGCTCAGCTATTGCGGAAAGATGCTGTCGTATACGTTAGAACCGATTGGAGGGAGCCGACGGTATCGCTCACAAGGAATGCACTAAAAAGCGCCTTTCCTTCCCATGCTCTTCGACGGGTGAACCAGCCTCTTAGTGGCACGACACAAACCCGACTATTCGGTCACTACGCACCTCGACTAGGCGAAGTCGATTTCATTCTCACCCCAGCTAGTGTTTAGGTGCTGACGTAGGTGTTGAACACTCAGCCACGAGCCTTATGGGTGCCTTTGAGTGCTGATAAGGCCGATCGGTTATCAATGTTTTGAATGGGTTACGACGGCTTGCATAAATGGCATGGAAGAGGTCATCGGTTCGATCCCGATCAGGTCCACCAATAAACCCAACAACTTAGCGATTCAGCAAGAAAACGCGACGCCTTCGATACGTTGGTTCCCACGCCGCATCCCGT
>Ga0070665_100009204_pt1 | contig 10003 bp, 9 predicted proteins | sample KBSS13metaG_FD_65862 | JGI IMG/M metagenome (GOLD analysis project Ga0070665, IMG submission 65862) | Switchgrass rhizosphere microbial communities from Kellogg Biological Station, Michigan, USA - KBS S1-3 metaG | ecosystem: Host-associated > Plants > Roots > Rhizosphere > Soil ...
CATTATTCAAACACCCCGGTCTCGAAAGAAACCGGGGTGTTTCTTTATGGGAAATTAAATTAATTGTTTAATTTAGATGCAGTAAGACAATAAAAAAGGACTCTATATGAGTCCTTTTTTATAGAGGACGGAAATTTCGAACCCGTTCTAAGTTAGAAATGGACTTCAAGGCCTACATCTTCTAAATCAATATTAAGTAGCTCGATTACATTTTTATATGGAAACTTATTCTTTAAACTGGAAAAGTAAAGAAGACGAAAATTATAAAGAGTAAGAGCAATGAAATATCAAGGAAGTTGTCATTGTGGTCAGGTAAAGTTTGTCGCAAAAGGTGAGTTAACAGAAGCCTTGTCTTGTAATTGCTCAATCTGCCAAAAGAAAGGTTCATTGCTTTGGTTCTTACCCAGTAATCAAGTTAAAGTTTCTTTAGAAACGCCTGAAATTTTAGCGAACTATACTTTTAACAAGCATGTGATTAATCATCATTTCTGCAAAAATTGTGGTATTCATCCTTATGCTCAAGGCATAGATGCAGAGGGTAATTCTATCTTTGCGATTAATGTTCGATGTATAGATGACATTGACTTAGATAAAATAAAAATAAATTATTTTGATGGACGTTCAGTTTAATAATTATAAGGATTTATTCAATGACAACTAAAAAACAATTAACTCCAACACAATTAGATTCACTGCTTGAACTATTAAAGAAGAGATTTGAAAAGAACACACATCGCCATAAAGAAATTGATTGGACAAATGTCCGAGCTAAATTATTAGAATCGCCTGAAAAATTATGGTCATTGCAAGAAATGGAAAATACTGGAGGAGAGCCTGACGTTGTCTCTTATGATCAACAGAAGGATGAATATTTATTTGTCGATTGCTCTCCTGAGAGTCCAAAAGGCCGTAGAAGTCTTTGTTATGATCGAGAGGCTTTGGAGGTTAGAAAAGATCATCCTCCAAAAAATAGTGCAATCGATGTGGCTAAAGAAATGGGAGCTGAGCTTCTCACAGAAGAGCAGTACCATGAATTGCAAAAGTTAGGGGAATTTGATCTTAAAACATCAAGTTGGCTCAAAACCCCAGATGCGATTCGACGGTTAGATGGAGCTATTTTTGCTGACCGACGTTATGGTCGGGTATTCATTTATCATAATGGAGCACAGTCTTATTATGCTGTTCGTGGTTTTCGTTGCTGCTTAAGAGTATAGGCGTTGTACATAAATAAAAATAATTCTGTTTGATGTTTTATGCCAAGAAAATGGAGATTCTTGCAACTTTTGATTGACTGTAAACATGACAAGATATGTTCAGGAATTAAATAAAAACATCAGGACATTTCTAAACATGCAACTCAATCCAATTTACTATAATGAACAACACATTGCTTTTGCTGACAATGTTCGCCGATTTGTACAAAAAGAAATGGCTCCTTTTGTTAATGAATGGGATGAGGCGGAAACATTTCCACGAGAACTTTATAAAAAAGCTGCTGAGATTGGATTGTTGGGTTTAGGTTTTGCGGAGGAATATGGTGGTATTCCTGATGCAGATCCATTTTATTCATTACTGGCCGGTATTGAAATGGCAAAGGCGGGGTCTGGGGGAGTACATACCTCACTTATGGTGCACACAATTGGCGCCCCTCCCATTCAGCATTTTGGAAGTGAGGAGTTAAAAGCTAGAGTCCTCCCAGAGATTATTTCCGGTGAAAAAATTTCTGCTTTAGCTATTACAGAACCTGGTGGTGGCTCGGATGTCGCTGCATTACAGACTAAAGCTATTCGTGATGGTGATTACTACATTGTCTCGGGTGAGAAGACGTTTATCACATCGGGAATTCGTGCAGATTACTATACAGTTGCAGTGCGTACAGACCCAACTAAAACAGGTGCAGAAGGTATTTCGATGTTGCTGATTGATGCCCAGAGTGAAGGAATCACTAAAACACCTTTAAAGAAAATGGGGTGGTGGGCTTCAGATACAGCACATTTGCATTTTGACCAAGTTAAAGTGCCTGTATCAAATCTTTTAGGTAAAGAAAATGCTGGTTTTAAAGTAATTATGAATAACTTTAATATGGAGCGTTTTTTCTTAGGTGTGGTGGCTTATGGTTATGCACTGGTGTGTTATGAAGAGGCTTTAGATTGGGCTCAGCAACGTAAAACATTTGGTAAGCGATTAATTGATCATCAAGTAGTCCGTCATAAGTTGGTGGATATGGCGACACAATTGACCTCAACACGGGCATTACTTGAAGAAACTGCATGGAAAATGACTCAACCAAAGTTGCAGGGGCCAGAGCTCGTAGCTCAAATTTCAATGCTTAAAAATGTTGCTACTCGCACTATGCAATTTTGTGCTGATGCAGCTGTACAAACATTGGGAGGCATGGGTTTTATGCGCGGAACTAAGTCTGAACGTATTTATCGTGAAGTTAAGGTGAATATGATTGGCGGCGGGGCTGAAGAAATCATGAAAGATTTGATTAGTAAGCAGTTGGGTTATTAATTTATTTTTTTCACGAACGGCAGAGGATAGGATAAATACATTTTTTCAAGTTTTGATGTGTTTATTCTAATTCTTTTAATTTCTACGATTACGTTCAGCATAAATTCTATCTCGTTGTTTTTCATCTCGTTCTAATTCAATTTCATATTTTTCTTTTAACGCATTTGCTTTAGCAGATTGTTGATGAATAAGTATTAACTTTGTTTCTAGGTCTCGTTGAGAGTTGGATGTATAGTCGGAATCTGTATTAGGAAGAATTGATATCATTTGTTTTGCTGAGATATGGTCTGTCTCCCATTCTTGAATCCACTTTTTTAATCCCCCTGAACGCAGTTGCCCAATTGCTGATGATATTGCTTCACGTGATCTTTTTGCTTTTGTTAATAACTCTGGTAAGTCATTCACAGTTAAAATTAATTGAGTTTCAGCTTTTTTTAATCCAAGTCTTAGATCCAAAGATTTAATTTTCGAAAGACGTTGTAAACTAATATAGCCCATTATTGAGCCAGCTATTCCAGTAATAGCACCGATGATTGCAGTTAATGTTTCAATATCGACCATCTAATACGAACCTAACATTTAATATAACTAATCTATTGGTAATTCTTTTAAATACATAATATATGATTTAAGTTTTAAGTGGCAAAGGTTCTACCCACTGTTTATTTAAAATCGCCCAACGTTCATGATCTTTCCATTCTTTTCCACCTACTCGAAGATATTGTCGAGAAAAGCCTTCTTTGATAAAACCTGCATTTGCAACTAGATGAATTGAAGCAATATTTTCAGGTTGTATGTTTGCTTCAAGTCTATGCAAGTTTAAATTTTCAAATGCCTCTTTGAGTAATAACTTTAGACCCTCTTTCATATATCCTTGGCCTTGATAGGGATGAAATACTTCATAACCTAAGTAAGCCGAGTGAAAATAACCTCTGATAATGTTAGAAATATTAAATGTTCCGATAATTGAATGGTCTTTCTCTAAACAAACGAAATAACGATGTTCTTGGGTTGAATATTGTTCAAAGTCAGAGGGTGGATATGTCCACGGTTGATGTAATTGAACACTGTGTTCATAAGCTTCTTTAATTTCAGCCAAGTCATTTATTTGAGGTTTACGTAAATAGACTGAACTCATTTCAAAGCCATCTCCCAAACCATTTCGGTCACTTCATCAATTTTGACCTTTCCTTCAGGTTTATACCAAGTTACGGTCCATGAAATCGCTCCACCAACTAAACGTCGCCAAATAAAGGTATCATGCTTTATCTTGCCCTTTGTGCGTAACTTTTCAATAACATCTAACCAAATTTGCTCATATTCATTACGCATTTTCAATAGATAATCTTGTTTTTCTTTTGAAAGAGCAAACCATTCATAAACCAACACAGCCATGGCAGCACCTGTATCTCCAGTAATCGAGATGAGTTCTGCTTTAATTAGGGCACGTAATTGTTGCTCTGGATCTGTAGATTGAGTTGCTGCATCTTCTAAACGGGCTAGGTTATAAATGATGGTTTGCTCCATCACATGGGCAAGAATGTCATCTTTACTTTTGAAGTGATGGAACAAACTTCCTGATTGAATACCAATAAATTGAGCTAGTTCACGGACAGTAGTTTTGTCATAGCCCTGCTTGTGAAATAGGTACGCGGCACCTTGTAATAAACGACCACGTGGGCTGTCATCAAAGCAAGAGATATTTGGAATCTGTTCAATTGAAGTAGCAATCATACGTGCGGTTTGACCCTTTAAATAAAAATGAATACTGAAATTTTTTGCTAAATCTCACCATATTTCAGAATGATTATCGATTTTGGAAGATTTGGTCAACATCAGAATAACATTTTGCCCTTTACAAACCAAGCGCTTGCTTGGTAATGTTGAGACTGATTTTTAAATAGAACAACGAGAAATAAGATGGCAAGTAATCAACAGGATGATGAGCGTGTCGTAAAGATAGGTTGTGCCTCCGGATTTTGGGGAGATACCAATACTGCTGCTTTTCAATTGGTGCATTTAACCGATATTGATTATTTGGTTTTTGATTATTTGTCAGAAATTACGATGTCGATTATGGCAAAAGCGAAAATGGTAGAGCCAAAACATGGTTATGCCTTAGATTTTGTTAGTCGAGTAATGGCACCTCTACTTAAAAAAATTGCAGAAAAAAAGATTAAGGTAATTAGTAATGCAGGTGGGGTAAATCCGCTTGCTTGCAGGGATGCTTTGCAAAAAATAATTAGTGAATATGGTTTAAACCTAAAAGTGGCTGTGGTCTTGGGTGATGATCTTTTAGCAAAGCAAGAACAGTTCAAACAACAAAATATTCAAGAAATGTTTAGTGGTGAGCCTTTACCAGATCAGGTGGCGAGCAGCAATGCTTATTTAGGTGCGGTGGCTATTCGTGATGCCTTGAACTTAGGTGCAGATATTGTGATTACGGGCCGTGTTGTAGATTCAGCTGTAGTGCTTGCTCCTTTGCTTCATGAATATCAGTGGTCGCTCGATGACTATGACAAGTTGGCGCAAGGTTCATTGGCAGGACATGTAATTGAATGTGGCGCTCAATGTACAGGCGGTAATTTTACCGATTGGCGTTTGGTTCAAGGCTTTGACAATATGGGTTTTCCTGTGGTTGAAGTCAGTGAGGACGGCTCATTTGTAGTCACTAAACCGCAAGGTACAGGTGGATTGGTTTCTACCGCAACAGTTGCAGAGCAAATCGTGTATGAAATTGGCAATCCACAAGCCTATTTATTACCAGATGTGATTGCTGATTTTAGCCAGGTGCACCTAGAACAAGTTGATGAGCATCGAGTGCGTGTGACTGGTGCAACAGGGCAAGCACCTACAGCACAATATAAAGTGAGTGCAACTTATCCTGATGGCTATCGGGTTTTAGTCAGTTTTCTAATCGCAGGGCGTGAAGCACCACAAAAAGCGCAAGTCATTGCCGATGCCATTTTAACTAAATGTGAGCGTGTGTTGGCCATGCGTTCAGTACCTCCTTTTAGTGAACAGTCTGTTGAAATTTTAGGCATCGAAAGTACTTATGGCGCACATGCCCAAACATTAAATAGCCGCGAAGTAGTCGTCAAAATTGCTGTAAAGCACATGTTTAAAGAAGCTTGTATGTTCTTTGCATCTGAAATTGCACAGGCTTCAACAGGAATGGCTCCAGCTTTGGCTGGTATTGTTGGGGGGCGGCCTAAAGCATCTCCAGTGATTAAGTTATTTTCATTTTTAATTGATAAAAATCAGGTCAATGTGGAAGTTGATTTTGATGGGAAACGTTATCCAGTTGAGATTCCTCAAGGGTCTTCTACTCAGCAATTAAATACTTTTGCAGCAGGTGAAAGTGCGGTTTATCAAGGGAATGAAATTGAAGTTCCTTTGATTGAAATTGCGCATGCTCGTAGTGGTGATAAAGGCAATCATAGCAATATTGGGGTGATTGCGCGTAAAGCAGAATATTTACCTTGGATTCGTACAGCACTCACAGAGCAAGCTGTTGCAAGTTATATGCAACATGTTTTGGATGCTGAAAAAGGACGAGTAATTCGCTATGAATTGCCGGGTTTAAATGCGTTGAATTTTATGTTGGAAAATGCTTTGGGTGGTGGCGGTGTTGCAAGCCTGCGTATTGACCCACAAGGCAAAGCATTTGCTCAACAATTATTGGATATGCCTGTAAAAGTTCCGGCAAATCTTTTAGAAAAATAAAATGAATGGATGAAACAAAGATGAGTTATCAATCAATTTTTAGACCTGATGCCTTTGCCAATAAAGTCATTATTGTGACCGGTGGCGGCTCAGGAATTGGTCGTTGTACTTCCCATGAACTTGCCGCGTTAGGAGCCCAAGTCGTAATTACAGGACGCAAAGTTGAAAAACTGGAAAAAGTAAGCCAAGAAATTAAAGAGGATGGCGGACTCGTTCATTTTGTTGTGTGTGATAACCGAGAAGAAGAAGAAGTTAAGAATATGATTGCTGAAGTGATTGAGAAGTTCGGCAAGCTTGATGGTTTAGTTAATAATGCGGGCGGTCAGTTTCCTTCGGCGTTAGAGAATATCTCGGCAAATGGTTTTGATGCAGTCGTGCGTAATAATCTGCATTCAACTTTCTATTTAATGCGTGAAGCTTATAACCAATGGATGGCAAAACATGGTGGCAGTATTGTCAACATGACTGCCGATATGTGGGGCGGCATGCCAGGAATGGGGCATTCAGGTGCTGCACGTTCGGGGGTTGATAACTTAACCAAAACAGCATCGGTCGAGTGGGGGAAATCTGGCGTTCGAGTGAATGCTGTAGCACCGGGTTGGATCGTTTCATCTGGCATGGATAATTATAGCGGTGATTTTGCAAAGGTGATTATTCCAAGTCTTGCTGGCAATGTACCTCTAAAGCGTATGGGAACCGAGTCGGAAGTCTCATCAGCAATTTGTTATTTGTTATCTGATGCTGCGGCTTTTGTCTCTGGTGTGACCTTACGTATTGATGGGGCCGCATCACAAGGAACACGAATGTATCCGCTAGGCGATGCGACAAATAGTGAATCTTATAATGGTTTCCATCGGGCTTTTATCCCTGAAATTTTTAAAAAAGATAAGACTGAAAAAGCTGAGCAAAACAATAATTCAGGCTTGGAGTGAGGAATAAAGAATGACCATTCTCCAGTCTGAAATTGCTGTTGGTAGTGAACAGTATCAAAAGAATAAAGATGCTCTACTTGCTCAGTTGAGTGAGGTCCGTGCAATTCAGCAAAAAAGCATTGATAAATCATACGCTGCTAAACCAAAGTTCGATAAAAAAGGCAAAATTTTGCCCCATGAACGCGTGCGGTTATTGCTAGATGCTGATTCTCCTTTCATCGAACTTTGTGGTTTAGTTGGCTACAACATGCATGATGATAAAGATGGCTCGGAAGCTGGTGGTGGCGTGATTGCTGGCATTGGTTTTGTTAGTGGTGTGCGTTGCCTAGTCTCTGCAAGTAATAGTGCAATTAAGGGAGGAACTATGTCGCCCATGGGTGTACAGAAAACCTTACGCTTGCAAAAAATTGCTTTGGAACAAAAACTTCCGCTGATTACGCTAACCGAAAGTGGTGGCGCTAACTTGAATTATGCAGCAGAAGTATTTACCTACGGTGGTATGACCTTTGCCAATCAGGCACGCCTTTCTGCAGAAGGTATTCCACAACTGGCTGTTGTACATGGCAATGCGACAGCAGGTGGTGCTTATCAACCTGGGCTTTCTGATTATGTCATTGCGGTACGTAAACAAACCGAAATGCTTCTTGCAGGCCCTCCATTACTCTTGGCTGCAACTGGTGAAGTGGCAACGGCTGAAGAATTGGGCGGAGCGGAAATGCATTCTCAAATTGCCGGAACCGCTGAATATTTAGCAGAAAATGATGCCGATGGTATTCGACTTGCACGTGAAATTTTTGAGCATCTGAACTGGAAAGAACAGATCAAATCAGTTGATACAGTCTATAAAGAACCTCGTTACGATGCCGATGAATTATTGGGTGTGATTCCAAGTGATCCTAAACAACCATTCGATATGAAAGAGGTGGTAGCCCGAATTGTTGATGATTCAGATTTTCTTGAATTTAAGCAGGAATATGATGATTTAACTGTTTGTGGCTGGGCAAAAATTGGTGGCTTACATATCGGTATTATCACCAATAATGGTCCGATTACCCCTCAAGGTGCGGCGAAAACAGCTCAGTTTATTCACCTGTGTGAACAGACACAGCGCCCGCTATTGTTCTTGCATAACACCACTGGTTTTATGGTGGGTACCGATGCAGAGCAAAACGGTATTATCAAACATGGTTCAAAATTAATTCAGGCTGTTGCCAATTGTACCGTGCCGAAAATTTCGATTGTGGTAGCTGGGTCGTATGGAGCTGGCAACTATGCGATGTGTGGACGTAGTTTATCGCCAGACTTTATTTTTGCTTGGCCGAATTCGCATGTAGCGGTAATGGGTGCTGCTCAGGCTGGAAAAGTCTTACGTATTGTGGCCGAAGGTAAGCAAAAAGCTTCAGGTCAGGAGCCTAATCCACAAATGCTCGATTTTCTGGAGCAAAGTACAGCCATGAAATTAGAGCAACAGTCTACCGCACTTTTCAATACGGCCATGTTGCATGACGATGGCATTATTGACCCTCGCGATACCCGGAAATTACTGATTTTCCTTTTACAAACCATTTATGAAGCACAGCAGCGGACATTGAATCCAAGCCGTTTTGGGGTGTCTCGCTTTTAAGCAACCTTTACCGCAATTAAAAAAATTATCAGGAAGAATGTAATGAAATTTACTGCCGAACATGAAGCATTACGCCGTACAGCTCGTCAATTTGTTGAAAATGAGCTAAATCCGAATATTCCAGAATGGGAAGAGGCGGGGCGTTTCCCGATTCATGATGTATTTAAAAAGATGGGTGACCTTGGTTTATTAGGGATTTGTAAGCCTGAAGAAAATGGTGGTTTAGCTTTAGATTATTCTTATAACCTTGTTGTTGCTGAAGAAATTGGCCGTGCAGCTTGTGGGGGCGTGCCCTTAGCAATTGGTGTACAAACCGATATGGCAACACCAGCTCTCGCACGTTTTGGTCGTAAAGAATTACGTGATGAGTTTTTAACACCAGCCATTGCTGGGGAATATGTGGCATCGATTGCTGTATCTGAAGTTCATGCTGGTTCTGATGTGGCGGCAATTAAAACTACGGCCAAAAAAGATGGTGATGATTATGTGATTAACGGCAGCAAAATGTGGATTACCAACTCATTACAAGCCGACTTTTTCTGCCTTTTAGCTAACACTTCTGATGATAAACCGCACGTCAATAAATCGATGATTATTGTACCAGCAAAAACTAAAGGCATTAGTTTTTCAGAACCGCTCAATAAATTAGGAATGCGTTCAACCACCACAGCACAAGTTTATTTAGATAACGTGCGTGTGCCACAGCGTAATTTGGTCGGTGCAGAAGGCATGGGCTTTATGATGCAGATGATGCAATTTCAGGAAGAGCGTCTGTGGGCATGTGCCAATTCGATTGGAGGATTGGAAACATTAATTCAAAAAACCATTGCCTATACCAAAGAACGTACCACTTTCGGTCAGCCACTCATCAATAACCAATATATCCATTTCCGCTTTGCTGAACTCATGACTGAGGTAGAAGCACTTAAAGCCTTAACTTATCAAGCTTGTGAACAACACATTGCAGGTGAAGATGTCAGCATGCTGGCTTCAATGGCAAAACTAAAAGCAGGACGTCTAACTCGTGAAGTTGCGGATAGTTGTCTGCAATATTGGGGAGGCAATGGCTTTATGTGGGATAACCCCGCATCTCAGCTTTACCGTGACGGTCGCTTAGGTTCTATTGGTGGTGGAGCCGATGAGATTATGTTGGGGATTATCTGCAAACTTATGGATATTTTGCCAAAAAAACAAAAATAAGGAATAA
>Ga0070665_100009206_pt1 | contig 10002 bp, 4 predicted proteins | sample KBSS13metaG_FD_65862 | JGI IMG/M metagenome (GOLD analysis project Ga0070665, IMG submission 65862) | Switchgrass rhizosphere microbial communities from Kellogg Biological Station, Michigan, USA - KBS S1-3 metaG | ecosystem: Host-associated > Plants > Roots > Rhizosphere > Soil ...
GGGCTGAAGCAGATCAATGAGCAGGGCGGTCGGCCCTTCACTTTCTACCTGCATCCGTGGGAAGTGGACCCGAAGCAGCCGCGCGTGAAGAACATCAGCGCGTTCTCGCGCTTCCGCCATTACACGAACCTCGACAAGTGCGAGTCGCGCCTGCGGCGAGTGCTCGGTGATTTCTCGTTCGGCACGATGCGTGAAGTGCTGGAGGGAAGAGGGCTGTTGGGTGCGGCAGTCAACCCCGCCAAGCCGAATTCACCGGCGACGCCGTCCACGGCCACTGCCGCAGTCGCCTAGCTTACGCTTGGGGTCAGCCCTCGCCACGCTGCCCAAGCTAGCCCTCAAAAGACAAACGCCAACCCGAAGGTTGGCGTCCGTCAATCGTCACTACCGCGAACGAACGCGGAGGTCTCAGGCCGTCTTAGCCACCGCGTGCCCTGCCAGCACCCGCGCCATCCGCTCAATGGCTTTTTCGAGATTCTGCATGCTCGTCGCAAACGAGATGCGGATGTGTCCCGGCGCGCCAAATCCGCCACCCGGCACCACGGCAACACCACCCTCGTTCAACAGACGCTCGGCGAACTCACCGTCTTCCCGACACCCGAGCAGCGCCATCGCCTTCGACACGTCCGCGAATGCGTAGAACGTCCCGGCGCCCGGCAAGCAGCTCACACCAGGCAATGAGTTAAGTCCCTTCACCACGAAGTCATGTCGCGCCTTGAACGCTTCATTCATCTTGGCGACGCAAGCCTGATCGCTCGACAGCGCAACAGCGGCGGCCTTCTGCGAGATGCTCGAGGCGTTCGACGTCGACTGGCCCTGGATCGTGCCCATCGCCGTGATGATTTCCTTCGGCCCACCGCAGTAGCCGATACGCCACCCAGTCATCGCGTACGCCTTCGACACGCCGTTGATGGTGATCGTGCGGTTGTACAGCTCGGGAACCGCCGTCAGCAGACTGCAGAACGGCTCCGGCGCCCAGTAAATTTTCTCGTACATGTCATCGGTGCCGATGATGACGCGCGGATACTCGAGCAACACCTCGCCGAGCGCGCGCAGTTCCGCACGCGTGTACGCAGCACCAGTGGGGTTGCACGGACTGTTGAGAAGCACCAGGCGTGTCTTCGGTGTGATCGCGGCCGCCAACTGGCGCGGCGTGATCTTGTAGCCCTGCGCCGGGCCGGCATAGGGCATAACCGGGAGGCCGTCCGCTAGCATCACCATGTCCGGATAAGACACCCAGTAGGGCGCCGGAATGATGGCCTCGTCACCCGGGTCGAGCACGGCCATGCACAGGTTGTAAATCGTCTGCTTGGCCCCAGATGAGACCAGGATCTGCGAGCGGTCGTACTTGATGCCGTTGTCGACGTCGAACTTATTGATGATCGCGTCTTTCAGCTCGTTGATGCCGTCGACGTTCGTGTACCGCGTGAACCCGTTCTTGATCGCGTCGATACCCGCTTGCGCGATGTGCGCGGGCGTATCGAAGTCGGGCTCGCCAGCGCCGAGACCGATCACGTCCTTGCCCTCGGCCTTCAGGCGGGCGGCACGGGCGGTGACGGCTAACGTAGGCGAGGGCTTGACGCGCTGTACGCGTCGTGAAAGAGATAGGGTCACGAGATTTCCTGTGGTGCACCAGAACTCGGGCGGACAGCTATATTACGGGATTGGAGCGTTTCTCACCACGCTCCCGGCACCCGGGCCTCGCTTGCGTTCTGCGCAGGCGGGCCGCACTGATCCGCCGCTCGCAAAATTGCAATCCGGCCTGCCGCAGGGGCGGCGCTGACTGACGTATTGGGAAGAGGCATGGAAGAGAAGATTCCGTTCAAACTCGAGGCAGCCTACCCGCCCGCCGGCGACCAGCCACAGGCAATCGAAAAGATGGTGGAAGGCCTGAATGAAGGCCTTGCGCACCAGACGCTGCTCGGCGTCACGGGAAGTGGGAAGAGCATCAGCTATTCGGATACTTTGATGATTGCCGAAGTCATCCCTGGCGGAGCCGCTCGCACGCGGTTGGTCAAGGCAGGTCCCTTCATCGATTCCCTGATGCAGAGTCACGGTCTCGAACAATCGGATCAACATAATCCAGAGACCGAGCAGTACACATGCGCGGACCGCGCGTTTTTCACACCGGCCTACGACTCGCTACACGGTAAGACCGCGTGGTATCCGGTAGCCGCGCTATTGCGTCATCGTGCCCCGGATAGAATGTTTCGCCTGGTCACCAAGTGTGGCCGGACGGTGGGAGCAACGGGCGATCACAACTTCTGGGTGCTTCGCGACGGTGTTCTGACACTCATCAAAACCGAGGACGCGCGGTCAACGGACTTCTTGCCCGTTCCAGACGTTGTGACTCCGCTGTCGCGAGGGCTGGAAACGCTCGATGTCATTTCCTACCTGGCCGACACCGATCTTTCTGTCTTTGCCGAAGATGCCGTCCTCGAGTACGTGGCAGCCGCTGGAAACGCGCGATTCGTGAGTGTCATGCGCGCCTGCGCGATCCAGCACCCACGGGGCAAGTTGGCTGCGATGCGCGGTCGATATCGCGGCAGCGGCGTCAGAGTCGGGCACTACCAGAAGCTGCTTGCGCAGACGGGCCGACTGGGTGGCCGCGCCGAGGACGCTCGGATCACCATCGGTGGAAAAACCCGTTCGTGTCGTCTTCCCGCACAGTTGCGACTATCTGACAACATTCTTGGATTGTTCGGATACTACGTTGCAGAAGGCAACGCGCAGGCTAGCTATTTCATACTTGCAAACTACCATCCGCGCATTCGCGAAAGGATCGAGCGCGGGCTGAATGAACTCGGTATCCCCTTTTTCGTCCGGCCCAGCTCGGACTACGCGGTGGGCTCGAAAGCATTGACCTTACTGCTGAAACGGCTCTGCGGCTCCACTGCAAGCCACAAACGGTTACCGGAATTCTGGCCGGAGCTTTCAGATCGCCAGCTCGGAGTTCTGCTCGGCGCCTATTTCGATGGAGACGGCACGGTAGGCTATGGGGGCGAGGTCATCGCGACCACTGCCAGCGAGGAGTTAGCCAGCGACGTTGCCTACGCGCTGAAGCGTTTCGGCATCCACGCACGACTGAGGAAAGCCTGGAAGCGCGCCACAAACTCTCATCACGCCGGCGCCACTTATCACTATGTCGTAGTGTCGGGTCGCTCCGACCTGGAATTGTTCGACCGGCACGTGGGTTTCAGCCACCCGGAGAAACAAGAGCGGCTGACCCGCCTTATGAGCCGTAAGCCCGACACCAACGTGGACGTGGTTCCCATCCGTGCCGACGACCTGAAGGCGCTCCGCACAGCTCAGGGTCTGACGATGACGGGGCTCGCGGCGCTGGCTGGCTGCTCACGTCCGATGCTCAGCTTGATCGAGAGCGGCAAACGGCAGCCCAGCCGTGCTCTACTGACGCGGGTTCTGGACGCATTGGCCATATACCAGCGAAACCGCCCGATTACCGAGTTCTCCTGGTGGATCCAGTGGCGCGAACTGAAGGCTCTTTGCGCAGCCCGCTGGACGCGAATCGCGAGCATCGAGCCCATCAACTACGCCCATCCTTACGTCTACGACCTGTCGGTCCCCGGCCCTGAAACCTTCCTGGCGGGCAGCGGCGGCACCTTCGTCCACAATACCTACAGCGTGGCGAACGTCATCCAACGCGTGCAGCGCCCCACCATGGTCCTCGCCCACAACAAGACCCTGGCCGCCCAACTCTACGGCGAGTTCCGCGAGTTCTTTCCACATAATGCGGTCGAGTACTTCGTCTCCTACTACGACTACTACCAACCCGAGGCCTACGTCCCTTCATCGGATACGTACATCGAGAAGGACTCCTCAGTGAACGAGCACATCGAGCAGATGCGCCTCTCGGCCACGAAGGCACTGCTCGAGCGCCCCGACTCGATCATCGTCGCGACCGTCTCCTCGATCTACGGCCTGGGTGACCCGCAGGCCTACCTGTCGATGATCCTGCACCTCAAACGCGGTGATCGCATCGACCAGAGGGCGCTCCTGCGGCGGCTGGCGGAAATGCAGTACACGCGCAACGAGTTGGATCTGACACAAGGCACCTACCGCGTGCGCGGCGATGTCATCGACATCTTCCCGGCCGAGTCGGAGCGGGAAGCCGTGCGCGTCGAGCTGTTCGACGACACCATCGATTCCGTCACGCTGTTTGATCCACTCACCGGCGCGATCAACCGCAAAGTGCCGCGATACACCGTCTATCCAGGCACCCACTACGTCACGCCGCGCGACCGCCTCATCGGTGCGGTCGATCAAATAAGGGAAGACCTTAGAATCCGCCTCAAGGAACTGCGCGACACCGGCAAACTGCTCGAAGCCCAACGCCTCGAGCAACGCACCATGTTCGACATGGAAATGATCAAGGAAGTCGGCTACTGCGCCGGCATCGAGAACTACTCGCGCTACCTGTCAGGCCGCGCTCCCGGCGAGCCGCCCCCGTGCCTGTTCGACTACCTGCCGAAGAACGCACTCCTCATCATCGACGAGAGCCACCAGACGATTCCCCAACTCGGCGCCATGTACAAGGGCGACCGCTCGCGCAAGGAAGTCCTGGTCGAGTACGGTTTCCGATTGCCTTCGGCACTCGACAACCGGCCGTTGAAGTTCGAGGAATGGGAATCGATTGCGCCGCAGATGATTTTCGTCTCGGCCACTCCCGCGAGTTACGAGGCGTCACACTCGGGCCAGACGGTAGAGCAGGTGGTGCGCCCCACCGGACTCGTCGATCCCGAAGTTGAAGTGCGACCCGTGGGAACTCAGGTCGACGACGTCCTCTCCGAAATCAAAAAGTGCGTTGAGCGCAACGAGCGAGTCCTCATCACGGTGCTCACCAAGAGGATGGCGGAGGACCTCACCGAATACCTGCACGAGCACGACACGCGCGTCCGCTATTTACACGCTGACATCGAAACCGTCGAGCGAACGGAAATCATCCGCGACCTGCGACTCGGAAAGTTCGACGTGCTCGTCGGCATCAATCTCCTCCGCGAGGGCCTCGACATGCCCGAGGTGTCACTGGTGGCGATCCTCGACGCCGACAAAGAAGGCTTCCTGCGCTCCGACAACTCGCTCATCCAGACGATCGGACGGGCCGCGCGCAACATCAATGGCAGGGCGATCCTGTACGCGGACAAAGTCACGGGCTCGATGCGACGGGCGATCGACGAGACCAGCCGCAGGCGTCGCAAACAATTGGACTACAACGTCGAGCACGGCATCACACCCCGTGGCATTCAGAAGGCGGTAGCCGACATTATGGAAGGTGCCCGCGCAACGGCACCCACCCCGACCGGGCGCAAACGCGGGAAGCAGGGGGCGGTGGAAGCCCAAGCGCCAGCCAACATGTCGCCCGAGGTGCTCGTCCGGCAGATCAAGAAGCTCGAAGCCGAGATGTTCAAGCGCGCGCGCAACCTGGAGTTCGAGGAAGCCGCCCGGCTGCGGGACGACATCGAGCGCCTCAAGCAGATCGAATTGGGGTTACCGAAGGCGAGGGCGGGCTAAACCCCGCAGCCAACGCCCGATCCGCCGTCAGTGGGTGTCGCCGTCCCATGGACGGCGCCTCTCGCGCGGAACGATTCCTGCTTGCTATTAGGTCATGAATGGCCCAGGCCAAGCAGCCAGCACCCGCACTGTCCTCCTGACTGTGGTCATCGTCGTGGCGGTCCTGCGACTGGCGCAGGAAGTCTTCATTCCGCTGGCGCTGGCGATTCTGTTCACCTTCCTGCTGGCGCCGTTGGTGGGGCGGCTGACCCAGTTGGGCATCAACCGTGTCGTGGCTGTCGCGGTGTCGGTCACAGTCGCCCTGACCCTGATCGGTGTACTTGCCGACACAGTCTTCAACCAGTTCACCGACCTGGCCCACGAACTGCCCGGTTACCAGCGACAGCTACACGAAAACCTTACGCACATCCGCGGCGCACTCAGAGGCGGTATAGCCGACGTCAGCAAGACGATCGAGCAATTGGGCAGAGAGCTCGAGAGGGTAGCCCCCACAGCTCCGGTGCCGAGCGAAGTGCGCAAAGTCCAAATCGTGGAGCCCCCGCCAACGCCAACCCAGGTCCTGCGCGACTTCTTCGGACCGCTGGTGCGTCCTTTCGGTACCGCCCTCGTCGTCATCGTGCTGGTCGCCTTCATGTTGTTGCGTCTCCACGATCTGCGCGAGCGCGTCATCAGGGTCATCGGCAGGCGCAATCTGTACGCCACTACTGAAGCGTTGAGCGATGCCGGCCAGCGGGTGAGCCGTTACCTGTTGATGCAATTGCTGATTAACACCTGGACCGGCCTCGTCGTGGGTTTTGGCCTGTGGGCGCTGCACGTCCCCAACCCCGGCCTGTGGGGCGCGTTGGCGCTGGTGTTGCGATTCGTGCCCTATGTCGGCATCTGGAGCGCCGCCGTCATTCCGTTCCTGTTGTCCTTCGCGGTATCGGATGATTTATCGCGACCCGTGTTGGTGTTGGGGCTATTCGGCGTGCTGGAGTTATTCAACTACGCGGTGCTCGAGCCCTGGCAGTATGCCAATCACACCGGCATCTCACCGGTTGCGTTGTTGTTGTCAGCCGCCTTCTGGACCTGGTTGTGGGGCCCGGTCGGGCTGCTGCTCGCCATTCCCATGACGGTGTGCGTGTCCGTCATGAGCAAGTACATTCCACAGCTCGAGTTCCTGCGGGTCCTGATGGGCGATGAGCCCGTGTTGGAGCCGCACCAGCGCCTGTATCAACGGCTGCTCGCGAGCAACAGCGATACCGCCGACAGGTTGCTCGATGACACGCTGCGCTCCTCGGGCTCGGTGCTCGAAGCGGCCGATACCGTCATCGTTCCGGCGATCCGCCTCATGGAAGGCGACTACGACCGGCGGGCGCTCGGGGCCGCGAAACGCAAGTTGCTGCTCGAGCACGTCAACCAGTGGGTCGAGGAGCGTCTGGATTCGCTGGATCGCGTGGACGTGCTGGAAAGAGGCCTCGGCGGCAGAAAATACTGGATTTTGTGTGTTCCCGCCGCCGACCGGGCCGACGAGATCGTGTCCAAGCTGCTGGTGGTTGCGCTGCTCGAGAGGGGCCTGGGTGCCGCCTTCATGAAACCCGAAGCGCTGGAGAAGATGCCCCTGGGCGAAGGCGACCGCACGATCGATATGGTAGTGGTGTCGGCGCTCCCGCCTGAGGCCGTGGCTCCCGCGCGCGCCGTATGCCGAAGCGTCCGCGCCCGCACAAAAGCGCTTCCCGTGATGGTGGGCCTCTGGGATCCTGAGGGCGATCTCACAAAACCCCGCCAACGCCTGGAAGTAGCCGGGGCAGGGTACCTGGCGGTGACGTTTGCGGAGTGCGTTTCGGCCTTCGAGGCCATGATTGCCGCCGCGGCTGCGAACGGGCCCGCACAGCCCGGAACACCACCGGCGACCCCCGGCTCGCCGTCCTCCCGGAGAGGCGCCTTACTGCAGACGTAGAGGACCTCGCAGTCGCCGCCGGCTCAACCTTGCCCCCGGGGGGCTTGCCGCCGAACGTAAGTGATTGGAATAGCTCATGTTAGCTTGCGTCCAGGGCGCCGCTCTTGTATCGTTCGCGGCCCTCCTCGGGGGAAGTCTTCAGGCGCGTAGCTCAGTGGTAGAGCATCACCTTGACATGGTGGTGGTCGGTGGTTCGATCCCACTCGCGCCTACCAGATAGCCACACGGCGCGCCCGGATGGAACGACATCCGGGCGCGCCGTTTTGCTTGGCTGGCGGAAGCGACCTTCGAGGCCATGCGTGGCTCGCGAGAACCTTCATGCCCGTCGTCACATTGCCGGATGGCAGCAAACGCCCCTTCGACCACCCCGTCACGGTGGACGAAGTGGCCGCGAGCATTGGCGCGGGCCTGCGCAAGGCCGCGCTCGCCGGGCGCGTTGACGGCAAGTTGGTTGACACGTCCTACGTGATCAACGACGACGTGAGCCTCGCGATCGTCACCGAGAAGGACCCCGCCGGGATCGATGTCATCCGTCACTCGACGGCGCATCTTCTCGCGCAGGCTGTGAAAGAGCTCTTCCCCGACGCGCAGGTGACGATCGGACCTGTGATCGAGGACGGCTTCTACTACGATTTCTCTTACAAGCGTCCTTTCACGACCGAGGATCTCGCCGCCATCGAGGCGAAGATGAACGAGCTCGCGAAGGCCGACCAGAAGGTGACCCGTCGCGTGATGCCACGCGATGAAGCCGTGAAGTTCTTCACCGGCCTCGGGGAAATCTACAAGGCCGAGATCATCGCCAGCATCCCGGGCAACGAGGAAATCAGTCTCTACGGACAAGGCGACTGGGTCGATCTGTGCCGCGGTCCGCACGTTCCCTCGACCGGGAAATTGAAGGCGTTCAAGCTCATGAAGGTCGCGGGCGCCTATTGGCGCGGTGACTCGCGTAACGAGATGCTCCAACGCATCTACGGCACCGCGTGGGCGGACAAAAAACAGCTCGACGAATACCTGCACCGGCTGGAGGAAGCGGAGAAGCGCGACCACCGCCGCATCGGCAAGGACCTCGACCTGTTCCATCTGCAGGAAGAAGGCCCGGGCCTGGTGTTCTGGCACCCCAAGGGCTGGGCTACCTGGCAGGCCGTCGAGCAGTACATGCGCTCGGTCTATCGGCAGTCCGGCTACCAGGAAGTACGCGGTCCGCAGGTGCTCGATGTGTCGTTGTGGAAGAAGTCCGGTCACTGGGACAACTACCAGAACAACATGTTCTTCACCGAGTCGGAGAAGCGCACTTACGCGCTGAAGCCGATGAACTGCCCGGGCCACGTGCAGATTTTCAACCATGGTCTGCGCAGCTATCGCGACCTGCCGATCCGTTACGGCGAGTTCGGTGCCTGCCATCGCAATGAGCCTTCCGGCGCCCTTCACGGCATCCTGCGCGTGCGCGGATTTACGCAGGACGATGGTCACATCTTCTGCACCGAGGACCAGATCGAGGCGGAGGTGACGGCGTTTCACCGTCAAGCGCTCGGGGTGTACGCCGATTTCGGGTTCACCGATATCCAGATCAAGATCGCGCTGCGCCCGGAGCCGCGCCTCGGCGACGATGCGACCTGGGACAAGGCGGAGAATGCCCTGCGCACGGCACTGCGAACCTGTGGGGTCGAGTGGCAGGAATTGCCGGGCGAGGGGGCTTTCTACGGGCCGAAGATCGAATACCACCTGCAGGATGCGATCGGCCGCACCTGGCAGCTGGGCACGATGCAGGTGGACTTCATGATGCCGGCCAGGCTTGGCGCGGAGTACGTCGGCACCGACTCGGCGCGCCACGTGCCGGTCATGCTGCATCGGGCCATCGTCGGCTCGATGGAGCGGTTCATCGGCATTCTGCTCGAGCATCACGCCGGGAAGCTGCCGGCCTGGCTGGCGCCGGTACAAGCCGTGGTGCTCGGCATTACCGAGCGCCAGGACGCGTATGTCAAACAAATTACGGAAACCCTGAAAAATCAGGGCTTTCGCGTCGAATCCGACTTGCGCAACGAGAAGGTCGGCTTTAAGATTCGCGAGCACACGCTTCAGCGTGTTCCGTATCTATTAGTAGCGGGCGACAAGGAAGTGGCCGCAAATCTGCTTTCAGTGCGCACACTAAGCGGCAAGGACCTGGGCACGATGACCCCGGAGACGTTCGCCCAACGTCTTCGCGTCGAGCTCGACAGCCGCGGTCGCCAATTGTTGGAGGGTTGACGCATCGCTAGTGCAACGAAGCGCGTTCGGCGCAACGACGACATTACGTCACCGCAGTTACGCGTAATTGCGGCGGATGGTTCGCAAGCCGGGGTAATGTCCCGGTATGACGCTCTCGAGATGGCGAAAGTCGCCGAGCTCGATCTCGTCGAGGTGTCACCCACGGCGGAGCCGCCGGTGGTGCGCATCATGGATTACGGGAAATTCCTGTTCGAACAGAACAAGAAGACCCACGCGGCGAAGCGCAAGCAGAAGCAGATACAGGTCAAGGAAGTGAAGTTTCGTCCCGGGAC
>Ga0070665_100009209_pt1 | contig 10001 bp, 5 predicted proteins | sample KBSS13metaG_FD_65862 | JGI IMG/M metagenome (GOLD analysis project Ga0070665, IMG submission 65862) | Switchgrass rhizosphere microbial communities from Kellogg Biological Station, Michigan, USA - KBS S1-3 metaG | ecosystem: Host-associated > Plants > Roots > Rhizosphere > Soil ...
CGGCGGCCTGCTCTGCCTGCCGAAGCCCCTGATGCGAGGCACGCGCATCAGGGTGATGTTCCTCACTCCCAGGGGCCCTGTGCTCGGCGCAGCCGAGATGCTGAATCCAGTCTCATGGACACACCAGCCATTCCGCTTCGTGAGCCCGGCTGACCGGGATCAGCACAAACCGGGGTTCGACAGCGGGCGATCCCCGAAACTGGGCATTCCGGTTCCGCAGACAGGCACTCAGATACCCGACCCGGAACCGCAGTGGATCGACAAATACCGGGCTGCGGTCAGCCGCAACCCGCCCCACCGGCCGCTGCTGGCAAGAATGCTGGAAGCACTAAAGCTGGGCTCCAAATAAACCTGGTCAGAAAAAGCACTTCCACCCTCCTCCGAAGTCTCTGGCGGCCGCCGGATCTTCAGGGTATAATGTTGCACCCGAGTTGCAAGAAGGACTGTCGCATGCCGTTACCTGAAACCGAGATCCCTGGACGCCTCCAGGCCGAACTGATGTCGCGGGGGCTGCGCATGACGCGCCAGCGCCGCACCATTCTCAGTGTGGTGGAAACCGCCAAGCAACACCTCGATGCCAGCCAGTTGCTGCGGCGCGCCCGCCGGCTGGACCCGCAGATTGACCGGGTCACGGTTTACCGCACGCTCGGACTGCTCAAGCGGCACGGGTTGATTGACGAACTCGATCTGATGCACATGCAGGGCGAAAAACACTTCTACGAACGCCGCCCACAGCGGGACCACATCCACATGGCGTGCTTGCGCTGCGGCAAGATTACAGAATTTGAAAGTGATCTCTTTGATCGCTTGAAGGGGCAAATTCAGAGAGACTGCCGCTTCCATATTGTAGTCACCCGGCTGGAAGTCGGTGGTTATTGCGCCCAATGCCGCACCACGGATCAGCCGAAGGACTAAGCTCCGCTCGCCGCACTGACGGCTCCTGTGCGAAGGCGACCGCTCCCCCGGTTCCCCAATTCCAACTGTGCCTTATACTCCGATGGACAACACCACAGCTGCATCTAGTTGCAACCAGGATGCAACATGGAATGTGACCGATGACCGACGCCCGGTGCAAACTGCCTAGAGTCATACAGCGCTTTAATTGCAACCTGATCGTGAGAAATGCGCGGAGCTTTGCTCCGCCGGAAAGCCGGGGGCGGCTGTCCCCACGTAGTCTGTGGTCTGACGTCCGAGGTCCGACGTCTGACGCCCGGCTTTACTGACCCGCCGAAGCTTCCTGCCCGGACAGGCGCGTACAGCATTCCCCGTATTGACGTTAATCCGCAGAGTTATAGAGTATTGCGGGCCGTCCTCCTCCGCCAGCGTCAAGCTTGGCCAATCAAGTTCATTTCTATAATCCGGAAAACCGGGTCGGAGCTGTGCGTTCCCGATTCCTGACGTTCCGCTCGCGGAGCCATCAGGAATCGCGACTGTTTTTCCGACGCTGCTTCCAGAGTCCGAGTTGGAACTAGGCTTACGAAATGTAAAGTATTGTAAAGACGGAAGATAAGTCGCAACCGGGATATAATTTTTAGAGTCAAATGTTTACCGTTTGTTGCGTCGCGGAGAGATGGGAGCGGCTTTCGGGGGAACTCAGAGTGAAAATACTGATCGAGAATGTGCGACGCAGGCCAGCAACCGGCATATCGCGCGCACAGCAAACCAGCAGATCGTGTCGCCAACATCTTGCGACAACCCTCACCTTGGCGCTTGCAGCTGCCTCCATGTTGGGGTGCAGCGCGGGTTCCAAACCCAGTACGGCGCGGGCCTCCACCCAGATGGCGGTGCCGGTGGCCGTCGCCACGGCTGAACGCCGCGACGTGCCGGTGTTTCTCAAGGGACTGGGCAGCGTGACCGCCTCCAACACGGTCAGCGTGAAGAGCCGGGTGGACGGACAATTGGCGCAGGTCAACTTCACGGAAGGCCAGCACGTGAACAAGGGAGACCTGCTGGCGGTGATCGATTCCCGGCCGTTCCAGGTGGCGCTTGAGCAGGCGCAGGCAAATCTATTCCGCGACCAGGCCCAATTAAAGGACGCGCGCCTGAATTACGAGCGATTCAAGAGTCTGCTGGATGATTCGGGAGCAATGTCGCGCCAGCAGGTGGACACGCAGAGGGCGGCCGCGGAACAGCTGGAAGGAGCCGTTCGGGCCGACCAGGCAGCGATCGACAATGCCAAGCTGAACCTGGTGTACTCGCACATCACGGCGCCCATCAGCGGCCGCATCGGTCTCAGGCTGGTCGATGTGGGAAACATGGTGCATGCTTCGGACACCAATCCACTGCTCGTAATCACCCAGTTACAGCCCATTGCCGTCCTGTTCACGCTGCCGGAAGACAGTCTGCTCAACGTATCCCAGCACATGCACAAGGGCACTCTGCCGGTCGAGGCCTATAGCCGGGACGATCAAACGAAACTGGCCACCGGCAAATTGCTGACCATCGACAATCAGATTGATCAGACTACCGGGACCGGACGATTAAAGGCTATGTTCGACAATCCGAACGACGAGCTCTGGCCTAACCAGTTCGTCAATGTTCGCCTGCTGCTGGAGACGCACAAGAACAGCATCACGATTCCATCGGTCGCGGTCCAGAGCGGCCCCGAGGGAAGCTACGTATTTACAGTCAAGTCCGATAAGACGGTCGCGGTCAACCCAGTCACGGTTTCGTTCACCCAGAACAACGTGGCATCCATCGCCAGCGGAGTCGCTGAAGGAGATGTAGTGGTGGTGGACGGGCAGGACAAGCTGCAAGCCGGGAGCAAGGTGGATCCGCACAGCGGTGGAGGAGGACAAAACCGAAACGCGGAGTCTCCGGCTTCGCAAGCCCAGCCGGAGGCATCTTCCACCAGGGGAGCGCCATGAATCCGTCGCGGCTTTTTATTCTTCGTCCGGTCGCGACGACTCTGCTGATGGTCGGACTTCTCCTGGTAGGGCTGGTGGCCTACACCCAGCTTCCAGTCTCCGCGCTGCCTGAAGTTGACTATCCCACCATCCAGGTGGTGACGTTCTATCCCGGGGCCGATCCTGATGTGATGGCATCGTCGGTGACGGCGCCTCTGGAGCGCCAGTTTGGCCAGGTCCCCGGACTGAGCCAGATGACTTCCACCAGTTCGCTGGGCAGTTCCATCATCACCCTGCAATTCAATCTCAACGAGAACATCGACGTCGAGGAACAACAGGTCCAGGCCGCAATCAATGCCGGCACTACCTATCTTCCGCGCGACCTGCCCAATCCGCCGATTTACAGCAAAGTGAATCCGGCCGATTCCCCGATTATCACGCTGGCGCTGACTTCGGACACGCTGCCGCTCTCAAAAGTGGAGGACCTGGCGGACACGGCACTGGCCCAGAAAATTTCCCAGCTTCCCGGAGTTGGCCTGGTGTCGATCAGCGGCGGACAGAAACCGGCGGTGCGGATTCAGGCCAATCCCACGGCGCTGGCGTCCTACGGACTGAGTCTCGAAGATATTCGTACCGCGCTCGCAGCGGCCAACGTCAACCAGGCCAAGGGCGTGCTGGACGGCCCGCGCCAATCCTTCACCATCGGCGCCAATGATCAGCTGAGCTCGAGCGCGCAATACAACAGCGTGGTCGTGGCCTACAAGAACGGCGCGCCGGTCCGGCTGTCCGATATTGCCACCGCGATTGACAGCGCGGAAAATGTTAAGCAGGCCGCCTGGATGAACACCACTCCGGCGGTGATCATAAACATTCAGCGCCAGCCTGGCAGCAACATCATCAGTGTCGCCGACCGGGTCAAGCTGCTTTTGAAGCAACTGCAGGCGTCGTTGCCCGCCGCAATCAAAGTGCAGGTGCTCACCGACCGTACCGAGACCATTCGAGCTTCGGTAAAAGACGTTCAGTTTGAACTGATGCTCACCGTCGGTCTGGTGGTCATGGTGATCTTCCTGTTCCTGCGCAACCTCTCGGCGACCGTGATTCCCAGCGTCGCTGTTCCCCTCTCGCTGGTGGGAACGTTTGGGGTTATGTACCTGCTGGGGTACAGCCTGAACAATCTGACCCTGATGGCGTTGACCATCTCCACCGGCTTCGTGGTCGATGACGCCATTGTGATGATTGAAAACATCGAACGCTTCCTGGAAGAGGGCGAGACTCCGCTGCAGGCCGCGTTGAAGGGAGCGGGCCAGATCGGATTCACCATCGTGTCGCTGACGGTATCGCTGATCGCGGTGCTGATCCCGTTGTTGTTCATGGGCGACATCGTGGGCCGCCTGTTTCGCGAGTTCGCCGTGACCCTGGCAGTCACCATTCTGGTGTCAGCCGCGGTTTCCCTTTCCCTGACGCCGATGATGTGCGCCAAGCTGCTGAAGCGCCACGACCCCAAACATCAAAGCCGCTTTTATAAATCCACGGAGAATTTCTACAACCGGGTCATCGAGTTTTACGGCCGCTCTTTGAAATTTGTGCTGCAGCACCAGACCATTACCCTGCTGGTCACGGCGGGCACTCTGGTTCTCACCCTGTTCCTGTACGTGGTCGTGCCTAAAGGCTTTTTCCCGGTGCAGGATACGGGAGTGATTCTGGGTATATCGGAAGGGCCGCAGAATACTTCTTTTCCGGCCCTGGCCAAGAGCCAGCAGGCGTTGGCCCATGTCATTCTCAAAGATCCGGACGTGGAGAGCCTGTCCTCCTTTATCGGAATCGACGGCACCAACTCTACCCCCAACAGCGGACGCATTCAGATCAACCTGAAGCCGCACGACGAGCGCACCGCGACGGCCTCCGAGATCATCCGTAGGCTGCAGCCGGAACTGGCGAAGGTCAACGGCATCACCTTATATATGCAGCCGGTGCAAGACCTCACGGTGGAGGACCGGGTCAGCCGGACGCAATATCAATATTCAATGGAAGATGCCGATGCGCAGGAACTGTCGGTCTGGGCCACGCGGCTGGTGGAAGAGTTGCGCAAACTGCCTTCCATGCGCGACGTTGCCACCGATCAGCAGAATGGCGGCCTCAAAGCCGAGCTGGTCATCGATCGCGACACCGCATCGCGTTTGGGCATTTTGCCCCAGGCCATCGACGACACGCTTTACGACGCCTTCGGGCAGCGCCAGGTCTCCACCATATTTACCCAGTTGAACCAGTACCACGTGGTGCTGGAAGTGGACCCGCAGTTTTCGCAGAATCCGGACTCGCTGAAGAATATTTACGTGCACTCCAACTCCGGGATGCAGGTCCCGCTGGCCTCCTTCAGCCACTTTCAGACTTCGAGCACCGCGCTGGCAGTGAATCATCAGGGACAGTTCCCCGTGGTCACACTCTCGTTCAACCTGGCGCCGGGAGTCTCGCTGGGTGAGGCGACCCAAGCCATACAGCAGACGGAACGGGACATTCACCTTCCAGCCAGCATCCACACCAGCTTCCAGGGAACAGCCGCGGCCTTCCAGAATTCACTTTCTTCCGAGCCCTGGCTGATTCTGGCCGCCATCGTTACCGTGTATATCGTGCTGGGCGTGCTCTATGAAAGCTACATTCATCCGTTAACCATTCTTTCCACCCTGCCTTCGGCGGGCGTGGGCGCGATCCTCGCCCTGCTCCTCACCGGCAACGATCTGGGAGTGGTGGCGCTGATCGGCATCATTCTTCTGATCGGTATCGTGAAGAAAAACGCCATCATGATGATCGACTTCGCGCTGGAAGCAGAGAGGGAGGAGCACAAACCGGCGGAAGAGGCGATCTTTCAGGCCTGCCTGCTGCGTTTCCGCCCCATCATGATGACCACCATGGCGGCACTGCTGGGCGGTCTTCCGCTGGCGCTGGGCAGCGGCACCGGATCGGAATTGCGCCATCCGTTGGGCATCACCATCGTCGGCGGATTGCTGGTCAGCCAGTTGCTTACCCTTTACACCACGCCGGTTGTGTATCTCTGGTTCGATCGCCTGGCCCAGCGTTTCTCACACTTGAACATCGGCAACACCATCGAGGAACCGAGTGGAGCTTCGGCGGATTAGTCGTTTCTGGATTCGAGCATGAATATTTCCGCTCCATTTATCAAGCGTCCCATCGGCACGTCGCTGCTGGCGGCGGCGCTGCTCATGGCTGGAGCGCTGGCCTTTAACTACCTGCCGGTTGCGCCGCTGCCGCAGGTGGAATTTCCTGTCATCTCCGTGGGTGCCTCCCTTCCGGGTGCGAGCCCCGAGATCATGGCTTCCGCCGTAGCGACTCCACTGGAGCGCCAGTTCGGCCGTATCGCCGGCATCAACCAGATGACTTCTACGAGTCAGTTGGGGTCAACCGGCATCACCTTGCAGTTCGACCTCAGTCGCAATATCGATGCTGCGGCGCGCGATGTGCAGGCCGCCATCAACGCAGCCCGCAGCCAGCTTCCGGCAAACTTGCCGGGCAACCCTACGTATCGGAAGGTGAACCCGGCGGACGCGCCCATTCTCATTCTGGCGCTCACTTCCGACATCATCACCTTGCCCCGCATGTATGACGCCGCCGATTCGATCCTCTCGCAGAAGCTGGCGCAGGTGGAAGGAGTCGGCCAGGTATTCGTTGGCGGCGCCTCGAGGCCGGCGGTACGGGCTGAATTAAATCCTACGCTGCTGAACAAAATGGGAGTGGGCCTGGACACGGTACGCACGGCGCTGGGCAACGCCAACGCCAACCGGCCTAAAGGTGAAATCAACGGGCCAGCCAACGCCTGGACTCTGGACGCGAATGACCAGATCTTTACCGCTGACCAGTACCGCCGGCTAATCGTTTCCTACAGCAAGGGCGCGCCGGTGCGACTGGGCGACGTTGCCACGGTACAGGATTCCCTGGAAGACATCCGCCATATCGGGCTGTCCGGGGGCAAGCCCGCGGTCCTGATCATCGTATTCCGGCAGCCGGGCGCGAACATCATCTCAACGGTGGACCGCGTGCGCGCCACATTACCCATATTGAGATCTTCCATCTCACCGGCGATTGACGTGAGCGTCGTCATGGACCGCACCACCACCGTGCGGGCCTCGGTGCACGACATCGAACTCACGCTGATGATTTCAGTCATCCTGGTCATTCTGGTGGTGTTCGCATTTCTACGCACCTTCCGCGCCACCATTATTCCCAGCGTGGCGGTTCCCCTGTCGCTGGTGGGAACGTTCGGTGTGATGTATCTGCTGAACTACAGCCTGGATAATCTCTCCCTGATGGCGCTGGCTATTTCAACCGGCTTCGTGGTGGACGACGCCATCGTGGTGCTGGAAAACATTACCCGCCACATCGAAGAAGGCGTGCCTCCGGTGGCAGCCACCTTCCGCGGCGCCCGCGAGATCGGGTTTACCGTGCTCTCCATGAGCACTTCTCTGGTCGCGGTCTTCATTCCCATCCTGCTGATGGGCGGCATCGTCGGCCGTTTGTTCCGGGAGTTCGCGGTCACGCTGAGCATTGCCATCGCCGTCTCGCTCGTCGTATCGCTCACCGTCACTCCGATGATGTGTGGGAAGTTCCTGCGCTCCACGGACAAGGAAAAGCACGGGCGCATCTATCACTTCAGCGAAAAGATATTTGACACCGCCCTCAAGCTCTATAGCCGCTCGCTGAAGCTGGTTCTGCGCCACCAGCCTCTGACCCTGCTGATAACAATCGGAACGGCGGCGCTCAGCGTCTATCTCTATGTCATCGTTCCCAAGGGCTTCTTTCCACAGCAGGACACGGGGCGCGTGATGGGTTCGGTGCAAGCCGCACAGGACATTTCCTTCGCTGCCATGCAGGCCAAGATGAGGCAGTTTGTGGGTCTGGTGATGAAAGATCCAGCGGTCCAGACCATTGTGGGCTTTGCCGGGGGGAATACTTCGACCAACAGCGGCCGCATGTTCATTACGCTGAAGCCGCTTGAGGAACGCAAGATAAGCGCTGACCAGGTGATTGGCAGACTGCGGCGCAAACTCTCAGTCGTGCCCGGCGCAACCCTATACATGCAATCGGCCCAGGACCTCACCATCGGCGGCCGCATGAGTCAGGCGCAATTTCAATACACCCTGCAGGGCGAGAGCCTGAAAGACCTGAACTATTGGTCCCCTATGCTGCTGCAGAAGTTACGTTCGCTGCCCGAACTGCGCGACGTGAACACCGACCAGCAGGACAAGGGGTTGCAGGCCACTGTGATCATCGACCGGGACACGGCGGCGCGGCTGGGCGTGGACGCGGGAGATATTGATAACGCCCTGTATGACGCCTTTGGCCAGCGCCAGGTGTCCATCATGTATAAGGCGCTGAACCAGTATCACGTGGTCATGGAAGTGGCTCCGGAGTTTTCCAACAGCCCGGACTCACTGCAGAACATTTATGTTCGCGCCAACAACGGGACCGCGGTCCCATTGTCTTCCTTTGCCCACTTCGGACCTTCCAACACGCCGCTGGCGGTCAGCCATCAGGGTCAATATCCGTCGGTGACGCTGTCTTTCAACCTCGCCCCTGACGTCTCATTGGGCGCCGCGACAGACGCGATCGACAAAGCCCAGCGCTCTATCAACTTTCCTCCCAACATCAATGCCAGTTTTCAGGGGACGGCGGCCGCTTTCCAGTCTTCGCTGGCCAGCGAGCCCCTGCTGATTCTGGCGGCGCTGGTCACGGTGTACCTGGTGCTGGGCATGCTCTACGAAAGCTACATCCATCCCATCACCATTCTTTCGACCTTGCCTTCGGCCGGCGTGGGCGCCATCCTCGCCCTGCTGCTGACGCACAGCGAACTCAATGTCATGGGGCTGATCGGAATTATTCTGCTCATCGGCATCGTGAAAAAGAACGCGATCATGATGATTGATTTCGCGCTGGAGACGGAGCGGGCGGGCAGGACTCCAGCGGAATCGATCTACGAAGCGTGCGTGCGCCGCTTCCGCCCCATCATGATGACCACCATGGCTGCGCTGTTGGGCGGCTTGCCCCTGGCTCTGGGTACCGGCGTCGGGTCAGAACTGAGACGCCCTCTCGGCATCACGATCGTCGGCGGACTGATCATGAGCCAGGCGCTCACTCTCTTCACCACGCCCGTCGTCTATCTTTATCTCGATCGATTCCGTCTGATGGTTGCACGCAAGCACCACATAGACCCGAACCAGATGGCACCGCTCTCTCCCCGGCCCAGCGGCGCCGACTGACGGCGCCGTCATTGCAAGGTGTTGGCATCCTGAGCGCCGCAAACCGCTTCGCTTGCGAATCGGTCTGCGGAGTCGAAGGACACGTTGTGTAACAGCACTCTCGACGGGACGAGGACTTTCATGCACGGCCGCTGCGGTGCATTGTCCTGGTCCCCTGACTACGGGATGGCACCGTTCTTGTTAGTGTTTGTGCCCGTGGCGGTGGGGATGGGAGTGCACTTCTCCTTGAGCATGTGCATGGCGGTGGGCGTGGATGAGGTTTGTGCTCAGCAGCAGCTGGTGCTCGTTCAATATCTCTGCCGGCGTGCCCGCCGCAACGATGCGGCCACGCTGGAAAACGTGACAGTAGTCCGCGATGTCCTCTACCAGGTCGAGATCATGAGTGGCCGTGACCACCGTCTTGCGCCCACCACTGCAACTCACCAGGAAATCGATCATCTGGCTCTCGCTTTTGGGATCAAGCGCGGCGGTGGGCTCGTCCAGCAGCAGGACTTCAGGATCGAGGATGAGCACTGAGGCCAGCGCGACCCGTTTCTTCTCTCCCGTCGAAAGATGATGAGGAGAGCGGTCCTTCAAGTGCGCGATCTCCAACTGTTCCAGAATCTCGCTCACCCGAAGACGAATCTGCTCCTTCGTCCAACGCAACTGCAGCGGGCCGAAAGCCACTTCGTCAAACACGGTCGGGTTGAATAACTGCACATCAGGGTTTTGAAACACCAGGGCGACGCGGCGCCGGAAGTCGAATTCAACCTGTCCGCTCAGCCGGTCCTCGGTCAGAGGCTCGCCCTGAAAAGTAACATTGCCCTTTTCCGGAAAACAGAGGCCGTCAAGCATGCTGAGCAGCGTTGACTTGCCGGAACCGTTTGCTCCCAGCAGAACGATTCTT
>Ga0070665_100009210_pt1 | contig 10001 bp, 7 predicted proteins | sample KBSS13metaG_FD_65862 | JGI IMG/M metagenome (GOLD analysis project Ga0070665, IMG submission 65862) | Switchgrass rhizosphere microbial communities from Kellogg Biological Station, Michigan, USA - KBS S1-3 metaG | ecosystem: Host-associated > Plants > Roots > Rhizosphere > Soil ...
TGGGACAACGTGTTTCGCGACAGCCCGAGCCTGGGCTACGTCAGCGCGACGCACCAGCGCGGCCGCGACCGCGGCCCGACGGTGTGGACCTGGTACTACGCGTTCGCGGACGACGATGCAGTCAGTGTCCGCAAGAAGCTCGCCGGCGCCGGTTACGCCGAATGGGCCGAGGTCATCCTCGCGGATCTCGAACGCGCACACCCGGATGTCCGCGATCAGGTCGACGCGATCGACGTCGCGTTCTGGGGCCACGGCATGATCCGCCCGCGCGTCGGCGCGGCATGGGCGCCCGCGGTCGCGACGCGCCAGCAGGCGCTCGGCAAGGTTCACTTCGCGCACACGGATCTGTCGAGCCTCGCGCTGTTCGAGGAGGCGTTCGATCACGGCCTGCGCGCCGCGCGCGAGGTTATCGGATGAAGATGTGGATCTTCTCGCGCCGCGCCGATCTCGCGATCTTCGGCGGCACCGCGCTCGTCGCGCTCGCGCTCGTGCTGTTGCCGCTTCACACCGCGCCCGAGTGGTCGTGGATCACCGGCGTGCTGCTCGTCGACGTCGCGCACGTGTGGTCGACCGCGTTCGTCGTCTATCTCGATCCGGCCGAGTGGCGGCGACGGCCCGTGCTCTACGCCGCGGTGCCGGCGCTCGCGTTCGCGGCGGCGGTCGCGCTCTACGCGCGCGGTCCGATCGTGTTCTGGCGCGCGATCGCATATCTCGCCGTCTTCCACTTCGTGCGCCAGCAGTACGGCTGGGTGATGATGTATCGCGCGAGGGCCGGCGAGCGGCAGCGCTGGACGCGCTGGCTCGACGCCGCGACGATCTATCTCGCCACGCTGTATCCGCTCGCGTGGTGGCACGCGCATCTGCCGCGCAAGTTCAGCTGGATGATCGACGGCGACTTCGTGGCCATCCCGGCGTGGGTCGCCACGGCGCTCGGCATCGCCTACGTCGCCGCGCTCGTCGCGTACGCTGCGCGCGCACTCGTGCAGCGCCCGGTGCCGTGGGGCAAGCACGTCGTGATCGCGGCGACGGCGGCGTGCTGGTACGTCGGCATCGTCGCGACGAACCGCGACTACGCGTTCACCGTGACCAACGTGCTGATCCACGGCATCCCGTATCTCGCGCTGGTCTACGTCTACGTCCGCAACGCCTCGCGCGAGTCTCCCGACGGCATCGCCGCCCAGATGATCGATCGCAAGCGCGGGCTCGTGGTGTTTCTGGCGAGCCTGTGGGCGATCGCGTACGTCGAGGAGCTGCTCTGGGATCACACGCTGTGGCACGAGCGGCCGCACTTGTTCGGCGGCGGCTTCGATCTCGGCAGCGTCGCGTTCGTGATCGCACCACTGCTCGCGGTGCCGCAGCTCGCGCACTACGTGCTCGACGGCATTCTCTGGCGGCGCAGCACGAACCCGCGGCTCGGCCGGCTGATCTAGGTAACGCCAGGCACCTCGCGGAGGCGGCCTGGCGCGAGGGACCGGGGCGAACAACGTTGGCGTCGTGAGATGCGCCATCGCCTGCGTCGCGCTCGCCGGGTGTATCCCGGTCTCGTATTCGACGTCGCCGTCGCGAATCCACGATGCGGCGCCCACGTTGCGGCTCGAGGGCTCGGCCGTGGTCGCGGTCGACGAGGACGACGCCCAGCCGACCAGCGATTCGCCGTCGTCGACCAAGATCGAAGCGGTCCGACTCGACCAGCCGGTTCGCGTGCGCCTCGCTGCGCAGCCGGTCGCGTGGGGGTCGGCTCTCGGTCGACTGGGCGCGGAGCAAACCATGACGGTCGCGGACCTGTTCGCGGACTGCCCGCCGGATCTGGACAACAGCGAGGCCAACCGGCTCGCGTACCCGCGCTGCAGGCTGTTTCGCGCCGACGCGATCCGGCTGCACGACGGTCATCGGGCCGACACGTCGAAGCTCGTCATCGGCGGGATCCTCCTCGCCGTGGCCGCCGACAGCGCGTGCATCGCCGAGTGCGGGGGACGCGCGTCGGATGCCGCGCTCGGCGTCCTGCTCGGATCCGCGGGCGTCGGAGCGATCGTCTGGTTCTTCCACGGCCTCTTCAAGGACGAGGGGCCCAGGAACTAGCGCAGCGTCCAGTACAGGCACGCGATCAGATCGTCGGGATCCTCGAGTCCGATGCCGAGCCGGATCAGTCGATCGATGCCGAGCCGCGCGACGGTATCCGCGGGCGTGAAGTACTCGCTGACCGTCCGGTGGTGGTTGACCTTCGTGACCAGGCCATCGAACGACAGCGCGAACCGCGGCACGCCCGTCGACACCAGCCGATCGGCGAGCGCGCGATGTGCGGCCTCGTCGGCATCGCGCACGCGAAACGCGAGCAGCGAGCCGGTGCGCGTGTAATCGCGCGCGATCACGGCCGCATCGGGATGATCGGGCCGGCTCGGGTGAAACACGCGCTCGACGCGCGGATGTGCCGCCAGCGCATCCGCCACGCGCGCGGCCGTCGCGCACCGCCGGGCGTGCATGACTTCGGCGTCGCCGAGGTGCTCGGCCACGCGGCGCGCGCGATCGTCGTCGAGGATGCCGCCGCGCATCGCGACGAGATCCATCAGCTGGTTCGCGAACGGCGCGTCGTTGGTCGCGACGTAGCCACCGAGCGCGAGGTCGCGCCCGCCGAGCGCCTTGGTCAAGCTGCCGGTCACGACGTGCGCGCCAAGCTCGAGCAGCGGCGCGCGCACGCCCCACGGTGTCGCGATCGTGCCGTCGATCACGAGCCGCGCACCGGGCACGCGTGCGACCAGCGCGGCGAGCGCCGGCACGTCTTGCGCGCGGCCGAGCGGGTTCGTGAACGTCTCGGCGAACACCAGCGCGGTCTCCGGTCGGAGCGCGGCCGCGAGCGCGTCGAGGTCGCCGTCATCTACCAGCGAGATCGCGGCGCCGACGCGCTTGCAGCTGTGCTCGAGGAACGTGCGCGTCTTGTTGTAGACCTGCCGCATCGCCACGACGTGCGCGCCGTGCTGCACGAGTGCGTCGGCGACCAGCGCGACGGCCTGCATGCCGCAATCGGTGACGATCGCCGCGCCCGCGTGCTCGAGCGCGCGCAGCGCCGCGATCAGCTCCGAGGTCCCGCCGGTGCCGTAGCGCGCGTAGAGGTGCGGCAGCTGCGACCACGCGCCGTCGCCGACGAGCATGAATGCGGCCTTCGCTTCCTGCCACTCGGCGACGGTCGCCGAGCTGCCGAGGTCGCGCTGGATCGTGCGGAGCGTCGGATGCAGATACGGCGCGTTGCGATCGACGGCGTCGTGGAGCTCGCGCGTCGCGGCGGTCATGCTCGCGCGCGCCGGTGGCTCGACGGGCACCGTCGCGGGATCGAGATACGCCTTCACTCGACGACTCCCAGCCACGGCACGCCGAGCGCCGCGACCACGTCGTCGGTTGTCGCGGCGAGCAGGCACGCGTGATGATCGCCGCGCACGACGTGATGCTCGATCGGCAACGCGATCGCATCCGGCGGCGCGCGCACGAGATGCCGACGCGGCGCCGCCGGCTCGGCGACGGCCTCGCGCGGCTCGGGCCACTGCACGGAGTTGTCCTGCGCGAGCTCGATCAGGTCTCCGAGCACCGCGCTCGCGGTCGGCAGCGCGCCGGCGCCCTTGCCGAACAGCGACAGGTCGCCCGACGCCGCGGTCTCGAGATAGACGGCGTTGTACTCCTCCTCGACCGACGCCAGGAGGTGCCAGCCGGGCAGGGCGACCGGCTCGACCGCCGCCGCGACGCCGCCCGCGACCTTGGCCGCGTGCGCGATCAAGCGAATCCTGAGGCCGAGCGCCGCCGCGAGCTCGCAATCGATCGGCGCGAGCGCGCGAATGCCGCGCACGGGCATCGCCGACGGCGGGATCCACGCGCCGAATGCGCGATAGGCGAGGATCGACAGCTTCGCGGCGGCGTCGTGGCCGTCGAGATCCTGCGCCGGATCGGCCTCGGCGAACCCGAGCTCTTGCGCGCGCGCGACCGCGCGATCGAGCGGCACGCCTTGCTCGAGCCGAGTCAGCACGAAGTTGCACGTGCCGTTCACGATCGCGCGCAGCCGCGAAATCTCGTCGGCGCGATGCGACAGCTGGCGAATGATCGGGATCGCGGCGGCCGCGGCGGCCTCGCACAGGAGCGGCGTCTCGGTGCGCTGCGCGAGCACGCCGAGCGCGGCAAGCCGTTTCGCGAGCAGCGCCTTGTTCGCGGTGACGACCGGCTTGCCGGCCGCGAGCGCCGCGGCGAGCACGGGCTCGACCGCATCGCCGCCGGCGACCTCGACGATCACGTCGACGTCGGGATCGGCGACCAGCTCGTGTGCGCGCGCGATGCGCGGAATGCCGTCGGCGCGCGGGCCGCGCCGCTTGTCCGGATCGCGGACCGCCAGCTTGGTCACGCGAAATCGCACGCCGTAGCGCGCGGCGATCGCGGCATCCTGACGATGCAAGAGCTCGAGCACGCCGCCGCCGACGGTGCCGCAGCCGATCATGCCGATGCGGATCTCGCGCGTGGGACGCGCGCCGAGCCCGACGAACGCCGGTCGCGCCGCCGCCGCATCGGCCGCCAGAAAGTGCGTGCCCTCCAGGATCGCCGCGAGCTTGTCCTGATCGGCGAGAAACGCGTCGTGACCGAACTCGGAGTCGAGCTTCCACAGCTGCGCCGAGGCGCCGGCCGCCTGCAGCTCGCGATACAGCTCGTGCTGGAGCGCGAACGGAAACAGCATGTCGCCCGGCACGCCGACCACGAGCACGTCGGCGGTCACGCGCGCGAGATCGGCACGCGTCAGGTGCGTGCGATCGATCGCCTCGCTCAGCAACAGGAACGTCCGCATCGGGAAGCGCTCGGCGAACCGCTTGCCGTGGTGATCGAGGTACGCGGCGACCGGCGGATGCACGAGGCCTGGCCCGAGCGTGCCGAACCGCGTGTCGAGCTCGTCGCGGCCGCGATAGGTCAGCATGCCGAGCTGGCGAGCGCGCGCCATGCCGGTCGCGACGTCGCCGGCGCGTGCGCCGTCGCGCACGAGCTCGCGTTGCAAGTGCCGCGTCGCGGTTCCCCAGCCGTCGGGCCGCATGCCGGCGCTGATCGTCACGAGCCGCGCGACCTTGTCGGGATGTCGGGCCGCGAGCGCGATGCCGACGAGCCCGCCCAGGCTCGCGCCGAGATACGCGACCGGCTGCGTGCAGCCGATGCCCTCGAGCCAGCTCGCGAACAGATCCGCGAGGCCCGCGCCCGACAGCGGCACGTCGGGCAGGCTCGGCCACGCCATCGTCAGGATCGTCGCGCCCGCGACCAGCTCGCGGATCGCGGGCCACCACGGCTCGACCTCGTCCGCGCCGAACGGAAACGGCGAGGCCGTGATGCCGCCGACGATCGCGACGACGGGCGCGGTGCCGAGCGCGGGCCCGAGCGCGTAGCCGACGAGCTCGATGTCGCCGAGCGCGTGACCTTCGATCGTCAGTGCCGGGCGAGGCACGACGAGGCGCTCTGGCGCTATCGCGGACATGTGTCCGTCATCGTGGAGTAGGTCGACCTCGGCGTCAAGCAACGCGACGGCGCCGCCGGTGTCGCACTGCTACGATGATTCGGATGGCGGAGAGCCTGGCGCATAGCCCGACGCTCGCAGCCGCCCCGGCCGAGCGCGATCCGCTGGCCCCGGGGAGCCTCGCCGGCGAGTACGTCGTCGAGCGGCTCGTCGGCGCCGGCGCGATGGGCGAGGTCTACGCCGGCCATCACCCCGTGCTGGGCAAGAAGGTCGCGATCAAGGTCCTGCACGGCGAGCTCGCCACCTCGGCCGAGTCGGTCGAGCGATTCCTGCGCGAAGCCCGCGCGGTCAACGCGGTCGAGCACGCCGGCGTGGTCGACGTGTTCGCGCACGGCCGGCTCGACGACGGCCGGCTGTACCTCGTGATGAGCTTCGTCGCCGGCGTCACGCTGCGCGCCAAGCTCGTCGGCGGTGCCTTGCCGCTCGCCGATGCGATCGCGTTGCTCGCGCCGATCGCCGACGCACTCGACGCCGCACATGCGGCCGGCGTGATCCACCGCGATCTCAAGCCCGACAACATCATGGTCTCCGACAGCGGCCGCGTGTTCGTGCTCGACTTCGGCATCGCGAAGCTCGCGCCCGCCGGCCAGACAGGAGTGACCAGTCCCGGCACGCTCACCGGCCGCGGCACGTGGCTGGGCACGCCGGCGTACATGGCACCCGAGCAGTGGAGCAGCGACGGCGCGACGGCCGCGTCGGATCGCTACGCGCTCGGCGTGATCGCGTTCGAGCTACTCGCGGGCGCGCATCCGTTCACGGCGAGCAACATCGCCGCGATGATGGAGCAGCACTTTCGCGCGCGCGCGCCGTCGCTGGTCGAGCACGGCGTGCCGGCTGCGGTCGACGACGTGATCGCGCGATCGCTCGCGAAGGATCCCGACGCGCGCTGGCCGAGCGCACGCGCGTTCGTCGACGCGCTCGTCGAAGCCGCGGGCACCGGGCCGCTGGTCGCGCGCGCCGCGCCGCCGGCGAAACCGTCGCGCACGCGCAGCCTCGTCGCGCCCGCGCTCGGCATCACCGTGCTCGCGCTCGCCGGCGGGATCGCGATCGTCACGCGCCATCACGATGCGCCCAAACCCGCGGTCGCGGCGCCCGAGATCTCGCCGGCCGGCACGCTCGCGCTGTCGATCACGACCACGCCCGACGGCGCGCTCGTCGCACAAGGCGATCGCGTGATCGGACCCGCGCCGGTCACGCTGCACGTGATGCCCGGCACGAGCGTCGAGCTCAACGTCACCAAGCCCGGCTATCTCGCCGATCACCGCACCCTCGACGCCGGCACGGCCGACTCGACGATCGCGATCTCGCTCGGCGAGGTCACGCGCTTCGCCGGCGTGTGGCGGCTGCCCGACGGCGAGCTCCGCGCGTTCGAGCGCAGCGGCGATCAGGTCAACGTGTCCAAGCTCGACGAAGTGGCCGGACCACGCCGGTTCTTTCGCCACTACGTATTCGTAGAGGCCGCCGCGGGCATCGCCTTCGCCGCGGATGACGACGTCGTCGATCCGCGCGCACCCGACGATCCGACGTGCCACCAGCCCGTTCACGTCGTGTACCGCTACGACGCACAGCGCGACACGCTCGAGCTCGATCGGCCGACGGTCGAGGTCGATTTCGTCGCCGGGCATTGCGTCGCGCGCGGCCAGCACGTCCAGACCGAGGCGCTCGTGCGCGTCGACGCCATCCCGGATTCGCCCGATCAGCTGCCGGCTCCGGTCGGCGTGCCGCAGAAGATCTCGAAGAAAACCGCCGCCGTCGCGACGAAGGCCAAGCAGTCCGTCAAGCCGATCGCCAAGACGACGCCGAAGAGCAGCAACCAAGATTTCCCGTCCAAGGTGAACGGGCAGCTCCTACCGCCGCCGCAACAAGGCTACCCGGTGCGGCAACCGGCTCCTCCGCAGGCTCCCGCAGAACAGCAGCAGACGCCGATCCGGTCCGTTCCAGCGTCGTAGAGCTTCTTGGCGACACTGGCCATCCACGCTACGATGGAATCGTGGCTGGGGCGGACGAAGCGCGCGCACGCGCGACCCTCGTCGAGATGCAGAGCCGTATCTCGTTGGGTCCGCATGCGGCGTTGGGGATAGGAGAGGGCGCGTCGCCGGAGCAGGTCCGCGCGGCGTTTCTCACGCTGACCAAGACGTTTCATCCGGCGCGCTTCGGACGGATGTCGCCCGACGTGCAGCGGCTCTCCAACGAGGTCTTCCTCGGGATCAAGGGCGCGCACGAGACGCTGCTCAAGATGCTCGGCGTGCCGAGCCGCGCGTCGGCGACCGGATCGGGATCGTTCGCGCGCAGCACCTCGCCACCGCCGGAGCGCACGACGCAGCGCATGCCGGCGCTCGCGCGGCCCGTGACGCCGCCGTTCGGCGTGAAGGTTGGCGGAGTGCCGCGGCAGGGGACGCCACCGCAGCCCGATTCGGGGCGCGTGACGGCGACGATGCCGCCGGTGTCGCAACAGCCACAGCCGACCGTCGACGAACGGCTCGAGCTCAAGCGCGCGCTCGATCTGATGTCCGCGCGGAGCTGGAGTGCCGCGCGCCAGGCGATGACGTCACTCGCCGCGCGCGTCCCGACGTCGAAGCACTATCGCGCGCTCCTTTGTTACACGCGCGGGCGCGAAGCACAGGCCGCGGGCAAGGGCGAGGAGGCCGTGATGGAATTACAGCGCGCGCTCCAGTTCGATCCCGAGCTCGGGCAAGCGAAACAGGCGCTCGCCGAGCTGCTGCGCAAGCGGTAGCTCGCAAGCCACCGGCGGCGGGGCTATAGTCGAAGACGAAGAATGGGCCGAGTCATCGGGATCGACCTGGGGACCACCAATTCGTGCGTGGCGGTGCTGGAAGGAAACGAACCGGTCGTCATCCACAACCAGGAAGGCGGCCGAACGACGCCGTCGATGGCGTCGTGGAACGCCGATGGCGAGGTCGTCGTCGGCGCGGCGAGCAAGCGCCAGATGGTCACGAACCCGCAGCGCACCGTGTTCGGCGTCAAGCGCCTGATCGGGCGCAAGGCAACCGAGCTCGCGCAGCTCGCGAACCGGCTGCCGTACAAGATCGTCGCGGCGAAGAACGGCGACGCGTGGGTCGACATCGCCGGCACGCCGCGCTCGCCGCAGGAGATCTCGGCGCATGTGCTCGCGAAGATGAAGCGCGTCGCCGAGGACTATCTCGGCCAGCCCGTCACCGAGGCGGTGGTCACGGTGCCGGCGTACTTCGACGACACGCAGCGCCAGGCGACCAAGGACGCCGGCAAGATCGCCGGGCTCACGGTCCGCCAGATCTTGAACGAGCCGACCGCGGCCGCGCTCGCGTACGGGCTGCATCACCAGAACAACCAGCGGCTCGCCGTGTTCGATCTCGGCGGCGGCACGTTCGACATCTCGATCCTCGCGATCGAGAACGGCGTGTTCGAGGTGCTGTCGACGTACGGCGATACCGCGCTCGGCGGCGACGACTTCGACCGCGTGGTGATCGATCTGCTCGCCGACGAATTTCTGGCGTCGAACAACCTCGATCTGCGCAAGGACTCGGTCGCGCTCCAGCGCCTGAAAGAAGCGGCCGAGCGCGCCAAGATCGAGCTGTCGTCGGCGATGACCACCGACGTGAACCTGCCGTTCATCGCCGCGGGCGCGGCAGGGCCGCTGCACCTGATGCGCGAGCTCGAACGCGGCCAGCTCGAGCGCGCGTGCAAGCCGCTGCTCGATCGGCTCGAAGCGCCGTGCCACAGGGCGCTCGCCGACGCGCATTGCACGCCAGCCGACATCGACCAGGTCCTGCTGGTCGGCGGCATGACGCGCATGCCCGCGGTCCAGGAGCGCGCGCAACGGATCTTCGGCAAGCCCGGCAGCAAGAACGTCAACCCCGACGAGATCGTCGCGATGGGCGCCGCCGTGCACTCCGGCATCATGGGCGGTGAGCTCCAAGAGGTCGTGCTGCTCGACGTCACGCCGCACAACATGGGCGTCAAGGTCGCCGGCGATCGGATGTCGGTCGTGATCCCGTCGAACACGAGCATTCCGACGCGCGCGAAGAAGGTCTTCGCGACGACCGAGGACGGCCAGACGTTCGTCGCGATCGAGATCCATCAAGGCGCGGACGAGCAAGCGTCGCGCAACCGCCGGATCGGCCGGTTCGTGCTCGGCGATCTCGCATCGGCGCCGCGCGGCCGCACCAAGGTCGAGGTCAGCTTCACGATGGACGCCGACGGCATCCTGGAAGTCACCGCGGTCGAGGTCGGCACCGGCAGGGCCGCGACCGTGACGATCGAGGCCTCGAGCGGGCTCACCGCGGACGAGATCGCGAGCCTCGGCATGCGCGTCGCGCGCTGACATTGGCGTCGCGCAGCCGAGCGGCTCACCGCGCACCAGGGGCCGGGCGATGGCCCCGCGATGTCCAGGCCGCTTCGCGAGCGCGACATCCAGCTCGAGGGCTTCGTGCGCTTTGGCCTGATGGCGTCACCGCCGTAGACCGCGCGGCTCGCGGGA
>Ga0070665_100009211_pt1 | contig 10001 bp, 9 predicted proteins | sample KBSS13metaG_FD_65862 | JGI IMG/M metagenome (GOLD analysis project Ga0070665, IMG submission 65862) | Switchgrass rhizosphere microbial communities from Kellogg Biological Station, Michigan, USA - KBS S1-3 metaG | ecosystem: Host-associated > Plants > Roots > Rhizosphere > Soil ...
CTGACTTCCAGTCGCCCGAATACGAGAAGCGCAGCCAGATCAGTAAAGTGAAGTGGGAAGAGTGCCGCGGCCTCGGCCGCTCTTTTGGTTACAACCGTGCTGAAGGTGAGAAGGAGACCATTGCGCCCGATGAGCTGATCTATCTGCTCGTCGACATCGTGAGCAAGAACGGCAATCTGCTGCTCGACGTGGGTCCGGAAGCCGACGGCACGATCCCACCGATCCAGATGGACCGGCTGAAGGCCCTGGGTACATGGCTGCATCAGAACGGCGAAGCGATCTACGGAACTCAGCCGTGGTCCCGCGCTGAAGGCGAAACCGATCAGAACATCCCTGTGCGCTTCACGCAGAAGACCGGCAAGCTATACGCGACCTTAATGGGCTCGCCGAAAGGCAGCACGATCCTCCTGCGAGCAATCCAGCCGGCCAGTGGATCCGAGGTCCATCTGCTAGGCGATGCAAAGCCGCTCACCTGGACGCAAAAAGGCACAGATCTCGAGGTGCAAATCCCGCCCACATTGCCCGGGAAGTACGCCTATGTTCTGCGCATGGAACCCGCATCGTGAGCTCAATCGACCAATTAGGAGGCCTGCGAGGAACGCCGCTGCCGATTGTGCTCGTAGGCGCTGGTGGCATTGTGCGCAATGCCCATCTACCCGCCTATCGCAAAGGTGGTCTGCCCGTTGTGGCCATCGTCGATCGTGATCCTCACCGCGCGCAGGAGCTGGCGTCAGAGTGGGGAATCGGCATCAGCGGAGCGGCGCTGCCTTCGGTGCTACCGCAACTGCATGGCCCCGCTATCTTTGATATCGCCGTGCCAGCTGCTGCTGTACTAGAAGTCCTGCGCACCATTCCTCAAGGCGCCACGGTCCTCATCCAGAAGCCGCTCGGAGAAACTCTTGCCGAAGCGGAAGCCATTGTCGCTCTCTGCCACGAGAGAGGGATCCGCGCGGCAGTCAACTTCCAATTACGCTGGGCGCCCAACATGCTCGCAGCGCGCGCCATCACTGACTCCAGTGCGCTGGGCACACTGCATGACATCGAGGTCCAGGTCAGCACCCACACACCATGGGAGCTCTGGACTTTCCTGAAGACGGCGCCACGTCTGGAGATTGTCTATCACAGCATCCATTACATCGATCTGGTGCGCTCCTGGCTCGGCAATCCCCAGCGTGTGTATGCGCGCACGGTGCGCAACCCGCGCACGCCGGACCTCGCCGCCACTCGCAGCGTGATCGTGCTGGACTACGATGAGTGGACGCGCGTCTTCATCGCGACCAATCATGGGCTCGATGTGCCGTACCCGGCGCTGCAACACAGTTATGTGCAGTGGGAGGGCAGCGCGGGTGTCATGCGCGCGCAGATGGGTGTGAACCTCGATTATCCGAAAGGCCGTGGCGATACGCTGGAGTTCTACCCCCGCGAGCCGGACCAGCGATTCGCGGCCGGTCTGCAGCCAATCGCGGGTGAATGGTTTCCGGATGCGTTTCTTGGCTCAATGCTTTCTGTTCAGCGCTTTGCCCTGGGCGAAGCCGTCACCATGCCTACCAGGGTCGAAGATGCGCTGGACACGATGCGCGTGGTAGAGGCCGCATATCTCTCCTCAGAGCGCGGCGGCGAGCCGTTACCACTCGCGCAGTTGGAAACCGCACGATGAACCGCATGGAGACAGAGTGCAGGAAGACAAAGTGTTCAATCTGACAGGCAAAGTAGCGCTCATCACCGGAGGAGCCAGTGGCATCGGCGCCGCAACCGCCAGGCGTCTTGCTCAAGCCGGCGCAAGCGTGATCATCGCCGACCTCAATGAACCCGCCGCGAATACACTGGCCCGCGAATTGTCCGGAGCTAAGGGCGTTGCCATGGACGTGACCAGCACCGCTTCGATTGCAGCCGTCCTACAGCCATTGAGCCGGCTCGACATCCTGGTTAATAACGCCGGCATCGGGCTGGTCGGAACCATTGCGCAGACGGAGGAGGCAGACTTTACTCGCCTTATGACCGTGAATGCCACGTCGGTTTACCTGGTCACCAAAGCAGCTTTGCCTCTGCTGCTCGCGGTGCGCGGATCAATCGTAAACATCGCCTCGGTCGCCGGCCTCATTGGTGTCAGGCAGCGCTTCGCCTATTGCGCCAGCAAAGGAGCCGTTATCGCAATGACGCGGCAGCTTGCCGTTGAATATCCAAAGGAACTGCGCGTGAATTGCATTGCGCCGGGTACCGTGCAGTCACCGTTCGTCGAAGGCTATCTGCAGAAACACCATGCACATGAGATCGATAAAATGCGGGTGGAACTTGCCGCGCGTCAGCCGATAGGTCGTCTGGGCACCCCCGAGGAAATTGCTGCCACGGTTCATTACATCTGTTCTCCGGAAGCAGATTTCATGACAGGCTCCGTAGTGACCATCGATGGCGGCTGGTCCGCCGCATAACGGCAAGGAAGAAGAGGAGCTGACACATTTTGATTGATCCCACCATCACGCGTGTTGAGGTGCTCGATCTCCGCTTTCCAACGTCGCGAGAGAGTATCGGCTCCGATGCGGTCAACAAGAACCCTGATTACTCCGCCGCATACTGCATTCTTCACACGGACAGCGAACTCACGGGCTACGGCCTCACCTTTACCCTCGGTCGAGGTAACGAACTCTGTGTAGGCGCTGCCCGGTATCTCGCGGGCTTCGTGCAGAACCGCCGTCTTAGCGCGCTGACAGATGACCTGCGGGCCTTCTCCCGCCAACTCACCGATGACAGCCAGTTTCGCTGGCTCGGTCCGGAGAAGGGTGTGACCCACCTGGCGGCCGCGGCGCTGATCAACGCTGTGTGGGACCTCTACGCGCGCCAGCAGAACAAGCCACTGTGGCGCTTACTAGCCGACATGACGTCCGACCAGATCCTCCGTCTCGTCGACTTCCGCTACATCGACGACGCCATCACCGAGCAGGAGGCGCTTGCCCTCTTGAACGCGCAGAGGAAGGGCAGGGAAGAGCGCATTGCTGATCTCGAGCGCAGCGGCTATCCCGCCTATACCACATCGGTCGGCTGGTTCGGCTTCTCGGATGAAAAGGTCCGCTCGTTATGCCACGAGGCTCTCGCGCAAGGCTGGCAGCATTTCAAGTTGAAGGTCGGCGGCGAGCCGGCAGACGATCTTCGTCGCGCCGCACTGGTGCGCGACGAAATCGGTAGCTCCAGCAAACTCATGATGGATGCGAATCAACGGTGGGGTGTCAACGAGGCGATCGATCGTACCCGCGAGCTTGCTGCGTTCCATCCCTGGTGGATGGAGGAGCCCACCAGCCCTGATGACATCCTGGGCCACGCGCGCATCCGCCGTGAGTCCGGAGTGCGTATCGCAACCGGCGAGCACTGCCAGAACCGCGTCATGTTCAAACAGCTCCTGCAAGCCAACGCGATCGATGTATGCCAGATCGACAGTTGCCGGCTTGCCGGAGTCAATGAAAACCTGGCCGTGCTCTTGATGGCCGCGAAGTTCGGCGTTCCCGTGTGCCCGCATGCCGGTGGCGTTGGACTATGCGAGTACGTCCAGCACCTCTCCGCGTTCGACTACATTGCCGTCTCTGGTTCGCTTGAAAACCGTGTCACGGAATATGTGGACCATCTGCACGAGCACTTCGTTGACCCTGTGCGCATCCGCAACGCACACTATCTGCTTCCCACCCAGCCCGGTTACAGCGCGGAGATGTACCCGCAGACGCTTAAGGACTACAGTTTTCCTGACGGCAAAGTTTGGAGAGATCTCGCGTGAAGCTGATCACCTTTCGTCGCACACCGGTCGCAGCCCCAGAGGCGGGCCTGCTCCAGAAGGATGCTGTCTATCCTCTCGCGCCGCTCGGATATGGGGACGCGGAAAGCTTCATCGCCGCCGGCGAGCAAGCGATCGCATCAGCGCGAGCCGCTGTCGGCAAACAGCCCGCCGTGCCCCTCTCGAGCGTCCAGCTGCTGTCGCCGCTCCTCCATCCGCCGCGCATCTTCTGTGTTGGATTGAACTACCTGGATCACGCCGCGGAATCAAAGATGGCAGTCCAGGCAGTGCCGACTATCTTTATGAAGCTGCCATCCGCCATCACTGGCCCGGATAGCGACATCGTGCTGCCTCCGAACAGCACGCAGCCGGATTACGAAGCAGAGCTCGCCGTCGTGATCGGTCGGAGCGCCCGCAACGTTACCCGCGACAACTGGCGTGAGTGCGTATTCGGCTACACGATTCTGAATGATGTCAGCGCGCGCGATATCCAGCTCGCCACGTCGCAGTGGACACTGGGTAAAAGCTTTCCGACCTTCTGTCCCATCGGCCCATGTGTGGTGAGCGCGGATGAACTGACTGATCCACACACCCTCGACGTTCGTCTCAGCATCGACGGCGAAACCATGCAGCACGCAAATACACGAGACCTCATCTTCGATATTCCCGCCGTGCTCGGTTACATTTCCGCGATCGTCCCCCTTGAGCCAGGAGACATCGTCAGCACGGGCACGCCGCATGGCGTCGGCCTGGGCCGCACGCCGCCGCGATGGATGCGACCCGGAGAAGAGGTCGTGATAGAGATCAGCGGTATCGGGCGTCTCGTCAACAAAACCGTGACAGCGCGGCCAGTTTAGAAAAAACGAACCGACTACGCCTGCCGCATAGTGGAACGCTTCTCCTGCTCCATCAGCGTTTCCAGCCGGATCGGCAACTCACGCACCCGCACGCCCGTCGCGTGATACGTCGCGTTGGTGATTGCTGCCGCTACTCCGGCCAGTCCAATCTCACCCACGCCCCTCGCGCCGACCTCGTTCAGCAGCTTGTCCGGATAATCTAGGAATGTCACATCGATCTCCGGGCAGTCCGCGTTCGTCGCCATCAAGTAATCGGCGACATTGTTATTCACCGGGCGGCCATTGCGTGGGTCATAGATCGTCCGCTCCAGCATCCCCATCCCCACGCCCATCACGATCGCGCCTTCCACCTGATTGCGTGCTGCCTTCAAATTCACGATCTGGCCCACGTCGATCACCGTCACAACGCGGCTCACGCGGAGCCGCGCGATGCCAGGATCCCATTCCACTTCAAGGAAGTGAGCGCCGAACGAATGGAAAGAGTAATTGTGGAGTTGAGGGTCTGTGGAGCTTGGGCCCGAATTCCCTTCGCCCTCCGCGGTGCGGATGTTCGCACGCTTGAGAATCGTTTCGAATGGAACCGCGGAAGCGGCATCGCTCTTCAGCTGTATACGACCTTCGGTAAGAACAAGCTCCTCTGGCTTTCGATTCTGGAAGGGGGTATCCGAAGCGGTTGTGGCAACAGTCAGAAGTTGACGGATCGCAGCATCGGCGGCCTGGATAATTGCAGGGATCACCGTGCCTGTCACCATCGAGCCGCCCGACGTTGGGCCCGGAGGAAGGCTGGAATTCCCCAGGACGACATCGATCTTATGCAGCGGTAAGCCCGTTTTCTCCGAGACCACCTGCGCGAAGACCGTATATGTGCCGGTGCCGATGTCCTGGGTTGCGCACGCAATGCGCGCCGTACCATCGTCGCGAAGTGAGAGCGTCGCCTTGCACGCGCCGCGGCCAGCGATCCAAGAGCAGGAAGCGACGCCCCACCCGAGCGTGATGTCGCCCCTGCGCATCGAGCCGATTTCGGGCTTGTAAGCTGACCATCCAAACTTCTCCGCGCCCTGTGTCAGACACTCTTTGAGATGTCGCGAGGAAAACGGCATGCCCTTGCTCTCATCAAGCTTGGGCTCGTTCATCAACCGAAACTGCACCGGGTCCATCTTCAACTTAATTGCTAATTCGTCTATCCCTGACTCGAGTGCGAAGAGTCCGGGGACTGCGCCGGGACCGCGCATCGGCGTCGGCGTGCCGACATTACGATCGACAACATTGGAGCGCACCCGCAGGTTTGGTGTGCTATAGAGGAACGGCGTCGCTTCGCCGCAGTTCTCGCGGAAGTGGCCGACCGTAGAAATAGAGCTATGGTTGGCGTAGTCGTGTTCCAGGCTCACGAGCTTGCCGTCCGGCGTCGCGCCCAGCCGGATGCGCTGCTGCGTTCGCGGGCGATGGCCCGCACAGGTGAACATCATCGAACGGTCGATGACAAGCTTAACCGGACGATTCAGATCTCGCGCTGCAACAGCGGCTAGCATCGCTTGCGGCCAGGGCCACAGCTTGCCGCCGAAGCCGGAGCCCAAAAACTTCATCACGATCTGCACATTTTCCCGCGGCACGCCGAGCATCTGCGCCATCACAGCCTGATGATTCATCACTGCCTGGGTCGTCTCATAGAGCACGAAACGGCTGCCGTCCCAAGTCGCCACGGACGCGTGCAGTTCAATCGGGTTGTGCGTTTCTACCGGCGTGACATATGTCTCGTCGATCTTTACCGGAGCGCCTGCGAACGCAGCATCCACATCGCCGCGTTTACTTTCTTCCTGCATGCTGTCGTTGAATCCGTCGCTTAGATCCAGAGAGACGTTCGGCGTCTCGGCATCATATTCGACCTTCACAGCACCAGCTGCTGCCTTCGCGTGTTCGTAAGAGTCTGCCACTGCTAAGGCGACATATTGCCCGTTGTAGTAAATCCTCTCGTCTTCAAATGGGGGCCGCGTTTCATCGATGCGCGCTGTGCGATCGTGTGGGATTGGCCGATAGATCGGCGGGACCTTGCCGTGCCTGTAAACACGCACCACGCCGGGCATTCCCTCGGCAGAAGAGCTGTCCAGCCGGCGAATGCGCCCTTTCCCGATTGTGCTGCACACCGGCACGGCATACACCATGTTGGGGAAATTATGGTCGGACGAATACTTCGCCGTTCCGCTGGTCTTCAGCGGGCCGTCGATGCGGGGAACCGCGCGGCCGATGATCGATGCTGGAGTCGTCGCCATATCGCTCCTTATGTAGTGACGGTGGTGAGTGCGCGGATCAGGCACCGCTTCGCGAGTTCCACCTTGAAGGCATTGTCGCGTTGCGGTTTTGCGTTGCGAAGTGCGGCATCCGCGGCGGCGCGAAACGTGGTCTCGTCCGCAGCTTTGCCCTCCAGCGCGTGCTCCCCCTCGGGAGATCGCCAGGGCCGCGTGCCGACACCCCCAAACGCAATCCGTGCCTTGCGGATGCGCCCACCCTCCGTCTGAATGACAACCGCGGCCGAAGACAGCGCAAATTCATACGACGCGCGGTCGCGCAACTTCAGATAATGCGATCTGGCGCCGGCCACCGGCGGCGGCAAGGTCACATACGTGATCAGATCGCCCGGCTTCAGCACATTCTCAAGATTGGGAGTATTGCCGGGCAACAGGTAGAACTCACCAATCGGCACCTCGCGCTCACTTTGACCGTTCAATATATGAATGCGCGCTTCCAGCGCCATCATGGCCACCGCCATGTCGGAAGGATGGGTGGCAATGCAGTGCTCGCTCGTGCCCAGAATGGCGTGCGTGCGATTGTGTCCGCCGATCGCGGAGCAACCCGAGCCCGGCGTGCGCTTGTTGCATTCCGCATACGCTAGGTCGCGGAAGTAGCTGCACCGCGTCCGTTGCAGCAGATTCCCTCCGGTCGTGGCCATGTTGCGCAACTGACCAGTGGCGCCCGAAAGCAGGGCCTGAGAGAGCACCGGATAGTCGCGCACCACGTTGGGATCATGTGCAAGGTCCGCATTGCGTACCATAGCGCCGATGCGCAGCGACCCATCCGGCTGGCGCTCGGTCCGCGCAAGTTCGAGCCGATTGATATCGACGACGCGGACCGGCGTTTCCACATCCAGTTTCATCAGGTCGATCAGCGTCGTGCCGCCGGCAACGTAGCGCACCTGCGCTCCCTGCTGCACGGTCTTGGACTTCGCTGCCTGCTCGGAAGCCTCCGCCGGGCTGCTGGCTCGGCTGAGTGCAAAATCGATCATCTCGCCCTCCTCAGGAGCTCTTTTGCGAGTTGCCGCGTACCTGCTGTACCGCCGCGACAATATTGGGGAAAGCGCCGCAGCGGCAGATATTGCCGGACATCGCCTCGCGCACGTCTTTGTCCTCCGGCCCCCATGGCTCCTTCAGCACCGCAACCGCCGACATGATCTGCCCGGATGTGCAATAGCCGCACTGATAGCCGTCATGTTCCACAAACGCCGCCTGCATTGGATGGAGGTTGCCGGGTTGGCCTATCCCCTCAATCGTGGTGATCTCATCGCCTTCGTGCATGGCCGCGAATGTGAGACAGGAGTTCACCCGCCGTCCATTGATGTGCACCGTACACGCGCCGCACTGGCCGTGGTCGCAACCCTTCTTCGTGCCGGTCAGGTTCAGGCGCTCGCGCAGGCAGTCAAGCAGCGTAACGCGCGGTTCGATGTTGAGCGTCTGTTTCTTTCCGTTAATCGAAAGCGTGACTGCGATTGTTTCTTCACGCGCGGAAGGAGCCGCTGCTTCCTGCGTCGCGGCCGCGGCAAGCGAAGGTGTGGCTGTAGCCGCAATTCCGGCTGCGCCAAGTTGTGCGATAAAAGTGCGGCGAGTGAAATGCCCGAACGGTTTCTCTTTCGACTGCTCTGTCTCGTCTGTGACAATCTTCTCGGGAACCGCAGGATCGCGATTCTGCTCGCTCATTCGCACCTCCCGTTTGGCAGCGGAGGGCGGCGCAAAATCAGGCCCTTCGCCGATACTTTCACTCTATACCCGAGCACGTGGCAGCAAGTAAAAAGGGGCGGCTGCTCCAGAGCCGTGCGTTTGAAGGCATCGAAGATTCGACGCTTCTCGAAGCAACCAAAACGGCGGTCCTCGCATGGCGTCTGCAGGAAAACCCGCTGCATCGTACGCTCCGAGCAAGGCTGCATCTGCTACTTCTGCGGAAAAGGCTCCGCCTTCATCGACCCATCCCGCTGCTTCAGCAGGATCTGAACCTTGCCTTCGGCCGCTTCCAGTTCCTCTTTGCATACCGCTGAAAGGCGCATGCCTTCTTCAAAGAGTTTGAGCGACTCCTCCAGCGGTAAATCGCCTTTTTCCAGTTGACCGACGATGGTTTCCAGTTGCTTCAGCGAGTCTTCGAACGTAGCCATGGGAGTCCTGTGCCCGAGCGTCTCGGATTCGAGCCTCGCAGCAAGCTCTAGTGTAAGCCTTGTTCTGGTGGCAGCGTGAAGAACTGATCGATGAGATAGTCGCGAAGTTCGATGTTGAAGCGCCGCGTATTCTGCACCGCATCCTGCGCATCGGTGTTGTAGACAGCGAGGTACCCGCGACGCGCAATGGGATCGAAGTTCATCTGGCTGCGAAAGCCGTTCTGCCATCCCGGATGGCCAATCAGCCGTACTCCACGGTCCGTATGGATAAAAAAGCTTGCCGCGACTTCGTCCTTTGCTTCCGGCCGGGAAGGGAAGTCATCATCCGGCGTCACTGGCAGGATTGGCCGCCACATCTCTTCAAGCGAACTCCGCTTCAGTATTCGGTCATACTCCGCCTGGTGTTCAGGGTCTCCCAGTAGAAAGCGCAGATAGCGCACCATGTCTGGCAGCGGCGCGTTCAGCCCGCCATTCGACCGGGTAATGCCGCTGTCGAAATCAAATTCGTCCTCCGTCAACTTGCCGTCTTTGCGGTCCCAGCTATGCGAGCGATGGGGAAGCAGCGTTGCCGGGCTGCGATCGTAGTAGCTGTGCGTCATGGCGAGTGGTCCCAGCACATTCTTCAGCATGTACACCTCAAAGTTGTCGCCGCTGACCCGCTCGATGATCTCGCCCAGAAAAACCACCGCCAGGTTGGAATAGCGATACCGCGACCCAGGAGGAAAATCGACGCTTGTATACGGCATCATGGCCACGAGCTGCGACCACTGCTTCGGTTCGTAAGGCTCCCATGGCCCCACGTGCCACGGCCACGTCGCATCGCGAAAACCGTTCGAGTGCGACATCGCCTCGCGGATCGTGATCGCCGAGATCGGCCCGTACGGATCGTGCACCGCGTTCAGTTCGGGGATGTACTTCACCAGCGGATCGTCGAGCGACAGCAGCCCGCGGTCGCGCAACTCCATGATGGCGA
>Ga0070665_100009214_pt1 | contig 9999 bp, 16 predicted proteins | sample KBSS13metaG_FD_65862 | JGI IMG/M metagenome (GOLD analysis project Ga0070665, IMG submission 65862) | Switchgrass rhizosphere microbial communities from Kellogg Biological Station, Michigan, USA - KBS S1-3 metaG | ecosystem: Host-associated > Plants > Roots > Rhizosphere > Soil ...
ATCATGGAAGCGGCAGCGAAGGCCAGACGCGCTAGGGAGCCAAAGGCAACGTCATGGCGTCGTCATGAGCAACGACTTCCCGACTCGGTGTTCGTGAAGCCGATTACCGGCGAGTGATTTTTGATCGCGTGAGCGACGCGAATGCCGCTGCGGCATAGGGCAGCGAGTTCAAGCGAAACGAAGGTCTCCTCGTCGGCGGCAGCGCCTACATCAGCGCAAGCGAATTTGTGTTGCTACGAGATTCGTTTGATCGACGGCTCGCGCAGAGGCGAGCACGATTGCCCTAAGCCGACGCATCATTAGCTGAATTTACTACGGTCCAGCGCCCGGCGCTGAGCGGCCGAACCCCCTGTCATTAATCCCAATTGTCGCGCGCCCCCTCGTTGGGCAACAAGCCCGGTAAGGCCGCAAGACGAGATTGGGGTCGTTAAGCGAAAGTTGAGACGATGGCGAGCGCGGATGAGGTCGAGATCAGGGAATTGCGAGAACAGATTCGACAGCTGCGTAGCCTAGTGGTTTCGCTCAGTGCCACTCTCCTGCGCAAAATCGCGGTCGAGTCGGAAACGTGCCGACCGCTTGATAGTGCCGATGCGCAGCGCCTGATCCAAGAAGCGGAGGATTGCTTCCGCTGCGCTGTTCTTGTCCGACGCCGCCTCAGGGTTGCTATGACCTTCGCCAGAAAGCGAACCGGATGTTGCGCCGGCGACAGCATCTGGTATTGCAGTGTACGTTCTGGCGGCGACAATCAGGTTCGAGCTCCCTGGATGCCAACGATAGCCAATCGCGAAGTCGATCGACTCAACAGCACGATGGCTGAATAATTCTGAAAGTTTCGATTGATACCTGTTGGCGAAAAGAGCAATTGGGCCGGAGTAGTGCCCAAACGGATGCAATTGCCAGCTCGCTTGATCGAAACGGTCGATCGGGATGCCAGAGTCGTCTTGGACTATCAGGCGAGTGTGCTGGAGTAAAAAACTGCGGACATTGGAAAAATTAGCGCGGTGCATCAGATATGAAGCGCTCTTAACGAATCCGTCGCCGGTGCCAAGGTGTTTGCAAAACCGCGCGAAGCCACTTGCTTCGAAGCCGTCATTGTCGACGTTAACACTGAAATAATAGAGCGTTTGCGGACGCCGGTCGTCACCGACAAAATCGATCTTGACGCCTCGTGCGATGCCGACGCCACGCGCGTCGCTCCCGTCCCCGTCGTCGACCTGCGCGGTGCCGTTGTCGTCTAGTCTAACGAGCGAAACGTGAGTGATGGTTTTTCCGGATCGAGCCAGGAACACATAGAGGATTGGCAGCGTGCCTGTGAGGCCGGTAGCCGCAAGGTTGTGGCGCATATCGAGAGTCTGGAAAAAACCATAGGCTGCGATCGAGCTTAGTGATTGCTCGATGTTGCGGAACGTGCGTCCCCGAGCCTCGCGCGATAGCTTGGTCAGATCCGGAATTGGGCCGGTTGTCTCGAGGCCGCTCATCACATAGGTGGAGGCGTTTGGAAAGAAAGCGTTGGCGTAGAGAAAGTCTGGCCCGCTGAACATGTAAAACAGAACCGGGTTCGGTGATGTGAGCTTCGCTCGCGACCAAGCCCGGATTCGAGTGAGTTGGCGGTTCTCGACTTTCGCAAACAGGGAATTGAAATTGTTGACGTGCTGTTGCCAGGCGGGGTCCTTGGTCAATACGAGGAGGGGAGAATTATAGGACGGCTGAATGCCGGCAAGCACGCGCGCGGTGTCGTTCGCGCTTGCAGGTTGCGAATTGGCTTCGCCCGCTGAGGCCACTATGACCGCAGTCGCAACCAGCGCAAACGCTAGGATGGCTTTCATGAATGGTGAAATCATGATCCGGATAGCTGTTCGGTCGCGATGGCCCCTGCCTGGCCCTCCCGACTAAGCCGATTTGTGTGGCATTTTACTTACCGATAACCTAGGCTGAATGAAACCAGCCAAATCGGGACGACTTGTGATCGCTTTTATCTGAAAGCCAATCATCAATTGAATCCCAGCCCCCGCCAGCAAGTCATGTCCAACGCCGCGTTGCGCCGGAGGACAGGAAAGCATGGCGGTGCCGCGGCATTCAGTTCGGGGAAAGCTCTTCGTCACCATCCTCAATGCCTATCCTGTCCACCGTTCCATTTCCGTCACTTTGATCGCGACGTAGCTTGATTGGTGTGACTTCCCGTGCCGGAGCCGACGATTCTAACAGGGGGGCCGCCGATGTTCGGTTCGGCTCCGAGCGCTGCCGCTTGGGCCTGATATTCCGTTGCCATTCGCCAGAGCGCGTGAGCGACATCATCGCTCGTCGCTAGGTGAGCGTTGCGTGCGCAGATTTGCGCGAGTTCCACCAGCTCAAGGTATCTATCCATTCCTCACAGACAAGCACATAGTTTCTTATTTTAAATCAAACAAGGAACCGGCCACACTGTTCCTCGACTGCGCTGGAGAAACAGGACTATCGAGGCTGTAGTTCCTTAGCACCATCGCGGCGAGGACACCCAGGAACATGTATTCCGCGCCGCGCTAGATCGATGATTTTCTCGGCAATAGTCGTGTGGCACTATCGTCAATCGACTTGAGGCTCAGCGTGTCGCGCACCTTTACCATGGCTTGCGACACGGCGGTGATCGCCTCCGGGTTAGGCTTGACCAGTGAGGAAGGCGTGTGTCGGCGGTAGTGTCTCACTTTGATTGTGGCGAGACCGCCTCTGGCGGCAGAGGATAACCGTGTTTCTTGGCGCGCTGCTCTGCCAGTTTCCGGTATGCCGCCGCCTGCTTTTCAAATTCCGCCTTGAGCTTGGGGTCTTTTTCGCTGGCGGCCATGCGCTCAAACTTGTGGGCGTTGTCGACGTATTCGGCGAGCATCTTCATTGGCGCGGTCCCTTTATCGCGCAAACGCCGGCTATGTTATGCTTACCACTAGGCACTTCAAGGAGTCCGTCTGCCCAAGGGACCACGCGGTGAACGTCCGCTACCCGACACACATGCCGGCGCCATCGAGGGGGCGCGGATAGCCGTCGGCGAGGACGAGGTTCCGACCGCGGAGGACCGGGCAAGAACCCGGCCGCGGTCGCCCTGGGCCGGATTGGCGGGTAAGCTCGCGCTAAAGGGCTCTCCGCAAAAAGGCGGAAGGATATCGCGCGAAGGGCCGCTCAAAGCCGCTGGTCCAAGTAACACAGTCTCCGCATGGGGGCGGCCTTTGGGCGGTCGAAAGCCGCATAAGACGGCGTGCCCGGGAGACGCTCAGCATCCGATAGGTTCTCGACGATGTCGTCCCGGCGTCCGCGGCTGCGGCAGTGGGCATGACCCGTTGGATTTCGTGAAGCGTGCCGGTATCATCGAAATTCCAAAAGGGGACAACGAGCGATGGCGACCGGTACCGTGAAGTGGTTCAACCCGACCAAAGGCTATGGGTTCATTCAGCCGCAAGGCGGCGGCAAGGACATTTTCGTTCATATTTCGGCGGTAGAAAGAGCCGGTCTGTCGACCCTCAACGAGGGTCAGCAGGTCCAGTACGAAGAGGTTGCCAATAAAGGGAAGACCTCGGCAGAGAACCTCAAGGTGAAGTGAACCCCATGTCAGGCGCCCCGCGCGGTGGGGGGAGTAGTCCTATCCTTCTACTTGCCGGAGGTTCATGCTGTTGCTTCGCAGCCGAGTTTTGCTGCGCGGCGTCAGTGCTGCCTGACGATACTTGCGCCGACCCTGCCAGTGTCACAGCCAGCATAGCCGCGGGAAGGACCAACAAGGGTATCGATTGGCTCACCTGTCACAGGCCCAAGCGCGCGAAGCGGCGACGGCGGGCGATCGTGTACTTGCTCGATCCACCAACACGGCGTTTGGGCTTGCCGCATTGGGTTCCGCGATGTTTACCCTTCGGCTGTCGCGAACTCGCCGCCGCCTGCTCAACCTCCCATTCGAGTCGCTGACAAAGCGCAAGAAGCGCTGGCGCGTCGCTGAGCTGGAGCAAGACCTCTCCGGTTTGACAGTCGACAGCCGCGTAGCGATAGCTGCCTTCCCCGGTGCGCGTGATGACTTTTACGTGGCGCATAGCTGGCAAGCTAAACGTCGCAATCGGCGATTGGTTCCAAGGGCCATGACCGCGGCCCTGCTTCTAGTGCGATGCTGACGATGTTCTTGGCGCGGCGCGCCTTCTCGCGGGCTATGCAAAGTTCGCGACTTTGCGCATGCCGGCTTCCTTCGGCTCACTACCTCAGATGACACAACTTGCGCCAACCTTGGTCTTTTGCTCGAATAGTTCGGCCCGAGACCCACCGCCCGTCGCGGCAAGCGATCCATGCTTTGCCTTCGCATTTCTGGGGCGGCAGCGGCAGAGCAACCTTCCCCGCGGCCCTGGAAAGAAAATCCATCGCTAGATTGACGACGTTTTGCCCGCCAGATTTGTTAGCCTCAGCCTAGTTGCGTTGCGTACCTTGAGGACCTTGAGCATGCCAAATCTCATCAACCTGCCGCACTTTCACCGAAGATGGTGACGTCAATGTTGTAGTCGAAACGCCCCGCGGCAGCCGGGTGAAGTTCGATTACGACCCGAAGCTCGGGGCATTCACACTCTCAAAGTCGCTACTCACGGGCCTCACGTATCCGCACGATTGGGGGTTTGTCCCTTCGACCAGGGCCGATGACGGAGACCCGATCGATATCATGGTCGTGCACGACGCCGCGACTTTCCCGGGCATTGTCCTCACTTGTCGCGTCATCGGCATTCTTAAGATCGAGCAGAAGAGCAAAGGCAAAACCGAACGCAACGACCGCTTGTTCGCTGTGCCCAGGGATTCGCATTCCGAGCAGGCCTTGAAGGACGTCCGCGATCTCTCGCGCCCATACAGCAGGAGCTTGAAAAGTTCTTCAAGGCGACCGACGAGCTTGAGGACAAGAAGCTCAGTATCATCGGCTGGAGGGGGCCCAAGGCAGCCGTGCAAGCCATCAAGGATACCGCCAAATCTTTCAAAAAGAACGGCAAATAGTGCCTACGCGGCCTTTAGCGTTCTTCTCCATCGCTGCCCGGCGTTGGGTGCTTTGGCAATGCGCTGCCTCGGCCGCAATGACGAAGCGCCATGTAGTTCCCCAGCAGCGCGAATGCTCTGCATGGAGGCAACGACGCCGTAACGCGCGGCCCGAACGGAACGTAAAAGTTCCATATGGGAACCGTTTTTGTCGCAAGCGAAGTGAGACCGAAGCCCAACACCATGCTCCGCGGGGCCCAGCAACGAACCCGCGTAGAGCAAGTTCACGTTGTCGGCGTCATAAGCTACCAGCGCGTCCTTGCATAGCGCGCACGCAACGATCGCCGCGGAGGCCGGCGCTGAAAGTTGTGACGGTCGTCATTCGGGTGAGCGACGTAGGACATAAAGGTCTGAATTCAAGGCGCGGTCAACGATCCGATCCAGGCGGACAGCAGCGACTTCATCAGCCTACCGCACTTTTTTGGGGCCGAAGCAATGTCGTTTGTGTGCTTGGAACAATCGCGATCTTGAGACGTTCGGAAAATTAAGTGACGGGACGCGCGCCCTCTTCCTCAAATGCTTTGCGCTCTCGTCGGAAGCCCCGCTTGTCCTCCGCCAAGCGGGGTCTTCCTTTGCGCAGGCTGCTCAGGAACGATTCCAAATCTCTTGTAGTTCCTGTGTGGGGCAACAGGAGAAAATGATGCGTACTTACGTTTTTGCGATTGCCGTTGCGGCAACGGCTGCCTTTGCTATCCCCACCACATCGGCATTCTCGCAGGTCGACGTCGAGATCGGACGCCACGGCGTCAGAGTGGGTCACGATTGGGCGCCGGGCCGATGCAGGGAAATGAGAGCGGCCTGTATGCACAAGCGTGAACTCGGCGAGCAAGGTATGGGCAACTGCCGCGCTTATCGCGCACATTGCGGCTAACTGCTCGGCGAATCGCCGTTTGTCAGAGCCCCGCTTCGTTGGCCCACGCAGCCGGGCTTTTATTTTGAGCCGCGAGCCCCCGAATTAGGGGGCTTTTTGTGTCGCGGGCCGGGTTACTCTTCCGGCGTCGGCTCGGTCGTGGGCTCCCCTACGGCCGCGTCGGCACTCGCGTAGTCCCTTTGGGCCCCGGCGTTTCACGCGCCGGGGCTTCTTTTTGATCCCTGGTGCGCGGTAGTAGGTCTACTCTTGGAACGTTTTGCGGTCGAGGGCCTTCTTTTTGCCTCGCCCTACGGCGAGCATCGCGGAGGGACTCTATGGACACACTCTGGAAAAAGTACCGCGCCTTTGCCGTGGATAGTCTCGACATGGCCCAGGATACCTCTTCCTTGAAGGAAATCGCGACCTTGCTCGATATTGCACAATTTTGGGTGCGATTGACCGAGACGCACGGGGCGGCGCGCTTATTTCGACGACGATGAAGATGCCTTCTGGAACAGGTCCGGCAACTTAACCATATTGGCCGCAATCCGCCGCGCCTCGTCCCGAGTCATCAGATGCGCCGCTGCGCGCGGGCCGGGCTCGTCCTCGAAATAGACGCAGGCGAGCGCTGCGATCCGCGTCAAATGGGGCGGCCAGCAGCGCCCCCTTGCTGATCGGGTTTGCCGGTGCTCCTGCCGCTCCTACCGGATCATAAACGATCGATCGACTTCCCAACGTCTCCAGAAATGTAAGACGATGCCGCCATCACGATGCTGGCCGCCTGCCGCTGCGGCAAGCCAAGCGACTGCCGCACCGACTAACAGCGACGCTGCGACCATAAAAGCCAAAATAACCGCGCTCCGTCTTGCCTTCGAAACAGCGTCGCGCGACTTGTTCACCGTCTGCGTGACGCGGCCGTCAGCTTCGGTTGCCGCAATTCCCGTCCGTGCTTCGACCAGCCGAACAAGGTAAGCGCGATCTTCCGGCGCCATCGTGCGATGACCCAAGCCCGACGAAATGATCCTGGCAGCTTGTGCTCTGAGTTCCTGATCGCCCGGATCGGTCGGTTTGCGGTCAGAGCGAAACAACTGATCCAGTTCCAATGCAAAGAGCGGCTCGGCGGTCGAAGCAGTCGAGGATTTAACGTCCGTCGGGCGCCCCGAACTGACAGCGCTGCTTACCGCGACGGCAGCGAGGGCGCCGATAAGAACCGCGATGCCCCAAACCAAGTGTATGCCGTCGCGGAACTCTGCCTCGTCACGAGAATGTGGCCGCAATGGAATTCGCAAGCGACCGGCTTGAGATTTTATGGTCTGGAGACGTTTCTTGCCGTTGCGCCGGATGCGGAGCAAAATTCCGCTCCTGCCGAGCTTATGCTTCGGCGTATCGAAATAGCCCGAGGCAAGATCCTGTTCAACTGCACCGTTGAGGGAAAGCGCCCGCCAGCCCTTCAAACGCCGCAGTTCCTGTGGAGGAACCTCGAGCTTCAATTCGATCTCTTTGCCCATCCCAAACCTGGTTCGACACGCCCTATGCCGATATATGCGTCCAGCGTTAAAAGCGTTGCGGTCGGAAGCGGATACCGGCACCACCTGAGGACAACGGACCCACCCTGATCAAAAATCGAAAAAGTCGTTGAGTTATCCCCGCCTGACCAAACTGGGACCGGGCAGCCAATATGACCAATCTGTGACTCATAGTTCAGATTTTGAAAGGGGAACTAAGGCCCGCGGTAACATCTTATTTTGGCGACTTGACTCCTGAATTACCTCGCTTCGCTGATTTCGGCGCGGTCATCGCGACTGTCTGTGTAGGGTCACTTGCCATCCTTCGAAAAACTCTTGGCGCTGTCCTTGATCGCCTTCATTGCGATCTTGGGGCCTTTCCACCCGATGATTTCCAGTTTTTTGTCTTCGAGCTCGTCAGTTGCGACGAAGAACTTCGCAAGCTCTTGCTGAATCGGCTTTGAAAGGTCCCGGATATCGCGCAGGCCCTGCTCCGAGTGCGAGCGCCGGGGTACTGCGAACAGGCGGTCGTTCCGCTCAGCCTTGCCTTTGCTTCTCTGCTCGATCTGAAGAATGCCGATGATACGGCAGGTCAGCACGATGCCCGGGAAAGTCGCCGCATCGTGGACCACCATGATGTCGAGCGGATCGCCATCATCGGCTTTGGTTGATGGCACGAAACCCCAGTCATGGGGGTAGGTTAGTCCGGTGAGGAGCGATTTCGAGAGAATGAAGGTTTCGAGTTTCGGGTCGTAGGCAAATTTGGCTCTGCTCCCGCGGGGCGTTTCCACGACGACACGCACGTCGCCATCTTCTGTAAAGGGCGGCAAGTTGATGAAGTTCGGCATGGCGAAGGTCCCAGGAGGTGGGCTGTGCGGCGCAACGCACGCCGAACTGACGCCACAGGATATCGTTAGCTGTCAGATGGTTCTACGGGGGGCAATGATGCTCGAATATGGCTTACGGTTCCTTGCTGGCGGCATCGCGGTGTCCGCGTTCGCAGCGATTAGCGACACCTTGCGTCCTAGAAGCTTCGCGGGCCTGTTCGGCGCTGCCCCGTCGATTGCCTTGGCGACGCTTCTTATCACCTTGTCGCAAAAGGGCGCTCCGTTTGCGGCCGTGGAAGGCCGCTCGATGATCGTGGGGGCTTTCGCGCTTGCCACCTACAGCTGGATGGCGTGCGTGTTGCTCAAAAAATTCCTGCTGTCCTCGTGGACCGCGACGATGGCCGCACTGGTTATCTGGTTCGTAGTTGCGCTTGGCCTATCCGCGGCGCTGTTCCAGCTCTCATGATCATTCAGTTCAAGACTTCCGCCCTTCGTCAGACGCGCTGGTACGAGTATCTCGTCAGATTCGTGCTCGGTGGGGCGATGACCGTAGTCGCAGGCCTCATCGCAGCTCGCTTCGGACCCGTGGTTGGCGGCCTGTTTCTCGCCTTTCCCGCGATCTTTCCCGCAAGCGCAACATTGATCGAAAAGCATGTCCGGGAACGCAAGGAGGAAGCGGGTCTCCCAGGAGCGCGACGCGGCAAGGAAGCCGCGGCGCTCGATGCCGCCGGAGCGGCACTCGGAAGTTTTGGGCTGGCGGCTTTCGGCCTCATAGTCTGGTCGATGATCGTGCAGTCTCCGGCCTGGGCCCTCGTCCTGGCTGCGGCTTCGTGGCTTGCCGTCGCGGTGCTCACATGGCATGTGCGGCGATGGCTGTGAAGGCCGAGCGATCTATGCGTGTTTGCCTTGCGAACGCGCCTGTGGCACGGCGATGGGGTGGATGAGCAGCGCGGCCATCCCATCGATAGATGTTTCCAAAGCTGGCATAGCAAATGCGAAGAGCTTTTTCCAGCATACCCTGGAAGACGGGCCGGAGATCGCCCGGAGAACTGCTGACGACCTGAAGTACCTCCGAAGCAAGTCGGGCGGGAATACTTCGCCCGTGCACCGGGAAGCGATGTGTGGGTGTGGTTTGGTGACCTTCCTGAAGCGACCCGAAACGCCCTGTGGGAAAAACGCGAGAAAAAGTTGGCGTCCCCTGCAGGATTCGAAGAAGTGTTCCGCTGACAAAGCACACACATCGCCTACTCCAGCGTGGGGTTAAGGAAACAGGGAGTCGCACCTGGGATGGCAAACACCGCAAAAGCCCTCGGCGCAACTAGCCGGAGCGATCTCGGCTAGTTCGTCCTCACCCGCCACGACGGTCAGCACAACTTTACCGGCCGCGGTCGATCCCCTTCACGGACCTCGACAATCTTACCCTCGAGGTGTGGAACAAGATCATGGCTGTCAATCTGACGGGGCCATGCGCCTCATTAAGGCGGTAGCACCCATCATGAAGGCGCTCGGGCGAGGCCGCATCGTCAACATCGCGTCGGTCGCCGGCCTCGGTCCAACGGGCTCGTCCATCGCTTATTCGGTGTCGAAGGCGGGCCTCATCCACCTCACGCGCTGCATGGCAGTGGCGTTGGCGCCGGACACCGGGGCTGCTGGAGGGCACGCGCGCGACATCTAATCTCCGCCGCGAGCAAATCGAGCGCTCCACGTCCGGCTCGCTGCTGAAGAAAGCCGCCGATAAGGATGACTGCGCCGATATGGGGGTTACTATGTGCCGCACCGAGACCATGACCGGCCAGACGGT